>Ga0179593_1383566_pt1 | contig 17375 bp, 18 predicted proteins | sample CZODoug2_1_08_16_FD_185931 | JGI IMG/M metagenome (GOLD analysis project Ga0179593, IMG submission 185931) | Vadose zone soil fungal communities from Angelo Coast Range Reserve, California, USA - CZODoug2_1_08_16fungal (PacBio error correction) | ecosystem: Environmental > Terrestrial > Soil >... | reverse complement strand
GCCTGACTCTAGTCTTGATGGACTGCTATCTGCTTCTCCTTTCCAGACCTCCTTCCCCGATGCAAGCATTACCCACCCAGCCACATTTTTTTCCTTGTTGCTCCGCCAGTTTCCACAAATTTGCTTTTTGTAGGATTACAGTCTCTACCTGACTCTTTCTTATCTAAACCCACGACAGCCCGGCCTCTCTTCTTCAAGGAGGCCCTCTGAAACCCCCTGAGGCTTGGCAGGCTCTTATCGTCCGCTTCTTCATCTTTAGCGTCTCTCCCTCCCCTCTTTCCCCTCCCTCTCCGCTTCTTGGGAATCCCCAGATGCCCCTCTGTACCTATTATGTCACGACGAACCCCTGTCCGTGCGTCAGTTTTCTTGGGAGGAATCGCACCCCAGTTGGTTTCGTTCGTTTCTCCCGCTTTTTCAAAATTTCCGCCCCCATATTCCGGTAGCCGCTTTAATCAACTTTTTCTCGGACGCAATGAGCGGAAGCATAGGAGTTTTATAAGACCCCCATTATCATTTTCTTTTTTTCCTACTTTTTTCTTGGCTTTTAGCTTTAGTTGTTTTCGCTCCCTCTCCTTCCCCCATAGAATATCCCCTTCAAGAACGCTCGTGGCGTTGATCCTCTTGGCCATATTTTCGACCCTTAGGGTATTTTCCTCTTCTGGATTCACTCTAGAAGATTCGGGGCTGGACCTCTTCATTGTTACCGTTTAGGATAAAGATTGACTGTGAATTCCCTTTTTCCGTTTTCTCTTCTCGACGTTTTTTCGCTCTAAGGTTCTTCTTGTCCGGAAGGTCTCTCGCACAACAACGCGTGCTTGATCTCATGTGCGCCTTTTGTCTCAGTTCGTTGCTTGATAACGGTGCCGATTCTTCATTCGACACTCTCTTCTAGGTTCCCCCCTCTTTTCCTCTTCCTTCCTCCGATCGTGCCCCCTTGATTCAGGGACCAAGTTGCATGGACCCGCTCACCCCCGTTGTTCACCTTATTCTCGAAAAGTTCCGAGGGATAGGATCTTCGTAAACCATATGGTCGTCTACTCATTTATACCCCCCGGCCGGTCTTCTTCGTCCAGGGTTTTTGCTCGTCAAAGGTTCAAAACTTCTGCCGGAGCGCAGCTTCCCTATAGCGTGACATGAGTTTCCCGCCATTTTAGAAGATTTATTTCTCGACTCCCCCTTGGAACATGCTGTCGACTTCACCTATTCTGTCTGGACACCCGCCGCGCTCATTCATCCCTGACTCTCCCATGTTGAGCTGTTTTTGGGTCACGACTTCTTAATAAGAACAACTTCATAAGCTTCCCGTCCTCCTAACGGCTATCCCTTTTTTTATTTTTGGCTGGAGTCATGCTCTTGCATTGTGTAACCTTTCACCCATCAGCCCCGTCCCATTTTCCCTTGACCAATTTGTTAGTGTGCGGATCTTTCCTCTCTTCGATTCCCCTTTACTGTGGAGACATGTTAACATTACCTCTTATTCTGCGCGCTCTGATGCGTCAGTGTAGCCGTTGCGCCGATTTGACAGCGGGGCGGCTGTACCTCCCAGCGCCCTCCCTGTCTCCCGCGTTAGAAGTTCCCCGGAACCTTGGTCTTTTTTTTCCCCTTTTAGCTGTGATTACGTTACGTCGAGCCCCCCCCGCTGTCCAAGTTTTCGGTTCCTCCCGCTCTTCTGTTGCTGATGGGCGTGCCGACTTTGTTTTCCTCCGTGAATCTTGCCGCAGACCGGCGTTGTTCTTTCTTTTTTTCTGTTTTTCTTCACGAAATCTTTTTAAGGCGGGTATAACCCATGGGGTTCCGTCCTTGGGAAAGCGTTCTGAGGTGGTGTTGAGACTTCTCTTCGTTCTTCCCGACTTTTTCGACCGACTGAGACCCTTGATTCAGTTCGCTTTCGCCCATCTCGGGGGGCCTGGACTTTCCCCCGCCGAGGAACAGACCCGCCTTTCGCGGAGATGAGCTATATTTTTGTTTTATTTTTTTTTTTTTTTTTTTTTTTTTTTTTATTTTGTTCAATTCTTCGGACGGACAGGAGCCTCGTATTTTGAACCCCGTCGCCAGACCAGCTTTACAGACCACCTTCGATTCCTCCTCTTAGACAGCTATCTTGGGACTCTCCCCTCTTCCTCTTTTCGTCTGCCCTTGCGGTCTCTCAATTAGGCGCCTCTTCGCGGCTCGACCGCCGCCGTCGCTGCTAGCGTATCTCCCCCCCATCCCCATGCCCCTCTTTCTCTCGCCCTATAGACCAATTCTCCCCCTCCCGGCTTGAACATTTTACTTCTTCTTTCCCCTGCCCGCGCCCGGCTATTCGTCAAAGATTCCCCCTTTTTTCCCTTTTCCGTTTTTCACCCACGGCATATTTTGAGTGCTCTTTTCTCAAGTGATGAGGTTTCCCTGGCCCGTCAGTGGTGGAGTTTAACAGACACCAACGAGAATCGGTTCTTTCTCCTCCTGTATTTTTTTTGACCGAGTGTCGTTCTGTTGATTCCCTGCCCTCACCCCTGTCTTTCCTCTTCAGGTCTACCACCTCGGGTTTAGTTTGTCCAGCCTCAGTCCGGTTGGTCTCTGTGTGATCGGTATCTTCGTCCTGCCCCCCTTTTCCTCAGGCCTGCTGCCGATCTTTAGTAGAAATAACCCTTTCCTTCGACCGAGCCGCCGCCTTCGGTGCTTTCGCTTTTTCCTGAACAATTCGACGTTCGCGTCTTGGCTTTTTTCGTTCACGTACGAGACATCGGTCGCTGAAAGTCGTCCCCATCTTTCTCGTTTCCCTCCTCGTTCGTGGGGTGGATCTCTTGGACGAACTTCTCTCTGTGGTTCGCGGTCCTGGGAGCCGGAAAACGCGTGTCCCCTCCCCGACCCCTACTTGTCCCTTCCTCTGTTCTCTCGCACCCGCGTGCTTTCACGTCGCCCCTCGCTGGCGTGTTTTTTCTCTGCCCCCCTTTCTCTTTCATGGTCTTTCTTGACTGCCGCTGATTCCCACCATGTCCTGCTGATTCTCTCTTACGCGGATGGCCGCCGCCTGGGGCATTGTGCGTGGACTTGAAGGAGGCTTTATCCCCCCGATGTGCGGGTTCCCCCTCTCCTTCCGCGGTCCCGTACCGGGGTATTATTTTATTGACCCTGATCCATTTGTCTCGGCCAGATTTCAAACGCATTTTTCCTGTTCTATTTTGCTGAAAATATGCCTGGGTGCCTACGTCAGGCCCCTGATCTGGGCCCTCGGCTTTTTTGGGGCCCACTTTCATCGCTCAGGGTTCAGTTGGTCGAATTTTTGGTTCCATGTCATGGTCTACAGCTGGTTTAGATATTTCGTTCTTCTTCCCGCCTTTTCTTTGTTGGATATCGACCCCTAGAGCAACGTTCGCCGATTTTTTTTTTACCCCATCCTTGAGATGGACTTGATCGGGTACCGCAATGGTCTTTACCCCTTTTCATTCCTCCAAGAGTTCGCGTCCCCCTCTCTCTTATCTCTTTTTGTCTTCGCGTTGGAAGTGGATGGTATCATCCTTGTTAGATTCCATTTCTTCCTAATTCTGTCATATCCTGTGAACGCCACAACACTCACCAGCAAACCCCCATCCCCCCCCCCCACCGAACATCAAGTCGGGGTAGTGTAATAGGGTTTTCGCCCTTACCGCCCCCACTTTTTTTTTTCTCCCTTCTCCATTCCCCCCCTGGAAAATTTCCCTTTCGCGCCATTCGCGATTGCCTTCCTCCTTCGTTTCCCGTCGAAAATTTCCCGACTTTTTTCGGGGTGATGATCCCATGGGTTCTCCTCTCTCCCTTTCCTGCCTTCTTCTTGAGACTGGCGGCTCTCCTTGTGCTTCGTTGAATGAGCGGTCTTTCAATTTGTCCTCCGTTAGCACTCCCGAGTCGACATTCCCTTGCCGCTCCCTCTTCTTTTTTCATTTCCCCTTATAGCGGAGACAGTTTCCTCCTCCGTTCGTGGCTAGAAAAGGGGTTTTAGACGTAGTGAAGCGTTCGGTCGGGCGCTGGTTTTTCGGTGCTTCCTGCACATTTTTTTTCATGCTTGCTTCCATTCCGTCTGGCTTCCACGACGCTCTTTGTTCGTACGCCTCAAAGAGGAAGTGTTCGCGATTGCCCAGAATTACGGCGTCCTCTCCCGAGGCCTTTGAGTCTTCCCTCCCCTTCGATTAGTTACTGTTTATTTTCCTTGGTTCTGCAAGTTGAGGTCACCTTCTTTTTCCGCTCCCCATCACCCCTTCTCCCCCGCCTTTCTGCTCCCTTCTTTTTCCCCTTTTCCTTCAGGGTTATCGATCGTTCCCCCACTCCTCACCTCTTTTCGGCGTTTTCTTTGGCTTTTTCCCGTCTTCTTCGGTTCGTTACGGAGAGTTTTTTTCTTGCAGAGAAGGCCTTGGCACAGGCTTCTACTCTTGAACTTTTTTCTACGCTCCTGCATCCTTGCTCTCTGGCTCCTGTTTCTTTTACCCGTTCTGTTTACGCTCCTTTTCGCAGAAAATGACGTTGTCGAATTATTCGTAATTTTTTCCCTATTCCCGTTCTATTCCCTCTCTCCGGCTAACGGGGACTTTTTTTAGCTTTTTAACAATTCACTTTTTGAGGCTGTCATGAGTCGGTAATGTAAAGCCCTTTGGAATTGTGCGCTTCGGCTTCATCATAGCCTCTCGGGGATAGCGCTCGTGAAGGCGCGCTCCGTCACTTCCCTTCCTGCTACCTCCTCTACAGTTGTTGATCCTCATTTTTTCTCTTCTTGGACCCCGCTGCCGCCAATCTACAAGCCCTTGAAGTGCATGCTCAGCGGCACGTCTCGAGCCCTCCCCGCTCTACAGGCCTCGTTGCCTCCCAGTAATCACCTTTCTTGACTCTTCCTCCCCTGGATGCGTTCTTTTTCCTTTCAAATTCGACACTCCATAGGGTCATTTAGCTATGTCCCGGGGATCAAGCACGGGCGTCTTTCGCTCAGATTTCTTTTGGTAAGAGCTTCTGCGCGTTGGTACCCCCCTCCTCCCCCAATAGCCCCTCCACTATTCACGCCATGTCTCGCTGCTCCTTGATTTCGTACTCTGTTTCCCAGTGGGACGTTCGCCATCCTTGCCGAGTCTATATTTTTGGAAGTTGTCCCGATTTAGTTCGCGGAGTTTCTTCTCGACAAAAAATGTTGCTGGTTGCTTTAACGCGGGTGCCGCGCTTGTTCGTCTCTAATTTAACGTTCGGCCCCCATGGGTCTGACAAACTGTGAGCTTCTGCGTTCCGACTCGGGGTTTGTCCCCTACTCTTCCCCCCTATTTCCTTCCCCTCCCCTTCACCTTCCTGTCCTGCCTACGCAGTACTCGTTTGTGCTCCTTGAAGAAAGATCGGCCCCTTCCCCGATGAGTGTTTTGAGCCTGGATAGGCTTCTCTACTTTACGCCTAACCCAGACCGCTTGTTGTTTCTCGTACTTTTGCGTATAAAATTTTCCAAACCCCTTGGTTTCGTTGCTGAATTTCTTGCAGCGTTTTCTTTCGTTACCAGCTGATCGGTGCAGGGTTTACCGAAATCCTTTATCGTCCCAGTATATCTCTCCTTTTTTTATATTTTTGTGTGGGCTGATTACTTGGACTCTTAGCTACTTCGGGTTACATGTCCCGATCCCCTTCGCCTATCCGCTTTCCCCCCCTGGCAGCCAGCCTTCTAACCACCATTACAGTTGTGCTGATCCTCCAACCGTAACCGCTCAAAACACCTCGCTTTTTTTTCGTGTAACGCTTTTCGATCCCCTGCCCAATCCCAAGGCCCTCATCGACATCGATTTCTTCACATTTTCAAGAGTCTGTCTCGGCAGGCCAGAGTCTCCCCTCTTCTTTCTGTTTGATTCCTCTCGTCCTTATAGACTTTCGAACTCTCCTCTCTAGGTTTCCATAGATGATACGGGCCGTCCCTAAGCGTGCATTACTTTTTTCTCCGTCTTCACTCCTCTTGTGCAGCAGCGCCCCCGTTTGTTTCTTTAGTTTTATGCCCCCCCTCCTCGGAAACTGCCTCCCTTTTTTTTGATGCATAAAGGATTTTCCCCGGTATTGAAAGATACGTCGGAGCTTCATATTCTCCCCGATTAGTTTTATTCTCCTTTTTTTTCTGTTCTTTTTAGTGAACTCCGCTCGGCTGACGTGCAAGCCTAGTTATGCCTCTGCAGGCAGCCACCCTCATCCCTTGGAGTGATCGAGGGACATCGCTCCCATTTCCTCAACTATCTTCTCCCCTCGTTGATTTGTCATTCTCTCAGACGATTCCGTTGAGACTTTCTCAATCACGGTTCTTCGGGGCTTCTTCGTTTTCGGGGTTTTCTGTTGGCTTGTCTTGTTTGGCATGATCTTCCATGTGATGATCATATTGTCCGGTCATTTTTGTAGATATTTTTTTTTTGCGACAAACCGCGGCGTTTCGGGCTGAGTTCCGCAATGAGAGGCAGGGCTGTTCGCGATTTCAATTGACTTCATTTTCGTCCTCAAGACCCGAGTCAGCGTTACCCGCGGAGCTCTTCCTTCTCCGATTTCCCCCCTTAATCCAACTGATGTAGAGAATCGACAGCCTCCTGTTCATTCTCGGAACCCACATTCCTTTTTCTTCTAGAGCGGTCCTGAGAGAAACTTTCCCTGTGGTGAGTACTAAGAAGTCGGACCAAGGCAGTTTTCTGCGAACCCCTTCTTTTAATCTTCAATCCACCGGTCCCCCCTTCCTAACATTGAGAGGCGCAGGTCAGCCCTCCGTAGTCCCTTCTCTCTTCCCTCGGGCGCGCTTTTCGACTTACGGAAACATTTGCTCTTGGGTCGAAATTAAGTCTGAAGCCTGTACTGCGCGCCCTTTTCTGCTCCCTCGACCCCTTCTTTTCTGTGGTTGGTTCCTCTGCTGTCGTTCCTGTAATATTTATAGCCTATTCCCCTTCAAGGCGATGAATGGATGGTGGATGCCCATATGTTGGGGACCCCATCCTGCCATTCCATTTACTTCTTTTTATACTTTTAGATCTTCCCCAGCTGCTTCTTTGGATAGGTCTCTGAACGTAATGATGTCGCCGGTGCTGAACACTTTGTAATTTCTTTCTTCGTTAGCGTGCCTTTTAGGCTTTCTTTTGTAGACCAGGAGCTGCCGACGCTTTATATGAACTCGGGGGCGGCTAAGTTCTAAGCCCCGCAAGCCTCCCCTCCGGCGACCCTATAGCATCCTGACCCAGTCTTCGAGCCCGTATAAGGTCACGGGGGCCGATCTGTTTTGAAGCGCTCGTTCACGTCGAGCACCCCAACCTTGGCTCCTTTTCTTTTTAAAGCAGATTTGTTTTTTCCTTTTACTTTGTTACTCAGTGCCACTCTTCACGATTTGCGCGAATTTCTCATGGACGAGACCCTCGGCGAGAATGTCTGCTTCCTCCCCCCCTGGGAAGTTTACACCGAACGTTCTTGCCGCGTTCCCTTATTTGGGGGCTAATATTCGGACGTTCCTTTCTTCAGGGCGGAAATTTTGACTCCACAGACCGATTGGTTCCCTTTTTGTCTAGTCCGTCCCCGCGGGGCTTCGGATTTTTGAACTGCTAGGAACATGACCCGCACTGAGCGGGCTTTCGCTTCCGCTCAATTCCCATTCGGTCGAAGGTCATTAGTCTTTTGGACCTTTTTCCCCGTTTCCCATCAGCGTAAAATCCCAATGCTTTCGATTTCGAGATCCGTGCGATTTTCTTCGGGGTAGCCCTTGCCGAACTGCCCTTGCTTGTTTTCCCCGACTTCTTTGAGTCATATTTCAGAGATGGGATCTCGGCCCTCTCCCTCTCGATCTTTTAGTTCACCCTGCACTCACCTTCGATAGCAAAAATCTGGCTCCCTCTTCTTAACACGACCGTTGTCCCTACCCCTGTTTTTTCGCGGTCTAGTGACAAGGGTGAGGATTTTCCCCCCCGATACATTCCTTTGCCCTTCATCATTGGTTTCGTTCAAGGTGCGCATTTTGGAATGCTGTTTTTAAAGGGGACGATTACGTGTGTCGAATAGACTTCGTTTCCTGACCTCTCCCTCCTGGTTTACACTTTATTAGCACTTCGAGGTAGCCGGCCAGCGTGTGTCTCCTCCCCTGCCCTGGGGGTATTTTTCTTTTCCTCCCAACCCTGCTTCCCAGCGGCGGTCTGTAGAAAAAAGCGTCTTCAGCTGCCTTCCTCATCTCCGTCGGTTGGAGCCCCCGTTTTCTTCTTTCTGGCGGCCCTGTTTTCTTTTTAGCGCCGGATCTCGGCTTCTCTCCCCACACGAGTGACGGCGATTTACCTCGATTCTGGGTTTGCTCTTTTGCGAAAAACTTAAATCCTTTTTCCTGCGTCGTCGGGCTACTGTTTTGCTCCTTCTCCCAAGTTATTGAACCTTCTTACATCTATATTTTCCCTTTCTACGGTTGTTGTTGTGTTGATTGATTTCTCCCCCAAAAAATACCCGTGTCTGTGGACGGGGTTGCCGGTATTTTTTCTGACCCGCAGCGAACGTTTTCTTTTCGGCACGGCGTCTCACCTACATAGGTTTTTTCGTGCGCGTCAGCTTGAGTTTTTCGTGGTTTGATCTCGACACTTTCCGATTTCAGTTTCTATCGCAGGAGACTTCCCTTCCCGCCTATCACGATCCCGGCTTCCAACCCGACTTCTCGTGCGGATGTTTTTCTGACCGCGTTTCGTATAGACCCCCTTCCATGGGGCGTCATGGTTTTCCGGGAAGATCATTTGCATTTTTCCCGTCCCTTTGCCCTCTTGTGCCGTAGCCCTCTCCGTTTTTAGTACCGACCCGAGGTTGTTTGGGGAAGAATTTCTCTTCCCTACTCCACTCCTCCCCGATGGACCCCTATCGATGGACCTGGTCCCCCCCCCCAATATTTCTTTTTTTGCCGACTTCAACATGGATCGGCTTTCCAATCTCCCGATGGGGCAACTTTCATGCTGCCCTTTGTCCCGCGGGCGGTCATTCCCGGTTTGTTCCCTCTGATTTCGCTTTGGATCCTACTTTATCGTACATTTCTTTGTGGTTGGGACTCTCTATTTTCGCCCCCCGAGCGCTACCGAGAATATGAATCCCACTCCGGTTTTTTTTCCCGTCCGAACCTCGGCTGACACCTTCTGGCAGTTCGCGTATACCCCTCTTCAGATCGCTGAATCTCATTCTTCTCCCTCTACTGGTTTTTTTGGAAGTGTTTGTGCCCTCGTCCCTAATTGCCGACTTCCTTCCGCCGAATTTAGATCAGCCCGCGACTTCTGGCGGGTGTTTTCATCTTCTTTTTCCCCTTTCCCTTTTTTTTTCTTGTTCCCCCCTGACCTTGAAAAGTTCCCATTCTTTTTTCTTTGGTCGGTCGTGCCCCCTTGCGATTACTCCTTTTTTTTTTCTTCAGCCCCCCCCTCCGAAACGCGTTCCCGACCTTTTTTCGATCCCCCTTTCTAATATCTCTCGCCCGAGTCGTCTCTTGCCCATCCCGGGAGAATTGCGACGGTTCTTTTCACTGATTCACGGCGTTCTTCCTTTCCCTCCCCCCCTCCTTTTTCACTTAGAACGTAATAAGGGACGAGCCGCTTTCTTGGTGTGCTCTCCCCCTCCCCCCTCTCTGGAGCCCCTTTCTTGCGCCTTCTTGTTTCTCCGACAGTGGGGCCTTTTCTAGTCTTAGTCGGACGCGTCTTTTTTTGCCGGCGGTCCCGCTTTCTGTTTGTTTTCCCCCCTTAACGCTACCCCCCGTCTTTTCCTGATCAGCGGCGCATGCGCCGCTTCGGGCTCCACGCTTTTCCACTTGTTTCCGTCGCTCCACTCCCTAAATTAGTCCAAAGTTGTTATTGTTTTTGGCGCAATCTCTGACCCCGGCGTCCCGCCCTCTCCTAGTTTTTTCCCCACCTTTCCACATTCGACAATGTTACCTGGACTTGCTGTCTGGTCCATTCACAGGTACGATCTCAAAATGTGTTCCCCTCAAACCTTATTCGTGGCCGTGTCCTCTAGTCTGGGGTAGGTCTTCGTCTTCCCAACCCCCAGAAATCCATTCCTGTTCGTTTTGCTGCTGAGAGTTTAGTGACCGGCGGCTATCTTCTTTCCCCGATGCGAGACTGTGTTTCCGGAAGGTTCTTTGGAACCCATAACGTTCGCCCTCAAGCGTATCTCTTTTGAGTTTATACTGCGCTCCGTTGCTCCGGTTTCCTGACTTGAACTGGCTTGTTTGACTCGTGAAGACCCCCCCTTGTTTAGCACTACGACTGCCGTGTCGTGAACTTTATTTGACTATCTCCCTTTTTATATCCGATCCGCTCGTCCACCGCGGGACTTTGGTCCGGCAACTGAAACCTTTTTGATGTCAGGCGACTTTTCTTTTTTCCTCAGTGTTTTTTCAATCCTTTTGTCCGCTTTGCGCAGAGGTCGAGGGTCACTCTAGCAGCTGGTTCCGAATGCGCTTGATTTTCATTTACAGATGCCTTTCCGTCTGATTTTATTCCGCGGGCTTTTCCGCTTTTTTTTTGACCTCGCAGCCGCCTCTTTTTTGCGCCTCGTCTTTTCCCCATCTGCTTCCCCATTGGTCTAAGCCCTTGAATTTGCATCTCGGCACGTCTCGTCCCGCCACCTTACCATTTTCCCACCCAGGCCTCTGAGCCTCCCCTTAACCCACCGTGATGTTGAAGATTGTCCCCCTCCTTTAATGTCGGGCTAAGTTACCCATCCTCGGCCCCATCCCGATAGTGTCTCCCTTTCTGATCTTTCCCGCGGGCTCCCCCCTCCGGTCTTTTCTCTTTCCCTATATAATTTTTCCGGTCTTGCTTTCTGCCTTTTTTCCGAATGAGTTTACCCATTTACCCCCAATTCGAACCTCCCACCTTCTATAAATCCACATTTCATGGTGATCTGAGCTACGCTCTTGTCCTGGCGCCGGGAAAATCCATTGTTTATAGTTTTCTTCCTGGATCTGTTTCGGACTGGTTATAGATGCGTGGAGGGGTCCATGCCTCCCACCACCTGGTGCCCCGTTCCTTCCTCCATCGTGTCTTTTCTGTTTTGTTCTCAGCGTACTCTTCACCCCCCCCCCTCTTAGATTGCCTTTTTTTGAAATCCCTCTTTGCACCCCACCTGACGCTGTCGTTCCCCCCCTCCTTGAGCCCCTGCTACCCGGTTTCTCCGCGTAGAGCAATTTCCCTTTCTCCCTTTTCCTCGAATCTCCGCCGGGTGGAGGTTTTTTTTTTTTTTCGTTGTGATTAGGTGTTTATGTCTATCCAAGCTTAGACAGCTTCGAGCGGGTGGCCTTGGCGTATTGGTGTATAGCCTTACGCCTACCCTTTCTGCTTTTTTTTGAGTTCCGGTGTTTGCGTCCCCATTACAACCCCTTTTGGTTTTTCTGCACGGCGCCGCGCTGCCGTTTGAGATCCGCCTTTCCGGTGCAGGCCCTTCTCCCCTCGTCGTATCGTACAAGTTCCCTCTCTCTTTTCCTCCTCTTAACTTTTTTTTTGTTGCTCTCTGCTATTCTATAGCGACGTCTTCCCTGATGGCCTCCCTAGTCTTCCTCCGACTCGTCCAGCGCTTCCCGCCTTTCCCAAATCCCAAGTGTTGTGCCGTTCTACTCAACCTCCAGTTTTCCCCCCCCCCAGCGCTTTGTTTTTTCCAGTTCAGCATGACGATCCCGTTTATTTCCCGGTCAACTTTATACTCTGCCCTCGATCAGGTTCGGACTAGCCGACGAGTTTTCGCTGGAAGGAACTAGGATCCTTCCCAATATGGCTTTCCTTTCTATAGTTATCTGATGCACCCGCCTGCGCCCTAAAGCCTCCCGGCAGTTTCTCCGATCTCTTCCATTTGCTTCCCCCCGAGATGTTTTTTGCATCGTCCCTCCCCCCTCCCCCCCCCCATCTGTCCCCGTCTTGCTTTCCCTGCACGCACCGTTTTGTTCCCCCCCTTCGTCGCCCCTCCCCCCTCTCCCTCATAGGAACCTTGCCCGATCCGGTATTGCGTTTGTCCTATAACCCTTCCATCGTTCCCGGCCGCCTTCTTGATTCCGCATTTTCGCCAGCCAATGATCCCCTGGTCGTGCTTTTTTGCTATTGTTTTTCTACTCACTGCGATTTCTTCCGCAGCACAGCTACCCACCCGCTTCTCTGCCCCCTCCCCCTTCCTTCGTGCGCGTGACCATTTACCTTTTTATTGTGTTTTCTGTGTTTATCTCCCAGACGCATTCATATTTTTTGGCCCCACCTTTTCGGGAGGCTTTCACGAGCCTGTTAAGGCCTTTTTCGGTTGTGTCCCTCTCCGTATCGCCTTTCACAAGTGATGATCCTTTTCTTCAGGTTCCTTTCTTGAGAGCGTCAAAACGTGGTTTTGCGCGATCCTTTTCTCCCTTTAATCTTTCTTCCGCTGTGGCAAGTTTTTCTTTTTCGTTCCTTCCTGAAAAAGATCTTCTTTCCCTTCCTGTTTCGGCGCTATCTGCCTGCGCTCATCATTGCCTTAATCCCCTGTTTTCGACCTGCGCCTTTTCCAGCTTCTCCCCCCCTTTTTACTTATTGTGACCCCCCCTTTCCCTCTTTGATTCTCTTGATAGGCCCCCTCAGTGAGACCACCCTGTCTTTTTTTGCGTACTCCTCCTAGTTTCAAAACCGGCGTAGGTCTTGACCCCCCCTGCCTTCCCCCGCTCAAATTCCACTTTTCCGTCAGCTGCACCCCTTATCCCCTTATCCTCGCAGAAGCTCGTTTAGCATTGAGTCCCTCTCTGGCTCGCTTATGTTCTCGTCCTTTTCACAATGGAGTCCTCCCGCGTCCCCCTCCCCCTTTTTTTTACGCTGTCGATGGAACCCGCGCTACTCAGCGCGCGAAATTGATTCCTGTTTTTTTTTTGGTTCACGCCGCGCCCCCCATCCCTGTAAGAAGCTACGCGCCGAACGGCGTCCCGACATGTTCTTGGTTTTTTTTTCACCATATGTCTTTTTCCTTTGTTGGACAGGCCCAATCAGCCAGTCCAGTTCACTTGACTATTTCCGTGCTGTGTAGGTCTCGCTCTTGGCCTTCGAGGTTTAGTCTGACGCCTTAATCGCTTCGCGACCCCTCTACCCACCTGTCTTTACTGCGTGACGCGTCCAGTCGCAGTTTGTGCCCGATCTGCCTCCGCCTTATCAAACATTTTTTTTACCTGTGTTCCGGCTCTGCCCCCCTCCTCTCCTCCTAGGAAGAAGTACTCTCGGTTCTTTTCCCCTTCCCACGTTCTTTAGCTCCCTTGCCCTTCCGGGCGGTTAGCTTTCCCCTCGCCGACGTTTATGCGAGCACCCCCCACCGCGGCCGCAGTCCTTTTTAAGAGATCTGTTGCTCGAGGCGGCATTCTTGGCCCCTCCTCTTCACTGACCTGTTCCCCCCCTCTTTTTCTGCTGTTTCCTAACTGCGATCAAGGGCGATAGTATTAACAATTTTCCTATCAACCGCCTCCGGCTTTCCAGAGTTTTTTGTTTTGGTTCTGTTCCTTAAGCCTTCTTCCCGCCCTTGTTTTTCGCTCCCCTGACCCCTCCAGACCCCCCGGATTACATTTCAGGCCCCCCCCTCGAATCCTTCTTTGGGCTCGGTTCATCCCAAATTCCCCAAGCAATCCCTTTCTGGCGCGGAGCTTGATTTCTCCCTTACATCGGTCGAAGGACGCGGATCTCCCGCCGCGTTACCCCTCCCGTCCAGCCAGTCGATCCGAGCATGAGGCCAGTGAGTGGGACTAGTGCAAAGAGTTCAGGTCTCAATTCCCCGACCCTTCATTGCGTGTTAGTCAATTTTTCTTTTGAACTTCTTTCCCCGCGGGGGTTCGAGTCCCCCCCTCCCCTTTCCGTCGATCGATATTAACAATTCCGAAATCTGTTCGATACTCAATTTCATCGTCCACCATATTTCTCCCTTCCTATGGCCCACCGAATTGTCTGGTGTCACCCCCCCTCTCCCATTGCGATGTCACGTCTTTGTCCCATCCTGTGATTCCTCCAAGGATTAAGTTAGTCCCCCACGGCATCTTTGTGGATGTCGCCATTATCCCCGGACATGGGTTTTCCCCTTTTGAGGCTTTTTTTCTTAGAATTAAGTACCCCGAACCCGTCAGCCTCTGGGTCTTTTCTGTTCTTTTGTCGAAGCCTTCCTCGCCCCTGTTTTATCGACCACCTTGACCTTGTTTTTCCCCGGTTTTTACGCCCCCTTTATCCCCGCTTTTTCATGAATCTATTCGGCCTTAATCCGCAGCGACGTCGGTTGGTTCCTTGCTTTTCTCCCGGCTGCCGGACGGAATCTGGTCTGATCTCCGCTGATCTTGATTTTTTTAAATAACCCCCCTCCCCCCCTTCCTTTACGGTGACTATCTAAGCAATGTCGCTGCTCGTGCTAACAATACCCCCTTTAGTTCTGCTTCTGTCGGTTTCTATTTTCTTCCCCCCTTCCGCCTCACGCGGTCTTTTCTTAAAGCCCCATATATAGTGTCCAAGTTTTTGTTTTGTGAGAGGAGTCCGAACTTTCATCTACAGTTTCTTCCGGGTGTCTCCCTCCCGCGTTACTCCCTCAGAACGTACCGCTCGTTTGCATCGCACAAATATGTGGCGGATCGTGCCCCGCCTTAGCTTGCGGTTGGCCTTCCTTTTACCATCTAGTATCATGCGGCTCTTTATTCTTCCTTCCTCCGATCCCGATTCCAACACGAATTACTGCGGACCGTTTGAGAATCCCTCGGCTGTGTAAAGTTCCTCTGAAGTTTTTCTTTTTTTTTGTTAGTCCTTCCTCCACATTGCATTTGGAGGAGTCCCAAGATGTTCCGGTTAAGGCGCGCACGCCCCCGAGTTTCTTTTTCTTTTTTTCCTTCTATATTCTCCAGCCACGTATCTCCCTTGGAACGACTGTCTTCGGACTTCACCTGGCGCCCCCCATCCCATTCTTCCCTGGGTGCCTCTTCTCATGTGACGTTTTTCCTCCTTCCCTGATGGGGCAACTTTTTACCTCTTGGTGCCTTGTAGTCTGGAGGTGCCCGAGCATCCTGTCCAGCCCTTAATGGTTTCATCTTTTTCTTCCTTTTTTCTATTCAAGATTTTTTTGTCCTCCTCCTATACGCTAAGCTCGACGGCCGATCACCCCTAGCTGGATTTTCGCCGCATTATTGCGACTAAGGTAGTTAGGCATGTAAATGTTATTTGATCTCCTGATTTTCGTCTTCTCGGTGTATGGGACGCTGTTCTTGGTATCTCTCCCTCTGGTACCAGAGCTTCGATTCTAGAACCAGCCTTCCCTGAATTTGCTTTTCCCTTCCCTCCATTGGGTGTTTTCTTTAGGGTAGCCTTAAGATCCAGCTGTCGACCGACATGAAAACCTGGAACTCATCGGGTACTTTTCGTTGTCTTCCCTGCTCTCAGGAAGTCCCCTCCTCTTATGTATCAGCCCAGCCCCCTTTCCCGTCCACTTCTTCTGGGCGTTTTTCTCGAAGGCCAGAGTTAATTCCCGACTTTCGCCCGATCGGATTCCCGCCGAGAGGTCTGAAGGCGCCGTTTGTCTCTTTCCTTTCACTTCGGTTAAACTTACTTCCCTTTCTCCCACTCTTGCCTACGTCCTCCTTTTCTTTTGAGCCGCGTCTTTTGGTGATAGACTTCCCTACGCGGCCTCCCGTTCTACTTACCACGTACCCCGTGCTTCGTACAGACCGTGTGTTCCCTTTTTCTTCCTTCTTGGAGGATGTGCGGTGGATTGGCTGGTCTTGAGACGGCCCGTCCCCCGCCTTTTAAATGATAAGCGGCTTATTAGAGTACCTCCCCTAGTGTCTCACCTGCCCCCCCCCTCGGTTGACACCCAGTCGCTGGGGCGCCTCCACGGCGGTACCAGTCTCCAGAGGCCATAGCGCTCCTCTCCCATTCGCTCTCCCCCTTCCTGGACTGGTATGAATGGGTCCTTAACCAGTCCAGATAGAGATCAACTATTTTTTCCCCGCCTTCCAAATCACAACCCATGTTCCTCTCCTCCTCGGTCCCCTTTCATATCAGGGCGGACTGCTCGAGTCGTTCAAAACCCAGCCGTCAATGGTCGCGTGTTTTTTCCATTGCTTCCTGCCATTTCTTCTCTTCGTTTTTTTACGGTCTCCTCTGGTTTTGAAGGAGTTGACCCCCTCGCCCTACGACGCTGGTTAACTCTATTTCTATCCTATTTCTTCCCCTCGATAATGGGATTCTTTTCTGGAAGTTTCATTGGATTTTGAAGTATTTTTTTTGACTCTGTTTTTGGGGCCATCCTTTGCTTTTACTTCTTCTCCCCTCCTTGTTTATATCTTCCGATCCGATCGGCCTCCCCTCGGGACTTTGTTAACCGTTTAGCAAACTTGATTTGAGTCTGTCCCGGCGCCGTTGTCCTCAAATCAGTGGTGAATCCTTGTTTTCCGCGGCGAAATCCCTGCTTTTCCTGCTGTTTCCCATTCCTGCTTTGAGTAGTCAGGTGGCTCGTTCACTTTCATCCTCTGACCCTCGTTCTTCTCAGCACGTCCTCGGAAGGGCGTGACTTTCGCAGCGGAACCTGTTTTTTGCGCTCTCCCTGAGCTATTACCAAGAGACGACCATTATCAATCACTGTCTTGTAGACTTCCGGTAACTTTATTAGAATTTTTTAAAAGCCTTCATGGCCTGTTCTTAATCACCATTGCCACCCTTTCTTGAAGTTAGGTCCCGACACATGGTGACTTCGCTTAAGTGCCACATCCCTCGGTCCTTCTTATCGTTTCCTACATGTTCGTCTATTCATGAGGGCCGTCCACTTGATCCTGGTTATCTGAATTTCAGATGAGATAGTGTACGTTCGCTTGGGCCCTACCAGCTCGGAGGTAACATTACCACCCATAGTCCAAGCACCTGATTAAATCCCAATTGCATTTGCTCTTAATTCCAGATTTTTCTTATCTCATTCGCCGGTTAACTACGATGGTTCTTTCGCGTCCCAGTTCTTTTTCTTCCGCTTTCCCGATGATCGAGTTGTTTTTACCGCCGCCCCCACTGTGAGATCCTCTCACCAAGACTTTGGTCTACGGCTGTAGAGACTTTTCCATCTCCCGATTCAAGTAGGGAAGGTCATACGCTGAAACATATCCTCCCTTCGTTTTTTTCGAAGGCTGCTTTTGCCCATTGAGCGTCCCTCTCCTCAGCTTGTATCCCGAAATCAGATATATCTTTGTCGATCCCCTCCGCTCGTAGATAGTGAACTCTTTTTTTCCGACCGCTCTCTCCTGCTGTACTCCTTTTTGGATTATTCCTCTCCCTTTTCAGTGATTTCTAACCCCCCTTGATGTTTTTTTTTTCCGTTGAGGATACCCACGTCCCAACACTGTTGGCCTTGGTTTTCTTCATATTTCCGCGTTCGAAGTAGGCGAGGATACGACTCCAATCTCCTCGTCTCTATCGTCCCCTGTG
>Ga0179593_1651152_pt1 | contig 17376 bp, 21 predicted proteins | sample CZODoug2_1_08_16_FD_185931 | JGI IMG/M metagenome (GOLD analysis project Ga0179593, IMG submission 185931) | Vadose zone soil fungal communities from Angelo Coast Range Reserve, California, USA - CZODoug2_1_08_16fungal (PacBio error correction) | ecosystem: Environmental > Terrestrial > Soil >... | reverse complement strand
CGCCCGTTAACTACAACTTCCTTTTTTTTTTTTTTTTTTTTCAGTACACCCTTTTCCCTCCTTTACTGACCCTTCAGTTTTTCCCCTTAGGCCTGGAAAGAAGGCAACTTTTTATTACCTTCCTGCATGCCGTCCCCCCAAAATCCCCTTCCGTACCGCTTTGATTTTTTCCCCTCCGGCAGCACAAATAACGACCACAGCCCTTTTTTCTTTATGATAGCCCCTCTATTCCCGACTCCCCTTAACTTTGACCTGAGCTTTTGACCCTCGTTCCTCACGCCTCCTTTTCCCTCGTTCCCCTTTCGCTCCTTTTTTTCATTCTTCTATTGCCCGCGTCTCCCAGGATAATCGTCCCCCCCACCCCCCTCAACTTTGATACAAAAACGAGCTACCCCCTCCTTCCAATTGACATTTTTAGCAACTGGGACCGCGGGTGTTTTTTTAACAAACTTTTTTTTTTTCCCTTCGGATTTTCCTTCCCTTCGAGTGGGGAGAGGCCATTTCCAGCAACTTTTTTTCCTGAGACTCGGCCTTTCGTCGGTTTGACCGTTCTGTCTCTCCGATAATGTCTTTCAGTCTCTTTTAGATTTCCGTTCTTTTATGGTGACCACACCCTCGCCTCCCGAACGTTCCCCTTCTAATCACCCTACAAGGAACTCGTTTTGTTCTGTCCTCGTGCGATCACTCGGGGTCTCTTAAAAACCCCCTCGTGGAAACCTCGGTGTTTCACCGCCCTCTTTTTGGTTCCTGCTTTTGAGAATTCTGGGGAGCGATCCTTTCTCCCCTCTCCCTTACTCCAGGTCTCTTTGGAACTGTGGTAGTTTTTTCCTTAAAGATCGCGAAGGTTAGGTGCTTTCCCACTTCCCCCCTCCGTAGAGCTCCCTCTCGAACTTTCCCCCCTTCCTGTAACTAGCGTTCGCCAATGAACTTTGTGGATTGCACATTCAAAGAAGGGGCACACTTAAGTCTTAATAATATTTGTACCGTCCCCCCAATCTTCTTTCGGTGTCTAGTTATGGGCCCCCTAGATCTTTTGACTCAAGTTTTCTTTTTTCTTGAAGGTGACTGACCTGTCGACCTCCTTTTCCTTTTGCACTCCCTCGCGTGGTGGCCAATCCCCGATCCTAGACGAAAAGTCCCGCACGATTGACTTTGTGCTTTCTACTGACCCCCATTTCTTTTCCTTCCCGTGGTATCTTCAGCCGCTTGACCGGGTTTGTCTCGCCCTTGTATTCGTTTTCGCCCTTCCCCGAGCACTTCGGCCCCCAGTCAACCCCTCCCCTAAGCCTATTCTTGTTTTCCGCTGTATCTGTTTGTTGCGGTTTGGTCGCCCTTTTGAAATCTATTAAAATTCTTTCCGTCCTCTCCCTAAAGCAGACGCCTGTCGTCCCTAGTTTTGCGGCTATCCCTCCCTCTCTTGGAACCCAATAGTCACCGCCCTTGTATTGCTTTTCCAATAGATACGTCAATTTCTCCCCGGTGCTTCCTAAACTCTACCTTCAATGTGGTCATGCCCGCTGCGCGAGCCTCTTCTCCAGGTGCGTGCGGTCGGTGTAAGCTTTCAACATCGGTACCTCCCTTCTTTTTTCGGTTTTTTCCCCCCCCCCCCGATTCCCTGCAGAGCGGATGTGGCCGTGCATTCCCCTTTCCTTCCTCGACAGAAATTCCCCAATGCCAGAAGCGTGCGGCAGTAGTTTCGATTTCTCTGACCCCTTCCTTACCCTTTCTTTTCCTCCGATGTTCAACATCCGATTCCTTGTATGAACTCTCCAGCCGGCCTGGCATTCCAATGATTAGCTAAAATGCCGCCTAGATCTACTTCTCTTCTGCATCGCGTCCTTTTTTTTTCATTTTTCCCCCTTCCCAAATCCGCTTCGCCGGCTGACTTTTTTTTTGGTGCGGTTTCTCCCCTGTGGATTTGGAGAATACGAGGGACACTTTGCGATTTTTCTGCTTGACCAAGCCTTTTTTCAAGCGGTTACTCTTTTCCGGGAAGCGGTTGCCCCTAGTTCTGTACTCAGACGCCTGGAATTCCCCTCCCGAGTCTTGTGAGGTCCGCCCACACATAGATCCCCCGAAGAGAGACCAGCCCTTCCTTTGCGCGCTTTTGGATTAATGCGCGTGCTTAGAGGGCTGCTGGTCAGAGTTCGGTAACTTCTTCCTTCGGGCTCTTTCCTTTTAAAGCCCCGTCACTATCCTTCGGTTTCCACCTCTCCCCCATCAGACTTTACGTTTCTTTCTAAGGCGCGGCTGGGGAGAGGGCGACCCATTTCCCCCTCCCCCCTTTCCTGATGAAGGAAGGTCCCTTTCGTCTTGAATTGATCCTTGGCGAGGTTAATTCGTGCTCTGAACGCGACGAATCACTTTTAATCCCCTCTCCGGTCCCCGTTTTTCCGAGTCGAAATGGTGTTTTTTTCTGCGGATTTCCCGGCCCCCTCATTGACAGCCAAGCAGAGCTTCTGGATTTGAACATTTTTATTTGATCGCCAGTCCTATGACGCTGTTTCCCCCCAACCCTTTTTCGAAGCTTAATGGGCGACCGGATTTAGTACCTGCCGGCTATTGGTCCATGCGTCCGGCCCTTCGACGCGTTTCTTCCCTCCGACGACCTTCCACAAGCAGCCCTTAATTTGTTCTTTTTCGACAAAAAGACCTTCCCTACGCCTGACGGCATTTCTTCCCCCTCGGAACGCGGAAGGACACTAGTTTCAGTCGGCTAAAGTTTTATCGTTGCTTTTCGAAATGCGCCCCCTCCTTTATGGATCTTCACCTATCTTTCTCTTTTTTTACTATTTTTTTCGAGTTCGGGTTCCCCAATTTTGTCCATTTTAAAGGAATCCGAACTGCACGATTTGCTTTCCTGAGTCATTCTCTTAACTGGTCCAGTCCTTTCATTGCCCTCTTGACTCCCCCTTTGCGAGTGGTATACGTTTTAAGCCACACCTTTTCTTGATTGTCTTTAAATGTATTTAGATTTTTAGACGCTTGTCCGTCGGTCCGAGCCCCTCCGACTCCCCCCCCCTGATTTTTGTCGTAGCCTGTGCCCCCATTCGCCCTTTCCTATTTTGGTCCAAGCGGTACTCGCGTGTGTAGCATTTCCTTCCATCAAATTTCCACAAGCATCGGGTCGGAGTTGTCCCAAGTTTTGTGGACGCCTCCTAGCTACATTTGACCGCTCCTTTCAATTTAGACCCCCCTCGTCTGGAGTTATTTCCTTTCGTCTTCAGAGGGCGTTTTCTAAGCTCGACGTATCTCAGGCATCTTGATCCCCATCTCATAGGGACTGCTTCCTTCGGTAGCGCCTGCCTTAGAACTTTCCTCCATTCCCGTCTACATCCCACCCATGAGTTGGAAGCCAAGACCCCCCCTTTCCTTGAGGGATTTACCCACTTCAGAATTCCCGCCTTTTACGTTGCCCCCCTCCGAACCTCGAAATATAGCCCTAGAAAGCCTCCCCGCGCGAATGAATCAAATTCTCGACGGTTCTGCGTTACTTATTTTGCGGCTTTCTTTTTTTTTTGAATTTTAAGTCCGTTTTTTGTTTCAGTCCCGTGTTGTCTCCCCCATTCCTCATTAACCGACCCGATCCTTCCCCAGGTCGGCCGGGCCATCTCGGTTTTTTTCAGATTGATTCTCCCCTTCTGTGGCTCACAAGGCGAAATCTCCTTTATGCCTTCCTCGGTTTTCCCACCCCCCCCACCCAAAACCAACCACCCCACCCCCACCCCCGCGCCGTCTCCTTCCTCGTCCTTGATTTTTTTCACGCTCCGTCCCCCACTTTTTTGAGGCCTGGAATAGTAGGATAGGCGTTTTGCCTGTCGCTCCACCCCCCCCCTTGCTCCATTACGTTCCCTTTGTCCTCGGTTGGCTTTTCTTTCTCCGGATGTGAGCACATCCCTTTGTCATAAGAGCCCTTTCTCATGTGCCGTAGCCCTTTTTATTGAGAATGATAGTGTCTTTTCAGGCTCTATGCTACGTCGTATTTCCTCTAGTCCTCCCCTGGAGCAAAACGCCAGACCACTTCCTTTAATTTTCCTCTTTTTCCCTTTTGAATAGGCCTCAGCGTACAGGCTAAACTCGTTCTTTTCGAGAGTAACTTTCCACACGGAGGAGTGTGTGCTTCTTTAAGTCCCTCCTTTTGCGAAGTTCCCCCCCGATTCTAGGGGGAAGCCCCGGTGGGGGCCTTTGACTATGCAGCTTCTCTAGCTGAACTTTCCGCACCAAGAGCTTGCGCACTCCTTCCCCCCTCCCGTGGGAGAGCAAGAATGGAAATGCGCCTTGACGAAACCCCTTTCCTGGGACAACCTTCACGCCGGCCTTCCCACCAGATGACAAAACCATACCCTCCTCTCTGCTCTTTTTTCCTGTGGCCAAGAAGAGGGATCGGCGTTGAAGTCACCCCACAAACATAACCCTAGCTATCCCACAACCAAACACAACCACTACACTCAATTGAGGTGCCGGCGTAGGGTGGGGGGCCTTGGACCACGGGCCGTGCCCCGGTGTTTGGGGGCCCGCGTGCGCGTTTGGGGCCGCGGAATGGGGAGGGCGGCTACGCGGGGTGGGTGGGGGTGGGGGGGTTGTGGGGGTTGGTTGGGCGCGGGGACCCGGGGGGGGGGGGGGGGGTGTGGCCAAGGGGGGGTGGTGGGGGGGTGGGGCCAAAAACCACAAACACAACAACAAAACCTTAAAAACACAACCTTCGATGGCGACCTCCCTTTTAAAAACAAAGCTCCCCTCTGTCGCTAATGAAAAACCCCGGTTGTCCCCCCTTTCTTCCCTTTTCCTTGTATTCGATTCACCATGAAGGCGTTACCCCCTACTTTGAGGGGCGATGCCTGTATCTGGTGCCTTGACGACCTTCGCGCCAATGACATCCCCCCCCCTTTGTATTCAGGTATCAGGCCATACCACGGATGCGAAGAATTTTAGATGGGGGGAGTTCCAAAGATTGAGTAGTCTGCTCACCAGTGGCAGGCCCCGTTTGTCCAGAGACCCTTCTTCCCTGACGGTCTTTTCCCGCGATGTCGAGTGAGGGCAGCCTTTTGTAGGCGTTTCTGTAACTTCTGCCTCCGTCTTCCCGGGTTTAAATCAGACAAAAAGGTTTAAAACCTTAGACGTTCTTGTCATGGAACCTAATCCCTCACCCTCCACCCCTAAACTTCTTTTTGAATTCAGGCTGAGAGCGAAAGGATTTCCCCCCACTGGGGAGTCTTCGTCACCAATTAAAACGTTCGGTTTTTCCCTGAGTTCCTCTTATATTTATCCCTCTGGGGGTTTCAAAGAAAGAACGCGAGTCTTTTAATTTTCTTTCAGTGGGATGTACGGCGGCTTTGAGTTGTTTTTTTCACACAATAACAAACCTCGTCTACAGACACGGCGGCATTCCCCGTTCCTTTTAATTTTTCTTGTAGCCCAGCGCCAAAACCCCTTTTTCGTACGATCCTCCCGTGAGCCTCGTTAACTACCCTTCCTTCGCTCCCCATCGAAGTTGCTCCTGGATACAGTTTTCCCCACCGCCTTTTTTCCCGTTCAAGTGGCTCAACCGCGGAATCGGTCCACCGTGAGGAACTTTTTTTATATAACCTTTCCCCCCCCGGTGTTTGATTTACCTTGGTGATGATTTGACGCTCTCTTTTTATCGTGCTCGGTCCCTTAAGCCCGGAGAGAAGACTTGTCGGGGCACTCGACTTTCTTTGTTCGCTGTAGAGACTCGAGGTTCATTTTTTTTGAAGAATGGAGTTCTTCCTCCTAGTTTTCCCGTTCAGCCACTTTTTTCGGTGTGGGGATTGAGTACTCTTCAGACTCTTTGACGGATGGGTCAGTGCCGGATTTCTCAGGGTTGGACAACCTTTTTTCTACCTTGTTAGGCAACAGTTAGGCTGGAACCCGTTGCAGCCCGAAAATGGCCCTTGTCCGTGCCTCTCTCTTCCCTCCCCCCGTTTTGTTTTTTTTCTTTTTCCCCGTTTAATACCCACGTGCCAGTTCGGGCTGCTCAACTTGTCAAAGACTTTTCTCCCACTGTCGTCCCATTGGCACCGACGGGTCACCACCTTTTCTAACATTCAGGTCCCCGCTGTTACGCGGTTTCTTGATTCTTGGGCTATTTTCCCCCGCATCCTTGTAAAGCCCTGGTTCGATTGATCCCCCCTGCCTCCTAATTCCCCCTTCCCACAATTCCATTACCCAGACGGTGAATTTTTTCCCCTCGACTCAAAACCCTGTCTGCTTCTCCGGCGCCGACCATTTCTCTTTTCCTTTTTTTTCTCTCCTAAACTCTATCGTAAACACTCTTCTGCAACCACACTTTTTTTCCCCTTTCTATGTCCAAAGCATTTCTAGTGAAAGCTTTTTAGCAAAACTGGAAGCTTTTTAACACCCCCTTTTATCGGCCCGGGTCTCTTCGACCTCCCCTTTCTCTTTTTTTAGCGTTCCAAGCGGTCTTCACTCCGAATTAAGAGTCCCCCCCTTCTTTTAACGATTACTTTTAGCAATTTCCCTCCCGGCGCTGTTCCGCTTGATGTTTTAAAAAAAAACTCCTCCTATCCCAGCCCTACACTTATACTCCCCTTCAAACAGGCTCCCCCCCACCCCACCCCACCCCCCCCCCCCCCCACGGTCCCCCCCGGTTTTTTCCCCCCCCGTGATCACTCGGGCGTTTCTAATATTCCATCGGTTTTTTCCCCCCTTGTTCCCTTCCCCTCTGGGTTTGGTCACGAGTTTTCGTCTGGGGAGCGACCTTCTTAATCAATCCTGAGGTGTGAGTCCCTTTTTTTTTTTTCTTTTTCCATGCCAAGATCGGGCGATTTTCCATTTTTTTTTTTTCTGTACCCTCCCCGAGTTTCGGCAACATCTAGAGAAGTAAACGTTCCTAACTCAATCGAAACCTTCCTCCGGGCGGTGTATGAGGTACGGTCCCTCACTGTTTTACCTGCCTCCTTCTGATATCTTGCCTGCACTTCTATGGTGTCAATCCGTTCATCGTGATTCCCCCTTTTCTAGTCCTATACAAGATCGTTGGTGTGTCTTTCCTTTGTGTCCTTCTTCACCTGTTCGACGGCTTTCGATCAGATTGAGCCTTTTCAGGACCCGTCCAAGACTTGTGTTCCAGCACTTTATGGCCCTCATCAGTGTTTCACCGTGTGTCTTCTTCCTACTTCCCCCTATATTTTGTCAGCAGCTCTTCTTGGTTCCCCTTCTTCCTTGCTGCGGAACGGTCCCCACCACCATGATCGCTTCTTTTGTCTCTCTTTTATGAAGTGCCGTGGGTTGGCAAAGAGTTTTTTGTGCTCCGGTATTCAGAATTTAACCCTCTTTCCGCCCTACGGCACAGGCGCCTTCCGCTGGGTGCTTCGTCCCCGAATCTTTTTTGCATTACCCGCCCTGCTGGATGGTCTTTTTCCCTCCCCCCCCAAGTCGCCCTATTCCTTGATACCCATCAACCCTACCCCTGGCCAATTTTTCCGAGTTCAGCCCGATGCGTCCTTCCCCCGATTCTCTGGACCCCGTTTTCCCTTCTACCCTTACCCCCCCCTTTGTGTCGGTGGATTTGCTCATAACGGAACTTCTGTACTGCGAAGTCATGAAAATCATGGACGTCGCTCATCCCCATCGCCCCCGCTGGGCTGATACGTTCGGAACGCCTTAGGACAAGGCGGAGGACTTTTACATCGAGGCGTCTTCATGCCCGCATGCCCATGATTCCCAGACGGAATTGCCGTTCTTTTTTTGGAGATCACGGATACGCCTCTTCCTCTTTTTCCTATTTCCGCAATGCGGAAGTTTGGATACTTTTCCCCGCGTTTCTGTTAGCAGTTCGTATTTGTTTAGAATACGCGCAATTCCGCATTTTTTTTTGATTCGCAGGTGGAAGGCGCCCGCCGCCCTCGTTTGAAACTCCCTCTCTTCCACGTTTGGCCCGCGGGTTTTTCATTCTCCGTGGATGTAGTTCTGGCGGCCCTCTTTTGAACTCGGACTGCCCGCTTTTCGAGACTTTCTGATTTTTTCCCGAAACATTTCATCGCGCCCCCTCCAGCGCCCGGTCCGCATTTCTCGCGCTTTTAGCCTTGTTTTTTTAAGGGTCTAGATGTTAACGTTCGTAGACTCCCCCTTCTTTTTTCATAAAATCCATCTCCCCCCGATATTTGCTCCACTTCTTTTCCATCTCTCCCCCTCCCTCACTTACTTTATGTTTTTGGGGCTCGGTGATGTTCTTCCTTAGCCCCCTTGAAGTCATGCCCTGATTTTTTGCGGAGGATGTCCGCAAGTGTCCTCTTCCTTTTTATTCCCTCCGGACGAACTAATACCGCGCAGCAGGCCGTTCCTTGTGCGCTTTCCTTAGAGGTTTTTTTGAGCCTCCAACGCCGGCTCTTTTCTCTGCACCCCTTTTTTGAGATCTCGTCCCCGTGCTCCCGATTTTTAAATGAGCATTATCGAATGGAGGGCGATCCTTCAATTATGAGAAGGATTTCTCTGGGGCTGCGGGCTCTTTCTGGTGCCTGCCGATCCGGTCGCAGGCAATCTTTCTGACCTTTCCTTTTTTCAGAACTTGTGCTTCGACCCATTTTCCTCTGCGTCCCTAGCCGAGATTTCCCAATCACCCCACCCCTTACGGCATACGCTGTCAGTGGGTATTTTCTCATTGACTCCCTGACTCCCCAATTTTTTCGGGAGAATGCTTGACTAGGCTTTCCAATCTTGGTCACGATCTCTCTATTTCTCCCTCTTGTTCTCGCTCTTTGAAAATACGTTCCAGCATTTAGACTAATGCAAAGATTTGGCTTTTCAGGGTCCATGACCTCCCCCTCTCTTTAAAGTAGGACCGTCTTTGTTCACGCGGATATTTCGCGTAGTAGAACAAAAGTTTGAATTGGTTTTTTCCCTTGCCCTGTGACAGATAGTCCGCCGGGCTTCTTCCTCAGCAGGAATCCCCCCAGAGTATTCTCGGATGTCCTTTCGTCCTTTATTTCCCTTCTTTTCTTCTAAGAGGCATCGTATCTTTTGAGCCTTTTCTAATCCCCTTTTTTATCCAGGCAATAAAGTGCTCTTTTTTTTTTCCGTTGTTAGACACTTCCTCTACAATCGCGCGCTCCCCCTTTACTCTCTCTGTTGAGCCGCGTTTTTGATTCTTCTTTCCTCAGAGGTCTATGCAAGTTTTTCATTCTGATCCTTCGCCTTCAGGGACGCTCCCCGGTCAGTGCGCTGGCAAAGTGCAATCCTCCTCCCCAAGCCTGCCGCCCCTCCATAAGTAAAAGTTGTTTTTCCCTTTTACTCCCTGAGCAAATATCGGTGACTGATCTTTACCCCTTCAAGACCCCGATTCCACCTTTTACCAACATCTTTCACTCTTCCACTCAAGAAGAATTGCTTCTTATCCACGCGCTCCCTCTTTTCTGTTTTGTAGCGCGATTTCGTTGTGTCCCCCTTCGACGTCCCTCTTTCCTTTTCCCCCTGAGCACATCATCAGTCCATCACCGAGATGCAACTCCCCCGTTTTACACTCTTCTTCTCCCCTTTTTTTTTCCGTCTCCAAAGGCGAATAGGTTGCTTGAATTCTCGTTCTCTTTTCACATCCACGCTAGGTCTGGGTTTAATTCTCTTGTTCTTTCCTCGTCACAACTTCGGACTTTAAGTATCTTCCTATATTCTTCTGCTTTACTATGCTCCATTTTGCCATTCTCCGATTTACTTTTTTTTCCTTCGGATTTAGCCGGATGTTGAGACCTGCTTTTTCTTTGTCATAAGGTTTCGGCCGCACATTATCGTTCGGACATTGCGCCTCTCTTTTTTCCGACCGTTTCCCTTTCCCCCTAGCGCACGTGTATCTCTGTCGTGCTCACCAATCCCCCCCCTCTTACCTGATGTGGCCTCGTTTCCCTTAGGCCCGAGTACCTCTACCCTCGCCTCTCCAGGGTTCCCCCCTGGCCTCTAGGGTGTTGTAGAAATTGCTGGTTAGTTCGATTCTCTGTTCGGAGTTTTAAAAAAGAATCCAGCAGGTGCTTATATGCAGAGGGTCTTCATCTCTTTTCTAGGTCATTCTTTCAATGAGCTTCGCATGCGACTTAGGATTTTTTAGAGCCGGAAAGAATGGTCACTTGATTTCCTTTCCGTCTTGGTGGCCTCCCCACCATCTTTAATCACTCCCACAGAAGACCCCCCAATACCTCTTCTTCTAGATCTCGTGTTCTGACTTTTTTTTTTTTTCAAGTGCCGCCCGTTCCGATACAGGAGATCCCCAAGAGTGTTTTTTTTATGAAGCTTCCCCCCGGTTTCCCAGTATAGGTCAGAGCAATAACCTCCCGTGAGGGCTCCCCCGCTCCTCCCCACAACCTTAAGGGAGATGATAGCATCAGCTCGTCTGCTCGTCTCTGCAACCCTCTTTCCAACCCCCCACCTTTGTTTTCATTCCCCCATCCGATCCTGCCTACCCACCTCTACCTTCACCCCCTCAATCCTTTACTCACTCCCTCACGCCTACTCCACCCTAACCCCACGCCCTCCCACCCCCTCCCCTTATCTCTCTCTTCCCCGCATCCCGTACACCACCTTCTTACCCCGCCTAGCCCCCATTTCGTGTTTCCCCCCTTCGTCCTTCCATCACCTCCTAGTCCCTCCACCCCCCATGTTCCCCCCCGATTTCCTCCACTCTCTCCCCTCACCCCCCCACGGCCCTTCTCCACCTCACCCCACCTAACTCCTACAATCCCCCCCGTTCTGGCTGTCTGCCCCCGTCCTCAACAGCTCCGACGGCCACACCTCCCCCTTTCATTTGCTCAATCGTCAATCCCTTCTTTCCCCTCTCCCTTCTGCTACCCCCCCATGCCCCTACCATTCTGACTCCCTTCCCCCCCCTGTACGTTTCTCTACCTCTTCTCACTCCACCTCCTTTAATCTCTTCTCACTCCCCCCTGCAGTCTCTATTCACTACTTCCCTTCTCATACCCCTCCCTACCTCCCCTGGTACTTGCCATGTTATGCTTTTGCAACCCTCCGCTCTCTTTGCATTGGTTCCGTCAGTCTCCATGTATCCCCACGCCGCCTTTGTTTCAGGATCTATCCCTTCCCCAGATGAACGTTTTGTACACCCATGCGCATATTTTGGGCTTCACAAGAGATGAGAGGGCAGTTTCCCCTTCGTTCTTCTAACGAAGCCGGCTCTTGCCACGAAGCGCTGGTCTATCTCCCTTGACTGAGTTTTGATCTCGATACGCTCTCATTATGACCACCTGTTTTTCAACCCGTTCCCTTGCCGAAACTTACGAACCAGTCTTTCCGTCTTCTTCTGCTGATGCTCCGGTCCCTGAATTTCTAAAGTGAGTATAGAGACCACAGTTGGCCCACTGGGCAGGGTCACGCGTTCAACTAACCAAGCTAGTGATCGTCTTTAGTCCTTCAACCAGAAGCGAGTCTGGGTCATTGGGGCTCAGCGACCCGGCGATCTTTTGTGGTACCCATAAAGACACGCCGGTCTAGACAGCTGCTTCCCGTTTCCTTGACCCTCTCCTCCTCCTGGCAAACTGACGGTTTACTCTGGCCCTTTCGCTTCTTTCCATAACAACGCCTCTGACTTGCCTTCTCTCTCTAGACATGTTTTTGAAAAACTCCCCCTTTTTTCCCAGGGTATACCACGCGGAATCGTCCTGGGAAGTTTGATTCAAGTGGGACGGTTTGTTGTGATTGCGTGTCCTCCTAGTTTTGGCTCGTTTTGCCCCTAGCCCTGAGTCTCGCAGACGGTTTTGAAGTTCAGAGTAGTTCGGTCGAGCCGCTGTCCTTAAAGGCCTTGGAATTACTCTTTCTTTGGCATAGTGTGTCCCGAACTTCTCGGTTGCTGATCTCTTTTTCACATATCCCCCGCTTCATAAAACCCTTGCTTCCCGTTCAAGGAGGGTGGGATCAGTGTTTTGTTACGTGGAAGTCGGGGACCACACTTGTGGGAAACAAGGTCCGGTTCCCCTCCCTCGCTTTATACCTTTGCCCCCTTCGTCGCCCCCTTGCCCCGTCAAACGGTCTCACAGCTCAATGTGCCCATTTGTAGTAAAAGTTGCGTTCTCTCCCCCTTCCCATCGTTGTTGTTTTCTCGTGCTACCGCCCTTACTACCATGTCCCAACATGCCGACTTTCCTGTTGACGCACCCGGTTGTCCCCCCCCCCCACTTGTGGACCCGCGGCACGCTGTATTTCGACACACCATCCGTCGCTTTAAGTTATTTGCTTATTTTTTCTGTGGCCCCCACTACCACTCGGCACGCGACCTCGAGCTTGCCCCGAAGTTCCACGACGACTTCGCCCTTTCGCCGTACTGCGGCTCGCACGCTACCCGCACCCCTCTAGCTATGCCGGCCGGAACCCTAGGACGCTCCAACATCTATCTTTCCAAGACTCACATACCCCGTCAACTTGATAGCGACCCGCCCCTCTTTCCGTTTTATCCCAATTGACCCGGGCGTTCAACAACTATTTTTTTGGGATTGAGTGTCCTGTTTTTTGAGCGCCGTTCTTTTATGAAAGACGTTTCTACTGTTCCAGGAGTACTTGTTCCCGTTCTGGATTCTTATTGCATTCAAGCCCAGATACGGAGCAGCTCTTTTTTTCTACTTTTGTTCTGGTGCACAAAACCTCCTTTGCTACTCTTAAAACCTTCTCTTCTCTAGTTATGGTTGACGACCAAGGTGTGTTCTCTAGTGACCTCCCCCTTCCCCATCTGGCCCTTTGCACGCACGCTGTTCTTGGCCCCCTCGTGAGAAATTTCTGGTTCTTCCCTTTGTTGATCTCCTTGCTTTTGTTTTCGACTTAGGATTTCCTGGAAATGACCCCTTTTGGCCGTCCCCGGGTTTTCTTTCCCATGACACCGGCCCTGCGTCTCATTTAGGACTGCCCTCACTTCGTCCCCGTGTTTTTCCTAACCGGGCGGGTTAGTGATGTCTTGCCTGTCCTTTTCCTGCCACTTGGGATCTTGTTCCTTCCCAGACTTTTGCATGGCGTCACCCTCTGGGTCTTCCTACAATTGCAGTTGGTGCTGTATTGCAGGGTTCGACTTATTCTCGAGTCTTTTTACTCAGAGAGAATGTTTCGCTTCCCCTCTCAATTGTTCTCAGTCCTATTCGATCCTTCACCTATTCCGCTGTGTTTTTCTTCCCGTCCGCACCCCCTCTGGGTTCGTCGCGACACGTGTCTTCCCTCCTCTTTCTCGACTTAGAGTCCCCAGTCCCACACGCTCTCCGCATCGGGTATTAATGTTTATCTTGGGTTTTGGTGGGTTGTTTTGGGTTTTTTTTTTTTTTTTGGTTCTTTTGTGGAATTCCCCGGTGTCTCTTGTTGAAACCTCCGGTTTTTCTCCGTTCCCCCCCCTTTTTCTTTCACACTCTAATTCTCGTAGGACAGCGGCGCGAGCTATGTGTTTTTTTTTATGACTTTCTTTATGAAACCCTTCAAGTCACCGCCCCTTCCTGTCTTTTGTCCGCTCCCCCTGAATATTTCCCATGCCCCCCCCTAACAAACACACTACTCTTCCGGTAGAGTTCGCCCTAGTCTCCGACTCTTTAGAATTTCCTCTTCTTCCGAGGTGTATCCTACTTCCACATTCTCCCTTCCTTTTATTCACCGATTTCTACGGTTCTGCTCTACGTCTGACATCACATTGAGCAGATTCTCGCCCTTAGAAAGACGTTTTTCCTCTTCTTCGTATACTCCCTTCTGAAAACCTGCCCTGATGTGAACACTCCGGGCGGCCTAATTGCCAGATTACACGCTTGTGTTCGTCATGGAGCGAACCCTGCCCCTCCCTTTTTTCGCACCAGGACGGCTTACGCTTGAAGTGTTGGACTACGGAAGCACCTCCTTGCCGGAATGACTCTCCCTGCGCGGGGATTGTTGCTCACGAGAAGGAGCGCCCAGTATGCCGGACGACAAGCCGGGAAGATCGGGTCCCGTTCCGGGTGGTTTCTGTTCTGTACTGTCTATGGATTGCGCTTTTTTCCTTTCACGTCAGGCGCGAGGACTTGATTGTCCTGTACTTAGACCCCCCATACGAACTTTCCCTTTTGCGCGCTTTGGATGCCTGCTCCTTCTTGGATGCGAGATTTTCAATCTCTGGGTTCAACTTCACTCCTCGGTGTTAGGGGGTCCCCAAGCCCTCCCCCTGAACTCCTTTTCTCTTCTATGCAATCAAGATAAACCCCTCCAGGCGTTTCGGTGGTTAGGTTTCCAGATTGTACCTATCTTCCCAGGGGAGGACTTAGCAGCTTGCCGAGGATATCGTCGCAGTCTGACACTTTCCCCCCCTGAATAAATGCAGGCACAGGCAGCTCCCCCTCGGTCTCGCTTTGGCGGAATTTCCATCGCCCCAATCTGAAAGCAAACATCCTCTTGTCCCTTGAACCAGTTTGATGCGTTTTCCAGAATTCCCGCTGCCAAAATTGTGATTCATTGGCGAAGGCTCCTTTTTCCAAGGTCCCTATAGCAGGATTGCTCTGGAGGTGCGTTTGGGACCTTCGGACAGGGTCGTGAGGCAGATCGCCGAAATTGAACAAGCAAGTTCCTGCCCCTTTTTGCTTTTACAAAACTACGAGCTCTTTGCTAGTTTGTAAATCACACCTCTTCATATTAGTAGCTATTCTCAGGCCTGCGCCCCCGACGTCCTCTTCGAAATGCTTGCCAGTGCAAAGATGGCCCCTCTATACCCCCCCCTTCCTCCTTTTGTGTTGTTAGAGAGACTTGGTTGTCTTCCAGCTTTTTTCAAGCATTTAGACGAAGCCCACGCTCCCTCTCGTGCGTTTAATAGCAGTACGTTCCTCGGTGCTTCCCGACGATCGTCGCGGCTTTCTTTGTCGAAAATCACGGGCGTTTTTGCGTTTGTCCCTCGACCGCTTCCGACGCGACGCGATCCCCTCTCCAGCCCAGTTTTTCCCCGAGCGTACTTTCGTCTGACTTTCATAAGGTTGCCATTTGGCCCTTAGCCTTCGTGGAGCACGGCGAATCCTTAACTTGTTGCCCGACCTGTCTCTGCGTTGTTTTATGCCGCCACCCTAGCGCTTGCCCCCCTTCAGACCCTCGCGGCCGTCTGTCCGTTCGTTTCCTTCGAGGGCGTCTAATCACGCGCGCTCTTAAAGCCCATTCTTCATTCCTCCCTCAGCTTCTTCTTTAGTGCTGCGAACCGTTTTCCCTCCACCGAAGCCGACTCGTCCTCCCACCCGTTGAGTTTGCGACGGCAACCCGCAATATGGCTTTTTTTCCGTGTACCCCAAGATAAATCGGCGTGTCTTTTTCCTCCCTCTTATCGCCTCCGACGTGCAAAGCCGAGAGATTCCCCAACTCTGAGGCGTGCCGGTGAGTCGGAGTGGAGGTTTGTCGGGTAAACCTCCGCTTGCTGAGTTAGAGCTTACCCCAGCGCCGCCACGAGTCCATTTGATGCCACCCGGACGGCCCGTTTTTTCTTCTTGCCCACGTTCTCCGGCTGGAGCTTCCACCAAGTCTAAAGAGCTTTTCTCCTTCTTTATTCGTCCAACCCCAGCGCTTTCCGTCTTGTTTCCGTAGTCTCGTTTGGAAAGCGCTTCCCCGCCCATCGCGATGCGGAAATAGTAATCTTTGCGCGTAGGCTAGCCATTCTTCAAACCGTTAATCCCTTTGCCCATTTTGCGTGGCTGCCGGTTTTTGACTCCGGCTCCCGGATTGTGTGAACATCGGAGGTCTTCTGTTAGACTTTCCCAGGAGCGGGATCTGCGCAATACTTTCATTTTAATGATGGCGTCTGATGTTCACTCTAGTCCTGCTCTGCCCGGAGAATCTTTTCCTTCCCACCGCCAAATGTACGGAATCCGTTTTCGTAGTACACTTCGTCCTACACCCCCCTTTATTTCCCACCATCGGTTCTCCCCATTCCCCCCCATTGGGGATGTGTGTTTCTAGGTGTAGGGCATGACTTTCGAAGGGGAAGCTGAAACATGTTTCAAGTTACTACTGCTGGGGTTATATTATCGTTCTTTTTTTCCCAGGAGCGCGATGCGGATTGCAGGCCCTTTTGAGAGAGTTCACGAAGGTAAATTTTTCTTATCCTTTTCAACCCGTCTTGAAGAAACCCGCTCCTTCCCGATCTTTCATGCCCCCCCCCCCGCATCGATCTGCGGTTGTTGAATTTTCAGAAGATGATCTTTCGTCCTACTGCGCCCCCTAGAGCACCTAGTGACCCCCCTCTTCCCCGGGGAAGACGACCCCGGTCGGAATGGGTCGCTTAGTACCCGAGCGTTAGCAACAACTTATCCGGTGGTTTTTTTCGCCCCTGCGCCGTCTGGTTTCCCCCGTGCCGCGCCGAGAAATCCGTTACAGTCCGCAATGACCAGCCTATTTGTTTCATGCTCTACAGCCCCTTCCTGAATTTTTCCCACCATCGCTGCAGGTGAGTGGTTGGGTCAATTTGGGAGGAGAGCTTAAGTGGCGGTCTTTTTGTCGTAACGGCATCCACCCCCTGCCCGTGTTGCACTCGCCTGGGCGCTTTCTTTTTTTCCTTCTTTGACTGCGCGTCGATCTTACGGCTTCATGGGAACCCTGACCACACCGGGTTCACACTTTAATTTTTTCTGGCACGACCCTTCCCCCCCCGTCCCCCCTCAGGGAGATTCGGCGGTTCGAGACTTTCAGAATTCTCACGCGGGGCGGATAGATAGCCAGAAATCTGCGGTGACCCTTCCCCGAGGTTTCTATTTTTAGAAACCCGCCCGAGTGATCGCACCTTTTTCGCACCGAAACGCTGAGTAATGGTTTTTAATCCCTTTTCCGCCGGCGGCGGCGAGCATTGAGTTTTGTTTTCCCCATAACAGAAACCTTTTCTCTTCTCTCGAGCAAGTGACTTGACCGTCCCTTAATAAGACAGCCTCAACCACGCCTTTTGTACTCTGGACGTCGATTCGTCCCTCCTAAAGGAACTTTCTTCCCATATTTCCCTCTCCCCGTATACAGTTGGACCCGCTCGGTTTCGGCTCACGTGTGCTCTCCGCAGGAATAGTTAAACATTGGTCTCTGGTTTTTTATCCTCCAGTTGACGGTTTTGTTGTTGAGGTCATTGGCTGAACCTTTTGATTTCCAGATGTGGATCGTGCTGGGCCATGACTTCCTTTACGCGTTCGCGCTCCCGGTTTTTTCGAGGCGCGAGTAGGCGTTCGAGCCGCTCTCCAAAGTTTTCCAAGACCAACCCCCTGAAGTGATTATGAAACCGTTCTTTTTCTTTTATTTGAGGAAGAATTTCCTCTCCCGAATCTCGCCCCGTTTCCCTGCGTGGCCTGCTTGGTTTCTGTCGCCCCGGGTGATCAGACGCCGTTTGCCTTCGGGGTTTTTTAGAAATTTTACCGGTGCGTACCAGGAATCCACTCCCTCACGTCCCTGCAC
>Ga0179593_1511882_pt1 | contig 17376 bp, 17 predicted proteins | sample CZODoug2_1_08_16_FD_185931 | JGI IMG/M metagenome (GOLD analysis project Ga0179593, IMG submission 185931) | Vadose zone soil fungal communities from Angelo Coast Range Reserve, California, USA - CZODoug2_1_08_16fungal (PacBio error correction) | ecosystem: Environmental > Terrestrial > Soil >... | reverse complement strand
TGCTTTTTCTCCCCCTTTTTTGCCCCCCCCCCCTCTTTCTCCCCGCATACCCCCCATCCAGCCCCTTTTGACACTACACCTTGCCCCTCGCCCCCCCCATCCCCTTCTTCGCCAGCCCTGTTTTTTATTTTTTTTTTTTTTTTGACGTACCCAGTTTGTTGCATTTCCGCTGTCGAGTCAGGGCATCCCCCGTTTGTGTCTTGCCGGAGCCGTCCCCTGCATACTTCCATGCCTTTTCCCCCCCTGCTTTTTTTCTTTCTTTTCCTCTGTCCCGTTTCGCCACCGCCCTTGCTCCCCACCCCACCTCACGCCGATCCCCCCTGCCCCCTACAACTGGGTTCTGGATCAATTCTCTGTACCCCCTCTTCCTGCACGCTCCCCTTTCCTTCTCGTTTGCAGGTCTGATGATTTTCTCGACTCCCTTCTTAAGACTTATTTGCGATCGCCCATGAAGGAAATCGCCGGAAATTTCCTCCTCCCATCCTTCCCGTGTGTTTGTTGCCATTCAGGGTTCGTAAGATCTTAATTGCGAGGCGCGCCAGTTATTTTCCGCCCCTCCTATTGATGGTCTCCGTTGAATCTCAACTTTTCAGTTTGCTCCCTCCGCTGCCTTCGTGGGCCTCTACTCCCAGACTTTCCCTCTAAATTTTTGTCGTTGACTCTCGCTGTCCTCTTCCGGCGCCGACTAGGGTCGCTCGCTATTAGGAAGCCCTTCGTCTTTTCCCTCCTCTTTTTTCCGTAAAATCCTGTTCGTGCGCTCTGTCGCTGCCCCGATTTCCTTCGTTGTTTCGAAAGGAGAAAACACGTCCTTTTTGGCCCCCTCGCTGTGGTAAGATCTGTTTTGGCCCTCTCCTGTGCGAAGGAATGGCCTTCCTTCGCGGGCCGCCTGGCTGACGAGCCTTTCGATTCTTCCAATACACCCGCGAGCCTTCTTCCGGTGCTTGTCCCTCCTGAAGTCCGGTCTTTCCTTCTAGTCAACCACCTGGCCGATAGGATCTTTTCGCCGGATTTTGAGAACATTTATCTTTTTCCTCAGAACTATGCCCTTTTAGGCGGAGCCCCCGGACTGAAGTTCGGTGCCCCCCTCCAAAGAGAACCCCTTACCGTTTCCAGTCGATGTTCCTTATACGCTTACAAAGACCTTCTTTGTCAAAGGTTCTTAGTACTCTCTTAGGTTCGAGTCTCTCTCCATCTTATTTGCGTCACTTCCTCAATTGGCCTAGCAGAAATCTTCCCCGGGATTGTGCTTCCACGGACAAAAAGGACCCCAGCAAAAAGCCCAACACGAAAGGGAGGTTTTTGACCGGGAGACTGCCCTACACTATCACTTCCCGCTACATTTCAATTCACTCCCGCTTCCTCCCCCCCCCCTTTCTGCTCCGCTTTACTTTTCGCTTCGTCGCCGGAAACAGCGCCCCCGATTGCGTTTTTGTCCCCTTTTACTGCACCACTTTGTTTCCTTTTTGATGCGACGGTTGAAATTTCGCTCTAGGGATAAGTAGATTCCCCCGAACCGAGGGTATGTTGAATTCCCTAATTCCGCTCCTTTTGCTTCTTTGAGAACAGGTGTAGCGTGATGGTAGGGGCATTGAACAGTATTTTCGATACCCCTGAGGTTGGTGTCACCCCCTTTCATGCCATGAGTCCCTGCCTCACGAGGACCGTCTTAGTTGTTTTTCCTCCCAGTTACCCCCCCCTTTTTTCGGAGTTTTTTTCCCCTTTTCCTTTCGTAATGGTTTTTTTTTTTTTGAGGAACTTTCTAGCCTTCAATGAGACCCAAGGGCTTCCCCGGTGCAGTCGGGGTTCGCTTTTTACATGAGAGCCGCTTAAACCATTTGCTCCAGCCCCGTGCTCTTTTGGGCCTCCTTCTCCACAGACAATTCCTTGGCGGTGCTTTGTTTTTTAACTGCCACGATCTCCACCTCGTTGGACGCTTGTCGGAGGGCCGATCTTTTCCGGCGGTTTTTACTGGGGCAGTCGTCAGTTCTCCCCGCAATAGAGCGTCATTGAATCATCCCCCACACCCCTCCGCTATTCGTCCCTCAGGTTTCTGGTGATTTGGCCTAGATTACGCACAAGAGATGTTTTTTTGGTTTCACCCTCGGACTCTCGGCCGATCGTCATCACGCCCATCTCCCCGAAAGGATGAAGTTAATCGCCCGCCCTGCGCCTCCTCTTCCCAGGCCTACTCCTTCCTCGTTCCCATGCACCTGCTCTTTTTGCTTCCCGAATGCGAAGCGGGGGTTGTGGCCCCCTACCCTGAGCCCCCGGTCGGGCCTCTCCGGTTTTTGTCTGCTGCGGGGGAAAGCTACACGCACCTTTTCGGCGATGCTTTCCCCCCCCCCTGGTGCCATTTTTTCAGAGACTGAAACGAGTTCATGTCCCCAGCACAACGCTTTTTCCCCCCTTCTCTTCAAAGAGTCAGACGAATACCCTTGTTTAGCCCTCTTGGCAGAAGAGACCCCCCTTCCGAGGATTAGATCGTGGCCGAGAGGTTTACCTTTTCTTTTTCTCCAAGGTGTGTATTAAGGTTTCTGTCTTGAAAGAAGGGATGGCACCCATTGTTCCGTCAGTAATCCCTCCGGCTTACTCACTAGAAGTATCCTTTTACCCCTGTTCCGATTTCTCCCACCCCGGGATTGAAAAACCCTCGGATAGATGTGGCCCACGGAACTTTAGGTCTTCAGAATTACACGTACTAGCCAGCCCTCTGATCAATTTTCGCTCAACGAAATGGTACACCCCATCCATGCTTTTGATACCATTCTGGTCATTTCAGTCTTTCTTCGCACAACGATACCACCCCTTTGCGACCGAGTACGCCTTTTTTGCTATCAGTCCACCCCCCCCCGCGCCCCCACCCCTCCCCGCTTTGGTCGACGAGTGCTATAGTCCAGGAACCCGTCCTTCAAGGGTTCCTTTCCGTACAATATGAGTTGAGGCTCACGTCCCTCCCTTCAGGCAATGGATGCATCCCCCATAGTTTCTTCACCATCGCGCCCGTGGCATCTCGCAGATGGAGTCCTTAGTTGCCTACCCCTTTTCTTTCCTTGTAGTCCCCCCTGCTTTTTTTTCATTGTCCCCGTCGTACCGAGTCCTGGACCTTGTTCGGGAAGAAGGAAAGAGACATCCGGAAGAACCTGCTCGAGAAGTACCACCGAAAGAAGGGCGCCCGGGCCAGATGTTTCTGAGGCTTCCTCCATCAAGAACAAGTGTTCGATTTTTTGCTGCCCAGACTGACTGCGGCGGTTTTATTGGAAAGTCTAATACTCGACCATCGGGTCCGTAACCTAGAAAAGCCCGACCGTAGCCGCCCGTCGCTTTTCCCCTCTCGTCGTTGTCCCCCCCCTGGGGGCCTTTTTGATTTTTTCCGCGCCCCAACCAGACCCTCTTTTTTTGGTTCCCTTTTTCTTCTCCATGAGGGCCGACTTTCGGCCTTGCATCGAGCTTCGGGTACGCGGTTGGCGTCTTTTTCAATAAGCGTCCTTGCCTCTTTCCAGCCTTTAGCTTCCCGCCGAAATTCCTCGCTACCTCAGATTCCCCGCTTCCGCTCTTTCCGCCCGTCCTCGGCGACATATTCCCCCCCCAAGCAACCGAGGATTTCCCCTTCCCGCGTCCCCTGAGAGGGTGAGAAATCTCCTCTTCTCATGCCCTGCCCATTCCATCATTCCTCCAGACAATTTTTCTTCCATGTTCCCTCACCCCCTCCCTTACCGGCGCCTACTGAGAGGTAAACAAATTTTAGGCTCGACGCGTCTCAAGTGACCGCTCCCTTTTTGAAGGCCGGAGCCGATTCCCTGAGGTTCCGGGAAAGTTCCCCCCCTTTTCCAAAGCCCTTCCCCCGCATAAAAGTCCCCCCTTGACCCCCCAATACGAAGAATTATCAGTTATAGGGACTAACCTCATGCGTTTCTTAACGTCTCTTCTTTTCTCCTAAAATTTTTTGGGTTTTTTTTTTTTTTTTTTTTCGAGAGAGCCTTTATGCCAGGCCTGTAGAGGTTCCTAGCATTTTCGTATTTTCCCTTTTTTCTTATGGAGAGGGCTTGTCTACAAGTTCAACTTTAAGATACACCTCATTTTCCCCCCCCTCGTCCCAGTCATAATTATAGGACTCACTTTTTAGAAATCGGTAGTTTTTCTCTACTTTCTTCTCCCCCCCCGAGGATCGTGACGTCATCTTACGGCCCTTTGCCTATTTCTTGCGTCCGCTCGCTTAGAAACGATCGTCTTCCCTTCGTCCTTCTCTTTTGTATTACACTCCCCCGTTACCTTCCTGCGTGCTCTGAGTCTCTCCTCTTTCATGCGAAACCTTCCTTCCGTATTCGTTCCTTTACTTCTTGACAGAGGAAGCGTATTTCCTCGTCCAAGGCGAAACGCAACGATGTCCCCTCTTGAGGAAGGTTCGACGATTGTTCTTTCCCCAAAATGAAACTACAGATCTCCTTTCGGGAGGTTGCACTCTCGCATCGCAGGTTGCAGCAGCCCTGAAGATTGACACTTTTTCCTCTGATCCTCTGGATCGGGATGTTCTTCTTATCTACATTTTTTTTTCGAATATTTTTCTCCCCGATACCTCCAGTTCGCCTTTTAACTCCAAGACGGGATGGTAGGGCCCGGTGATAGCCGATTTTCTCCTTATTTTTAAAAGGCGCCCCTCTTGAGTATCCTGATGGTAGGCCGCCCCTTTCTTAAACATGGTCGCTGGGTACTTTTACTGAATCGTTTAGTTTATGATACAGCATAGACAGGGTCTCCCCCTTCGGGGGCCATAATCTTGAACTTTCGTCGAGATGCGTTTTTCGCTTCGGCGCCTCTTTGTCTTTCCCCAAAAGGAATGAGAGTTGGCCCCTCCACCAAGGCCGATTTTCTTCGCTCTTCATTCCTTGCCTCTATGAGTAGAGAACCGCGCTCTGTTTCTTGCCCTGGGTGGTGCTTCTCGGGGTTGTATCGCCGCAAGTCGTCTTTTTTTTCGATCTTGAAGCCCCCTCCTCTCGCCAAGATTTGGAGTCTCCGAGGTTGACTCAATTTACTCTCTTGAGAGCTGACGCTTCCTCTTCCTTGAGAAAGTTTCAACACCCCCCCGGGCTTGGAGTACCGGTTCGCGGAATTCTCCTTCCCTGATCTTTTTTCAAAGGCCTTTCCCTGAGGTTTTCGGATCCCCTTATTGCCCAATGGGTGAAATCCTGCTCCCTCCACCGGTTGATTCCCTGCTGTTAACTTTTTGAGCTCCCGACGGCACGATAGTTCCCCTATAGCGCAGTATTTATTTTCGTCCTCTTCTTCGCCGCCATTCTTTCCTTCGCTGCCGATTGACTCTCCCCGTCCTATTTTTTTGCCCTTTTTTTTCCCTGGCTGGAGATAATAATAGCTTGGTGTGCTCGATAGAAGACCACCCCCTAATGTCTTTTAAGATTCTCCCAGCGATTTCACCTACCGTAGCTGCTGCTTCTTTATCGGAAGACGGATCTCTTTTTTTTCTCGTAATTGGCATTCGTCGTCACGCGTGCTCCCTACCTTTCCCCTTCTCGGCTTTGCTTCTCTTGGTGTCTTTGTGAGATACCTTTTTTTCTTTTGAAAAAACACAGCTTTTTGAGATTCTTTGCCATCCCGACCGATTCTTTCTCATTCTCGTCTTTTTTTTGGCTTTTATTTTATTTGCCTCTATATTAGCGACCTTCGCCCCTTTGTAACCCGCGGCCACCTCGCCCTCTCCCCCTCTCCCCCCCACGAGTCCGCTTTGGCTCCCTTTTCAAAAAACATTAATACTCAAAATTGTCCTTATACCTTTTTTTACCCGTCCCGGCATCCCCCCTCTTTTTATGGGAGAGGCGCTCGCATGCCACTCCCCCGCGCCCAGCCAGCCGAGTCCTGAAACAAGTGTAGCATGTCTCCACCTGTTGAGGATGGCCAGAGCGTTGTTGCCCCCAGGTCACCACCTCTGGCAACCCCCCCACTCCTACTTTTGGACCGATCATTCGGATTGGCTATGTAGTAATCCCTTCCCAAACGTCCTGCAACCACCCCACTACTCCCCCAGCCTCCCCCTCCCGTTTAGCAATGTTCAGGCTCTACACCAATGTTCAGGCTGTCTCATGGAGAATCCGACGTCCACCCTGGTTCAGTTGGTTCTTGCCCGGCCAGAACTTCGTCGTGTATTCCTTCCTTACAGAGATCCTTCCCAGCCAGGGTCGACTGAGCATTTCCCATTGTGGCCTGGTACTATGTGAAACCTCCTTTCCCCCAAGAAGGTTCGCTCTTCCTTTTTTTTCTCCCCTTGCTGAGCCTTAAACAGAGGAGAAAGACCCTCCGACCCGGTCTTTATTGTGGACCCCCCCCACCCTTTAAGATGACTGCCCATTCAGCCCTCCAAGTCACCCTCAGAGACGCGTGGCCCCTGACCATTTCTGCGTATTCTCTCCCCCTTGAATCCCAAAAACAGTTAGGAGTTCCTAGATGAATGTTCCGTAGTCTAGAGGCCCTTTTCTTGCCGTCCTTTCAAGTGCCTTCTAGATGTAATAGCCGTCTTATGCAACAGATTCTTTTCCTTACTAAATTTCCACCTCGTCATGAGAAAGTGGTGTGACCCCCGATAACTCTCCTCAGCAGCGATCTTGTCTCTTTCGATTTTGTTTTCTTCCTAGTTCCATAACGACCGATTGGCTCCCTAATTTCCTGCCTTAGAAGGATCTTAGCGGCTCGTTCGGGTCGCCGCGATGGTTTCTTCCCCCCTTTGAACCCATGGATTTTCGTTCGAGGGGCGCATCGCCTTTTTCCTTTTTCCCCTAGCGCCAGCCATGCCTCCCCCTTTGCCACTCGGACCTTCGAAATAATTCTGCTAGTCTCGTCCTCTCGTGACTATTTCCCCTGTTCGTCGCCATTTCAACCTCCATTACCCCTGATTTGAATGAAACTGGTTTTTCCCGCATGCTTTTCCCTGTTCCCTTCTCGGGCGGTCCATTTTATGCTCTTCATCACAATTCGGATCTGATTCGGATCCTTGCCCAATGCATTAAAGGCTCGCCAGTATTCATGATTTCTCCTCTTTCCCCTACTTTGTTGGTTGTAGAGTCTACCCCTTTTCCGTACGCTTTCTTTTTTTGCATGTCGCGTAAGGTTTCTTAGAGTTAAGAAGCACGCTGAAGTCTTCACCATGCCTGTTACGCCCCTGATACTCCTTGTGATATTGTGGTCGGTCTTTGAGTCGCCCCCGGCTACACCCTCGACTTTGAAGGGAGTTACTTGAAGATTTGTGGCCGACTTCTCTGTCGATACGTTTCTAACCTCCCGCCTTGCCTCGAGATCCACCAATTTTTCTTCCAATCCGTTTTTTTTTCGCCGAGAGTGGATGGACTGCCTTCAGCTGCCTCTGTATTGCCCCCCCCCGCTTAGGCGAACGACACCATGCCCTTTATTTGTTCTTTGGCATACCCCCCCTCTTTTCCCGGGGATTCCTTCTCAGTTCAGACGGGGCTCCTGGCCCTGCTGGTTCCTTGGCAAGCTTTTTTCCCTCTGCAGTCTTTTGGCGTCCCTTCCTTCAAAACCGCCGATTCCACCCTTCCCCTCCCGCTTTGTCCGATAGCCGGCGGCCGAGGTTTTTTGCCCCCCCGCGATGACGACTTGCTCTCCCTGAGGGAGGAAGGAATTGCAGGTTACATGCGGTTTAGTCCGTCCGCGGGGGAACGTAGTCCCTCGCAGAAGCGCTCTCCTGATTTCCAGCTTTTGGATTTTCTGCTTTCCAACGGAAGGTTCTCTACGTCCCTGATAAAGTGAAAGTGCCGGTCTCCTTGATGAGTTGCAATTCCTTACTTGGCGGGAAGCCCCTCTTCTGTCCCCTCTTTTGGTTGGACACCCACTGCCTCAAGTCCTTTTCTTGGCGTCTCTTTCGCCGCTTCCCCCTCCGTTGCAGGCATCGAAAACTAATCCCAGATGGTTTAGGAAATTTTATGTTTTAAATAGCCTTCCAAGTTCTTGTTTCCTGCATCTTCTCTTTCCCGGTTAACCCACCCGTGATCCTTGACCATCCCATGCTAAGCAACTTGGATGGTTCCTTTCCGTAAATCCCCATTAGATCTTGCCAGGCTTTCCCAAAGGTTTTTTATTAACCTTGGGATTTGCGAATTTCTCAGGCTATTTTTTTCTTAGTTTTTGGTGGATTTGAAGCTTCATTTCAAATATGCCCAGGCTCCCATCCGACGGCTTTCCCCGTTCCCCCCGGGTGAGTGGTTTTCCGTAGATGACAGGCCCGCGATTCTATCTTATCCCTTCAATTTTCTTTCTCGGATTCCCCCCTTGGGTGAGTTGCGGGTGGCGTCCCGGTGGCTGGGCGGATCGATCTCGCGCCGCCTTAAAACCCCTTCCTGCCCCGGATCCCTCCCCCTTGACGATTTGCTTTGCCCCGTTTTATTCTGAAAAAACCTCCCCATTCCTTTTTGCTGGCGCTGGAAATCGGTTTTGTTTTTTCAGGCACGCACTTTTTCTGGTTGTTCCTGAGCGATCGGGTTGCGTCGGGCCTGACAGTTCTTTAAATTCTTTCCCATGACCCGAACGTACAAAAGACAGATTCCTTCCCATTTTTTTTTGATCTCTTTTGACCATTCCTCCAATGCCAGATGTTCACTGACCCCCCCCTGAAGAGCTCATCATAAACCAGCCAATTCGCCTTCTAAGGACACATTCTTCTCCCCCTCTTATCGAGGACGGAATATATGACGAAACGACTCGAAACCCCTCGAGATGAGTTATCCCCTAATAGTGAAGAAAGGCCATTCCTCTTTCTCCTGACCCTTTTTCTTGACTCGAAGTGTTGTCTTGGAAGTCCATCCATTTATGGTTGCGGCGAGCGTCCAGCCCCCCTGGCATCTGTTAGCCCACTTTTCAGTCCCCTTTTTCCCCAAAACGGAGGAACAGACCCCCCGAACATCTTGCTTCCCCCCTCCCTATGCACATTGCGTCGAAGCCCGGTCTCCTTGGAAATCACATAGTAGGTTTTGAGGGCAATTTTGATAAGTTTCCATATGATAGCGATCTCTGGTTTAGCAAATTCCTTTTTGTATAGAGCAGTCAAAATCTTGCGTAGCGTGTGGCCCCCCCCAATTGTGCCCCCCCACTCAGAACCGTCTCCAGTTTGCCGGAAGTGCCCATGGCCCCCACCCCCAATTCAATCGGAAGCCCCCCCCCAAGGAAGACCCGAAGACAGCGGATAGTTCTTTTTGAACCGGGCTCTTGTCTTTTGTTCAGCCTTGGGGCACGCCCGCTCCCCCCCTTTCTCGCTTCATGTCTCTACAACTTCTGAAGCTAGGCGCTCCCCTCATGGTGGAGGATCCCTCTTTTGCTTTCTGGAACAATGTCTCTTTAGCCCCCCCATCCCCGCGACGGGCGACTAACACCATCAGTGCAACCAACATAGCCCCCCCAAGCGACCCCTAATGGAAGTAGGTTTCGTTATGACTAGCAATAGACACGCCCGTCTTTGTTTCCGCCGGGCCACACCTGTTGATTTTGCTAATCTCCCGCGCATTCTTTGTTTTTCCCCTGCTCGTCCCCCAGGCCCGCCCCTGTACCCTCGTGAGCCCGGCGCCAAAGGCCGCAGAGTTTCTGCCAGAGCCGGATTCGGAGGCTTTTGATGTTTACTAGCCCGATGAAATTTTTTCTTTCGCTGTACCCCCCTGCCTTTTTGAACAACAGTTTGGCAGAGGTGGCCCCGACAGTTTTAGAAAGAGCATTCTTCGTGCACCCATGAACCGTCGGCAACCAGGGGCGGAAGCTTCTTCCCCTACCCGGAATACACGAAAGAAGTTTTAGTGTGGTCCTAAGAATGTTTCCCTCTGGATAGGAGATCAAAGAAACAGTTTTAGGTCGAGGCCTCGAATAACCTCCCGACATACTTAAACCTTAAAGATAGTGAGCGTTGCGGGCACAAGGTCTCTCTTTTTGAAAGAGACTAACCCCCACAGCTCCCCCATGGGGAGTGATGTGTCCTCGATTCTGTGACCATAAATGACGCGGTTCGGGTAGATGGTCCTCCTGCGAGTGGCGATTTTTTTGTTTTTTCCCAAATACCGCGTCCGAATCCCCCCCGAGAGGAACGCCGCCTGCCGTCTCCCAAGCCCCCCTTCCTCCCCTTGCGAGGTAGTCTTTCAAGTACGGCCGAATAGATTAAGACACCCTCCCCCCAAGCTCAGGGCACACAATTCCCTTTTAGGTAGATATAAAGCGCGCGGTCCCTTGTGTTTTCTTTTTTATTCTTCTTTTTTTTTGTTCATGATTAGGCCTCCAGGAAAGGTTCCCGCCCCCCAGTCGAATTTAACATAGCTGGTCCAACCACTCCGGCGCTGTAGCAACCTCCGAACTTTAGCCTTGGAGGCCCGCTTCTTCGAGGGGGACAGTTGGCGGGCCCAGGGGAACGTCCCCTGTCCCGAAATAACCCCAGCTGAGATTTCCTGTGAGTATAGGGACCTCCCCCCCAGGCCGGATCGAAAGAGAGAGTGGTCCTCCCTTGTTGTTGTTGCGCTCTTATCTCCGTCCCCCACGTTCTTTTTGGTCTACGTCATTATTACGTTGTTAGCGGAGTATCACAGGGCGCGAAGTGTTCAACTCTTTTCCCCCTAGAGGAGTTTTTTTCCATTGCGATCCTTTCTCGATCTTCGCCTTTTTCTAGGCTATTAGAGGATTGGTCGTTCATCCTCGCCGTGGAAATGGCTTTCGTAATATCATGACCTCCCGATCCCCCTTCTTAGTCGGGTGCCTTTTTCCCTCTTCCTTGGGTATTTCCTCCGCCCATGGGACAGGAGGCCTTTTGAGCGGCCCTCGAATGCTGCTAGATTTTTGGATGCCTGTCCGTTTTTTTCCGCGAATCGCTGGAAGCGGAATTTATTTTCCCCCCCCTGCCCAATAGAGGAGCTTCAATATCCACCACAGAAACTGTTGATTTTTTTTTTTCCTCAGGCGTGAAAAATTCCACCTAGGAGACTCTTGTGCTTCGCTTTCTATTTTTGACCCCGCATTCCTTTTTCTCCAGACGCAAGAGTTGTTCCCCCCTTCCGTGCGATGATCAGGGCGTCAGGTTTACGCAATAATGTTTTATTAATTTCATCCGTCCTCTCCTGTCGTCGAGTGCTCACCGCCTGACCCACGGGGCGTTCGGTTTTTTGAATGGTCGTCGCCCCTGATCTTCGCCCTCAACCGGAATGTGAATTAGCAACGCTCCTCTTGAGATTTTTTCTTCGCCTCGGTTCGGCCGCGGGTTCGATCTTTCCCCCTTCCGATTTGGTCCTCGTTTTCAAAAGTTAAGGGTTTTTATTGCCCCTTGGGGGGGTTTGTGGGTATCAATGATTGCGCTATCCGATTGGCCTCGGCGACTTCTTTTTTACTACTTCCCTTCCCTTCTTTTCCCCTATCTCCCCATCTTCTGCGCTTTGAAAGTCAACCCTATTTGGCTTGTCGCCTTCTGTGATTCTTTTGTCGTGACGACTTTTTTTTTTCCTTGGGTCTCGGGTTGGCCCTCGATCTTTTCTGTCGCCTCTCCGCTTTTTCGTCGTTGCGTTGCGAGCGAAAGTCCCCGCCGTCTGGCCCTTCCCCCTGTTTTTGCATGGGCCCCTTTCCGGCCGAGTGAGGCCCCCACGCCTCAATTGAGCGAGGTCCTGGGCTGTTTAGTTACTGCGTACCGCTCCGCGCCCGGCCTGACCCCGTTCCAAAAGCGAGTCCCCTCCTCTGACCTTGTGGTTCCAGGTTTTTTGTGATAAGGATGGTGACTCACACCCGGGCCGACTGGATATTTACGAGATTCAACCCTTTTTTTTTTTTACAGATCGCAAGCCTGTTTATTCAACCAGATGGGATACATACAGTAAGATTTCGAGGACACGATCAGTTCCCCTTTTCGGAGTCTTTTCTCTTCACCGATGAGCAGAGAACAATTATCATTGATCTTTACGCTCTTTTCGTCTTTTCCTATTTTGCGCAGGAGCTCCCCTTCGCTTATTTATAGACATGGTTTGGCTGACATCTCGCCCCCAAATCAGTATTTAAGATTCGCCCCCTTCCCAGCAGTATCCTTTTTCCTCCCCCCCGGCTTAGAGCATTCCGCCCCGTATTCTTTATCTGTGGATAGGCTTCCGGTCATTTCTCGTTGTCATTGCCTCGCCACCGCGGGGCCGCAATCGTTTCTTTGGCCCCCCTGGCTTTGAGGGGATTGATTGAAGAGTTCGTTGTAGTGCATACACATCTTGATCTTTTTTTTTTTTTTTTCTTAGTTTTTGGTTTTTTTTTGTTCTAAGATTTTTTTGGGTCCACTGAAAGAGAAAAGCAAACCCCATTGAGCTGAATCTGCATCCTTTGGGCTTTTCAACTATTGCCGCTATTCTAGAGGTCCCCTATGCCGTTCTCCCCATCGGAACCGAGACTCTCCTTCCCCCACCTAAGCGCAGACTGCTTTGTCGATTTCACCCAAAAGTAATTTACCTCCCTGGGCACAGCATTTTTTTTGGTCTCTTTTCTTCACAGTAACTTCCCGTCAAACGGCAACGGGGTGATTTTTCATGAGGTTTTGTTTCCACTCCCTTTCTAGCCCCAGCAGACCCCCTAGCCCTCTCCCCCTCCAGCCGAAGCGCAAAGACCCCCGTGATGAATGGAGTCCCATGTTGAAGAACAGCTCGCGAGCTTGCGGTCCAGACCCCTTCCGCCCCCGGAAACCCCCCCCCCCCTTCAAACTTGATACAAATCCTTCCTTCGTTCCTGCACTACCTTCCATTACCAGGCCCTCTGTACACGCCAACCCCCAAGCAGTCGCACGTCCTTAGCACTTCCCCAGAGAACAAGGGTTGCTGTCGTCCCCGCCGACCACCGGTGAAGGTCTGAAGAGGGTTAGCCGACCCGTCGGTCGGTGATTTTAGCATTCTCCCCTTTTGGTGAAATCCCTACCTTGCTCCGATTCAGGACACTTGGGCCGGATGGACGATTTTTTACCCATCGAGGCAACGAATGTTGCTCTATGATTTTCGCAGATTGCTATCCAAAATGAGCTGAAGAGCGCCTCCCCTTTCGTTCTTTAATGGGGTCCCCCCATCCCTTTATTTCTCCTTGCGGCTTTAGCCCATTACTTTGGAAGCCCTCAGAAATCTTCGACGCGCCCTCTCTTGAGTCGAGAAACCGTTCCCCCCGAAGGCCGTCCCCTTCCCCTGCCCTGCCCTATGATGGTCCCCTCGTCCCCGTCTGCTTTGATATGGTCCCTGCTTTAGGTCGCCGGCGATTGTCAATCCGTCGTTCTCTTTTTTTTTTTTTTTGTTTGCAAGCCTTTATTATTCCGTCCCATACTGCGCGACCATCTCACGCGTGCGGGGGGCTTCTTACCCGGCCAAGGGGATCGGAGAGCAGGAGAGTTTTGAGGTTTTCTTGGTCCCTTCCGGGTTGTAGTTTATATCCTAACTCTATGCTGCCCCCCACCCGAAAGGTGTTGACTGGCGTCCCGCAGGGATCTTTCTTTTTGTGCGCCTCTCCCTCTTCGTTTTCCCGATGCGGGTGCGGCCCTTGCCAAGAACACGCCCCTTTTTGGTCTCCTTGGCCAAGAGGGGCCCGCCACGCCCCCGTTTGACCTCTTGCCCTCCTTTAAGCCCACCCAGGCATCCTGCCATTTCTTTTTCCAATAATTAGAGGCCCTGCCGCTTTGCGCCGCCAGCTTTCTGGAACGAGATATTCCCGTAGTAGAAACTCCGTCCCCTTTTCCCCGTAAGGAGCAAACACTCTGGGGCCGGCACTGCTTTTTGTCAGCGTGCGTCCCACTCTCATCAGGTTCTCGTTGCGCCAGCTCTTTTCTTTTGATAGGAAGCGTTTTCCATCATGTAGGTGCCTTGACGAAAAATGGCCTATCTAATGTGAACGCTGTCCCTCCCCCTTTGATCTCGCTTCCCCCCTTTCCTCCGGTGTGTGATTTCGTATGGAAAGATGGAATGCTTTGGGAGGATAGAGTGGTTTCATCTCGATAATCACTTGGTTCTGAAACCTTAGAATACGAACTTTTTTGCAAGAAACGGCCTCTGAATGGTCGGTTCTTTTGGCTCTTCATTCTTGACTTAAGTGAATTCCAGGACAATTTAAGTGTGTGATCCCATTTCCCGCCCCTTTCGCGGATAGGAGATTTCGATCAGGTTCGCCTCCTATTTTCGACCGCGACTATTTCGTTAACTCCCTTTCTGCGCGATTCCTTTGCGGGGACTTTTTCAGGCCTGAGTGAGATGTGACCCTTGGCGAAAGGCTCCACCATTTCAGTTCGGCTTCACCCTCCAGATCGACCCCACCTCTTCGAAGGCTCGTTTCATGATAACTGCGTGGGCGCCAGTTCCCGAATGTTATTCGCTCAATTTAGAGTCGTCTATTTTTCCCTCCATAACCCGAACCATACTACACCCTCGCCCGCCCTTCTCCTATCGTGCTCCCTTTGTATAGATTTATTTCAACCATGGCCCGGCAGACCGTCTGTTTCTTGTGCGGTTCGTGAGGGAATGAAGTGTTTACAGAGTCGGCTTGCTCTAATTGCGTTCCGACCCTTCCGGGCTCGTGCCCCCCGGTTTCCCAAAGCCATCGCTCTGCTGTGTTGGCAGGGGCTCGACTTCCCAGAATTACTTCTTTAAAGGTCTCCCGCTCCAGATTAGGCTCGCTCTAATGAGTTACTTCCCTGGAGGAGCGCCCACTTTTATTACCTTGATTGGTGAACCCTGCATAACCGGCATGTCCCCGCCGGAAAGTACTTCGTTTTGCCGATTTTTTTACCAGAAGAGCCAGGAAATATCGCAGACGACATTCTGTGTAGTTAGTTTTTTTCAAAAGCTTTCATAAGGAAAAGTTTCCCCCGCATTTCGAACGTACCGTTGCAACTTCATCTGTTCTTTTTTAAAAGAACAGCTACTTCTTCTGGAAGAAGTTCTTTTCTTCCGACTTTGAAATTTCGTAGGGTCTTTTTCAGGTGGACGACGTTTGGGAACCGGGTGAGGCTTCCCGGATCGACTGTGCTGTTGTCCTGGGTCACTGGAATTGAAAATGAGTACCTGATCCAATCCGCCGACGAGTTTTTGATCCGTCCCCCCACTATCCAGTTTTGCCGGGTTCGCGAGTGAATGACCGCAAGCTTTTCGTCCGCGGGGCCCTTTCGCCTCACAGGGTCGCCTCAGACTCCATGGGGTATGTTTGTCGTCGTTCTTTTCTTGCTTTTTTTCGTGTGGGCTGGTATTTAGACTTCCAACCATCAGGTAGGCCCTTTATCCCTCGTGCTGATTTGCGGGCTCAGTCCGATTGTACCACAGGACCCCCAATTCCGTGCAAGAGGATTGTAAGGAGCAGGTTTCTCCTGAAAGCTTCGGATCGTTTAGGAGCTTTTGCATTCTTTTTTCCTCGGGCATTAGTAGTGACTAGCTTTCCCCAGCTTTTACAGTTCTTTAAACCAACTGTAATAGATTAAGCTTATTATGGCTATGGCCCGGCCCCCCGCTCTAATCCTGAAGTTTTTTTTTTTGACAGTTTTTTTCTACCCCACAAAGAAGACGCCCCTCAAACCGCCATCGCCCCACGCGATGTAAGACAAGTCCTCCGGATTTCTCCCCGTTTGATTGACTCGAAGGGCATGACCCCACGAGCAAACCCCTTCTGAGCAGTCTCCGTCCTATTAAGAACTCGGAGATGGTCGTCACCCCGGTTCCACAGCTTGTGTTTGGACTCACTTGCCATTATTTTCTTCGCGTCAGAAAAACCCCCTTGCATGTTAGTCCGAATGCGCTTCCACCAATTAGTCTAGTAAAGGCCACGGCAGCCTATTACCCCCTCGGCTCTAATTTACGCAAGGTTTTGACCAGACTTTTAAGAGGGTGTCTCCAAGATTTTGTCCGAGGGACGCGCCCCGATCATTTTGTACTGCCGTTGGTTGGACTTGGGATAATAATAGAAGTTATGGCCATTATCACTATATCCCCGCCCGTATGTAACATATCTTGAAGACTCTAAGGACCTCCGAACGCCGGGATCCACCACTCGTAGCAACAAGCTAGCCTTGGGTAAACGGGTTCAGGGATTTTTCCCTTCCCACGGATTAACTCTCCGGCCGTCCTCCGCGACCTTTCATTGCCGAGCTGCCAGCCACTTTTTTCCTCTGTGATACTCCCCCCTTCTTGGGAGAAATCCTGTTTCGTCAGCTCGCCGCACAGCCTACGAATCTCTTCCCACGAACCCTACGTCCCACCACCCCGAGCCAAACTCTTCCCAGGGCGCGTACGTCACGCATCTTCTGCACTGTTGAACCTTGACGTCGGCTGAGCAAGCGATTCGAATGTTCTTTGCAGTGGACTCCTTGCACCTTTTTCGCCCCCCCCCCTCAGATCAAATATGTCGACCGTATTTTTTTTCACACCTCTCGACGCCCCTATCAAAGATTGACGGCACGAAACCTTTTTTGACAGGCTGGTCTGGAAGTGTTTGGTCTTGAGGCACCACAGGACATTTTACGTTCCTGAGATTGCTGAGAGACGTTTCTTCTCTTTACCGCTGGCGGGAACGTTTCTAGGACTTACTCCAGATAAAGGGAAAATGAACTGGCTTTTGAAGCCCCCCTTGAGGCGACCGCTTTCCCTCCTCCTTTTTTCTCAGGATCCCCTCCCCCCCCCAGTTGTTCGTTTTCGCCCCTCCCCCCCCCGCTCGACTAGGCTGTTTTGTTTTGCCCTCGCCGACACCCTTCGGGTAGGAACCTCCTCTGCCTCCAGCTTCGTAGCGAGCAAGCCGTGGAGGAGGGCTGCAACCTGTTCGCGATGCGGTCCCTTGAAATTGTTTTTTTTTTTTTTTTTTTTCCTTACCAGCGCAGACCCCCTCGATACCCCGATTTTTTCCTGTTTTCCTTCCACCTTTTCCCCCCCCCGAGTTATCCAAGACCTCTCCCGAGGCTCGTCGCCCTTTCCGAATCGGATTGCCTCTCCTTTCACTAAGACGTAATTCAGCCCTGCCGATCAGCCCGACAGGCTAAGCCTTAATAAAGCCCCGCGGTCGACGGCCTTCACCTTTCCCCGGCCGCAGAAGGAGACCCCTTTTCTTCCCCTTTGTTCAAACCTGTCTGTAAGACATTCAAAGCAGTTCCCCCTCTGGTTTAGTATGATCCCTCGGCGTTTTCCTTCCTCCCATCAGGCTCAGTTTTCCCCTTTTACTTTGACAAGTTGAACGCCTTCATATAACGGCTTCTACTTCTAAACTCGAGACTGATCTTTCTTCCCCTATGAGCGCTCCTTCTTAGCCTGTAGTGTTCCGGGGAGTTATCGGAACGGTTTAAACCTTTCCCAGCCCTGCCATCCCATTACCTTCCCATCCTAAGGGCCTTTTCCTGCTAATGGCCTTCACCTCATTCCTGTA
>Ga0179593_1285383_pt1 | contig 17376 bp, 23 predicted proteins | sample CZODoug2_1_08_16_FD_185931 | JGI IMG/M metagenome (GOLD analysis project Ga0179593, IMG submission 185931) | Vadose zone soil fungal communities from Angelo Coast Range Reserve, California, USA - CZODoug2_1_08_16fungal (PacBio error correction) | ecosystem: Environmental > Terrestrial > Soil >... | reverse complement strand
TGAAGACGTCTCTACCAATGGGGGCAACGAAGCGCGCCAACGATTTCTGTTTGTTGTTGATCCCTTTCATCTAATTTTTTAGTTTTTGCCCATACCAGATGGTGTTTTGTGTGTGTTGTTATAATCCTTCACACTCCAAGAGGAGATCTCCCCCTACAAAAGGGACTCGACGGTCGGCCCTCTCTTGAACCCTCGCGGCTCTTTTGTTGAGTGGATCTGTTGCTTGTCATTTTCGGCCTATCCCCGGTATCCAGAGTTGTCACGGCCGGAGTAACTCTGCTGCCTTGAGGGACTGGGTCCTTTTTGAAAATTAATGGACGATTAGGGGTTTGACAGGTCTAAGTTCGCCAGTGCTCCCCCCTTCCTTTCCTGAAGTATCTAGTTACATCTTCCAACCCCCCCAGTGGTCCCTTCCGCGGCTGTTGCCCGCGTTCTAAACTTCTTTCGTGTGAGGCAGTTAGGTTGGACGAGTATATCTTTCCCCCCCTTCTGATGCAAGGCACTCTCCGCAGACCCGCTTATCCTTGCCACCCCCTCCTTCATTTGCCCAATCATTATTTGATACCTGGTGCTCTTTCAAACTTCTGGGTTGATGACCCCCTCAGGCCAAATGATCCAAGTGGGGTTTCTTCCCTAGTGCGATCTTTCTGTTCTTCCCGTTTCTTATCCGCTGTTTTTTTTCAATACTACTCCCGCGATCGTCGTCGTGGCGGAACCGGCGCTCATTGGTTTACACCGTTTTTGTGTTGCTTCTCCCCGGCCTTGAAGCCCCCCCATTCCTTTCATCTGCGGTCGTCTCTATCCCCATCTTCCACCAATTTTTTTCCCCCCCCTTTGGGGGTTTTTCCAAACGGACTTCTCATTCTCACCATTCCCATCGACCGGGAATCGCGACCCTTTCTCCGGCCAAAATGACATAGAGGATTACGCTTTTTTTCAGGCTTTGAGGCTACTTCCGCATATCTCGACCTCTTTCCCCCCCTTTCTCTACCCCCACCCCCATCCCTCCGGACTACACAACCGTTTCAGCCCCCAGTTGACAATTTTGGAAACCCCCATCACGGTTAGCTTGCCTTGATTCTTCTAAACTTAGACGGTCCTCTACCCCTTCCCCCCCAAGTTTGCGCGTCGGTTCCTTGTCGTTGACATTCTTTCAGATAGCAGGATTTAAATGGACCATTCGCCTACTGAAGGTTAGATGTTCCGCATGATCAGCTCCCAGGCAGGGGCTTGTCGGGTTTTTTTGGGTCCCAGCGCCAGGTTACTGCGCGTTTAATTGCTTTTCCTTTTTTATGCCTTCCACAAACCCTATCCCTTTTTCGTTTGAGTTGGCACCTTTTCCCCCCCATTGGTCTGGTTGTTCTAGCTTAGCCTGGATAGACACGTTTTCCTTTACAGCTATAAATAATCCCCCGCTTGACGGTGGCCCGCCACCCCTGCTGCACGCTTCCCCTAACCTGTCTTCATGGATCCCGCAACGTCTCTCGGGACCCCCTCATAACCAAACCTCTTCGACCCGTGTTAGCACGACGGACCCCATCCTCTCCACGATCATCTCTACTTTCAGGCATTCTCATTTTCCTGCCTCGTTGACCGTTTTCGGCATTTTCTGATTTTTGTCGCGTTGAATGTCAACAAACCTGCAGAGTGCTAGCCACTCCCCTTTAGCGCGAGCTCGCTCTTCCTTTTGGTTTGCCCCCACATCCCTCCCCTTGTTATCCCCCTTTCCGTCCCCTTTTTTTTTTTTGACTTTTATTTGAAACTGTTTTTTCCCTTACCATCTTAAGGACCTTACCACCTCCTTGAACCATGAGTGCCCTCTCGTGAAATAGACCACAAATGATTCGATTGCCCTTTCCTATTCTAGTGCTCTTTGACCTGTTCTCTCGACCCCCTCAGACACGCCTTCTCAGAAAACAGAGAGACTCCTTTTTAGTGGCCATCCAAATGTGTATTGCTCGCTACTTTCTTCCCCCCCAAGAAATCCCTTCCTCCCTTGTAAATAACCCCGTTTGCTCTTCCACTGATAGCTTTAAGTTCCATCAAAGACGTCTTAAAAAGTTTCAGACCCCCCCTTCGCACCTCGTTTTTACTAAGCGATCCGCTCCCTCCCCCTTCCTTTTTTTCCTTTTATTGCTTATAACCTATCCTAGTTTAGGAAATTTCCCTTCTCTGAAGATATTTACGCAGGTCTCGGTTCTTCCGTTTTCCTTTCTGTTTCCTAAACTTCTCATTTGTTTATTGATATCCCCTTTTCTCTCATTGTTAAACCCCGATTTTTTTTCCAATAATCTTCTGGCAATCTGAAAAGAGAGACCCCCAACGCTGTTATTTTCCCAAACATTGTCTGGCACAATCACAGAGTGGAGTAAGTTTCCCTCGCCACTCGACTTGAAAAATTTTTTTTGACAGTCACTTCAAGTGGAGCGCGGAGCTAACAGTGCTGCCTTTTGACGCTAACCTAGTTAATTCACGCCCCCCCTCCAACTCACTTTCGCCCCGTTATTGCATAATACTATTTTTTCCTAGCCGGGAAGAACTGATGCCTTCCCCTTTAACTTTTTACCAAATTAAGAAAGAAATCCTCATTTCCCCAACACACAAACTTTTTGAGAATGCTTTTCGATGAAACAGTGGGTTCCCGGTTTCTCACAAAGGTAATTTTGAGACCGCATCACCCCACGGAGTGTGGTCGGTAACCTTTTAAGAAATAGCCCCCTCCAAAGCAGCTAGTTTCTGATCCCCCCCTCTGTTGTCCGTACCCCGATGATGATGACTTATTCACCTAATAAGTTGTTTTGACTTCTAAGATGAGGTTTCCCAACCCCCCTGACCCAGCGATTTCAACTTAGTGTTGAGCTTGTCCTATTATCTTTCTTGAAGGACTCCACCACACAATAAGTATTATTATTATCCAAGTCACTTTTCTCCCCGCTTTTTCCCAATGCCGTCATTCTTTCCTGAACAGCTTTCCCTCCGGTTGTTTTGTGAATCGCTTCCCGAATTAATTATTCATTTTTTCATTATCCTGCTTTCCTGACGTTCCTCCCTTGCTAACTTATTCTTTTTCCACACTAGATCTGTACATATACGGTTTTCCTGTCTTTGCGGGTTCGCGTCCTGACTTCTAGTTGTTTTTAGCGTTCCCCCCCCTTGACAGCGCTGCCCTCTTTTCAGCTCCCTGTTGTCGATTATTTTTTTTTTTTTAGTATGGCTTTTGCCCTCCATAAGGGCTTCCCTTTTTCATAGTCCCGCATGGTCCTTTTTCCAATACCCCATGTTTGAGATTTTCCTCACTTTTTCCCTTGAAAATACCTCTTATTTGTTAGAATCGTTTCTTCCAATGCTGCCTCTCCCCCTCCGGATATCTAAACCCCCCCCTAGGGAAGTTATCGCGACGTAGCGTCTCGAGTACTTTGTAAACGCCTCTCCGTTAGCTCTCGCTGTTAAACTTGTCCCAATCACCCAAACCTAGGCACCCCCTCCTCTTTCTATAACTATTGCTCCCACCCCGTTCAAAAAAGCCCGGTTTCTTTCTCTCTTTCTTTTTCCTTGGAAATCGGGATTGAGAAGGTTATGAAAGTGGGAACGGCTCCTTGGAAGGCTTACCTCAGATCATTGACGCTTGTCAACTTTTTTTCCTGTGCATGATCATTTGCCTTTTCTTTCTTGCCTTTTTTTGACAACTTGACCCCCCTTCGCCCATACGTATTTATTCCCCTCTACAGTCGCGGATCTTTTTTATTCGCTCTCTTCTTCAGAGATGCCTCGACCTCTGGTTCCCATCCATAGCTCGTCACTTTTCCCATCGCACTCTTTGTTTCATTTTTTCATCGCTGAACGCCTTCACGGCCGGTTACTTCATTACGATTTTTTCATGGACACTAACGTTACATCGAACGAACTTTTCGGGTTACTTCTTATTGGGTTCCCAAGTCCTTTGATTTCCCCTATGACAAACAAATGGGCCCAGCGCCGATGACGACCTTCGCGTTGTGATTCTCTCCTTTGTTTTTGTTTTTGAAGTCGGCGACAAATTTGTTCCCTGATTGTTACTGGCAACGTCTCCGTTAAAGAAACGGCCTCGAGCCTCGGTTCATCTTTTGGGAGAGATGTTCCGATATTTTTCCTTTCCTTTATCCCTTCTGATGTGATTGTCCTGCGCTTTAGTGTACTGTTCTTTGTTCATAAAATGGTGTTCCATGTAGTTTCCTATTTGTTTTGCTCTGTGGCTTTTTCCTCAGATGATTTTATTTTCCGGCAAAGCTGTTCCTCTCTTCCCGGATAGTCCTCCACCCTTTTCCTTTTTTTCTCGCGTCCAGTGCCCTATTGTGCTTTTTTCCAACAGCCAATCTGATCCTTTCAACGGTAATGCTATGGTCAGCCCCTTCCCCCGAAGTCCTCCCCCCAAAGCCCGTGCATAATGGATTTCTTTCCGCCGGTACGCCCCCCTTCTACCTTCAGTTTTGTTGTTTTCGAGGTTTCCCCTGATAAGATTAATCCACTGTCACCGGATACCCATGCTCCTTGATGGACTACTCTTTGTTTCCGTTTTCTTTTTACCGATACCGCATTTGCTTTCCCGCTGCCCTCGACTTGATTCCTTTGCCAAACTGTCGACTTCTGTACAACGTTTTTTTTTATTATTCTACGATTAGAGGTTGTTTTGATGCCCATTTTTTTTCGATATTTGGGTTTCAGGTATAGCTTTCTCATGGCAAAAGATTCGCCTCTTAATTCCCGAGCGTCTCCCCTGTTATGCTGCTCCGCGCGCTCTTCCCTTTCCCGATCGATTTTTTTCGTATGACAGAGTCCTGTACCTCTCTTTTACTATTGAGTTCTTGTTTTTTTGAAAACCGTGTAACCTCTTATATGGGGTAAGTCAGATCTCTTCCCCCCCCCCATCGGTGTACACCCACTTCCTTTAGTTTTCCACTCCTCGACGGGTGTTTCGCTTTAGGTCTGGATTAATTCCCCCCTGCCATCTAAGCCTCCTCTCCCTACCCCAGAGTCCGACCCCGAATCTAACCTTGTTGCACGCACTCTCAATTTCTCAATTTTAATCCCCCCAACCCCCCCCAGAACTTGACTCTCAACATAGTAGGTCCTTTCTTATTCATTACCGTACCTCTTGACGTGCATGCGTAGATTCTTGATGTGTGTTGAAAACCTTGTGCTTTAGACAATCATCTTTCTATATATCGTACCCCTAAAACGGAAGTTAGCAAACTCAGATTCCCCCCCTTCCGTTCCGACCAGCGCTCAGACGTTTTAGAACACAATTTTTTTTTATCCCCTAGAGGAACTTCCTTATTACGACAGCATTCGCTCCCGTCCCATACGATATGAATTTCCAAAAACCGTCCCCCCAATAGCCTACCATCTCCCCGACCGATCCGTTTTTCAGATGTGGGAGGAAAGGAGTCTTTTACCCGAGACGAACCCATTCCCTCAACACTATCCATCAATCCAATCCCTGATGATTTATTCTGGAACTTTATTTCGCCTTTATCCTAAAATCCGCTCTTTTTTTTTCTCCTCGTGCTTATAGTTGGACGTGGTCACCACCCCCCCCTCTTTGGCCCTTTTGGTCCCAGTCGACGTCTTTTGAGATTCACAAGGTTAACCCCCCCCTTACCCTCTGACGTCGGTTCTCGACTTGCCCACTGCGCCTTCTCCCCCTCTTCTTTCCATCTTGTTTTTTCGAGAGATTGAAATGGTCAACCCCCTCCTTCCTTCACCCGTTACCGTAACTGAGGGACGGTTTGTTTTGTTTTATGTGTGAATATTCCCCCTCTCCCGTAGTTGCCCCTTCAACTTGCGACGACGTCCTTTAGCTCTGGAGATCGCGTCCCCCCCATCCGTTATTATTTTCTTGAACTCCCCTTTCCAGCCAAATAGTCGTTCCAGTTTTTAGTTTGTTGTTTTCCTGTGCGAGAATTCTCTTCTCTATCCGATGTCCCCAGGGCCGGTAGCCTCCTCCGTTTCTTTTTTTCTTATTGGAGTTTGTTTTTTCACCTTTCCCCCCTCACTTTTAGGTTACTGTATAACGAAGTCTTTTTCCCTCCGGCCGTTTAGCTCCCGCTCCGAGTGGACATCTTTAAAAACCCATTTTGTCCCTAGTGTCTTCCCTCTTTTATGACATCCTTTAGGTTAACATATGTGATTGCCCCCCCCCCAACCGTCCCTATTTTCAAAAGCTCAGCGTAATAATTCCTTAATGTCCTGAATACTTCTCTTAATCGACAGTTTTCCCGCCCCTGGTTCTTAGGTTCCAACATTTTTGATGTCTGTACCCCCTTCTTCCATTGCGCTTTTTTTCCCCTTTTAAGTGTAGGCTTTTTTTTTTTCCCCTTTTTTTTTTTTTTTCTTTTTATTTTGGTCCTTTTGTTAGGGAAGTACCGGCGGCAAATCCTTTCTATGTCTCTTAGTTTCCTTCCCCCCCTTTCCTACTTTTTGCCCACTTCGATGGGGACTTAGCAAATCTAGTCCCTTTTTCCCTCCAAAACGTCCCATTCTGGGGATCGAAATAACCCCCTCAGCGCGGAAACAGTTTCCCCTCTGTCTTCGCTACAGTCCTATTCGACCGGCCGTCTCGACCTGGCCCCTTCCCCGTTTTCAATCTTTCTTCGGCTCCGCGGGCTGGTACTCCTCGCCTTTTTTCTACACCCCCATCTCGCGTGATTTGACCCCAATAAACCAACCTTCTCCTCTGCCTACCCCCCTTTCTTCCCCTCCAAAGTTTCCCCCCCTTTTCCCCCCCCCAAGCCACGGTCCGCTTTCACTTTTTCCCCTGCAATGCTAAAACGGTCCTTTTTTCCGACCCACAGGCCCCCAACTAAGTCTTTTTCTGTAGAGTTACTTGTCGTGCCATCTTCCTCTGGCTACCGGAACAATCGTCCAGGAAGTTTCTCTTTTTTCTACGGTCATTTTTTCAATTGCCTTCCGTTAGTACCCCCCCCCCCCCCGTTTTTCCGGATGCTGGTGCTTCCTTTCCCACCTCCCAGTCATGGCACCCCGTTTTCCTGAGCGTTTAAGGTTTTTGGATGTGGATGCACACCAAATATATCCAGACTCTTCACCCCTCACCCAAATCGAATGGTGTCGTTCTCTTATCCCCTATCTTACACGTTTTGCTTGGCCATGCATCAAACCACCAGCCCCTTCTCCCCTTTGGACGCAAAATATGTCCCAACCCCCTTAGCCTTCCCCTTGTTGAAACTTCTGCCCCGTCCATTCTAAATCTCTGACAAAGTTCCCCTTCTCTTCTTCTAAAGGTTAGCCCCCCCTCTTGGACCCAATACGTTAACTAATCAACATCTTTTCCCCCCCTCATTCTCGCGCCATGAAGAAGTCTCTGTCCGGAGATGTTTTTCTCCGAGCCTAAAAACTCTCTTTCTCGAACCCCCCCTAGTCTCTCGTTTTTGTCGAGTTTCCATGTTGTTTCTTTTACCTCCCCCAGGAACTGTGTTTTCCACCAGGGCTTTTTTCACTTCCAGAATGCGTTGATGTCAGGTAGTGCCCCTTTCCCTTTAAGGACCCTTTGTGCCAGTTTTGCCTTCGAGGACCGATCCCCCCAATCAGTTCTTTTTGATATTTCTTAGGATGGTGACCCCTTTCCCTTGTCCTCTTTTGTCAGTCCAGAAAAGTTGAAATCCCCCCCCCTCTGCCGCATTTTTTCCTAATAATGAGATCGTCTTCTCCCCGTGGATTGCTAGGTCCTCTGGATTAACGTCCTTCTACACCTTTTCTCCTTACCCCTGGAAGGTCCTCTTTCTTCCCTACACACTCACCACCTATCGCTCGCTGGTGCTGCACACGCGATGACAGGAGAGCATGCCCTTCGCATATTCATAACAACCAGCTTTTCCCTAAAGTCGTAAGGCCACCATAAAGTTGGATACCACGCCTTTCAAGTCAGAGTGATATTCCCTTCCCCACGCACTCCCCCTCCTTTCACAGGTATTTTTGGTCATTTTCCCTCCTCGGGTCCTCCTCGGCTTGGCTCTTGTTTGCTAGATCTTCCATTCACCATGTGTCCCCCATCTCCTCGACGTGAGAACGGGTGAGCGTTAACTCTTTTCTATGAGTGTGTCTTGGGACTCCTGACAGCTAGCCTTCCTCTTTTTTCCGCATTCCGGCTGCTCCAACCTCTTTGGTCCCTCCCCCAACGTTTTTCTAACCACATCCTTTCTGTCCTTCCCCCTAAGAAGATTCAAGTTAGAAACACCACATCTTTTTTCAATGTACCAGAACCAATAACTTTGCTTAACTTGGCAGTATACAAACTCTGCCCATAGGTTTCCATCTTGTTGACAAAATACGCACTGTCCCCACACCCGAACGCACAATTTATCTGTTTCCTTTTGACTTGAACCAGCAGTTGCTTTGGCATTTCTACCATCCTTAGAAGCACGCCCCTCCCGCAAAAACCCGTACAACAGAAATCCCCCCCATATGTTTTTTTTCCTCTATTTTTTTCTCTTGGCAAGCAGCACGGTCCAGCCGCTTCCGTCAGCCCCCCCTTATCTGGAAAGTATAACGAAGTATTTCCCCTTGACCTCCTATCAAACCCCCCTAGGAGGAATTTGTTTCCCTCTCTTTCCCCTTTTTTGGCACGCGGTTTACTAAGTCGCATTTCTCCCTAATACCTCGTCGTTAGGTGGTTCTTTCCCCGTCCGAATTCGCAAGCCCACGTATCAGTGGATGATCTTTGTCCGTTTTTCCCGCCTTCGATCTCCCCCCCCCTGTATGTGATTGTTGTTGAGAGCTCTCTCCGCTTTTTAACCCCGACAACCCCGAGTCTTTCCTACCAATCTTCTTTTGTGATTGGTTTTTCGGGGACAGGACCGCCCCCCCACCTATTATGTTTTTCTGTACCCCTGGACCCGCTTCCCTTCCTTCCCTGAAGTAAACTATTTCTTGGGTTTTCTTTTTTTTTGCGAAGTCTTTTAGTAATTCTTTCCCTCGGTACTGATTCAATCGGCTCTCCATTGGATCTTAAATATATGCTGCCAGGTTGGCTTTCTCTTGTTCTGTTGGGTGCTTTCCCTTTCTAGGTTTTTCGATTACTGAGACAGATGTCATTTATAGCCCCTTCTCCTTTTTTAGATGTGCTCTTAGTAGATTGCTTAGTACCTTACATACTCCTTTTTTTTCACCAACAAAAATATTTTTTCTTCCTACCAGCCCACTTCATTTGTACCTACCCTTTTTATTGAGATTTCTCTTTCTGCCCCCCCCCTTACCTGATTATTCTTCGAATCTGTTGTTCCCCCTTGTAGACTCTCCCCTCTTCGATTCCTCAATCTTGCACGTTATGACTTATCCCAGACTCGTCTCTCGGAAGTGAAACCCAGCTATTCCCTTGTCGCTAGTCGTTTCCTCCTATAATGCTATTTGATGTTTCTTACTCCCCCTTACCTCAACCCAAAAACTCTTTTTTTCCTTAGCTATGTTGATTGGCAAGCCTGGTTCCTTGCTCTTTACTTCCATTTTTTTCTCGAGTGGAAGGCTACTTTCCCGGAAGTAGTGACCCCCCGTTACCTGTCAATTTCCTGACCTTTCTTGCTTCCTTTTGTCCACTTTGACTCGTTCGCCACTTTTATATCCCATCCATTCCCAGTTCGGTCTCCTTTTTATTACTTATTTTCGAATTAGAAAGAGGTCCCCCATCCTATCCTCTTCCTTTCCCCCCGCCTTTTTTATAGTTTTTTCCCTCGGGTTATTTTACTAGAAGGTCTTACCCTTCTTTTAATTCCCCGTTTCTGTTCCATGGACACTCGTTACCTCACCGCATCTCCGGGTTCCTTTCCCTCCTTTTTCTCCCAGTTCCCTTTGCTTGCCAGACTAAACCCCATTCCCACCGCTCCTGAACCTTTTTGATTCCCCTTGATGAGTCTCCACTCCCGACTGTTTTCGGTCCCTAACCAAACGCCCTCTGAGTAACGTCCACCGTCTTGAAAAATAACCCCCCCGTCTCTCTCATTCGGTCAAGTGTGATCAGGATCTTCGATCATTCCTTGTACTCCCCCCTTGCACGACTTCTCTTTCTCTAGTAGACGTGCCTGTTAACTTCAACCTTTTCCCCTAGTTTTGTTTATTATCTGGAAGATTTTGGCGGTTTTCACCCCTTCCGCTTAAGTTTAATGCTTTTCCCTTTGTCGATATTTCTACTTCGCCACCCCTTCAATTTTGAGTTTTTTCCGGAGTGTTCTCTGTGTTGAAGTTCAACTTTCAAGCCCCCCTCCTTGCTCTTTTCCCTTTGCCTGATTGTACATACCCCGACTACTGTCCACCCTCTCTTTCTGAAATTCGATGATATTCCGGTCTCCCTGATACACGGAAGTCTCCATTCTCCCTCAGATATATTTTTTTTTTTTTTTTTTAATCGACATTTTCAACGTGACAGTATCGGCCACTATTTTGTCCTTGTATCTTTGCCATCCCGTTGTATCACTTTCAGTCCTGCACAGCGAGTCTTGCAGGTTCCCCCCCACTTGTTCTTTCCCTTTGAGTCACCCTTTTCGTAGGTTAGTGTAGGTTTTTTGTACCTTTTCCCCAGAGCCAGGGTCGTCTTTTTTTTTCTATTCGCTGAATAGCCACTCCGTTGCGCTTAATCCTAGCTAACTTGCACGTCGAATTACGCACTCATTAGGTCCTCTTCATTTTCGCCTTTCCATCTTATTACGCGATTAAATAAGTTTATTCTATCCACCATGAGGCTTATGGGGTTCCCGTTTCATCTGTCGCAGGAACGCCCATAGAGAATTGTTCCTTCCACTTTTTTTTCTTCTCGGGTGCTTCGATAGGAGGCTTCCCTCCCGCCAGTTGCCCTAACCTCATCCTCAGTCACAGCTCCACCTTTTTTTTTTCCAAGGTTCCCCCTCCCCCTTTTCCTCCTTCCCCCCCCACACCCCAGAAATTTTTCTCTCGTTTCGATACCTCCCTTCATCTCGTTTTCCTGAGGCTTCGACCTTTTTGGAAACTCATCTCTGTGCGCCTTTCCCTCGGATTACCTGACGTATCCCAACTTTCCTAAAAATCTACCCTTGGCGACCAGACACAACGGCCCACTGGTTCCAACTCGGAGCGTTTTTCTATTTCCCATTGTCTTTGTCCGACGAGCTCCACACTTCTCTTCTTTCCCCGTTCTTAATCATCCACTAACCTACTGGACCCCTCCCTCCTCTCGCTACAGTGATCTTTCCTGCCACTCCCTTTTCAGTCCGAGTAAGAAATGCTTTCTGTATCTCGTGATCCTCGGATTGACTTTTTTTTAATCTCCTGTTCCTCGAGGCTCCATGCCTACGGTAGAGATGCTTTTTTTTCCTTCCCCTGTAGCAACTCATTCTGCAGATAATGTGCACCTGCTGTGTATCTCTGGCCGCTCCCCGATGCTATTTCTTATTCCCTAACCCCCCAGTTTTTCCCACCTGTGCTCCCGAGTCCCCCCCCTTCCCTTTTCTTCTCGATCTCGTTTTGTGGAGTGCTTTTTGGTTTGCACCCCCCCCCTGTGGGATGAACCATAGTAGAGGCTTGTTCCTTCCTCCTCTTCTATTATTCCGCAGATTGTTCCCGCTCTCCCTCCCTAGGCGCTTTTTTGAATCCTTACTGTAGATCTTTTTTTGCAACTTCCCCCCATTCACTCCATGACGTCCGTGGCCGAATTACTGGGGAGAATTCCTTATTTCTCTTTTCCTCCCTACCTTTTTGTGGTCATTACTCAGTTAGACCCCTTGGCCACTACCTTTTTTCCGAAGCATGGTCTTGCCGAAACTTTGTTCCTTCCCCCAATAGACTCTCTCAAGAAACTTTACGTTCCCACATATTGTAATTTCCAGACAATCTGCGTTTTTAGTATCCCGACGTCACCTGCCTTCCCTTCCTAATTGATATCACGTATTTTCATGGACGCTTTTCCGTTGACATTTAAGTTTTCCCCCCTGACACCGAGTGCATGAGTGCCCTACGGGGATCTTTCTATGAATTTGTCTCTCATAACGCCCGGTTCTCCCGTACCGGTCAACTCGTCTCTTCCTTCTGAGTTCGAGAGTGTGAATGTGGTTTCGTTGGTTGTCAACCCTCCCATACTTTAGAGTTAGGCTCAGTTATGTAGTCACCCCTTTCCCCGAAGTCGCTCTTTTTCCTAGTTACTTTAGAAGGTGAAATTTTCCACAACCCCCAATCTTTCCCCCTTTCTGACTTGACCCCTTGTCTTCGGTTGTTATTCGATTTAGATTTTTCCCTCTGATTCAAAAATATTTTTCCACATCTTCCCTTACCTCGATGTGCAACATCTATTTACTCCTCTCGTTGCAGGTTTCTTTTCCTTTTTCCCCATCGGGGTTGTGATGAAAAATTTCTTCCTTTTTTTCCATGTGTTTCACCCTTCGTGTTGCTCTGTCCCCCCTTCTGGCTTAGGATGTTGATTTTCCTCCGTTTCGGTTTTGCAATCTCCCAATAGATCTTTTAGTTTTCGTACCGTCTCATTTTTTAACGCGATTTTGAAGTGCTCCTTCTGCGCTCTTGGTACGCCCCCCCCCTTATTGGTTCTATATGACCTTCACCCTCCCTTTTACTCGATTTCCCACCTGGTATCCCCCTAACCTGCGATTTATATTTTCAGTATCTCTCTCCCTTCTTTCAACCGGGTCGTGATATATGACGTCGCCCGAGGTGCTCCTTGCCTTCCCTCCGTAAAACCACATTCGCCCCGCCCTTTTCTCCGACCCCCCCATTAACCCCACTACACATTTGCCACCTCCCCCCAAACGTTCTCAAACCCTTCTCCCAGTTTGACAACATCAGCAAACGGTCGACCTGGTCACTGTGCACGCCCTTCCCCAAGGAATTATTTTCCACTTGTTCCACAAATCTTGTAGTTCTCTGTGCCTCTCCATTTTGCTTTTTTAATCTTTATTAGCGGATCCCTTTCACCCAGACATTTTCCTTTCTCTTTTAAGGATGATAAGCTCCAGCTTTTAATTTCCCCTTTGTTTCTTTTTAAGTGAGCTTCCCAGCCATTTTAAGTACTTCTAAGTTTCCATGGTTGGAGGGCTATTAAACACATCACTTCCTTTCACTTCGGCTAACTTACCTGCATGGTGTCTAGCTAGCCGGTCTTATCGACCTGTTTTCAGTCGGCCTCACACTAATCCCCGTCTCCCGTGCCCTGCACCTTTCCCAGGAATAAAGGGGTTTTTCTTAACTTTCCCCTTCCCCCCGCGGACATTAAATCTCTTTCCAGTTGGAAAGAATTGGTTCCCACCATTTTTGATCATAGCTCCCCAAGATGACAATCTTTCAGTATTAATTCCTCCTTTCCCCCTCTCTCCTTCCTTCCCCCGTGTTTTTGAAGCCATCAACAACCTGCTTTCCCCGAACTCCAAATAGATCAGTTTTCTTTCCCTTTCAATTTTTTTCTCTATTAGGTTGATTTCAAAATGCGGCGTTGTTACCATTCTCCTTTTCTCGCTTTAACTTTTTTCCCCCACCCCCCTTCGTAAGGCCTTTACCCTTCCCCTTGACCCTTTGCGGAGATTTCCCCCTCCCCCAATTTTCCTGCTATTTTTCCCCATTACTTTTATTCTGGGAAAAATATTTATCTTGATCTCTCCTCATCCAGAACCCCGAGACCAGAATTAAAATTAGCGCGTACTTCTTTTCTCCATAATGCGTTTTTTGTATAGATCAGTTTACCCCTTTTTCTGCAGCCCAAAATTCCATGGAACCTTCCTTCACTTTTCATTTCTTCCTTTATAGAAGGCAGCCTTCAATCGGCCTGCCAATTTTTACTCAGTAGGAACCCCCTTACTTTTTCCATCCTGTATCAAATAAAAGCTTTTTTAGGTAATTGTTCCTTGATCAGCCTCTTTCTATTGCTGATTTTACTGCGCTTCTCCCGTTAGTCGCATGTTCTATCCTCAGTTTTCTATCTCAAATCCTCCTTTTTATGAATCAAGTTCTTTCGCTCATGCCCCCCCCCCTACTTTTCACCCAATAATCAGTTGGTCCCTTCCCACAGTCTGTAGATTCTCTGTAACTCTGTATTTACCCCCCATCTCGGTTAACCCATCGAGGGCGTTATTATTTCTCTTTTCCCCCGACCGCCCTTCAACAACATCACTCCAGACAAATCTGGTTTTCTCCCGATAACCCGCTCTTCCCTGTGTTCAATCCTAGACCTAGCGCAACCCTCCCCCTCCCCCGAAGTTCCTGTTCGCTTCCTTCCCCTTTGTCCTTTTAACTTCCCCCCCTGTACCTTTTTCCCTTCAGTTCACACTTTTTTAAATCCGCAGCGAATTCCTTCAAGCGCCCTCCCCCCACAACCAACCACCGAGTAATTACAATATACGACCTTCGGTTATTATCAACAGTCTCCTTGTTCTCAACCTACACTGATGTTATTGTTTAACGCTTCCCCCGAAGAAATCTCCCCCTTTTCAAATTTCAGCCTCACCTGCTACGATGTTTGTTTTTCCACAGCGGAGATATATTATACTAATCAGTTTTTTTTTATATCTCTTCTAAGCGTTTTTACGGACCCCACATCTGATCCTCAACTTCCTCCTTTTGAGCTTGGCCTTTCTCGGGTTTGAAAGGTTCCGAACCCCCACTTTCTACCTTTATTAGTATACCCCGCGACTTTGAGAACTGCGTGCGATGTCTCTTCCCTTGACCTGTTTTTCCCGAAGAGGTTTTTATGACTCTTTCCCCTGTCCTTCTTTCTTAATTGCTCAGTCCAGTCTGCCTTCCCTGGCTGCGTGCCCGGATTAAAAACTCATGGATTCCCTCTTCCTTTTTTGTCTCTTTTTTTGGTGCGTTCCTTGGATTTTTTTTATCCCCCCCCTTACCACTCAGCGCTTTATGATACCCCCCCTCGTTTTTTTCCGTCTTCCGTGCTTTTGCTCGATGGATTGGAAATCTCCCCCCTCTTCCCCCTTCCCTCTGTTTGCCCTAGACCGCAATGTCTATTCCCATAACATTGCTGATAGCTTCCTTTTTTTCCCATTGATAACTATCTTTTTTGTAGAATTTTGGCAATGCTCCCTCCTATTTCCCGCCTGCCCCCCTTAAAACCCAAGAGGCCCGCTGAGGAAGAGCTTCTCTTAAATTCCCCCTCTCGAGGTAGATCTCGCAGTCCTAAGACCCGAACCTGGCCCATCTAACTCCTAGCTTGATCTTATTTTCTTTAACCTCACCAGTAACCACGACGCGTTTTTTTATCCTCTTCTCTCCGGAAAGCCTTAGTGCATCGGTTGGCGTTTCTCCCGTGTTTTTGCTAGATACTTGGATAGACTGTCAACGTTTCCTAATTTGTTTCGAATTTTAGTCGTGCCGCCTTACATTTCGTTTTTTTTTTCCCTTTTCATATTATTTCTGCCTCCCTTGCTTCTCCCTTTTTGCTATTTTCGCTCGCGATCCCTTATCCCTCTTGTCCCCCTACATACTTATTCATTGTCCTTTTTCAATACCCTTTGTCTAGTCCTCGTGCCTTCCCCTCTAGGTCGAAGGTTAATTCTTACGATGTCCCTTCCCCACCTACCGTCCCTTTCTGTTAACGTCTTTGCCTTGGTTTCACGGACCTGTTTTTCAAGTTACTTTGCTTCATAACCCCCTTTTTTTTCCCCCCCCTTCTCTCATTTCTTCTTATTTTCTTTCCCTGATCTCATGTTGTTTTGTCGACCCTTTTTCCCCCCAAACAGCCTGACTAGTCGACCTTTTTTCACGTCTCAGTTAAATCCCTGGGGGTTTCTATCCTTCCGGTTTTCTTTTGTGTCTCTCTTTCCTCGCGATGGTCGTGCAACACCTTTCGAACGGATTTTTCCTTTTCTTTCCCCTCGCTGTAGACGTTGTTAGTGTTCTTCCTCAGGGAGGTTAATTCTCTGGCAGGATGGTCGGTGGCCCCCCCGTCTCTTTTTCCGGATGGATAGGCCCGTCCCCCCCCTTTTCTTTCTACTGAGAGAAACCCCTTTTCGCCTTTTTGCTTGCCCCCCGACATTATTGGCCTCTCTGGTTGTGTTGAAGGCTCACGCCACTCCTTCCGGCTTCCCAACCTCTGTTTGCCTTTATGTTTTCCCCGCCCCCTCACCAAACGGCCCCCCCAATCCCGTTGCTGCCATTATCGATAATGCATTTCGAAACCCCCTTTTCAGTTCTGATCCCGGTATCTTCTTTACCCGATTCGACCCGTACAAGCGCAGTCCCTTTACCCCGAATGAGTAGGTTTGACGGGTTTTGTTAGCATGTAATACCCCCTTCCCCTGTGGCCTTGTAGGACGTGCCCCCCTTCCCCTTGCTGATTTTTTTCCAAAATTGTTCTTCTGCCACTTTTTTTAGAGTCCTTCCGATTTCTCTTTTTGAATTTGATTCCCCCCAGATCATTCCATCTGATTTTTTTTTTTATAGAGTCGCCTTTAATCTCCCCCTCTCCCCTTTTCTCTTCTTGCCCCCCGAATTTATTCCTGCAGCCCCCGTCCAGATCTCAATTTTCCTGCTTTAGAATGACCCTTATTGTAATCCCTCTCTCTTTTCCTTTTCTTTAGATCGACCCTCTTAAGTATGGGGCGTCCCCCGCAGATGCTCCTTTCCCCCCCTCGCGGTGGTAAAAATAGCTCCTTGTTACGTGCCCCCCTTACGTTTCTGGCGAGGGGAGGAGGTTGCACGCCCCCTCCATTTCTTCCCCTAACCCCCGCCTCGCTAGCCCCTAGCCGACACGAGTACCTTTTTTTCCCCCCGCCACTTTTCCCCTGGCCCCTTTTCCAATATACCCAACCCCAGACCTTCCCGAAACCAGTTGCCTCGCGATACTCTTCTCTTTTTCATTTACCTTTTTTGACATGCTCCCCCCGGATGTTGTTTTGACCGAAAAATCTGCCTTTTCCTCCCCTCTTTGTGTCCTCTACTAGTCCCCTACACTGGTGCCGAAAAATCAATTCCGTTTGGCAGACACCCTCCCGCTTCATGTTCCCCCCATTGGTTTTCTGATCCCTATCGATGAAGATCACGCTCCGTTACGGTCCTCCTTCCTTCCTCCCATTTTTTTCTCCTTCATGACATCAACATCCCATCCCATACCACGACCCATTCGCGCTCCTTTCCCCTTCTTGCTGACTTTTTCGGTTTAGTCTGAATGACCAATTCTCAACCGCTCCCTTCCACCCCCCCGCCCGCTTTGTGTTCACTGGATTTCCCTTTGTCTGTAATTCCAGCGACTATTTGATTATCATCTTCTCATTTTCAGTTTGGAGCCCCCCAAAAACATCTTGTGGCAGTTTTCCCCCCTGACCGAAGGAGCGTTGAGATCCCTTCACAACCCCGGCATTTCGTTTTTGGAAGTCAGAATTAGTCCTGCGGGTCTCCTCCTCCCCTCCC
>Ga0179593_1482985_pt1 | contig 17377 bp, 18 predicted proteins | sample CZODoug2_1_08_16_FD_185931 | JGI IMG/M metagenome (GOLD analysis project Ga0179593, IMG submission 185931) | Vadose zone soil fungal communities from Angelo Coast Range Reserve, California, USA - CZODoug2_1_08_16fungal (PacBio error correction) | ecosystem: Environmental > Terrestrial > Soil >... | reverse complement strand
GCCTGTGTAGAGTTTTAGAGTTTCTTCACCCAACTTTTTGCGATGATCTTCAGCACCTTTTTCCTTCAGAACCCCACGTCAGCTTTTACATTTCTCCAACTACACGTCACGCGTTCCCGCGCCCCCGCGCTACACCATTTTTTTCCGCCTTTTCTTCCCTTTCGTGTCTTATTTCGCCTTTCTGCTTGCACTTTCTTGTGACGGTGCACTTTCCCCTTTTTTTCCTCCCTTCATGCTTTATTGTAGACGCTATTATTTTGTACAGTGTCGCACCTTGCCCACAGTGCAAAATTTTTTAACTTTGACGTTTTTTCCACCCCTCCCTAACAGAATGAGCGGCTTTGAAACCCTCATCATTTCCCCTCCCCTCTATCACCCTAGTCGTATGTGCCCCTTCAGCAGTTCCCCGCCCGCTCATTCTTTTCCAATTCACATTGCCTCCTCCTTATTGATTGCCTTTTTTTTCGATTTGTCATACCTCCCCCTTTTCGCGTCTTCCCTCCCTCTCTATACAAGTCTATGCGAATTTTCAACGCGCCACACTAGGCCCCCGCTCTCTTCCTGCCCACCGATTCCCTTGCCTAATTCGCCTTTTTGCCCTTTCCCCCGTTTTGCGGATGTTTTTATTCCCTGAACCACGTCCAGGATTACCGCAGAAATCGCAAGGGTTCATTGCCTCGAGGATGGCCCCCCAAGCATTGCCCTTCCCTTTTTTGCGTGTTGTTTCCTTCCTCAACCCCACCCCCTCTCTGATTCACAGTCCCGTTTTGACGCAAGTCCCCTATCTCTGATCCATATATTCCGCGGTTTTTGTTTTCTGCCTTTTCTTCGATCACGCCATGATTTTTATTAGCGGAAGCCGGACGTCTTCACACCTCAAGCTGCCATTCCCCCAAGGGCCTTACCGACCACCACTCTCTACTCCACTTCCAACCCAACCCCCCCCAAACACAACCCCTCCCCGGGTTCCCGCCAATGCCGCGCTCCCTTTTAGCTTCACCGTTTGGCTGTACTTTGCCTCTGAGGTATCAACTGTGCTTTTTTTTCAGCATCCGACCCCTCTCTTCCAAGCCCTTTTTTTTCGGAAGAAGTCTTTATCTAATAGATCCTTTTCCCATCAGCTCCCCCTCTACTTTTCCTTTTTAACGACGCCAACCAACTTCTTTCTAGGGTTTCGCCCCACCAAACTATCACAACTCCTCCTCTTGCCTTTTTGTTGCCCACCCTCCGCTCTTCCCAACCCATAATGTCTCCCCAGATTTGGCGCCCCGCCCAAGCCTTTGTCCTCTTTCACCAACCTCCTTCGACTTTGTATTTTTACTCTCTCCCCAGGGATGCGAGAATTGAGAGTTTTCCCCTCTTTTCGTTTGCCACTATCTCCCGCCGCCTGCACGTTTATAGATTTTTTTTCTTTTTTTTTTTTAGGTTCCTTTGACAACTTCCCCCCCACTTTGAGTAGGTTTTTTGTTTTTCCCCTTCTTTGGCATTTCGCCAATCGACTCTTTCTTTCCCGTGACTCCCTCCCCTCAGAAGGTTTCTCTTCCCCGCCTAATGCTTCAAGTTAGTTCATAGGGGACTTTTTCCCCAAGGCTCCCCCTTTTGGACAGGGCGAAGTTGTTCCCCATTCTATCTTTCCCCCCTCCTTTGTCCTTTTTTTCTTTTTTCACCCTTGTATTTTAGAAGATTCTTTCTTTTCGACACCTTTTGTTTCCTGTCGTCCTTCCGTTCCCGTCCAGCCCTTTTCCTACCCCACAAATAAAGTTTCGCCTTACGATCTCGTGCTCCAATGCCCACCCATTCATTTAGAAGGCCTTTTTCCCCCCTTCTCCCCCCCGATCAGGTGACTCATGCCTACCTTTGGCGTGTTCCTTCCTAAGATACGGTTTTTCCTTTTCGACTGCCTTCCCTTCCCCTGACTTCCCCTCGCTTCCCAATAGAATCTCCTCTCAAAGATCGGTAGCGCCAACTTCCCCACACCATCGACATTTTCCCTCCTTCCTTTAATCTGCACTGCTAATCGCATGACCTGACAAAGCTCTTTCCATTCGCTCCCCAAGCAGCGACGCTTTCGTCTTACATTCCCACTTCTCCATCTCCCAGACTTCTCTCTCCCCTCTATGCCCACAAAGAACACCCCCCGGTGAGTCCTCTCTCCCCTCCCCGAGTGACGATCCATTTCAGGTGGACGTGCCGTCCGGCTTTTATTTTTAAACAGGAACGATCCCTTGCACCTCTCGTTCCGCCGCCCTATCCTCTTTCCCATTAACCCCGGTTTTTATTGCGGTCTTCCCCTTCTTTATTTACTTCTGTCCGCCCCCCGCTTCAATTTGCGCGCGCTCTCGGTTTTCCCCCCCGATTGAACGCAGAATACCCCCCCTCCCTTTTAAAGTATCTCATTTTTATATCATTTTTCCCTCTTCCTCCCTGGTTTTTTATGCTTTTTAAAAAATCCTCATCCTCTCCCTCCGCTTTTTTCGTTCCTTCCCCCTTTTTTTTTTTATGGTGTCCTCCCCTTTTTTCTACAGAGGATCGCTTCCTTCTTCCCCCTTGTCTGATTCCCCCAACTTCCCGTATGGTACATTCGGAGTTCCCCTCCCCTCCCATGTTACATCCCTTTTCCCGAGCGCGTTTGTCAAGATCTGCGAAGCGTTTTTTTTGGGCTTGCTTTGTTTTTTTTGTTTTTGTTTTTGGGTTTTTTGTGTTCTTCGGTCTCCCCCACGCTCGGATACACCTGAAATGATTGAACCCCTTTTTTTTTTTTCCCCTCTACCCGGTTCTTTTTTTTTTTTCTCTAGCTCGCTTTGGCGGATGCGATTTTTCAGTACAGCTTCCAGACGTTATTCTTCCCTGCTCGTGATTGAGCCGCTTCCCCCCTGTTGTCTTTCTTGGCTTAATTTCTTTTTTTTTCCTTTTCGGACTCCGGAATTTCTTCCCTCTTTGGGGGTTTTTGTTTATGTGCCTCGCTCCGTTTTACATTATTCTCCCTCTTCCCTCTTTTTTTTCCCCCTACGAATACGACTTCTCCTTCGCCCTTGACCTTCTCGCCTGATTTTCTTTGATTCAGAAACGTTTCTTCTTTGTCATCTCCCCTTTGTTGTTTGCCTGTCTTGTATTGCGTTATTCTACCCGTTCTTTCTCTTTTTCTAGCACGCCGTCACCCTTCACCTGCAGTCGCAAAAATATTCTAAGTCCTACTTTTCCCCAACGCTTCTTTAGATAGCGGTTTAAATTCGTTGAGTGGTCTCGCCAGACCTTGCGTTCCCGACATTTGAAATGATTCTTTAGATGCACCTCTCCCTACTGTGCAGTTTTCCCCCCGATCAATCTCCTTTGTCTAGCCTTTTTTTGACACTTGCTGCCGACATTTTCCCCCTTTTTTCAAGCCTCCCTCATTAGTTTCTGTTCACGCAGCTTGTTGGCAAGGCGCCTTTTCCGCGGTCTCGCACCCTTTCCGCTCAGAGAAGTTCTCTGCCCCGGCGTTCTTTCACTCGTTCCCCTCTTACCCCCCTCCCGTTTTTTCACTACGAGTTTACTGGCTTTATTTTGCCGCTTTTTTTCGGATGACGACCTCCTTTTTTTTTCCTTATTTCCCCCCCGCCATGACGCCGGTTTCTTCTTGTGCTGATTCTTTTTTGTCCCCCTCCCCAAAGCCATGTTCTCTATTTCTTCCTAACCCCCCAAATTCCTGGATGACCCAAGAGATTTTGTTTTTTTCCCCCAGTTTTTTCTCTGAAGGCGACTGTCCTCGAAGTTTTTCTTTTTCCGTCTTTTTCCTTTTTTTTCGTCTGGTGCCCGGTGACCCCGTGAACCGCGGCTTCCTTCCCGTTTTCTCGCCTGACGCTCGGCTTATTTGTAATTAGTTTCTTTTGCTCACGTTCTTTGTTCCCCTTTTCCTTTTCTAGAGGTTAGGGACCGTTTTCCTCTCTTTTTCTTTTTTTTCGTTTCCGCACTAAACATGGCCTCCCCAGTTCAACCTCCGTCCTCCCTTTTTGAATAGTTTTTCGTCCGCTTGCCTCTTTTTGTTTACTAATGGAACAAATTTTTTTTCACGTGTCTCTTATCATCTCTTGCCGCGCCCAGCTGCTCGTTTTTTCGTAGGGCATCCCCCTCCCTTCCGCTCCTTTCCCTGGGTATTAGTTAAGCCAGTCCCCCCGATCTCCTTCTCTTCTCTGTTCCGCACTTCCCCTTCTCTCGTGAATTCCCTGTTCCTTCCTTCCCAGTTAACTTTCTCCCATTCCGCGTTCCATGCGGGCATTCGGTCGAAGCCTGATTCGCTGCCCGTTCTGGCAACTCCCGCCTTCAAGAGTGCGAGAGGACACCGTGTGGGCTTGCGCCTTCCTGCCCCCATTTTTTTTAGGTTTTTCTTACAATTATGATACACGCCGTTTTCCTTCTGCCCTGTGTTTTCTCTTCTTCCCCTATCCCTTATAGAGTCCTAGACAAGGCTTAACTAACCCTCTTTATTCCCGTAAAATCCTGTTCTTTTTTTTTTCTTCGGTATTTTCAGGTGGACGCTTTTGCTTCTAGTAGACGCGTCTGCCACCGTTTTCCCACTTTCTTTTAGCCGAGTGGTTCACTGCACGTTTCTCGTATAAGAACGTTCTCCTTCCCTTTTCCCTTTAGCACCTTTTGCGTCCGATGCTTCTTTTTTTGGCGTCACCCCCATAGGTAGGCGCCCCTGTTTTTGGATCACTCTCAGCCGCGTGTCTGGACACTCCCCTGAAAAACCCCCTTGCTTCCCGCCAACTCGCCAGAATCCGCCCGTACGCTTTGGATATTCTGGTTTCAGGTCCCTCTTTTTTGGGGCTAGAGCTTGAGTCCCGGCGAAATCATAATCTGCCGGCAAAGTAAGTCCCCTTATTTTTCCTGTATTAAACCCTGAGCAAGACAAGATCCCTTTTCCCTGGTCCCAGTTTTGAGTGTCCAACTCGACTTTCTGCTCCCGTTAAGAATAAACTTTCCCCCTGACCTATAATGGCTCTGAAAACCGGAATAGACAGATTCCCCTTCTCCCTATTTTTTGTTATTGCGAATTTTCGTCGTCATGCCGTCTGCGGCTTTTCCTCAGGGATTTTGGACCGTTAACCTTTTCCCTTTCCTGGTAGGCTTGATACGACCTGGTTCCTTGTCCTGCTTCCTTTTTTTTAATTCAAATGGTCCCAAATCTTCCCCTTTCTCCTTTTCTAGGGATTTCCTGCAAGCTCTTAGCCGTTGTCCGCTTTTTTGCCCTCCTGACGACGATAGCTTCCCTTCTTGTCCGACTTAAATCCACTTCCTTGTGCGTGTCTCTTCCCATGTTTCCTTAGTACCGGACTCCGGAGCATTTTTTCAATCGCAATCCCCGGATCCCCGTCAAACCCTCTTTAATAACACAACGCCCACGTGCTTCCAAACCCTCAATTCCCCGCTCCGAGGACGCATCCCCCTGAGAAGAGACCTGTCTTTTCACTGCGTTGCGCCAGACACGCCCTGAGTCTCGTGGGCTAATTGCCCGACCTTTCTCGTCTGGACACAGTTCTCCCGGTATCTCTTTATGCATTCGCCGTTGGTCGGACCCGCCACTTTTCCTTGGTTCTCTTCCCCTCCGGGTCAGTTGAAATTTCCCCTATTTTTCCCCCCCCCTCGATTGCGTCGATAACCCCACAGCGACCGACATTGCAACCCCTCCGGGCCCCCCCCATAGCCCCATCCTTTTATTTCCCTTCCACTTTCTTTTTTTACCCCCCCCCACTAGTGATAGTTCTCTAACTTCGTACGTCCGTTTGCAGACCCGCTTCTGACTTCCCCCCCCTTCCCATGACTTGCTTCTCCCCTGCTCGACTTCGCTAAGTTCGCTTTTTTGAACCCCTTTTTTTACATTTTGACTCTGGTTAATGTTGTGCAAATGCGTCGTGATTCCCCCTTACTGCAGTCATCGTTCGGCCTAGAACGCTTCGTATCTTTCTTCTTACGCATCGTTCATTCCTTTTTTTTCGTTTGCTTTCATCGAAGCTCCTGGGCACCACAAGTTCCCCCCCCCTTTCCGTTTGTTGGATTCTCCCTTATCACTTCCTCTGACAGTGTATTTCCGATTTCGACTTTTCTCACCCCCTCTCAGACCCTTTTATACCGGCTCTGCTTCTTTCAACTTGACCACCCCTTTTTTTTGAGAAAGTATAGTTTTTCTTTTGAATTCCTGTGCCTTTGCGTCGAAGTCATTCGAACGACTCCTTTTTTCTTTCTTCACCTGCTTCTCCCTTTCCTCCCATGCAATTTTGCGTTTCCCTCGCAAATCCCCACCCCCCCCCATCTAAGACTACCAGACTTCATATTTTTCCCCGAGTAACCCCCAACCCCGCACCGACGAGTCCTCTCAAATACGGACCGTCACGATTTTCGTGGCTGCCTCTTTCTCAGCTCCCCCCCTCTCTCTCTCCCGACCCCCCTGAACCGTGACTGAATGTACGTCACCAGAAAATATTTTAGATAGCCATTTTTTTTCTTCCTTGACGTTGAGCATCCTTGTCGGCACACAGGACCGTCACGGGTCCTTTCTTCCTCCCTTCCCCCTCTTGAGAACCTTCCTGGTTGATTCGAACTCGGAGCTGTCATGTCTTGCGAGTGTTGAAAATGTTTTTCCCTCTTCCTTTTTTTTCTCAGACACCACGAATTGACCACACCGGCCCCCCAGTCGAAAGTATAGTCTTTCCCTTCAATCCTACCTAAATTTTTTTCGTCCTTTCATACCCAAAAATCGATACTTCAAGCATGCCCGGTTTTTGTCAATTATTTTGTCGTGCCTTGTTTTTCCTCAGAGCGCCCCAAGTCTTTTTCCTTCGCCTGGTAAATGCTCCGAGCAGCTTCGTCCCATTCATTGCTCCCCTTTGGTTAGACTATTATTGTCCCAGCCCGATTTCTTTTTTGTTTCATCTTTCCTAGTTGTACGCCATCACTTCCTCCCTTTTGCCTATCCTTCAAAACAGACGTTGGCGCGCGAGAGCCCTCTTTTGGAATTCTAGCAGAGGGGAACTCCTCGTCCCTTCATGTTAGCTTCGTCCGTGATTTGCTCCACTGATTCCCCTTTATAGTTATGGCTCATTTTTTTTTCCCTTTCGCTGGAACTTTTTTAGTTGGTTAGGCGCTTGCTTCCCTCTTATTTTTTCATTTGCGACTTTTGACCTCCTTTTTCCGTTAACCGCGGTCGCTAACAATTGCCTCGACATCCAGTTCTTTTATAACTGAACCGCGTTTTTTTCCTTTCTCCTCCTGCTTTGCCCTGCCTCGCCTCTTGGGACTCTCTTCGTGCCTCCTCCCTTCCCCCCCAACAATATCGCTCTAGTCTGCTTGAAATCAAGGTCCTTTCCAACACCGGCCAAGGATGACTCTCCTCTGTTTTTAACACTTTGATTTACCAGAGTCTTTTTGAAACCTCCTTCCCTCGTTTTGAGCACTCCTTTCCTCTATGACGCGTTTGCGCCGGCAGCTTCCCTCGATTTTGAGCGACCAGGTCGTTTTCGTTCCCCTTTAGGGCAACGCCAGACCAACCAACTGCAACCTGTTTTTTCTACCTCCCCCCTACCCTGAGTTGTTTTTTCTCCCCCCTCCGCGAAGGTGACTGTTTGCATCTTCCCCTCCAGTAGATTCTTTTTTCCCTCTTTCCCTCTATCTTCAAGAACCGACCACGGGCTTTTGCCCGTGCACCCTTTTTTTTCCTTATATTTTTGTCCTTTCCCCCTCCTTGTGTTTGCAGCGTCGCCTGTTTTCCGCAGCCCGTTTCTTTGTGGTTGCTTTTTTCCCCCCCCAAACGAGACTTTGTTTTTTTTTTTTTTTTTCCTTTTCGAACCCCCCTTTAACCTGCCTTTTGGTTCGCTAAAATCTCTATGCCGTGCCTTACCTTAAGCTGTTTCCGTTTCTTAAGTTTTTTTTCTTCCCTAGCAATGTAACGGCCAAGTCCGCGCATAGATCGTATTCCCCTTTTACGTCGCCTTCTGTTTTTTTGCGTGGCACTTTAGGACCACGTGCGTATTCCTTTTCTCTGCCCCTTGCAGTTCTTGCTTCTTAGAATTTCTGCTCTTCCCGGTACTACGACCGCCCACCCAGCCCTGTCCCTCTTTCTGAATTCGAGTGTCCGCATCCGGCTATCACTGCCTGCGCCTAGAGAGGACGCGAAGTTGCTTTGTCCCCCCTCGAGGGTCTGCGACTGCCATCCCGTCCCAGCCCCCTGTTTTTTTTCCCTAGTTGTACCCGGGCATCCTCCCGACCATCGATTCCCTCGTATGCTTGTTTTTTTTCCCCAACGTTCGGCCGATTCTGCGATCGCGACGGTGCGAATCCTTCCCTTTTTCTTTTTGTTCCGATTGGGCTCCTGGCCCATCTACCCCCTGAATCCCTTTCATCACTGTCTTTCCCAGCTTGAATAGTTTTGTCCGACGAAATCTTTCTCTTTCCAGTGTGCCGACATTTTTATTTTCGACCCCTTTCTTTTGTCCCCCCGCCGGGACGGTTCTTCTCCCTTTTACATGTCTCATGTGCTTATACAACCCCCCCCTACCTCCTCAAACGACTAATTCGGCTTTTTTATCGACGCCCTCCCTTTCCTAAGACTACACTATTCGACCCTCGACTATTCCGTCAACAAATCTTTTTTTTTGGACGGCAAGTTTTTTTTTTTTTTTTGTTACGAGTTGCCCGAATGGCCAGCGACCGGTGAAGACTAACCATGCGCCCTCGTCCGCACCCGACCTTTTTTTTTGTTTAGCAGAAGTTTTATCCGCTCGAATCCTTTCTTTTAATAATGGCAAGTTGTTGAGTTTTCTCTCTCGAAGGATTCTAATGCGGGACGCCCCCTTCTTTTAGTGACGGACCTCGGTTTTTGCATCCGCTAGCTTTTTTTGAGTTTTTTTCCCTTAACCCCCCAGACTTCGCGCACCGCGGTTTGCCCAGGCCTTTCTCTCTTTCACCCCTGAAGCCATCATGTCGGCATAGTCGTCTCTCCCTGACTCTTATGCCGAGTCAGGTTTTGGCAGGTGAAATCCTCTCACATTTTTTCTGGCTCTTTTCCCGTTAACTCTGCCCGATTCACCTTTTTGCGCCAATGTCGTCAAGCATGCTTCCCTCACCCGAGATTTCCGGTGCCTCCGCCTCCCGACCTGACTTTTCTTCGCTCGACACGATGCCCGCCTTACGCGCTGCTTGTAGCGATTGTTAGTGTAGATGACATTTCCTCTCCTTCGTCTCACGTCCATAGTTCAGCGATTGGTCGGCGCTTTTTCCCTTCGTGTAAACTTCCTTTGACGCTACTGACCCATAAGCACACTGTTTCATAGTCGCTTTCGTCGCGGATGCTTTGTTGGCCAGACTGTTTCCCCCTTTCCCATTTACAGAATGCAGTCGAGCCCTCGCTTAACAGCTCCGTGGCTTTTCCTTTTCGGTGGTTCCTCTTTTATCCCCGAGCGACATCCGGCGACGATCAGCCCCTCGCCACTTCCTGGTTGTTGCGTATATTCCATGGTTTGCTTTAGGTTTTTTTTTTCCCTTCCTGTCAGGGAAAAGCCGGCCACGCCCTAGTCTACAACCCCATTTTTCATAACAACGCACGTGTTCCACACTCCTGAAAGCTCTTTCTCTTTTCATCCTTGTTGGAGCTGCGCTTGCCTAATGTGTCTCCGTCCTTACAAGATGCCCTTTTCCTTTCCCCATCTAGAAATTGAGCAGTCGATCCATAGATTGGTTTCTTAGACCCGACCCCTTTTTTCCCCCCACCTCTTTTCTCAGCGGGCACCCAGTCGGCCAGCTTTCTTCTTCCCCACACTACCCCCCCCTTGCCGGTACAAACCGCGATACGGAAACCCCACCCTCTTTCAAATAGCCAGCATAATAACGGAAGTCCCCCCCCCCCCTCCGATTTGTCTGTATGCCAACTTGAGATGGGCTATTTTCTTCTTTGAAATTTTGATGGCAGAGTCCTCCATTCTTTGCACCCCAGTGTCCCAGCTTTTCCGCTTTTTCCTGGTTATCAGAACGCCCTTTGTGCAACTCTTGACCCTTTGTTTTGTATGGGCCTTTTAGCCCCAAATGCTTTCTGTCCTTTTCCCCCCCAAAAATGTCGTTCGGCCTGACGCTTTTTATAGCATTAGATTTCCTTCTGCGTTCAAGGTCTGTCATCGATTTCCTTGAAACGCTGCGTACATATATTCTTTCCCCTTTTCCAGTCTTCCATCCCTATCCCTAGCTTTCCCTTCGTGTGTTGGGCTTTTTCGACTCTTCCAGAAATCGCCATAATCCCGTATCAGTCAAGCACCCAGGTTGAGATAGCCCGCCTTACTAGACGTCTTTTTTCCCCTCTTTTCTTTTGTTTATTCCATTTTGCCGGCGTTTCGGCGGGCCCCCTTGGCCAAATTGCATCCTCATAACTGAGTACTCTTTTCCCTTTTCGCAAATCCACAACATCGCATAACGTCCCTTCGCCCTCCCCTGCACTTTCCTCTCCCCCGCCAGTCGACACTTTTTTTCCTTTTTGGGTTCCCTCGCCTGCCCCTCCACCACGGACCGTTGAGTGCTTTTCCCCTCCGCCCGTTTTTCCCCCCCAACGCAGCCACCGAAACCGTTAACAGAACCGCCGTTTAATGCCATTTCAGGTTAATTGAAGGTGTTTTTTTCTCCCCTTTGATTGAACAGACCCCCTCCCCAATGCATCTTCCACAGATAACCAGACAACATGACTAGTTCTGTTCATCCCGGACTACGGCAGTTCTTTACTGTCCTTTTTGAGACCGCGACATATTGCCGGCGACCTCCTCGTTTAGGCCCTTTTCCCCTCCCTCCTTTTTCCCCACCTCTCTTTCCCTTCTAGTGGATTGTTCTTTTTCCCTCGTTGTGTGTTGAGTCTATTACAACTTTCTCTTTCCCTGAATTGCGCTGGACAGTTTGTTTTCTGCGCCCTTTTTGTAGGACTGACGACACCGAGGCGCGTAGGTCACGGGCCAAATTGACCTCCCTCCCTCGCACGCTTCGTTTCCCCCCTTTCACCACTGTTTGGCGCGGCCGCGATTGTATCTCTCAAGATCAAGGAATTCTTTTTTGCCCCTCTCCGTAGATTACCTGAAGGGCTAACTCTGGCCTTTTACTGCGCTCTTCTAACGGTTCTTTTCTTTTCTTCTCATCTGACTCCTTTTTGGACACCTGTTTGACCCATTCCCGACGGTAGTCTTTTTTAGATGCAAGACGCCTGGTCGAATTACCTATCGGCGGGATGATGTTTTTTTCCCTATTGCCGAGGCTTTTCCCCCCCAGACCCCTGCTTTATGTGTTTTATTGCTGACCTGGCCGCTTCCGTAGGTGTCTTCTCTTCAAGTTCTGTTTCTCTGTTTTTCCCCCCCTTTTCTTCACTAAACGACGTAGTTCATTGCAGCGTTTTTTTCGGGAATCTTTTTCTCTCACCCCCCCCTCGATTAGTTTGCACGCTCTATTTTGCCTTTAGTCCTAGGACGCTATTGGCTATCGCAGTTCTGGATGACGATTCCCCCTTACCCATAGTCACTAGCTCTCTACTGTCAGGTTATTCAAGGTTTCCACAAAACGGTTAACAGGATAGCTTTTTTTTTTTTCCCCCCACTTTTGGGAACCAGGGACATCTCATTGACCTTCCGCCGCCAACGAGGGACGACCTCATCCTAACGTCGTCCCTTCTGCTGGGAAACGATTTTTCATGTTGGCACATGCTTTGGCCCGTCGCACCCCCCCCCCCCCATGTCAACCAAACGGTTGTCACCCCTCGCCCGAGGATTAAATGCGTAAGGCGACGTGTTCTGCCCCGCTAGTTTCCTCATTTGCCAGCTAAGGAATTTCTTATCTTTTTTCTCAAGAACCGACCTTCACGACTTTCATTAGGACCCCCTTTCCCTTTTCTCGTGTTTCTGAATACGGTTTATCCGCCGCGTGTTTGTTATGGTCGCTTTTATCGCCGCCATCTGTGGATCGGTTGTTTGACTCCCCCCCCACCTCGCCGCAGTTTTTTTTTCTCACAAAACAGAGAACGCGAAGCGTGGACGCGCGACGATATCTGAGTCGTCCCCCCTAAAGTTTTCTGCCCTTTCCTCCTTTTCATCGTCTTCGCGCAGGGGCGAGACAAACTTTTTCTCCGGTGCCTAGTCGCCCACGCCCCTTGAAGATCCTTTCTTACCGTTGGCATTTTTTTGGCGGATTGGTTGTTATTGCCGACGTCTCTTTGACCAGTCCCCCTCTTATTGTGAATCTTTATCAAATTCAAACCTTTGAACCTAATTTTTACCAGCCTACAATGTGTTGATTACCCCTTTTTCCCTCCTGCCAGTCCATACGCGCCGCCGCTTTAGCCTATGCGCCAGAGCTTGTCATCTCTGGTTACCAGTCCTAATCTTCAGGTACCCTGGGTCCTTCTTCTTCAAGACTCGACAGCGACATTCCAATAAGGGTGTTTCGCATTTCCTTCCCCCTCCTTCCCCCCTTCTGTCGCTTTCTTTGCAAATCCTGAAATGACGCCAGAACGGCTCGTCACAGAACCCCCTCTTAAATAATAGTCTTTTCCTTCTCTTCATATCGACTTCGCCGCTTTGAATGTGTCTCCGAACCCTCTCCCAGTGCCCTGACTGCGAGTTCCCCACAGGACGGGCCTCCACCGGACTGTTTTTGCAATTAATGTGTTCTTTATACGACCCCCTATTCCCCGTCTACACGAAGCCGATTCGGCAATGCTATTTACCGTAAATCTCGTGTCTTCCCCCGTCCAGCCCCCCTGTTTCTGACCGACTCGACCAAATCCGAGATGTGTGCCCCCCTTCAGCGGAGAGTTTTTTCCCTCTTGGGCCGCGATCCTGGCAGGCCAGTCACCGTTTTTATGAGTTTCCCCCTCCCCCCTCTGTGGGTGTCGACGTTCTGGCATTTGCTGACAGGACATAAGGCCTTTATAATCTATTTGAACTTTTTGTTGTCGTAACCAGAGATATTTTTAGCACCCCCAGAAGTTTTTTTGACTCCACATAAGTTTAACGGCGACGCTGCCAGTGCTGTGGTGAACGAGTTTTTTTTGCAGGGCCCGGCCCCCTTTTAAGGAACCCCCCCCTCCCCTTTTCCGATTGTATCAACGTTTGAAGGCTGGATAGTGATTTCTATGCACTGGAGAAGTTTTACCCCGATCGGGCCGTGTGTTTCACCTCCCCTTTTACCCTAAGGCGGCGTTTTTTGTCTCGTGGTTGTAATAACCCGAGCCCATGACCTCGGACCAATGTATTTTTTGACTGTCCCCGTGAACGTCGCGGTAAATAGAAAAGTCGCCCTTTCTTTTTTTTTCCCAACCCCACTTTTTCATTTTCGACTTAGAATTGTCGACGATCCCGCCTTTGACCCTAAGTTTCTTTCCTTTCTTATTATATGTATTTATATCTTTTTTTCTCCGCGAGGTCTCCACGAAACATAAGTTCATCGTTTGTGGAGTTACCCCGTCGTTCTCTCTGCCGGCCCGCTTTGGAGCACTATAGCCAAGGTTATGCAGGTCTGGATCCCCGGTCTTAGGTTGCTAAATGCACCAGGACAACCACGCGAATGGACATTCAGCGAGACGCAGGTTTCCCCCGCTATTCCTGCGTCTCCTGTGAATTCGAATTCCTCCTTCTCTGACCCGTATTGGCGCCGCCGTTACCCGCTGCGTTATGCCGTAGCGCTTACCATGGATCGAGCAGCAAGCTCAGGTCTCCACAGCAAGAGGTTTTCCCTTTACCCGACGTCCTACGCCTTTTTCATAACAACCTTCCCTTTTTTTCCCCCCAATTTCCCCAGGGCCTAAGCCCGATCTCAGCCTGGGCTAAGTCCTCTTGGGCTGCGACTTCGCAAGCCCTTTTGCGTCCATTTGGTACGAAGACGGCTGTTTGCCCCATCCCCCCACTTTTTTTCTGTTAGATTTCTCTTTCTAACAGACTCGCCTCAGCCACGCCGTTCCTGTTTTTTTCCTTGCCACAAAGCTCCTTTCGCTTTTTTGCAGCCTCAACCTAGCCCACCTCTCCGCAGTCGACTAATAACCTTTTCGATCAGGCAACCCACCGCGTTTGACCTCACAAGGACGCCAGCAACGGCACTTGTCACTTTTCTGTTTTCAAAAACCTACGACTGGATCTTGCTTTTTTTCTTTCCCCTTCCCGTTTGAAGAAGAACTACAATCTGTGCTTTATGAAAACGATTCTGCCCCGGTTTCTAACACTCCTTTGCCGACGGGCGCGGTTAGACACAGTTTTTTCGTTTTTAAAGTTATATGTGTGTGTGTTTTTCCATGTGGCAATGCGTGCCTGTCGCCCCCTCGGTTGCTCTTTTTGTCGTTTCGAGCCTTAGCTCTGGTTTCTCGCCGTATCTTTAGTCAAGCTCCATGCGGTGACCTTACCCTTTTTGACCGGTTCTTAAACAAATAACGTTCATTTTCCTTCCTGCTTTTGTAAGCAACTTGTATTCTAAGAATACCTGCCAGTGATCTTTTTTCTTTTGTGTTTTTTTTTTCCCACGCCCCTTTCTTATGGTTATTAACAGCGCACTCCGATCATGGCAAGGCCCCACAAGGCTTATACTTCGCCAATTCCTTGTTTAGACGCCTCGGTTTTTTTCCTCCCCCGCGTCTGGCGAGTCCTGCCCCAATTTCCCTACGCTTCGTTACTTTCCGCTGTTGGAGTTCCTTTTTTTCATACTATCAGTCCCCCCAACTGAAAGAGAAGCTTTTTTCGATTCCTCCCCCCCACCAACTAACCCGTCATACTCCTGCGCTCCCCCTGCTGAAGCGACACACTGATGACTTTCGCTCGTTAGCCAGAACGAATCCCCCCCTTTTCGTCTTACTTCCATTCCCTCCCATCCAACTTCTTCTAGCGCGCCAAGCAACTTTAGAATGAAGACCCGAGTTACTCCATCGTTTTTCCTTCTGTCCTCGACGTACGGGCCAGCACGGCCATCTAAACAGTTCCTTTCCCGCATTTGGCACCGTCCCAGCCAGTCCCCCCCTGTGAAGACTTCCTTTGTGCTTTCCCGGTCGGAGTTCAATTGCGATTTGAACCTAAGGCCCCGCTCTCGGTTTGATCTCTAGCTTCATTAGAACCGCAGAGCGTGATCATTCTTGAAGCTTATATATCTTTTCTCCCCCTCCCCCTTTTTTAGACTGAGATACCCCCAACTTCTATTTCCAGCATTGCGCTGGGTTCGTCAATTCCTGTGGACGTGCTGCCGCCAAAGCCCTCTTTTCTTTCAAAAGTGAGAATGTTTCCCTTGTCACGTAAGACTACCTCCGGCCCGATCCTTTTACAGATTGCTTTGTCTTTTTTTCCCTTCTCGGTTGGACAGTCCCGTTCCTGTTTTTCTTAGACAGGCGTGCCTCCGATTTTTTTTTTTTTTTTTCCCCTCGACCCCCCTGAAATGTCCATATAAACCCATTTTTTTTTAACCGGTAGGCGCGACTGGAGAGGCGCCAGCCGTTTGAGATGTATTGGAAGCTCCCGTCTCCTCAGTATTTTTCTTTCTTTTCGGCGATTACATCGCGTGTTCGGCTATTGGTAGTCCCGTCTACGTTCTCCCTTTCTGAAGTCCGAAGAAGGAATTGTGTTTTTCGGATTGCCCGCTTCTTTTCCGATTCCCCGAGTCTGAAGTTTTTCTTCCCCCGCCCCTTCCTCCACTTTTTTAGCCTTTTCCACTTGCAGGACTCGTAGGGACCGGAGTTGTGCTCAGAACACGTACGCGGCCTTGCTCTCCTCCTTTTTGTTGACCTTGACTTAGCGTCTTTATTGGCTTCTATCGATGACTCTACCCGCTTCCAAATAGGTCATTCCCTCCTCTTTCGTCCTTTGATATCCTTTTACACCACCAGGCCCATGACGAAATACCCACTCCTGTTCCAGTGGCCTCTCGAAAGGACCTTGTAAGCACGTGGACCATGGTTTTTTGATCCACCCCGACCGTCAGCCGGGAACTCGGCGTCTTTTGGCGCACCCTTGACCCCGAATTTTTTTTTTTTTTTTTATGCGCCGGGAAACGTCACCCCAACGGGTTGCAACCTTTTTTTTTTTGAGTTCCATGCAAACAGAAGTTGGTGTCTGCCCCTTCTCCCCCTTCACTTGAAATTTGTGCAGATTCAGTTTCTGCAAACTGAGTTCTCTCACCCTAACTTACGCACGCCTATATTCGTTTTGCACTCGACAACTTTGCTTTCCTCTCCGACATCCTTTGTCATGGTCCTCGGTGTTTGCCGATTTCTTACTGCCGGAGTTGAGCGTTAGTTAGTCTCAAAAGATGAAAGAGACTTTGTGCCAGGTTCACGAGAGCGTCGAACACGTTGAGAATCCTCCCTTTTTCTCCCTCCCGATTTTCCCTTCCCCCCCCCCCTCCAGGTTTCTCGGTTGTGTTTGTGGCGGGTGTTGGGGGGGGGTGGGGGGGGTGGGGTGGTTTGTTTTAAAGCAATAACTGCGCCGGCCGCGCTTTGCCGAGGATAACCCCGCTACGAAGATTTTTTTTGACTATTTTGTTTTTTGGTGGGGGGGGCGCTTTATTGCTTTTTTCACAGCCACGTTAGTTTAGCTAGCGGTTCGTGTTGGTTCTTCCCTTTTCCACTCCCCGGTATGTAATCCCACCCCATGTACCCTTCTCCCGTCCCCCTATGTCGATTTGCTTTTCTCCGATGGACCTGTCGGACCCCCTCACCTGACATGCCATTCGTAAGATCTTTGTAATCCGAGGAAAGTCAGTCGAATGACATTACCTGTTACATTCCTTCCTTTCCCGCTCTCCCATGCTGACTGGTTCCCCCCCTTAGGTACACCTATTCTCTCCAGAACTGAAAATCTAGACCCGCAAACCCTGAACTATTTTTTTTCAGGAGACTGGCGCGGAGAAATCACCCAAGAATCCTCTCTCACTCCCGCTACGTGTTTTTCGGATTTGAAGTCCTTCCTTTTGCGACCTTTGCGAAGCACGCTCGGACGAATGAGGTCTGGTAAGCGGGACCGGCGCATTAACATGCAATTCCCCACCCCCCACCCCCAAATACCCCATCCACCCCAGGTTCATGTCGGAAGTATTACCCCCCGAGCACAAGTTCTCTTGAATTCCCGGGCCGATGATGATTTCACGGCCCCACCATAGTTGTCCATTTCCCCTCCCCTCATTCGAAGTAACTTTCTATCCAGCGCGTCGTGAGTTGTCAGGAAAATGTCTTTTTTTTCCCGCACAGATGCTGCTGGTTCCGCTTGACTCCTTGAAGCTGGTTCCCCTCACCCCCTTTTCCTGTGTTTTTTTTTTTTTTTTTTTTTTTTTTTTATTTTTTTTTTTGTTTTTTTTTTTTTTTTTTCCCAGAAGTTCCTTCTGCACTCTTTTTTCTTTGCCCGTGCGACCCCCGATA
>Ga0179593_1409151_pt1 | contig 17378 bp, 15 predicted proteins | sample CZODoug2_1_08_16_FD_185931 | JGI IMG/M metagenome (GOLD analysis project Ga0179593, IMG submission 185931) | Vadose zone soil fungal communities from Angelo Coast Range Reserve, California, USA - CZODoug2_1_08_16fungal (PacBio error correction) | ecosystem: Environmental > Terrestrial > Soil >... | reverse complement strand
AGCAGTTTAAGAGTTTGAAAGAGCTTCCTTTATTGACGGAAGTCTGCCATGCCCCTTCGAATACGTTTGCTTCCACCCGTATTTGAGATCTTACGATTTGCGATTCTTGTGATATCCTCCCTCCGCCCACTTACACTCGACCAGATCTCCGCCTTGTCTTCTTTTCGCTACTCCCCCCTGACGGTTCCATAGAGGCTGTTGGAGTGTCTCCCCTTCGCGTCTACCTCCACGGCAGTCTCCTTCTTCCCAAAAGTCCCCTGCCTAACTATAGCCCCTAAGACAGGATCCCCCCCCAGCCCTAGCCAAGATTTTTCCCCTATTACAACCCCGGCACGTATTTGTTGCGTTACGGCACTGTGACTAACCCGAAATCCCGGCTTCCGGGTGACCGTGCCCGCTGTTCTCTATTTCGTTTAATTTATTTCTCGGCTTCGGGGTTTTTAGGCGCTCTGCTTGCTTTTTTGTGGAAGGGAAGCAAATGGTATGAAATTTTTTCCCCCTCCTCGCCGGACTTTTCGCGTCTTTTTCAAGCCTATGTTTTGGATTCCCGCGAGCACGAATGCCGCGCTTTTCTGCGTTGTTCCACCGGTGGAAGAGTTCGGTTGTCGCCCTTTGTCCTGTCTGAGGCCCCAAAGTAGTTTCACCCCTAGCTCTAGTCGTCACACAAGCGTCAAGCTCGTTCTTCTTCTCCAAGTTTTCGGATCTTTTACTCTTTTTTCTCAGGTACTTTCTTTTTTTTCTAATCATCCTGGTTGTTTCTTTCTCTAGCATTAAAATAGACTTTCTGAAGACCCGTGAGCCGGCTTCTATAGAAGAGCTGACTCTTTGTATCTCCGGAGATACTCTTTTTTTTTCTTGGTTGCCTTTTCGGAACTCTAAAATTTTTGACAATACACGACCAATTTTCCAAGGTCACCCCGTCCCCTACTAGCCTTCTTAATTCGGCGCTCCCTCTGATGCCCCCCCACTAAAAGAGACTCTCCCCCCCGGCTCCCGATTGAGAGGATGTAATTCATCTCTTCCCCTTTACCCCTAAAAGATATCCTCGCCGATTTACAAACCCTTGTCGCCTCTCCTAATCTCTCTTTCCCTCTCATCTCGTCGGGTCAGAGTTTTCGCCGGAGTCCCCGTATTACATTGTCCGAGCCCCCCCGTTGCATTAATGATTTCCCACGGTCCGTCACTAGGTCGCTTTTTTTGGTGTCTTCCGTGGTTCGCGCTGGGATGCCGTTCCTTGGGGGAAAGGGGGGATTTGGGGGGGACTTCGGATATCACGGAAGCTCATCCCCAACAGCGCTCCAATACACTCTCACCAGTCCTTTCGCGGCCTACTCCCCTTGCACCCCTATTCTTAGCTCGATAAGATTGGTGCTGGAATCTTTCTCATCATTCTGTTTCATCAATTTCGTCGATACATGTCGCAGTTTTCCCTCTCACGAGGCTCTTGTACGTTGCCCTTTTTTTAAGTCAGAGATTTTAACGTAAAAGTCATTCGAAACCCAGAATTCCTGCGGATGGGCCTTGTTCTCTATGGATCTTTCCTTCCACTCTCATCTGGGTGAGAAGTTTCTTTCCAATAGCTGATCGAGAGCGCTTGCTTTTTTTCCCGTCCACTCCTACCCAATTCTTTCTTCAAAACGCTCCCTCTCTCGTTATCATTAGTAGCGTCCCGGTCACCCTTACTTTTCTTCTTCGACGTCCTTTGCGACTCCCCCTCGCGCCAGGACATTCACCTGTTCAGCCCTCCTAGCGAGTTGCTCACTCTCTCCCGGAGCTTGCAAAAGATCGTTCATCCCAGACATGCGCTACGTACAATCGAGAAAAGACAGCAGAGCGTGGAGATTTCGCCTAAGGAGATGTTAGGCTTCTTTCCGACTGTGAACCCCCGAGACTTTGATGAGTACAGAGACCCCCGTCCAAGGGTGAGATTAGCCTTTTTTACCTAGCTCGGCCGGCTATCCTCACCCTTTTCTTAGATTTTTCTTCCGCCCTAAGTTTCGCTCCTTCTGAGAATGCGGCCTCTTCCCCATTTGATCTTTTCCCGCCTTTTTGTTCCAGAACTTACTCTAGGCAGTTGCGACTGTAGTGAAGTCTTTATCTGCACTTTATCAGGCGACCTTTTGAATCCCCGCCTTCCTTTTCCGTGTTGGCCCGTATAATCTTGACAATTGACAGATGGGTTTCCGTATAAGCCATTTAAAAATGGTGCATAGCAATAGTATCCCCATTACCCCGGACAAAAGTTACGCCGCTGGAAGCGCCTTCGCCCCCTTTTTGCCCCCGGTTCCCCAGCAGGACTTTGGTATTTTAAAACGATTGTCAACCCCTTTCCAGTAGATAGGAACTCTTTAATCTCCCAAAGTTTGTCTCCTTTCTGATGTACCTCCTGAAATGCCCTTTCACCAGCGGGTCTGCATTCCAACATCAGGGTGCGTCCTTCCCCTAGTAAGAATGGCATAGAGGATTTTTTCAGGGCTAACACAATAGGTTTCTTGTCTCGTCTCCAAAGTCCTTAGTTTACCGTTTTCCCCCCTGCGTCACGTCGTGGGTAATCCAAGAGTTTTCAAGCAAACTTTTTTGTTATAAATGACTTTTGACCTCAGTCCCGTTGCTGTCCCACCCCGCAGCCCATCTTCCAAATCTGTCTACCTGAATGACCCCCTTCCCCCAAGAGAAACGCCAACTAGACACTTCCTCCCATAACCAGGTAAGCTGACCTGAAGGGTCCTACATTAGATCGTTAACTAATTTTTCCCTTTCTCCGTTTAACTTTTACACCCTTCCTTGCCTTAACCTCCGACCGTCAAACCCCGTCCCCACTTGTTTCTAGCTTGTTCCCTAACTCCAGTAGGAACCTGCAAGTGCTTTGATGACCAACAGAACCCCCACCACTTTCCTTATCATTTGTTTTTGTCTTTGTTTTCTCCGTATTTCTGCAGGAATATGCACATGTGTCGGACTTCAGTGCGTACCCTACCGTCCCACACTTTTTCCCCTTTGGTCCACCGGGAAAACCTCGGTGGTCCGGCCAACTATTGGGGTAAGGGTTACTTGTTTCTGCAGGATTAACCATTCAGATGACTTGATTTTCCTTTATTGCATCGTCTGACCCCCGCAGTATGGCGCCACTCCAGTCAGGTTCCGTTCTGCGTGTGGGCGGGGGTATCCAACGTTAGTTTCGTCTCGGGCAGCTAGGCTCCAAGGAGGGAGGTATTGCCCAATCCTTCCCCCTTACCCCCTTCTACTCCTCTCTTTCCTTCCTTCTCCCCATCTAAACTTACCCCCCTTCTCTCCGCCTTCCCAGCCCCTCCCCTGTATCACCCCTTTTTCTCTTTCTCTAACCCTCCCGCTCGCGCCCCCACCCGTCCCCCGTTGCCCCGTATCGCCCGGGAACCAGCCCTTTTACCAGGAGGTATCTCCGGTCTTCTTCGCTCAATTCCTTTTCTTGTCCTTATAGAACTGTGGGCTGTCAATTTCGGTTACTTTTGAAAGACGTGGCAATCTACGCTCCCCCGGTCCCTCCCTATCTTTGGACGATAACATTTTATGGGTGAGCCCTTCTTCCTGACGACTCCACGATTCCATGCTTGCCGCTGAACCTTGGGAAGATTTACGGGTTCGCTGCCGTCCAGTCTGTTTCAGGAGGTCCCCCCCCTGCAATTAGTCGTCTAACGCAACCAGGCTCCAACAGTCCCATCCCAAGATGCCTTTTATTTTCTGCCAAAAAACTTTTTCCGGGGGTCTTGCACGAAGAGTGTAAACCATTAACACAGGCCCTCCTCCCTGAGACCACCACCCCCCTCACCCGTTCTTGACCCAATCAACGTGAAACCTCACAGGAAAGGGGTGCTTTCTCGGATTTACTTCCGGTTGATGCTCACTTGGCCTTAAATACGTTTTTTTTTCTTCCCCGCTGTGGGAATCTTCTTCGAGGAATCCAAGGATTCCCCCTCTCACGTTTCATCGGGGAATTTAAACTATCCCCTCTTGAGCTTAATGCGTGCACTCTTCTCGGTGCCTGAGTAAACTTTCTTTGACGCGAACCCTCCCCTTGAACATTGAGTCCGAATGCAGCCGTCCCGTCCCGCTAATACTCCCCGGCTTTAAAACGCCGACGATATTGGAGGACGCAGCGAAAACGGGTCTCCTGGATTAGAGTCCCCCCCCGTGTAGAAGTACTTTTTCTTACTACCTTTGGATAGATAATTAGCCTCAACAATAATGCTGGATAAGGAACTTTAAATCGATTTAGCCACCTCGATGGCGGATTTTGGCCTATCAGCTGGCTTGGTAGATGTTTTTTTTTCAGATGGGCTCAGTCTCGAGTTTCGATTTTGTCCTCCTCGATGCTGCGATTTTCAGCTTCCGCACCCGTAGATTCTTCTCCACGAGGTGTCACTCTTCGAGCTACCCTCGCAGAGGAAGTCAAGCGAGAAATTTCCTTGTCCGGTCCCGTCTCTTTTTATTCTTATCGAACTCGGTTTCTTTGGATCTTCCTTGTTGTTCTTCGGGACGCCAACCCGATCGCTCCATAGTTTGTGTGTGGATGGTACCCCAAGACCGGCGCCACCTCCCTAAGTCCCCGGATATTTTCCCTGGTCTTTAATAAGGCCCAGTTCCCAAGACAGCTGGGGCGACCTGTGGAGAACAGACCCTCGAGCTTCTCTGCGGACTTCCGGACACCGAAACGGACTAGGCCTTTTCGCGAAAGCCTCCTGGATGTCTGGGCGGGAAATGTTTTTCTTTCCCTATGTAACTGCAAAATTATTCCTACCAGCGAAGAAGTTTTAGAGATTTGTTTTTCCTTTCAGGCCACTCTCCCTAAGCACTCACCCGGACCTTGACGGAGGGCTTTTTAGCTTCTATTGTTCGCCTTCGGCGCGTTATAAGCCATCGTGATCTACTTAACCCCTTTCCTACTTTCCACATTTTCAACTATCTTTTTATACAAGTCAGACAGACATTGGAGACCCCCCCTGTTTTTTAAATAAGAGAACTCTTATGTTGAGTGCGGCCCCCCATTTTTGAAATCCATGGAAAACGGAGCCGGGAACAGTCAGGACACCCCCTTTTTCCTGAGCCAGAGGCCGCAGACTTCAGGGAGCAGCATTCTGTCGGGAATCTGCGAAGGAGGCGTTGGCTTCATTGCGTTTTTTGCCCCCTGTTCCAATGGTTCCGACGTCTTCCAGCGATAATCTCGAGGCTTTTATCTGCGTCTCGTTTGACCTCCTTGTTTAATCATTTATGCGCCCTCACCTTTACGAGCCTAGTAGCTCCAAGGAGTTCATTGCATTGGCGCCACTGTCCCCAATCTATCTTCTTTTCGGTCGTCACACATCGCTTTTTCGGAAAAAGCCCCTTTTTTACCTCTATTTATCTTTGTCACTCAGCGGCTATATGAAGTTTCGATGTTCCTCTTCTCTTTTACCTACTGTGTTACCTCGAGAGTCCCTGAGTTTGGCTGAAGTCACTCCCGCGACTCTTCTGTTCGAGATCGACCTCTTGCTTCCTGTCCGACGGCGATCGCTGTTACGACCGGTTCCCCCTTCGTCGAAACTTGACAACTGGGTCCCCCCCCCCCCTTCCCCGCTTCCGCCGCCCCTTCCCTTAAGGATGAGCTTAATGACAACCCTTTTCTGAGACCGCGAATAGTCCTTGATCGAGAGTGCGCGGCTTCCAGCCCGAGGTAACCCCTTTAAGCAAAGAATCCCCCTTCTTCCGGAGCCGAGCCCCCACCTGGACCTTCCTGGGAGGGGACCTAACCCTGCGACGAGAATTCCTAAGCCTCTCTTAGGCTCTCCCCGTTCTTTTCATGGTATTCCCCCGTTTCTTTTTTCCCCCGCAAGCAAAAAAATAGCTTCCTACTTTATAAGGGAACCGCTGGTGTAGAGTGCGATGATTGGTCCCCCCCCCCCTATTTGTTTTCTTATTTCTTGACGACTTGGTTTTACTCGGAGACTTCTATTGAGTCTATCGAATCCCTTCATCCACAAGGCCTGCGCCCAAACTCATCACCGTCGGTATGTACAATGAAACCAGCTCAGCTTCTTTTCTCATCGACTGAAGATGTTGTTCAAGAGGATAGGACTTTTTCCTCCCACGTATCTCAATACAGGCGAGCCCCGTTTCTGACTCGGTCGTATAGTACGTTGTTCCCCCGTGGCCTACTTCCGCTACTTTCGGACGACTCTTTCGCACGTGTTCGATTTCCGCCGGTTCCGGGTGACGCCTAGATCTTTCCGACTCTGGCTGTTTCCTCGTCTTTTTGACTCCAACAAACCCCCTCTCTAGCTCGTCTCTTTGTTGACCCCATCTTCCCACGACAAAATCGATCTCACCCTAGTCCCGGTCCCCTTCCCTACTCATCTGCAGAGTTTTTTCGTCTCCAAGTTCTTTTCCCCTTTTGTCGAAGATCCTTTTTTTCTTCCGCGACATCGGGAGATCGCGGATATCCCCCAGATCGCCGTTCCCTCCTCCCCGAGCCTCCAAACCGTCGTTCACCCTCCCCCCCTCCCGCCGCCTCCATGATAGTTTTTCCTTTTTTGCGTCCTGCGGAGATGTAGTAATCGGTCGTCGCCGACTTGACCTGTAGAGTACAGCGAGTCTACTTAGCCCCCCCTTTTGCTAGGCAAGTCCCACCCGGTCTATCCGTTCAACGGTTTTTTCTTGGGCGCCGACCCCCCTGTATGCTCTGTTATTAATTCGTTGCCCCCCGCTTACGACTATTTTCTTGTCTTAACGTCTGCTCTCGAACCGGAAGCGCTCGTCAGTCAGCTCGCTTGCCCAACCTCCTTCCTTTCAAGGAAACGTTATCTCGTATAGGCACTTTCTCTCTGCACTTTACGAGTGGGGCTTCGGCTCAAGATGCCACCGCGGGGGCATTAGACTTACATTGAAACAATGCCATCACAGGAAAGTCCCTCCGGTCCTCCGCTCACACAACTTGGGTTCTGGGAGACTGGTGAGTTGAACACGAAGGAACGTTTGTTATTCAGCTTCCACATCCCCCCCACCCGTGTTGGCCGATTCTTCTCCCCCGTTGAGCCTGTTGCGTTCCTTTTCATGCGCCATTTTCCCAACTCCCACCCTGTATGCTCTCAGTCCTTTAGTGCTGTGAATATCCCATGCCCGCCAGGATTTTAGTGGTTGACCCATCGAGATGTTTACTCCACCTTTTTAACTTTAATTTTCCCTTCTGCGTAGGAAAGTGTGGTTTTCCAACTTCCCCCCTTTCCAAAGTGCTTCATCCCGAGTTTTGACAACCCCGCCCAGGCGGTGATTCCCACCCTTTCTTAAAAAAAAGAGAAGATCTCAGATCTTCCTTTCCCCACCGGACCGCCCCTTTCTCCCCTGACAGAATACAGACCGGTGCTTCTCATCTCCATAAAGTGGGCCCTTCCTTTTTTTTCATCGTTGCCTGTTGCCGCTTTTTCTCCTCCCGTCCACCAATTCTCCTAAAAAGTCCAGCCCCTTGTAAATAAGTTTCCAGTTGTCGTCCTCACGCCCTTCTTCCCTCTGGCTCCAGAGCTCATCTTAAGAAACCCCCCCCCAACTCTCTTTCGCCTCATCCGGGGATCTTTGGTTCGGTGGGTTCTTCCTTACGCACTGCTTGTCGTGGCTCTCTCCTCGCATTTTCCAGTCCCCGTAAAAAGGTCTCTCCCCCCGTTCTCAAGAACGTTGGCCTTTTTTTTCTCCAAAGGCCCGGCCCCCCAATTCCACGGGGGAAAGGGATCTCTCCTTGGCTACACGTTTTGCCTCGTCGGACGAGCCAAGTTATTGGACTTGACATTTTGGAGCCACGCGGGCTTGGGTCCCCGGGCCACAGGGGATTCTTGAGATCTGTGGTGACTCATGCTTGACGGAAGGCAGGGTCCCCTGACTCTGGGCGGACAAAGGTGGCTTTTAGTGCCTCCAAACGGAGTTGCCGGAGGCTGTCGGTTACGTTCTTGGATGACCCTTTCACTTTGATGCCTGACCACGACTTTTCGGTTAAAAATTTACCTAATTCCACTGGTGTCTTACGACCATCTAGCGATTTTATGTTAAGTAATGACGATCTGGCCCTTTGCTTTTCTTTTCCTGACTTGTCCGCAATTTCCCCCCCCCCTGCGTCAAGAAAGTTTCTTTTGCTGCATCAAAGGGGCTTTCTCGGGTAACTATGGTTTTTTCTTGGAGGCGGATTTACATGAAAAAAGGACTGTGAAGTATGGGGCTTGGTCCTTGGACCTAGATCCAGAGAAGATTGCCCCAAAATGGACGGGGGTTGGCCCTGGGAAGCGGAAAGGACGGCGCCAGCGTGGTGACAATAGCACCCCGAAAAAACCGGCGGTGTGTTTCTCCTTCGCTTAAGGAGGACTTTCCATCTAAAAGCTGTTTGTTAAATGTACTTATTGCACCCCTTTTCGGTTATGCTCTTTTTCCTTATACTTCTGAGGCCCCCCCCTGTCGACTTGTTGAGTTATCGTGGAGAAAGATATCCGCTTTTGCCCGTTAAACTTTCGCTCAAGTGCATTGCGAGCTACTCCGAAAATCTTTTTCGATCTCTCCTATAGCCACAGGCGATTTTTTCAGCGTCACAGAAAACTGTAAACCTTATTTTTGAAAGTCTTTCATTACTACTAGAATACTCCGTCGGCTGGTCCACTCCTGTCAAGGTTGGCCATTCTCCTTCCACTTCCAGCCAACTTTTTCTAATCCCCTACCCCACCCCCGCTTCTCCCTATCGCCGCTGTACTCTCGGTCGATTCCGCTGCTACTCCCGAGTCTTCATGCAGAGCTCAAGCGCTCGCCACGAGCTATTCTTTTCCTTTCGGTCGAGTGTTATGACTCCTAGCTGGAAGATATGGGGCTCGTTCGACCTTGATGCGCCCCCGAGTTTTCGTCTCCACCCCTGAGACCTATCTTAGAACAAGTGATTAATGCAATTCCTCCCTCTCCAATCGCCCGGGAAGTTCAGAAAGCCCCCCCCTTCACTCGTGAGTGAAACTTCGAAGTCTCGTGGTGTTTACTTCCCTCTTCAAGACGTCGTTGTTTGATTTCAATGCGGGTGTCCGTCCCCCCCCTTACCAGCCATCGCTAGATCAAGGTCTGGGTGCTGTTCACAAGAAAGCCCGTTCGGGACTCGCTCTCTGCCTTCCGGTCCCGCCGGCGCAGAAGCTGTGGGCCTTATGAAGAGCCCCTTTTAGGACCTCACCACTCGTCCGGATAGCGGAGCCCTTTCCCACCTGGCCCAAGTTATGGAGCCTACTTTTCTGCCTCATGCTACCTTTTTCATGGGGCCCGACGATTTTTTTGCATAAGATGAGGAGATTTCCCCATCTCTGACTCTATGAAAGATCGAGATCTTGCCACGTCGACTGGAACCGGCGTGGGATTTTTCTCTGGCCATTGTGCTTTTATGAGGAGTTCTCCAACCACTCGTCTTCTCCTTCCTCTTACCACCCACAGAGGCATTCCCCATATTCTCTAGGACAGGAGACCCCTTTCATAGACCGGCTTACCCCTGGTCCCCTTCTTTTAATGAGGCACCCTTCGTGATGGATGTGGTGACCCGCCCCTGCGGAGTTTGTGGAAAAATTTATCCTGGGCGCGTTGAAAGCATCGAGTTCTTTTTTTCCTCGAGGCATTTAGGCTCATTTTGGGGTCAACGGATCGGGGATGATTTGAGTTCGTTGGTACTTTTTCTGCCTTCATTATGTCCACTCGACTCCAGAGAATGAAAGCCGTATATTTAGCAGAATGTTTGACCCTCTAGAATGATTGTTATCGCTCGCTTTTTGACCGGATAAGCGGGTGTGCACCCCCTTTTTCAAGGTTCTTTCTCGGTCCCAACGTCAACTCGATCGCCGCCGAGTTCCTAAGCCGCGTCTTTTCCTTCCTCCTCCCCCCGCAGGCGATATTCTCTCCGTATCGAGTGGCATTATTCCCTATCGTTTTTGTGATCTTTCTATTTTACCCCTCATACCGTAGGAAGAAGATAGCGTTTCTTTCCCTCTTACGAGCTTGACGGTCTTGTCCGCCTATCATTCGTAAGTGGTGGCCATAGCCTCGACCTCCCACGTGTGGCGACACATAAGCAATATTCCCCTCCCCTTTTCAAGACTGGAATCGAAGTAGTATTCTCTTCTATGCCCCACACACTCGTCACGATATGCTCGGTCCGGCTCTTTTTTTCTCTGTGGCCTCGTTTGTACTGCCACTTACCCACCATCATCGCTTTTTCGTCCCGAGCCCCCTTGAGAGCAGTCTAAAGGATTTCGCTCTATAGAATGTTGCCATTCAACCCCGTTCCATTGGGAAGGCGCGGGATTTTTTTACACGGATTGCACAGGCCGCCAGACCCCCCCATTCTGAACTCATGGTTGGTCCTAATTGTCTTGCGCAGGGTTTTCCTCCTGAGGTAGATTTTGCCGACGTGGTGAAGAGTCTCTTTATTCGTCCCTCCCGACCACACCCTCGGCGCCCATTCATACCCACCCCCTTTTTCGTTTGCCCGACCCGGAACAAGCGAATTCTTAGCGTTAGAGCTTTCTGTCCCCTTAATGATATACTCCAGTTTTAGCCCATTCCTTCAGATCCTGACAGTTAGAGCAGGGCATCTCGTCCATTCTTTTTACGACGGTCCTTTTCCCCCTCTCTACGACTTCTTTTTTTCCTCAGTATCCACACCGATTGGCGTGTTTTTTTTTTGTTCTTGGGGGGATGCGGCTTTGGGCCTTCTGACGTCGCCGCTCCGCGCTGGGGCCAAGTTTTTTATTTCCCATACCAACTAGCGACGTGGCTTTTCCGTCCCGACACCTGAACAAACGACACCGTTGCCTCTTCGCGCCGTTCACAATTCGACTTCTCTCTTCCGCGAGGTTCGATCGCTTTTATTTCCCCCCCCCCTTCTTTGGTTTTTATGATATAGGGCGGGCCCCCGTGGCGAATAGCGGCCCCCATGCAAGATTCTCTTTTCCCAAGATGATTTCCCGAATATTCCATCGACCGCCCTCGCCGCCGCCCTCTTCGTGGTTGTCTGGTCCTACTTCGCCTTAGCTCTTGTAACCGACTTAACGAGACCCCTTTATCGGACAAAGCGCTTACCCTGGAAAGGTTTGTTTCTACGGCCCCATTCTCCCTTTGAGAGTCTCCGGAAACCGTCGTCGCGTGGATCACGGTTTCGGAGATACTTGCTTCCCCTGTGCTGCCTTAGTCCTCCTTTGCCTTAATGAGGGGGACGGCGAACATCTGTTAAGAAGGTAGTTTCTCACTCCTTTCACTGTTCGTAAGTATTCCCCTTCTTTTATCAGGCATAGTTGAACCCTTCCCCAGAAACGCTCGTGTTTGCTCCCTCAAGTAAAGATCGTCTCAGGCAGTATAGTTCGTCCCCGAGTGGGTCATAGTCATTTTCGCCACCCATGGATCCACTTCCTCAGAGGCTGACTGTCCCTTGGGGTTCATGGATTTTACCTCCCTTAAGGTAATTTTCCGCTGACCCCCGTCTTTCACCCAGTTTTTTTCCTACGCTCATTTGGCTGAAAACCTTTATCTGTTGCGTTTAATCCGTATTATTTTTTTCCATGACATCCCCAGCGGGTGAGATTTCCGTTCCGCAGTGTTGCATGGCGTACTCACTGTCATCGGTTATGTCCGTCAGTGTTACAAATAGGGCGCCTTCATGCGTTTCTTCAAAGTCCGTATCCCCTGAACGCTGATTGCACGTGTTTTCCTCCCAACAAGCCTTTGACCCTGTTATCACGACGTTACCCCCCCCCTCCGCCCCGGAACTGGTCTTGGAACTCCTCCCCTAGCCAAAAGCCCGATCCCTCAGGATCCATTCTGGCTGCCAACTTTTTACCCGTCCCTCCCGAACGATCGACTTCCTACATACCTTTTTTTCCCTCCGACTGCATGTTGGCCATTCATCGAGTTATGCGTTGCCGTTGTTGCTTTTTTTTCTCCCCCGGAACATGAGTGTTCGTCAAGCCCGCCGTTTTTTCCCTGTGTCCCCGAAGTTTCCCTTGGTGATCGATGCACGCCATAGTCATTACTCGGGTGCAGAGTTTCAACGCTACGTACAACCACCCCCAGTATGACTTATATTTCGTTTTGTGGCGGTCCGGCTTGCATCTTGCAACTTCGCCTTGTGAGGAGAGGTTAGCAGGAAAGACGAAAGCTTCTGTGAAAGTTATTGGTGTGAGACTCCACGGACTATCACGAACAAAAAGTTTTCCACAACCACGGTGCGGCGTCCAGGCTAAATGCAGGAGTCTGGTTACAGGAGAAAGGAAACCGGGCGTCTACCGCCTGCTAAACGAATTCCCCCCCCCTTCATCTCTCAAACCGGACGGACCTAAATGAAAAGGCGACTGGGCTCCGTTCGAACTCTGGCTCAAAGTTCCTGGGCAGATGTTCATCAAAAGCGTTATTTTTTGGAAGGCGGCGGACGCCGTCCGCGCACCTGGCTTCCTCCTACATGTGACATCTGAGAGGATGTTTCACTCCTTCCCCCAACGGCCGCCCCCCCCGCTAATACATCCCCAGGTAGTGGCAACCGTTGACACCGAGGCCCCCCCCTCGCTCCGCTCTCTTCCACGACGAGGAACATTTCCTCCTTAGTCTCGAGGGATTTTGCCCGTCCACCCCCCTACCCCCCCTCTCCCTCACGCTCCCTCCTACTCCCCCACCACAGTGCCTGACTCTTATGCCCCCCCCCCCTTTTACCCCCAATCACCGGCAGAGTGCGTAGCCTGGGGAACGTCTGTTTTTCGCATCACACGACAGAACGTTTTTTTTCCACGTCTCTGGCCTCAAAAGCTCGACGGATAAGCCGGGCTATTAAATAAGAATGGTGAGTCCATAACACTCCTCGTCTGGCCCTTAGGGACGACGTGCCTCAGGGATGCATGCTTTCCATTTCAACTCTTTGCTCTCTCTTCCCGGTAAGCTGTCAGCACCCGCTTTGCCAGAAATGTCATTTCACCAGCACGCATTTCGTCGGACGGGTACCCCGAACACCCCTCTCCCCTTGGTCAACAAAGATGGCTACTTTCAGCACAACCACATTTCGGCAGTATTGAAAATGCTTCCATACAAGACTTAATTAGGGTTGGTCTCAATTAGTACCACAAACCACCCGTTGTGGCGTCTGTCTCTTTAAGTTCCGGTTCCGGTTTGTTTGATAACAGTGGGAATCCCAGTGATATGACCATGGGTGTGCATCTTTCTATTTTTCAGAACCATGTCGATTTGATTCTTTCGAGTACTCTCTCGTGCGTTCCATTCTCTTGCCGAGCTACGGAAATCGCTCTTCGTCATGAATATCGTACCGTCTTTCCTTATACCCCCTCAATATCTTCCCCCTCTTTTTCAAGTCATTCTCCCGCCCCGCCGACCGTCCTTCTTCTAGTCAGGTGTGACTTACTGACCGACGTCCTTTATCATGGCCGTCGGCAAAACCCTTTTCCTTTTCTCCCTTTCTCCTCCCTCGCTAGATTCTTAGGAGAAACCGTGATGCTTTCTCTCTTTCTTAGTACGGAAGATTTCAGAGCTCTTCGGCGGCGGGTGATCTTCGTAGATGTTTGTCCCTCTTGCTCGCGCTATCTTTCCTGATATCGATCTTGTCCCTCGATTTTCTAGTATAAAGTTTCAAGACTCTAGCACCCCTAGCGAATTCCACCCCCCGACGCAACCTCGCATCTTTCTCTAGATGAAGTGATGAAAAGGCCTTTTCCTCATATCTGCTCTCCATTGGTGTGTGGGTCTGTAAGAGTGGGTACTTTCCTCTCGCGATCAGCTCGTTTTTTTGAAAAGTCCGGCCGCAACGGCTCAGAGCGTTTTTCCTCGTCTTTATACTTGGTCCAGAAGCCTTGAGAACTCTCGTTCTTGACCCCCCGGCGTATGAGACCTCTAAGTAGGTCCTTTCGATCCCACTTTAACCCTTTTCTCGAGCCCTTCCGAGAGATCTGGGCTGAGGAAGTTTTTTCCTCGCGTATGGCTATTAACGGATGGGCTCAGATCGATGAGACCTAGTCAAAACTTCTCACAGATATTTCCCTCCCTCCTTGTCTTGGGTTAATTTAGAGAAGAAAGTAAGTGTGATTTGTAGAATATCTTATTTTATGTAGTTTATGCGACTCCATCGTGAAGTCCATCCCCCAGTCGCTACCACTCTGAAAGTTAAAACAGAATTGAAATTAAAATAGAGTCCTCTTATAGTAATAATGAGGCACGTCCTTTGAAGACTCACTTCCTTCTCCAAGGTACACCATTCCGGTGGACTCATTAACCGGCGAAGGCCAGGAGCCTGATTTCCCCGCGTAGATTTTTTCTCTGCTTTACACCTGATTTCTAGTTTTTTCTCCCCCATTTTGGGTCTAGGTTAGCAGTCTCTCCAGCAGAGTCGGACCCTTTGTGTTTCCCTAACTTAAGAACCAGGCCTTCAGACCTCTTTCTCATATTAGCATACCCTAGGAGTGTCTTTTCAGACAGATTTTGTCCATTCCAGAGCGAACCCCGATGATCCGACGCTTTTGAAAGTGATCGGTTTAATCCTCCGGAGCGTTCTCTCTTTTTTTCTAAAACGCCCCTCATGTCTTTTAGGTCTTGCAAGTCAATAGTAAATAGCATTGAGTCCCTTTCCGCGCGCGAAGCTCGCTCTATCTAGACACTCCTCATTCCCCGATCTTCTAAGCCCAGTCTCGAGGGTTCCTCTCCTTTTCTATACAATGTTCTTGGATACGAGATACCGAGACAATTTGCCTCATATACCCCCTTAAGGCGAGGATCGCTCGACGATGCTTTCTGGTTTTGGGGGGGGTTTTGGTTGTGTTTGGGTGGTGGGTTGGTGTGTTCTTTTTGGGTTGGGGGTGTGTTGTGGGTTTGTTTTGTGGTTGTTTTTTTTGTTTTTTTGGGGGTCGAACTCTCGGAGTGTACCTTTTACAGCGATATCGGGTTTTACGTACCTGTTGCACGTCGCTTTTCGTCCTTTGACACTTTTTCCACCAGAAGATAGCAGAGCCCCCTGATCGAAGGCTTCCTTGGTGAGATTATACAAATTCCTCTTAGAAGACGACGGTATCCTTATAGAGAGTTTTCTCTTTCCCCCGCGGCCCCCGAACCTCCAAACGAATCCCACAAGGTGCGTAATGCTCACAATTTTTTTTGCGTCTACCACCTCCGGGAATAGAATTTCGCGGGCCCTCCTGGACGTCTCGTTTGCCAGGATGTAACATTTTCACTCCAACAAATAGTGACCCGATGTTAAATAAGTTCCGCTATTGTAGTTGATTTGTGTCTAGATCTCTTTTTTCTGATTGTGCCGACTTGAGAGGTCAATGCAAAGATTTTTTCGTATACGCCATCCCCATCAGAGCCTTCCCCTTCCAAGCCATCCTAGTATATGTTTCTTTTCTCGTCCAATCCCCCAATGATTTTCTTAGGTATAGCCTCTTGCGGAAATTCTATAAGCCCGTTTCTCAAAATCTCCCTCCTAATAACACGCTAATTTCGATCTATGTATAGTCGTTCCAGGGCTTTCATCCGACACCCCGACGATTCCCCTCCTCGTAAGTAAAAAAGCCTGATGTTGACGGCTTTCCTTCTGATGCTCGAGCCCCTTCCCGATGCTTGGGAGACGGTTTTCTCTTTAAACCCACCCACCACTCAGTGCCGAGGATTGTTTCGTCCCGAACCCCCAATAAAATAAACTCCTAGTAATCGCCCTCATAAAGTAGTCTCACTCCCATAACATTTTCTCTTGCTAATATAGATTACCTTCTCTTCCTTACAAATAGTTTCACGACGCTCTCAGGCGCGGGCACATCCCCTCGGGCTCCTCGAGAGAGACCTCATCCACAAGATCTGCTCCTCCCTTTATCAGCCTGAGTCTTGGGACCCAGACTCTTCACTCCGACCAGCCGCCCGTCGGGAGAGTAAAGGTCACTATTGGGGTATATAGGTCGCGAATGATCTTCTTCTAGCCCCAGGCGTTGAAAACGTCGAATTTTTCGTGGAGAAAGGTCCAGGGTCATTTCCTCCTTAAGTCATTTATTACCGTACATTGTCGGGTTTTCAGCCGGATTTCTGGTGGGAAGCTGCGCCCTTCTTACCCACCTCCCTTTTGACGTACTTTTTTCCTTTTGGAGGTCACGAGCCCTTACGCTCTGGGCGGCAATTTTCCGGACCCTTCATCTCTTTCTGACTTCCTTTTCCTTCTGACCGGCACCTTTTCGCGCGTTTCGTCCCCGCCTAAAGAAATCTACCTCTGGGGATTCCCCTATCTCTATTCCCAAGGTTTCTAGAATCGTATTGCCACCTTGCCCACTTGTATCGTCCCCCCGTCTTTAGAAGCGACCGCCAGATAACAAGTTTTGTTTTTCTTACTGTATTGTCACCCCGATCCTTCGGTATTTCCCTGATCCCCAGATGTAAACCACCGTGTGAAGCCAATATTTTCGGTGACCCCCGTTTTGGGCTCCGGTTTCCTACTACTATTAATTCTCCGGGGTCAAATTACATACGGTTCTTCCTGAGCGCCCTTCTCTCCCGACTTTTAGGGCTGACCAAGAGAAGCATGTCGCATCTCCTCTTTTTCCCTTTCAGGGATACCCTTCTCGGGGTTCGTCGCCACGTTCCGGTCAGTTGAACGTCGGGTACCCGATTTTTTTCTCCCTGACAAGACGTCCCCACTTGCTTCATACCGAGTTTGAATCCGCCACAGTTTTTCTTTTTCACAAGACGCCGGCGTCCCCCCTTTGGAGAAAAGATTACTATTGTGACAGCGCCCGCAACAAGTCCCTCCTCCTGCAAACTTCCCGTTCTCTAATTTCCGATTTTTCACCATCTTGACTTTGAGACAGGACTGCCAACCTTTTCCAAGCTTTCTCTCCCAGGTGGCCCCTCCAAAGGGCGTGAATTCGTTCCCCCAAGCCTCGTTCGGTGGAACTTTCCCCGTGGGTTTTGGTCCTCCACAGTCTCACCCAGTTCGCAGATTTCTTTAATACAACCGAACAAGTCTTCTTATTTTACTCATTTTTTGGAGAGATATTTGGTTCTTCGTTGTAAGCTTTCTATGCAACGGCTGAGTGCATTTTCCTTCCTGGTTCTCTACTGCAGTCCCCCCAAGGAAAATCGTCAACCAACTGTAACACCCCCCCCCCCGGAGGCCCACGTTCCTATGCCCCACACACCCTTCGCCCGCGTCGGCTTCCTCTCTCTCCACTACCCCCCACACCGCCCCCCCCCCCCGTCCCCCCCCCCCCCCCCCCCCCCCCCCCTTTAAACATCTCCCCCCCCCCCCTCCACCCCCCCCCCTGAATCTGGCGTTGGAGTTGCCCGGGACCACCCCCCCCCCTTGTACGTGGGTTTAGCTTATTCACACACTAGCGTTGCCGACG
>Ga0179593_1276006_pt1 | contig 17378 bp, 20 predicted proteins | sample CZODoug2_1_08_16_FD_185931 | JGI IMG/M metagenome (GOLD analysis project Ga0179593, IMG submission 185931) | Vadose zone soil fungal communities from Angelo Coast Range Reserve, California, USA - CZODoug2_1_08_16fungal (PacBio error correction) | ecosystem: Environmental > Terrestrial > Soil >... | reverse complement strand
GATTTTTTTTCCTTTCCCCTTCCTTTCCCCCCTAGTCCCCTCCCTTTTTTTTTTTTTAGCTTTTTTCGTCCTTTCCCTCTCAGGTAGTGGCCTTCCTTTTCCCTTTTACCTGCTCTCCCCGCCGTAGTTAGTAATCGCGTCTGTTATAATCTGGCTAGTTTTTCTGTCGGCGTTTTTTGCGCCATTCTTCACGGCTTTGTACAGTTAGTGGTCCCTCCCACTGACTGTTTCTCCTCCCCCACCTGTAGGCAGTCGCGATTAAACTTCCCCCTCATTTCTTACTTTTTCACGATGGCATTTTTTTTTCCCCTTACCTCGTCTCGGATGTTCCGGGTTCTCGTTCCTTCCCCATTTTTTGGTTTTTTGCCCGGTTTCCCTGCGTTTTTGCCCGCGGGGTCCCCCCCCGGTTTGACGTTTTTTTTCTTTTTGAGAGCGCCTGGCCGCTGTCCGCTTAGAAGTCGGCGGCTGTCACTCCTGGTTTCGGTTCTTTCCGTCAATTTGAACCGCCTGTCCTTTGTCCTTTTTTTTTTCCTTGGCCAGTTCGTTTTTCGCGTCAGCTTGCCCACTGTCGACTCCTCGGTGACGTCCACCTCCCAAGCGCGCCTTCGCGGTCCATTTGCTTTTTAAGATGGGATCCCCGAAGCGACCACTCCCCCCAATTTTTCACCACCCTTCCGCTTGACCTTGCCGTTTCGAAGTACAAGGCAGGCGGTAACGGGGCCGATAGGTCCTTTACTTCTTTTTTGTCAGCCCGCAGGACTCCTCATCGTCCTTTGCGTTCCATTTTTCCTTTTCCCACCAGTTGAAGTCCGAGAGGTTCAGCATGGGCGCAGTCGACCAAATAGGTAATTATTCCCTTGTTTTTTCCCCCCCCTCCCCCCATATAAACACGCCTTTTTCACCCCGGACCGCTGGCCGTTTTTCTTCCCCCCCCCACCATCTTTTTTTTACCACAATGTTCTACATGTGTTTTCTGGTGGATTTTCCCCCATGACCCCGCTCGGTTGTTTTTTTTTTCCCCCTGGGCGGACTTGCCTTTTTTCATTCGAACCGTTTTTTTTTTCTGGTTTGGGTTTTCGCGGAAGAAGAACGGTGAGGAGGGGCAAAGGAGTCCACCTCCCGCCCCTTCTAGGGTTACGCGTTTTGAAGTTTCGGTTGACTTCACCCGTGGGCATTAAGTTTCGCCGGGCGGCGAGGTTAGTTCGCGTGTTTGTTTCTTTTTACAAGTATTTCTGGCTTATTTTTTTCCTTCCGCCCCCTGATCGCGGCCAGTTGCGCGATCACCTAGCAGATGATGTTCTAAAGGCTCTTTTCCCTACCCCTTACCGATTTCTTCCCCCCATTTTTCCTCTTACCCTCGTTTCGTTTTGGACCCCTTTTTTTGTTCTTGTTTTAGTCACCACTGCCGTTTTTGAGCCGACAAGCTCTGGGGGAGACGCTCGACCCTCTTTAGGACCCACCTTTTCTTAACCTTTGTCGAACCGTTGTTCCTTTCGGGAGCGGTGACCCCCCTTTTAATGAACACGGATGAATTGTCTAGGAAAAAGTTTCCGCGTTCCTATTGGTGAGGGCTTCCCTCTAGTTCCCGTACTATATTTTACCCTCATTTGTTTTTGTTTGTGGCTCGAGGTATGTCCCCTTAGTTTGTCGGCCGGTTTTGCCTTTTCTTGGTACATTTCTTGTTCCCTCCCCTCTGCGAGGGTTTTTTCCCCTTGAACCGGTTTTCTCTAACGAGCATGTTTTACAGCAGTCTCATTTTTACGCCGTTTTTTCCCCCTTTTCTTTGGAGGCGGTCATGGGGCCCTCTTTTCCACCTACCCGGTTTAGTTGTGATAGCCCACGCCGGGGCCACACCGTTTTTTTGGTTGTCTATTTTCTTTCGCCGTAGGCTCATCTGGTTTTTTCCGTTTGTTAGCCGACCCTGTTTTTTTTTTTCGTTTTTGGACCCACTCCGCCGGCTTTTTGCGCTGTTCTAGATTTATTTTTTCGCTCAAGCCGGTACCCCCCTCGCTTTCATGACCGGGAGGCGGTCCCCCCGCCAATTCGAACCCCCTGTGTTTTCTTGGTCGGGTTCCAAGGGTGGTCTTTTTTTCCGTCGGGGCCGTCCTGGGTTCGTTTGGGAAACGGACCCGTCGAGTTTGGCTAATTTTTTCTTTCCCCGCTGCTTCGCGCCCATACACAGGGTCTTCCCGTTCAATTGTTTTTCGCCTCGGGCTATTTCTTTTTCCCTTTTTTTGTAACTCTGACGGGCCCCTTTCAGTTTCCCCCCCACCAATAAAGTAGAACCGTTACTGGTGGCGCCCACCCGCTTTGAAGCGTTGAGAGGTTTTCAAACAAGGGGTCAAGGCGACCTGGTTTTCCCTTTGTACAACGGTGGTTCCATGATTAAGAGGACTGCGGAGACACTTAATGAACTTTCTGTCCTTTGAGTGATGGAGGTTTGGGGGATTCCCCCGGCAAGGGCTCTTTCATATTTGCGGTTTTTTTTGCCCCTGGCGTTGGCTTTAGGTTCACCGCGAGAACCCCTCCCCCCCCTAGAATAAGGGTGCTCCCCTTTTTTTTCCATTCGGCCGCTGGTTTTCTCCTTTTTTTTTTGCATTCGCGCCTTTGTTTTCTTGTCTTTCGATCGAACTCCATTCCGTGAACTTCATTTCCCCTGCCCCCTCTCACTCCCGAATTTTTTTTTTCCAAGGTTTCTCGAGTCCTCCGAGTTTTTTATGCTGCTTTTTCGCTGTACGCGTTGGGACACGCGGATTTCGGCTGGAAATTTAGAATTCAGGGTTTCTTTTCCTCCCCCTTGTGTCGTGTCGGCCCCCCCCCCCAGGTATCTCAATTTTACCATAACCTAAGCAGACTAGGAGGCGTAGTTCCGGTACATTCCCCCGATCGTTTTTACCAACGTGGAATACTTTTCTCCCCCCCCCGTCCCTGACCTCCCTCTGTGCACAAGTAGCGTTTCATCCCCTGGGGACCCCCCCTCCAACGGCTGACTTTTTTTTCAACGACTCCTTTGTTGACCACCCGCGTTACCCTCGGATGAATGAGGGTCTCCCCTCTACTACAATCTTTTGTTTTTTGAGGTTTGGATTCTGTCGTTTTTTTTCCTTCCCCCCCGTTATGATCTTTCCTTCGGTGGAGGCGCCATGTTTTTCACTTCACTTCGCCTCCTGATTCCCCCCTCTGGATGGAGTTCCAGCGTTATCGCCGTGCTTCTGCCCGATCCCCTTTTTTCCCAAAAAGGGCCTCTTTACGGCCCCCCCCTTCCCATCTGGAGGTCCCCCTCCCCTCCGAATTTTCCGTGCTTTTTTTTTTTGAGGATACGTGAGTCCCTTTCTCCTCCCCTCTGTTTTTTTCTCAGGTCTCAACTCGTTCAGGCGGCCGACGCCTGCGCGTTCGGCTTCGCTGCGGGCACGTTGGCCTTCCCATTCCGTTCCGGTGCCCCCTAATCCTCTTTTTTGCCCTCCCATCATTTTCGACGCTTGTAGTCAGGTCCCTTTCCGTGACGGTGTGCGCGCTTTTACTTTGCGGCTTCCACGATCCCCCCCCTCTCTCAACTTTTTTCGGAGTTTTTTTCCACTTTTCTGCCTGTACAACTTTTGCACTTTTGCTCTTTTCAGGGTCCCTCGTTTTTTTTCACGTGTGCTCTTGCGCGGAAGAGGTCCCCAGTGGAACACCTTTCCTCCCTTTGCCCTCGCTCGTTTTCCGGGGCATGGATCCTCCTCGTTCGATTTGCGAGGTTCGGGACTTCTTACGCCAGTTCTTGTTTTTCCCACCCACTTTCTGCGCTCCGGGTGTCGCCTCCGACTGTCGTCACCCGTCAGACCTTTGGTCAGAATTTCCCTCCAAATTTTGGTCTCGCCCATTTTTTTTCCTTCAATACCTGTCGGGTCCCAGTTTCATCTCCCTCGGTCGCGGGCATTCCTTGTACCAGCGGGATGGAGTCAGTCCCAAAGCCCCCCGCTCCCCGCTTGAATTCCCCCTTACCCTTTTTTCTCCTGTCCCTTTTGTGTTCTTTCGCTTTCTTGTGTCAGGACTTCTTTCCGATCACTTTTCGGGCCCCCCAATAAACAGGTTCTTTTCCCTCCCCCTTGATCGTGTAGTTGATTCACCTTTTTTCTGGTTTGCGACCCCCAGTACACCTCGGGTCTTTTCATATCTCCGCACCCTCCCCTCCCATTTACTAGCAAGCGTGGTTTTACACCTAATAAAGTTTCTGGGCGGTGTAGGCTTTACCAACCCCCCTTTCTCCCCCCCTCTACTTTTCTTTTTGCGCGCGTTCTCAAGCCTTACCCTTTTTTCTAGGCACTATTCGTTTTCTCCATTGATGTTTTTTCGGTTCCCTTTAGGCGTAACGGTGAACCGGTCCTACATCCTTTAGCGGGCGTTTTTTCGTTCCCGGAATGCCCCCTCCGTTTTTTTCCCATGTTGGATTCAGCTTTTTTCGTGCTTTCCCCCCACCTTGGATGGCCCCGTTTTTTTTTTTTTCCAAGCTGGTTTTCGTGTCCCTTGTGACTGCTTTCCAGCGGTAACTAGTGGGCGCGTCCCCGCAGCTTTCTGTGGTTTCTTTTAGACCCCGTCAGATGGCTTTCTTTTTTTGAATATTTTATTATTTTCCCGGCCCCTTCCTTAGGGCCGAAGTTCGAGTTTTTGCACACTTTTCTGAGACATTGAGGCGGCCCGCCCCCTTTTTTTTTTCCCTTTTTCTGGTCTGCATCTGAGCCCTCTTAAGTTCGGTTTTGGTTGTTTCCTGAACGTGACGAATTTCCTTTTCACCAAGGTTCTTTTGTGAGCCCTTCCCCCGTCTTGTTGGTCTCCTCTTCGTGTGTACTTTTTCCCACTTTCATTCCTCCCTTCCCCCCGTTTTGTGAGAAAGTCGTTTTGACCCACGATAGTGTGGAAGAAGCGTACGGAGCCCCATTTTTTCTTTTGGATCCAAACAGCTTCAAGAGGGGCTTCACGGACCCACCTCGAGTTCCCGGCCCCCTTGAATTCGCAAGGCTTTTCCCCTTCATGGGTTTGTTTTCGCCAATTAACCGGTTCGTCCTTTTTAATGTTAATTCGGATTCGCATTTGGTGGACTCGGTACTTTTTGGCACCAATCAGGCCGACGTAGGCGTAGATTTTATCAGACCTGGGGTTTTAAGCTTGTTTTTCTTTGAGAAATGTATCTTGCCAAAGCACAACTTTCTCTTTTTTTCTCCCAAGTGAGAGTGAGTCACCTCTTAGGGGACTCTCTCTTTTTTTAGGTCCTTTGACTTCCTATTTAAAAGTGAACCCGACTGCAGTGTGTAGTGACCCTTCTCTTAAACTCATGTGCTTTCGGTGAGCTGTTTTTCCACACTTTCTTACGTCCGGTCCTCCCGTTGTTATAAAAACGACGGCCAGATCCTTTTTGCTTTTGATGGATTTGACCCCCCCGGGTCTGGCCGTCTTGTTCCGTGCGTTTACCATTTCCCCGTTGCGTCTTCCTAATTGGGCCCCGCTCAGAGATCGCTAGTCGGTTTCCTTGTGTATGGCCTCTCATGGTCCTGACCTCTTTAGAAAATTCCCTTTGGGTCTCCCCCAGGGGCCGCGTTCCCCAAAGGGGCTTTGAGCTTGCAACGCGCTTGTATAGGTTTTCACTGCCTTTGTGCACCCTTGTGGATTTCCTTTGGACCCCCCCCGCGGTTTGTAGAACGGTTTCCTGGTTCACTGCCCCCCCCCCCCAAAGGTTTTTTGATCCGGGATTTTTTTCTGTTCTTCCCCCAGGCGTATGTGTTTTTTGATCTTCTTTTTGGACACTTTTTCGAACCCTCCAACCCTTCTTCGCCCCCCTTTTCATATTATGTCTTTGGTTGGTGGCACGGGGCCAGCCGCCTTGTTTGCCAGGGTTTTGTAGACCCTCCCTAACCATTCAAGCTCCATTGTTTTCCCATTTCGTCCTCGCTAGGCTTTTAAGTTGTTGAAGTTCCCATTTTTAATAAGTTTTCCTTTTTGTGATGATGACGTTTTGCGTTTTGCTTTTTCCATATCTTTGGCTTTCCCCAATATGGAAGGCAATTGTCAATAGAGTTAGATGTAGTTGGAGGTTTTTCCCCCTTATTCTTAGGTCACCGCATTTTTCCCTTTTCGAGGGGATCTACGCCCGGTTCCCCCCTGAGCTGCAGTGTCCCCGGACCTTTATTCACCCCCCGGCTTCCGGTGGTTTTTTGCCCAACCCTCCCCTCCCCAGTTTTTTTCCCTAGGTCCGAATGACGATCCCTTATTGACGTGGTTTGCGTTTCCGCTTCTTTTTTTCCGATTATTCCCTGAGGGTTTCCTGGTTTTTCTTGATCGTTTTAACCAGCGAGCATTCCCCCCCCTGTGAGATCTCTTCTCGTGTCTCCCGGGCCCTGTCTCTTGGTGGCGTTCATCCTTGAGCTGGTTTTGGCTATTCCTTCGAGGATATTTGGAAATGTGTTTTTTTAAAAACTCCCCCTGAATTTGCTGGTCCTTTTGAAGAGGTTCCCTCACCCCCCCCGGTTCGGCGCCTTCGCAGACACGGGGTTTTTTCAAGACTTTTATCATCTATTAAAATCTTGTTTGTTGTCTCTCTTATCACCTTAGGGTGTGGCGGCGACGTTTTTTTTGCTTGTGGATTCTTCTTCTTTCATTTTCAGTTTTCCGTGAAACTGGCCATTTTCCCCTGGTCTTTTCTTCATTTACCTACCCCCTCATATCTGTATTGCATTGACCTTTTTATCGACTTGTTCCCTCCCCCCCCCCCGCTCAACAGATAATCCCCCTGTGTTTTTTTCAAGAATCCCCCTCCCTTCCCGCAAGTTTAAGGGTTGTACGACGCTCGTGCCTTTCTGAGTTTCGGATGTCCTGATTCCCCTCAAATACCCGGTCCCTTTGCCTCTTCCTGTTTGCCCCAAGTCCCTTTTTCGGTCTTTTTGCGGTTGAGGGTCATGAGGAGTGAGTCCCAGACCCCCCGCATCCCCTCAGGGCTTCTTTTTTTCGTCTTTTAGGGGTCCCCCCCGTCCTGGTTTACGTTGATGACCCTTAGGACCGAGACCTCCCCCAGGTTATTAATCGTTAGAGACGTACTCCTTACATGGCTCCCCCAATGCCTTCCCCCTCTTTTGGTTACTAGGTGACGCCCCTTTAAAGAATCAGTAGCTCTGGTTGACCCCTCTAACCCTCGTATTTAGTTCGACGGGACCTGAATTACAACCAGTCGCTTGACCCTTGCCCCCCTCAAAGATGGAAAGTCGTAGGTTTTAGCTTTTTTTTCAGTTTAGCGAAGTCCCTTTTTGCGGACCTTCCCCCCATCTTTCTTTGTCAGGATCCCCTCCCTGAGTAAAGTGGCATGTGTTTTTTTTTGTGAATCCGGCCACCTTCTTCAAGAGTGTCCCTCCCACTCTCCCTCTTTTACCTAGTTGTCCCCCTTTGTTTGTGTCCCCAGACTCCCGTCTCCCCTGCCATTCCTGGTTTTAGTCCCCAAAACCAATGAACCCCTTATCCCCCTCGAGACAACTTCCGCCGCACTTTTCCAACTCTTTTGCCCTTTTTTCTTGAAGACGGGTCATTTTTTCCCTCCCCCCTGCAGCGGACGGCGGCGTTGGAAATTGGCCAATAATTCAGTTTGTTTTTGGGCTGTTAACCTGTCGCCGTCCCCCTCACTGACCATTTTCTTTTTCCTTTCCCCATCAAATTTTTTTTCTCCTCTTTGACCCGTGGCAGGCCTCCGTGTGAAAGGTGTTGCGGAATTTTTGCATCTACCCTGGCGGACTGCCGATCCGTTTCGCTTGGGCTCCCTTTCTGTCTGCCCACAACAGCGTCCTCCTGATTTCTTTCGGCGAGAACGTCGAAGTCGTTGAGTTGCTCCTTCTTTAAGCCCCACGCCGGTGCCGACCCAGCTTTTTTCCTTTGTGAGGTTTTTACCGCTGCCTACTCCAAGGTTCACCCCCCTTTTTTTTTTCTTAAATTTTTTTTGCGCGCGAGCCGGTCCCCTGTTAGGATGGTGATCCCTGTGGACCACCCCGTGTCGTCTGTTTTCCTCCAGCCGTTTCTGTGTCTTCCCTGCCTCTTTTCTTTTTTTTTTTAAATATTCTCTCTTTTCATCCTCCTTGTTTGGTTGGATTTTTCATTTGATTTGCAGCTGCCCGGAACTCTCTTGTCTCCACCCTTCTGGGAGAAAAAAAGTAAGTCTTTTAAACACGGCTCACCTGACCCCAACTGCCCGCCCTTATTTCTTTTGTTTTTTGGTGGCTTTTAACCCCATTGTTTTCGTCCTCCACTTTACCAAGGGAGACGGGATCTCAACATGTTACCCAGACTGAGTTGTGTTTCAAGCCCCCCCTGTCCCCCTGCCCCGATCCGGCCGACAAGAGTCATTCTAGGTAAGATCTTTTAGGGCAGTTTTGTCTTCAAGAGGACCCTTTCGTCCCCAAGTTTCCTTTTTGGATTGAGTTGATTTTGTCTTCGCAACGACTTCCCGAGCGGCCCCTTATTAGTCCACCGTTCTTTCCCGGTTGTCGTTTGGGATCGGACCCCCAGTGCCTTATTCGACCTCTGCGTGGTGGCGGACGTCATTGGCCCTTTCCCTTTTCCGTTTCCCTTTTCGAAGGAGCCACTTTTTTTGCGTTGCCGTCCCCACGCTTTGTTTTTCCCTGGGCGCGAAGTTTTCGCGACCCGGCGTCTCATCCGGCGGTCCCCTTCTCCCCTCTGGTGAGGCTTCGTGCGTACACGGCTTGATGTTCCGCGAATTCTCCCCCTAAAAAAAAGCATCTAATTTTGTTTTCGCATCCCCCCTGGTCAGGCGGTGAGGTGCCCAAAGTGATTTTGCTAGTGTTCCCTCGTGAGTGAGGGTGACACTTTTTTTTTTCCCTCTTCTTTGGTAGCCTGGCTTTTTAAAACTACATCTTGTGGCCTCCCTTGGGTTGATGCACGGCGGCCCCTTTGTTGCGGGCGATGTTCCGTTTCCTCTCCCCCGTTTTTCTTCACGCCTAATCGTTCGTTGCCTACGGCGGCCCTACACGTGGGGGTGGGTTTCGCTTTTTTTGCAGGTTTTCAAGTTTTTTTTGTACGTTTGTTTCGTTTCGCCTTTTCCCTCCCTCCAATCCCGCTTGAACATTTCCCGCGTCCGCGCATTCTGGTTTACACCCCCTGAGTCTCGTGGGCCGAATTTTCTGAAGTCCTCTTTTCACCAGTGTGGACGCGATGTGGCTTGCCCCCTTTCATCCCTTTTTCCCGGGGGTCCCTGATGTCTTGTTTCTCCCCCCGACCTGCGCCCTGGTGTTGACCTCCCTACTCCACGTAGAGTTGATTATTCCGAGGCCCCGGACACGGACATGGCTTCTCCTCTCAACCGCTCCCGCCCGCTTTCCCCCGTTCGAAGTTTCTTTTCCCCCCCCGTCACATTTTCCTTCGCCCTCGGCCGACTGTCCCCCCACGCGTTAACGTCCAATCTGCGTACCGCCTTTTACCCCTTTTTCCCATTCCGTTCTGAGGCCGTGGATTTTCTCTGAGAGGGTGTCTTCTTTTTCTTTCAGGTAGTTTCTTTCCTACCCGTTGACTAATGAGCGCCCCTGACTTCCCGAGGCGGGACGATTGCGGGGTCAGCCTTGGTTTTGCGGATTGGGTCCCGGCTTCCGTTTGTCTTGGACCCCTTTAGTGCCACTCCCCCTCCCCTTTTGACTCCAGGCAGCGACGCCGACCTTCAGAAGAAGCCTCCTCCTTGGGAGGATGAGTATCTCTTTCCGTTGTTTTTGTTTTTCTCATGACTCACTCTTGTGGGGCGACCTAGCTGGGTAAGTCCCCCTGGCTTTTTTTCCTGTTTCCCGACCTAGGTACGTTTGAACGAGGGCCCCCCCCTGTAGGTTAACTTTTTTGAAAATCTTAGTAGTCGGTTCCGGAGTGGAAGTGGGTCATTACCGTTTTTGGTCCCCTCCTTCCCCCCAATCTACCGAGTAATCCACGGTGTTCTTTTTGTCGTTTGGATTTCCACCCTCCGCCAGATTTTGTCACGGCTCTCCCCCTCAGAAGTCCCCTTTGTGGGCTTGTGCTTACCTTGGGACTCTTTTTTTTTTTTCCCATCGCCTTTCACCTGTCGGGCGAACTGCTTCTTTGCCCGCGGGATTCCGGGGCGTATCCTCCGCGGCTAGCGTTTCTAGTGTTGACGCTGCAGTCTCGCTTAGTTTTGTTTTTTTTTGTGCCGCAATTGTCGCCGCCTTTTCGGCGTCCTTTGCCAGTCCCCGGTTGCGGCGTTCTCGTCCACGCGACAACCATGAACGGTGCTCCACGGCCCCGGGTTTTGGCCCTTTTTTCCCAACTCTGGAGTTTAGTACGAAGAGTGGAAACACGAAAAGATACCCTTTCGTTACCCTTTCCAGATAGCCCTTTTCAGGCTTTTACCTAGTGGGGTCCCCTCTTTTTTTTGGTGCTTTACACGAGGGAATCCGCCCGTCCCACAATCTTTTGAAATACGTGCGCCTTCTTCCCCGCGATCCCTCGTATGCGGACGGCGAAAGGAATTCCGCCAACTCCCCCTTTGTTACCCTTGGTTTGGACAAGCCCTTTTTTTTTTTCCCGTCTTTTTACCTTTCTTTTTTCGTCTCCCCCATTCTGAAATTTCTACGGTGGGTGATGGCTCCAATCACTTTTCCTTTTGACGTGTTCGGACGGCTTTCTTGATTTTGATCCTTCCCTTTTCAATTTCTTTGACTTGGCCTGACTCCGGGACATGGAGACCAATACCCCTCGGTGTTCGAGTTTTTTAGTTTTTCCCCTTTCGGACTTTCCTCCTTTCAGTGTCGACACAGTTTTCTTTTCGCCGAGTTTCCCTTTTTTTTACCGCAGCGGAGTGCCCCCATGCTGGTCGGGCTCGCTAGATTCGTCCTCATTGCTGTATCCCGGCACTTCGCGCTCTTCTTTTTTTGGGCTCCCTGCTCTCTTCCAACAGGGTCGTCCTCTGAGCTTCTTTTTGATTTCACCTCTCCCGGCCGCTTTTTTTTTTTCAATTTTTCCCCTTGCACCCCCCCAACGCGGGCCTGTTGTACATTTCCGGGGTTCTACCTCTCTCACTTCCAGGGGCGGGCGGTCACCCCCCATTTTCCACAGCTGGTCGGGGCGCGGCGAGGTCTCTGGAAATGGTGACCTCTGCCGCTTTTTTTCGTCCACTTGTTGGACTTTCAGGCTTGTTAGGCTGAACTAGACTCTCTTTTTTTTTCTTTTTCCATAATTTTGTTTTTTCGTTATCTGCTCTTCTTTGACACACGAATTTCTGTCCCCAAGATAGTTGAATCCTGACAGGAAGGCCCCCCTTCTGGAGTCCGGGTTGAGCCCTGCTGGTGGTGGGGGGGGGGCTTTACCACCCCTGTGATCCCGCTCTGACGACCTTCTCCTCCCCTTTCCCCACTTGCAGTTCCCCCCCTTTTTTTTTCCCCTAAGCACGTGGAACCTTCATTGCCCTGCTATAAAGGACCCAGTGTAGGCACAGATTGGTCTGGTGCGAACCTTTTCTTCACTCCTCGTGGGACCCTTTTGATTCTATCCCTCATAGCACTCAAGCGACTTGTTGTGTTCTTGGAGGCCAAATCGCTCGTTTTTTCTCCGTGTTGCAGATCGACAGAGATGATCTTTCATTTTTTGCGCCAGCACCAAACGGCCGAAGCTCACGTGGTCCCCTTGTTTTTTGGTTTCTTTTGGGCAAGGTTTCCTCTTTTCTCACGGTCCTGTCGTCGTCGGCTTTCACTTTGGCACGGGCCGTCCGGTTTGCCGGGGGACGTTCCCCCGTCGGGTGTGCATTTTGGGCTCCCAGGTTTTTTTTGCCGTCGGTCCTCCGCGACATTTTTTTATTCTCCTTTGCAGACCGAGCTTTCGTCGGTGGCTTCCTCTTTCTGGGACGCGCGAACATGTTCCCTCCCCCCCATATATCTAATTTGGTGTTCTTTTCCAGGGCCGCCAGGGAGGTTTTCTTAACACCCCTCGTTCTTTCTCTTGTTCCCCAGCTGGTTTTCGTGTCCTTCCCAAATCGTGCTTCGAGTTCGTGGTCTCCTTTCAGCAAACACGGCGACCCTATTAATTCCTTAGTTTTCTGGGGATTACCGTAGAACCCTCAGAGTTTTTGTGTGGGGTGAATTCGGTGGGAACCCTTCCCACACATCTTTCTGCCTAAGGGCCCCGGCCTTTGGGCCAATCGGTGCTGGGGGTTTTTTTCCCCAGCTCCTTCGGTTCGGCGCTTCCCCCCCCATACTGTCTGAAAACAGTTCCCCATTCCGTTTGCCCCAGATAGTGATTGTGCTGGTGTGACGTCACCTCTTACGAAGAGGGATTTTTTTTTTTTGGCTGCGCTGCCTCTTCCTGACTCTGTCTGCCTGCACACAGGCCCCTTTTTTGTCCTTTCCCCTCTATTTTCAGATTAGTTGCGTCTAAACAGTTTGATGTTCGAACGGTTAATTGCTTTTACATGGTTTTGTTTCTTCGTTTTTCACTTCCCCACTGGAACCTCCCCTGCCGCTCCTTACCTCAAAAAGCTTGACACCTTGCGAGGTGTGCCCCCTTTTTTGACCTCGAACCTCCTTTCTTCCTATTGCCTCGATTCACTTCGCCCCCCCTGTTTCGTAAGCCCCCTTGCATTTATTCAGCCCTTTTTTTCAGTCCCCTGCTTTTGCGGTCTGGGGTTTTGTTATTTCTCGTGTCTCCTTGGCGCCCCTTCCAACAGGTTTTTTTTGCCTGGATTCTGGGTTTAGTAGTGTTGGGCCGACTTTCAGTATTAAAAGCAAATTTCTCCCTCTGCTCGGTATGTTGTGTAGATTGTTTAAATGAGCGTTTTTTGACCTTTACTCTTTCCTCAGCATTCTGAAATGGACTTGCCGTGACACACCTATCCCCCCCCGGCAGACTCGAACCCTACCCCCCCAGTTGTGCGTCTTCGTTACTTTCCTGGGTGTTTTTTCCCCACTATTTGGTATATATTATAATATTGTGGTTGGTAGGATATCAGTTCCAACTACCGGTCAGCCCCCGTTTCAGCCTTTTAGTTCTGCCTGCTCAGTTTTACTTTTCCATTTTGAAGAGGCATTTCCGGATTCGGTCCTACCGTCCTGACGTCTTCGCGATGGTAAACCTTCCTAGCTTTGGAGCGCTTTTTGAGTGCGCTTTTTCCCCCGGCTCCCCTTTCCCACGAAGACCTAGATCCCCAAGGTGTGAGGCTCTTGCTCACTCTTAACCACTTTCAGCCTTCAAAATGTTTAGGTATTTCCGCCATGAATTTTTTTCCCCCTCTTGCTATGCGCCTTCGTTTGGCGAAATATTTTCCATCAAAGCTACTTGGGTCGGTTTTTGTTTTCCCGCGCTTTATTTGATTGCCTGAAGCCCGGCCGTTCGAGAGGCAATCGCTGGGGATATCTCCGACCTAGTATCGGGGAGACCTTAGAATGCTACGGTTGTGCCTGCACGGACATCGAACCTCTCCGCCCGTCCGGTGCCGAAGCCGTTTCAGTGCCTTGCGCACTGCTGCCGTCTGTACTCGGTTGGACTCACACCCGTCCCACCTTCTTCGAGCGCCCCCGGCTCCTGACAAATGCTTAACGTTTTTTTATTTCTACGAACTTTTTTGAATCCCCACCAGCCATCCTTGGGTCGCCCCCGGGCGGCACATCCCATGCCTTTCCTTGGGTGCGCCTTAGGCTGACTGTTTTTGAAAGTTGGCGAGGGATCTGCCCGCCCCCACCAGTCTTACATATTTTTGCTGGTGACCCCTTTCTTCACAGCAGATTCACCGATGTTTGTTGTCGCTGTTCCTTCAACTAGGGTTTCATCCGCTTGTTCCTAAACCCCCCTATCAAATTTACCCCAAGATGGCTTGGTTCCTTCCTAAGGTCCCTGGTTTGGGCTTCCCATTAGAACTTCATTAGGGGATGCCATCCCTACAGCCTTCCCCGCGACCGTTCTCCAACTTCGTGGGCTACGTGCCTCACATTTGATACAAAATCAGTTTTGGAATGGGTTAGCGGCCCCTCCGGTTAATTGCCTACTGATGACACACCCCATCCCGAAGGGTAGGTTATCTTTTCTTTCTCCGTGACCGCCCTGACTCCCCCCCCTTTCGTGGCTCTAAAGCGCTACATGGTCTACGAGGTTTCCCAGTGACGGCGAGGAACGGAACAATTTTTTCCCCTTTTTGACGGTCCTTTCTGCATCCTCCCTCTCGGCGGGAGCGCGCGCACGTTCCAAGTGATGCGTGGTATCAAGGCGATCACATTTTACAAACGTTGCTTCGGGGGCATTTTCCTTCTCCCCGCGCGTCTGGCCCGTTATTCGTTTTGCCGGACCGTGTTGAGAGCCACTCGTTTTTTTTTTTTTGTTTCCTGTTAAAACTCTTGCCTGGGTGGCTCTCCGGAGGGCGCCAATGGTTCTGCATTCTCGCATTCGGCGTTGGTTCCCTTTCGTACGTTTTGATCACGTGCTTTTTCCCTTTTTACAAGATTGCCCTGTATCCCGTGTTTTTTTTTTTTATTCGGATTGAAGGTGTGTGTTGTCGTTATCTTTCTCTCTTTTTCTATAATGCGTTGGTTTTTGAAGATTTTTCCCGGACGTCGGCTCAGAAGTGCTCACCTTTTCTGTGGGGGGTGCAAAAGAGGCCAAAGATGGAGTTCCCCCGGCGGACAGTTTGCCCCCCCCCCCCTTCAGTTACAGACTATTGTTGCCTTTCAAATGGTTTTTTTTGGTCTAAGAAACGACGCCTTGGCCGTCCTGTTAAAGCTTTGGTAGTGACCACATTTTCCGGGTCTTGTGGGTCTCTATGAGTGTGTTGCTCGGAAACACGTCGGCCCCTAAATTCGGTGACTCCCCTTTAGCGCCTATTCTTTCCAAAGTTTTGCCTTTCTGTTTTCGGCCAATTTATTGCCCCAAGCATCAGCCGTTTTTTTGCTCCAGTTCAATCTTGTCCGATGTTGCAGCACCGGGCCCCCCCTCTTGCCCCACTTTATGCCGCGTGCCCCCAGGGAAATGTGGAGATTTCGGTGGTTCAAATTTTTACAAGTCGGGGTGCCGTCCCGGGAGGACTGGAAAACTCCGGCGTACCCCGTCCTTCCCCCCGCGGGGCTTTCCCTTTTTCTTGCAAGATCGCCTTCCCCCGCCTTTTACCATGCTCCGGTTGGCATGGCGTGGCCCGTCAGTCCCCGATCCGTTTTTTCGATCGTCATACATTGGAGTTCACCTCGTTGACCTGTAGACCTTAACGTCGCCCCCTTTCTAATGGTTGGGAGCCTACAACCCATTTTGGCCGGGGCCCGGATCTGTCTTTCCACATTTTTTGGTGGTAACTCTGGAGGTTCGGTGGGCGTTTTCAAACGTGGGAAGAGGACTTCAAGGGGTTTTCGACCGTCCCTTGCCCCCAGGCTGACCACTTTTTTCGTGGATTCGGCGTGTGTGTTTCCTTAAAGGACTGTCGCTGTTTTTGTTTATAGGGTTATTCGTTGACGTGGAGAACTTCCCCCCCCCCCCTTAGCTCCTTTTCCCTGGCCCGGAACTCTTCCTGCTTTTTTTTTTGTTCGGGGCAAGGTTCCTGCCTGGGGTAAGGATTGGTCCGATCTCCCCCAGACACGCATTAGACTTGTCGCGCATTCGGGGACTTTGACGTAACCGATACGGACGCTGGTTGTGTTCTTTTTTTGTGCTTCCTTTCTTGTCAACGTTGGCTTTTTAGATGTTTTTCCCCCGTCCTGGCCGTTCCTGGGGTGGCTTGACTTCGGCGATTGTCGTGTCGGGTCCTCAACCCTTATGGCGGCCCACAATACAGAGACTGCGATCCCGACCGTTTGAATCGTCACTCCGGTCTTCACTTCCCCATCAACACGCGGCCGAGATTTTGCGGCCAAACTCTACTGGACAGAACTCTTTTAGATTTTTTGAATCTCGCCGTCCAATGTTCCCTCGTCCTGCTCGAGACCCTTGCTCCCCCTCTTTTCCCTTGCTTGGTGGTATTGTGGATGGGTGGATTAGTCTTCAGCACCCCGGTTTCATTCTTTCTTCGTTTGAGGCGCATCATAGCTTGCTTCCACCCTTTAAAACCTCCAGAGAATTGGGGGGGGTTTTGGGAATAGCGAGATGACTTTAGTCGTCTTTTTTTACGCCATTTTCTTCGGGCCTGGTTTGCCGGTGGGAAAGGTTTGGGCCTTTAAAATGTCCTATTTATTTTCCCCCCTCAAGGAAGTTTAGCAGTACTCCGCCTGGTTGGCCTTACCGTGAGCTTCTTTTTATTTATCTCCGTTGTTTGTGGATTTTCTCCCGTTGACCCCCTTTCTTGACATTTTTAGTGGCTGCTGGTATTTTGCCTGCCCCCCTCTGGTCCCCTTTCCCGTTATTTTTTTTCTTTCTTCCTTTTTCCTCCCTGTTCAATTTCTCCCTGTGGCCCCCTCATGTAGTCGGGTTTTTTTTTTGTTCAGGCGGAAATTTTTCACGAGTTAGGCTCCCCCCCTCCAGACCGTAATCACCGGTTGGCATGCTCCATGTCGACCCTGGCCTGCCCAGGCCACCGTGGTCCTTCCCTTTTGTCTGGTTGAGCTGGATTTTTTTCTTTCCGTGGAGGGCGTGGCTGCCCTAGAACGGAAAGTCCCCTTTCTTTGACCGGTTTTTCTTAACCCCTGCCTCATTGTCCCGCGGCGTCGTGCGCGGGTTTGAGGTGACTTGCCTTTTGGGCTTTTTTTTTCGTCGTCAGTTGTCCCAGCGCTTTTTTCTAGGATCGCCCAGTCTTTGTTTTCTTTTTTTTTGTCACACAAACCAGTCCCCCCCCGCCCTGGGCCCTTGCAGTGAATGGATGGGTCCGCCCTGCGGTTTTTGTCCCACGACTCCATTTTTGGCAGCCTTTTTTTTGACTTACCGACGTTTACGTCCCTCCTTTTTTCAACCGCGCGTCGTTTTTGTTCGCTGTACCTGCGGTTAAACCCACGTCCTTTTTTATTTTTTGAGCACCTCCCAACTCCCACCTTGCGCCTTTATCCCAGATGGCCACAAGGTCCCGGCCGGCTTTTGTCCGTGTGGTGTGCTGTCGATGCAAGGGATTGGTACCTCTGTTTTGCGTTACACTTTTTTTTCTGTTATCCCCTAGCGGATTCTCGGTGGCTTTTTGTGCGGCCCTTGCTTCACCAAGACCGCCGTCTTACGATGTCCTTGCGACTGCTTTTTCGCTATCCTATTGTCCATTTTTTTCTTTTCACCTTTGCAAAGTTCCCATCTTATATGTTTTGCACTTTTGACCCCCAGTGCCACTTCGGCCCCTTCCCCCCTGTTTTCGCTTTCCCCCCCTTAGAAACCCTCCTGTATTGTTGTTTTTTTTTTTTCTCAGACCTCAATTCCTCAGTTTTCGGTTTGTATCTGCCCTTCTTTTGATTTTAGCCGGTGGCCCCTGCGAC
>Ga0179593_1495547_pt1 | contig 17379 bp, 17 predicted proteins | sample CZODoug2_1_08_16_FD_185931 | JGI IMG/M metagenome (GOLD analysis project Ga0179593, IMG submission 185931) | Vadose zone soil fungal communities from Angelo Coast Range Reserve, California, USA - CZODoug2_1_08_16fungal (PacBio error correction) | ecosystem: Environmental > Terrestrial > Soil >... | reverse complement strand
TTTGTGGACTCCCAGCGAAGGATTGGGCACGGTGGGGGGCCAAGTTTGGAGTGGACTTTTTTGTCCTAGAGTGGGAGAAGATCCCCTACCCAGGCACGTGTTCTCGTTTCGTTTTGCGAGATGGCAAGCGAGTTTACCTGGCCATTTTGGTGGACCAAGCCTCGCCTTGCGGAAGTCCACAACCGTTAATGGAGGAATTGAGGTCCGGGCATGCTTTTTTACCCGTGTCTGGCCCAAAGGCACAATTGCTTTTGCGCACAGGAGGTTCCCCCCGCACTGCCTCAGTTTGACCCAAGGCCTGTAGAGACCGCTCCCTATTGTCGTTTCTTTTTGGCACGCTTTATTTCCTTTGCTTGGCCCGGTGCTCTGGTGCCGCTGGAAGTCACGGTTTTTTTTAACTAATGGCTCCCCTAGTCACTTTTTGTCGAAGACCCCTTTGTGCAATTTTTCTCCCACCCCGTGACCAAGATTCTTTAGCATGCCCTTCCACTTTCCCGACCTCCCTACCCCCCATTAGACGGTCCTTTTGCCAACAGTTCTTTCGCTTGTTGGTCATTCCGTCTTGTGAAATTGGTCGACGTTCCAACCGCATTGTCCTTTCGTTTTCCCCACTTTGCCCTGGGGCTTCCCTTGCGATCCCCCGTCGATTCTTTGCGGGTGCATTTTGCCGAGAGGTGATGGGTTTGGTGAAATTTAAACTCTCTTTTGTTTCCTTTCTCATTCCCCCTTTTTCCTTCTCATTTTCCCATTGACCGGTGATGGAGGCGGTTGAGGTTTTGGTCCAAGGATAGTTGATTGTTTCGGCCCTACCGAGTGGTTTCGGAATTCCTTTGTTCTTTTTCCCCCACATGATTGGAGCGTCCAAGACGCAACCCATGTGGTTGTCAACCCCTCGGTTCCCCCCCGATTGTGAAAAACCCTTTTTGTCATTTTTGGAAGATTCTGTGGCCTGGACCATTATTTTCCTCAGCCTTTGATCGTTTGCCCAAGTTTTTCTCAGTTTTTTTTGCAGTTCAGTGTCGACTACCCCCCCCTTTGCCGGAAACATGCCTTCGATATGAGTCTGGTCTTCAGATAATTGTGGAAGAGAGCAAAGTAGAGAAGTGGATTCTTCTTACCGTCCCCCCGTCGTCCCATTTTTTTCCCCTCTTCGCCCCTGAAGCAAGATACGGGCGAAAACCCCTTTTTCTCCGAGATTGGGGCTTGTCTTTATTGTCATTGCCCTTAGGTAAATAGGTCCTGTTCAGTAAGTTCGATTCCATTTTTTTTCCTAGTCGTTCTCAACCCTCCTAGAGGTGAAGCCAAAAAATATCGCGAGAAATTCCTCCACAATCACCCCACCCCCCCCTAATAAAAACACTCCAATTAAATACCCCCACCCATAACCACCCAAAACCAATCACCAAAAAAACCACAACCCAAAAACAAACCCAAAAAAAAAACACCCACACAACAACAAAAAGTTCCGCAACACCCTTTTCCCCTTCGCCCCCCAGGGACTGTTTTTTCAATCCCCATTGCTTTGCCTTGGCTTTGCTCCCTTCTTACAAAGCTTCCCAGTCTTTTTTTTTTTTCCCCCCCCTTCCCTTTTTGTTCTTGGCTGCGCTGCAATTTCCACTGCCCAATTGGGCGGGGAAAGCACCCCCTTTTTGATACGCCTTTTTCACTCTTGTAAACATCCTCCCGTCCAATTTCCCCCTTGGAAATTTCAAACAACCTTGCCCTCTCCGAAGGCTTCTGCACCCTTTTATGCACTTTTGCCCTCGGCTCCCTCCCTTCTGACGCAAAGAAACAACCTCAACCATTCCTTGGGGTCCCCCTCTGAACCCCCCCTCCCATATGTTCATTTTTTTTCCCACAATCCTTTTTAGGCATTGTACTCAAATGATTTGCGTATTCGTTTGATTGTTTATTGCAATCCTTTCCCCCCCGCCTCTGCTTTTTGGGGAGTCTTCACACAACTTATTTTGCTGACGAACATAATCGCAGGACTATTCTCCTTTTCCCTTCGACCTACACCCCTTTTTGTACCCCCGTTTGACCTTGTTTATGAAGTACTTGTGAGGCCATTAGAAAGGCCTCCCCAGGCTCCAGTCAAGATCTTATGTTTTTTTTTGTAACGCCCCAACCCAGTCAGACCCCCCCAGTATCTTCCCCCCTTATTTTTCACCTACCTTCCTAATGCCCGGCCCCATTCAGCTGACGGCATTTTTTGTTTTTTTCAACTTTCCCTTACCCTTTCTTAACTTACCCTTATTTACAGCCCCTACAGTGTTACTTATGTCCCGTGGGATTGCGAGTTTGGAGATCGAGCTTGGTTTTCTTTTTTCAGAATTCTTAATTTTTTTCTTTCCTAATAACGCGGTTTTTTGTTGTGTTTGTGAAGTATTCGGAGTACACCCAACTCTGTCCCACCTTCGATACCAATTCCGATTCCCCCCTCACCACGAAATTCACCACAGGTATGGGTTAGCCCTTAACTGCCCTGTTCATTTCCCTTTCACCCAAAAACCTTTTATGTCCCCTTCCCCTCCCAGCGATGGTTTGTTGTTTTTATGAAAAGGGACTTTTCAGGTTGCAGATCGAATCGGTTTCTATGTTTTTTTCCCACTTCGCGCAAGGGGAGTTCAAGGAGTTTCATCAAAGAGACCTGTGTTCCCATGTGGACTTGCTCGTTGTTTTCGCGCACCTGTGCCGCAAGTGACCGTGCCCCGTGTCCTACACTTTGTCCGTGCCTTTTTGTTTTTAACCTTGTTATGCGACTTGAGCCAACTGTACTGCGTGCCCGGTTCCTTTTCCCTTGTTCCCCTTTTCCCAGCGTATTCTTTCTATCGCCCAAAGCGGGCGGGTTATAGAGATATGGCTAATCCCACGATATGTCCCCCCCTCCCTTGGTAGTCCCACATTTTTACGCCTGTATGATTTTTTCTTTCCGTGTCGGTTGGAACAAATACTTTCTTTTTTTCAGTTGTTAATTGTGCCAACCTAAAGCCCGTGTTGTCCTTTGCGTGCAAGGTACCACCCATTCTGCTGCCGTCCATTTTTATTGGGGTTTCCACCACCTTGATCCTTTATCCTGTCTTCATCTTTTCCACCTTTCTGTTTGTTTTTTTTGTTTTTTCCCCTCAGTTTTTTCCCTCAACCCCACGGGCGGGATCCAATTGCACCCCAACGCCACCGATCTTTGATGTCACACAAACCCCCCCGCCTTTCTTCTTTTCCGATTTCCCTCCGTTTGCCCGCAATGCCCATCGCAAAAGTAAGCCCTCTCGGAAAACCAGCTTGTTCAGTCGTGCCACGAGAAGAGGAGGTTTTTCTTTTTTTTCCTTTTTTTCTTTGCTCCCCGATCACCCTGGGTTTACGACTGGAGCTACGTTTCTTTCGTTTTTTTCGAGGACTCTGTCAAACTCACACCCATCTCCAATCTGCACGGTTCCACGTATAAGGTTCCACTAACTTTTGGGAAGCGTCGCCGGTACTAAAGAACAACTGACCCCGCAAGGAGTTATGCGTGGTCCTTGGGCCGGCCTTCCTGTTCCGGGTGCCTCCGCATAGCAGTTTTCGGACGTTGTGAGTGGCGACCGCGGTTTCATGTGCATTTCTCTCGTTGGCCCCCACCCCACGCCCTGGTGCCCACCCTGTGAAAATTTGCCTCTGACTGTTTTGATTACTCTCCACCAATCTGTCTTACCTTTTCATTATTGGGCACTGCCCCCCCCCACTTCTTTTCCTGACAAAGATTTTTCCTCTTCGTCTTTCACCCGCCCCCCCGGCTCTAAAAACCTTTGGTTTAGACCATTTCGTGACCATAAATAAAAAAGGAAGGGTTTAACCCCATCTTTGCTGGCAAGGTGGTTTTCCCTATTTCCCAGAGGACCCTGGCAATGGGCGGTCCCCCAGCCTTTGTTTACCAGCACCCCCCGATGTCAGCTCCAGTCTTCTTACATGAAAGAGTACACGGCGGACAACAGAACGCACAAACAGGACACGCGAGGTGCAGGGAATTCAAATGCACTCATCCCACGCTTTCGAAGCCGTAACCCCCAGCCATGTTGCCCAAAAACCTCGGCACCTCTTTACTCAGTTGACTGGACCATAAGGAGAGAGAGAGGTTCCCAGTACTGTAGCCGCCGAAACTAATGCGGTGAGAGGCTGGTGAGAACTGGAGGACAACTAAACTCGCAGGCGTTGATCATGCGTCCGAGGAAGATATTAATGAGTTCACAGACAACAAGGGCTGCCTAAACGAATGGTCCTGAAAAACAGATAGGAGGTAGGTAGGGAGGAAGGGAAACGGAATTAAAAATCTAAGCTTGGGGTGTGGGCAGAAGACACCGCAAGAACCGGATACAAGCACGGCAGAGCTAACTTGGGAAGCGGTGCCGAGGCCGACGTAAGCTTTAGACATAGATTTGCTCAGTAGCACCAGAGTTTGAGAAGAGGTGTAGATAAGAGGAGCGTCAAGAGAGTTGAGGGAGGCAACTAAGGCCAAGTATCGTTATTCGGACCAGACCATTTGAATGGGAGGAGTTCCTACTCGAGAGACATCTCACAGAGAGTGGGTAATCGCGGTCGTGACGCGCGTCAGGAGAGCGTGACGTATACGCTCAGTCGGTTTCAAGAATGAGAGAGAGCGATTATACCCCTGAGGTCACCTTTGAAGTTTAGGTATGGACGGAGGGGAAGGGAGAGGGGTAGAGGGGAGGGGGAGAAACGGAGAAGTTGAGTCTTACTATAGGAGGTATCTCGCCGTACCTGCCGCGGAGTGTCCCTTGGCGTCACTTGACTTTTTAGAATGTGCACAAGCAATCCACCACCCCCACCCCCGCCCCCCCCCCGCACCCCACCACCAATGCTCCCCCCCCCGCAACCCCCCATTTTTTTTCATTTTTTTTTTCTCTTTCAATTTCCACTGCCACCAAACGAAGAATTCAGAGCCGCGGTCTTTGACCCATTCCAGCCCTTGAAGCAGAATTTTTTTGGAGTACCGAGATCCCTCCGCGTCCATCCTCCCTGTTTAGCAAAAAAAGAAGGTTTAATGACATTTTCCAGTTTTTTTTTTCCTGTCCCCATCCGCTTGTCCCTTCCATGAAGACAGTCTACAGTAAAAAACCTGAACCGAACGTTCAAAATTCTTCTCCTTGTGTGTTGAAGGTTCGTTCAGCTGCGATTGACCCGGAAGTCCCTGCGCCTCTTTTTTTTAGTCGTTTGCGGTAGTTACAGGTTAGTATGTTGTAAGTTAGTATCATTTCCAGATATTAATCAGTTTTTTTCTTAACAGTCCCAACTCGAAGGACCACCCCCCCAAGTTCACCGTATGCTCCACATCTTTTCCCCATTTCTCTGTTGGTTGAAGCTATTTGTCACCGTGCCCTTTCCTTCCGTTTTAGGTGAGAATACGTGAGGACCAAGCAACGTTCATTTACTCCCCTTCCGTTTTTGCGCGAGGAGGTGACTCCGAGACCCAGCCGCGGCTGGTATTCCATACCCCCATAGGCTTCAGTGAGATCACCCCCATGCCCCCCGCCCCCCGCCCTTTCCGAATCTTAGGAGACACATTACACCCACCCCTTTATGCGTTCTCCTTAGCCAGTTTCCAAGGATACTTCTGTAGAAAGCGAGCAGCGTCGGGCCCCTCGCGTTTCCTCGGCCAAATTTAACCTTTAGCCCCAATTTGGACGGTTGCCTTTCATCTCTGTTTGTGAGGATTTGTAACTCCAAGGAAGTTTCCCGTATGCCAACCTGAGCGTCTCCCGCCCGCAACGCCTTTTTTCACTTAAAGAACAAATACGAGATCTTGAAATCCAAAACGAGAGTGTCCCGCCGCTCTTTTTGAACCTGCTGAGACCTCTTACCAATTCTTCCTCCATGCCTTATGCTTTCACTATTTACCTTTTACGTATTTTTTTTTTCTTTCCCCCTTTCGCCCCCTGACCACAAGGGGCCTTTCTTTGGAAACAACGGTTTTTCTGTCCCCATCAACGTTTTTCCCTCCCTTGGCTTCTAGTTTCCCAACGCTCGTTGGCGGTGCTTTTCATTCACAAGGGGCCCCAATCATTGGCGTGAGTTCGTTTTTTTTTATTACGATAGACTTTTTTCCCTCCGTCAATTAGTTTTTTTTTACGGTGTCGTTCCCCACGCGGTGTTTGCGCGTCACTTAGCTTACAATGTCTCCGCCTCAGAGCAGCCTTTGTACGAGTAAGAATTTTCCCGGTTACTGTCCGCTAATTCAGTGTCATGACCCGTCCCTTTTTGCCCCACATATTTAAGCGAAAGGTTACGAATGAAAGATTGCCACTGCTTTCCCCTTAAGCGTGGCCATTCCAAAGACACCTGTGTCCTATTCGTACAGTCCCTAGGTCGGTGCTTAATTCCCCCCTCCCTCAGAAATTTCGCCCACGAGCACGAAGTTGGTATTTAAGATTGATATTGGGATCCTTATGTCCATCGTTTTCTCTTCACTGTTTATTGCAGAGTCGTTTCAGTATCTCATAACTGGTTCAGCGTGTCCCCTGGTGAAAAAAATTTCCCCCCTATGAATACCTTGATAGTCCTTTGTGTGTTATATATTATTTTGTTTTCTCCTCCCCCCCTTTTTTGGTTTTTGGAGAGTGGGCTGATGAGAACCCCAAGTCTCTACTTCCGGTAGCGTAACCCATTTCGGTTTTACGGAGGTTCCGCTTTTCGAGTGAGGGCTTTCTGTTTTTCACGCATTAGTTGCATTATAGGGAACCCTTTTTTCCCAAACCCACCCTTTATGTTCGAGGCTTACCCCCTCGTCCCCCCTGCATCGTCGAAGAGAGGTCGGGCTCAGAGTCCTTCTTTCTGTTGGCTGTTCCGGACATTGGATGGAGTTGATTCACCCCTCTCTACCTTTTTGCTGCCCCCCCCTCCTTGCAATGTCACCCCCTCTTTTCGAGATGAACTGTCACCTGTTTTTAAGTTCCGTCATCTTTCCCTGCCGTAGCTTTAAGCTCTTTTCCCTTGGACGTTCAGTGCTTGCCCCCCCCCCCTATGGCGTCCCCCTTTTTCGCCCAACAAACAATGTCCGCGCCCCGCGCGTTGTTTTGGATTTAGGATTCTTTTCCCTTCCGGAGGCACATGGGCTCTTTATGTCCCCCCACCTGTGCAACGGATGTCATTGGTTGATGAATTTTTTGGTACCCAATCGCTAGAAATCCCCTAAACGGTCGTAAGGGTTGTCCACATTACTTGTTTTACATTGGTTTTTTCCCACCTAGTCCCCCACGAAGGTTCTCTTGGCGTCCGTTAGCTTCCCCCTCATACTGCGCTGTGGCTCTGTTTTGTTTGGTTGAAAACGAAAAAACCTGCCCCACAGACCACAATATTCCCCCCCCCCACCCCACAAAAAACAAAACGAATATATACACCCCCCGAACCCTAAACGTGATGTTATTTTAACGACCAACCACAAACGGACACAAGCCCCCCACGACCCTCCATAGCCCGGAAATACCAATCAAAACACCCTGCCCACCCCCACAAACCGGACAAAAACAACCAAAACTTTCCACCACACGCGGACCCTCATTTTTTGCCTATCCTTTTTTTGCTTGCAGCCGTGCGTTGACAAGGATTTGGCGTGAGTTCGGGCAAGCTTTTGGTTTTTCGACCCGAGGGGGTTTTAAAGCATTCTGTGATTTTTGAGATGCTGCCCATTCCGTTGACCACGCCCTGTGGACTTTATGCAAAGAATTACGGTAGTTAGCGGCTTCACTCACCTTGGGGACTCCCCCGCCCCCCTGATACCCCCCCGCCCCCCGATGGCCCCAACACGCCCCACTCTATGTTTCGGGACGTTTCCCGCTTTGTACTCGACCCTCTGTGAACCCCTTCACTCTTTGCCCCTTCTCCCGAGTGCCGTAACTCTGGTAGTACGTCGTTCGGACAACTATCCTTCCCCTCTCTCCTGATCGCACCCCGGCTTTGCTTGTCCGCTCACCTCCTGTTTTCTCGCGTTCGCTCTTTACCCGCACCCTATCCCCCGCGAAACCCCCCTCTATGGCCAGTTTCTTAGCCTCCTGCCGTGTCTCCCCACTAAGGACCCCAGCCAACTCTTCCCTTTGGTCCCCCCCTCTTCTTTCTCACTGTTCAGGCTCCTTCTTTGCCTTTTTCGGTCCTCCGGGATGTTATGATAGTTGACTTGGGTAAGTTTGTCCGCTCTTTTGGTAATTTTGTTTGCCCCCAGGTGTAGCAACAGCTTTTTCTGTGTTTTTTTTTTCAGCGTGAATCTCAGGCCGCCGAGGTTGTCATGGGAGCGTATTCTGCCAATCACTGGTGAACAGCGTTTTTGGTAAACTAAGAGAACCGACTGTGTTTTTCTGTCGACAACCCATTTTGAAGGAGGGGACGGGGATGTTATTTTGCTGGGGTTTTGAAGATATTGATTCCTTTTCGTTGTCCGCCCCAAAATTTTAAGTCATGGGATTTTTCCGAGTTGGTTATCTTTTTCTGTGTTTTTTTCGTGACCAAGCATCCAAGTTCTGTTCGACACTCCAAGGCCCTCCCCCCGTTTTTTTTTTCACTCTACGGGACGAGCCAAAGGCACGTAGCTGCAGTCGGTGTTTTTAATTTTTCTTTTTGACGTGTGCTGTTTTCTGGGGAGGCGTTTTTTGTTTCTCTTGCTCCAATTTTGCTGGAATTTTTAGTACACACTCCTGACGTGTGAGATCCACCCTTTTTTGAAGCCATCCAGGTTCTCACAACCATTGAAATAAGCAGTCTCCGTTCGGAATCTTGCTTTTTTCCCGCCTTTCCACGCAGACCACGACCATCCATGAGCCGGGAAGTTGCTTACCTTTAGGTCTTGCTTTCGGTGGGAGCCTTACGATTTGTAGTTGTGGTACGGACCCTTTCAGAACCCCCCTTTGTCTGGTTTCCCCCACTAATATTGATTTACTCGTTTTCTAACGGTTGTCCCCCCTTTTTTTTTTCCGGCTTTATTAAAGTTCCTTTGACTAAGAATGCGTTTTTTTTGCCCTTGGATTTTCTGGAAGTGTCGTTTGCCCGAGAGTCTCGCCGATTGTCGTTGCGGTTGCCTTTTTTTGCAGGTTGGCCTTTAATGCATAAGTTTCAATCCCTCGTCCTGGACCATGTTGTCGTTTTTGTTTGACCATAATGTCCGGTTATTTTTTTGTTGGCCGGAAAGGGGCTGGTTTGTTTTCCCTTCTATTGATTGGGGTTGTCTGTTCGTGCAGATTATTTATTGCGTACCCCCATTTTTTGATGGGGTTTTTTCCTCATTCGTTGCGCTCTTGGGAACTAGTGGGGCCCCCCCCAACTCGTTTTTCTTGTTTTCGTGTCATTGAGCTTTTTGGAATTGGCCCTTTCTTATTTCTTCTCCCTTTCCCGTCCCGTGGTGCAAAATTCTCCTATATGTAAGGATTTCCCCAAGGTTCCCACTCCCCTTTCGGTGCTGATGAGGACCGAGTTTTTCTGACTTGCCTCTTTTTTTTGTCATCTCGTGATGGTCCCCACAAAAGGACAGTCTCCACGTAGTCTTTCTATGAGTTCTTCACTTAGTAGGTCGAAAGATATAAGAGGACTCCTTTAATGGGGGAGCGTCCACCGGTCGTTTGTGGCCAAAGTTGTTAGAATGGCCAACCCGTCCAGCACGTAATCCGTGTTTTTTTTTTTTCAGGGTTGGAGTTGCATTCAGTTTCTTCGGCTCCCCTCTACCATCCGTGCCCATTTTTAGGAGGAGTTTTTAAAGTCCCCTGTCCCTTCCCGCCTTTTTTATGTTTTATTTGAGCCCCTGATTCTTTTGGCTGTTGCTTTTGTTCGGGCTCTTTGCACCTCCTCCTTTTTTTGACGTGACCGTGGCAAGTGAAAGGTTCAAGTAGTGCTTTTTTTCTTTTGCGTTGTTTCTGTTTTCCCCTTAGTTTTATTTGAAGCCCCCCAGTCCTTTCCCCGCTTCCGTGTTCCCCCCCCACCATTTTCTTTCTGAGACCACTCAAGAAACCCCCCATGCTATTCCAAGGCCTCCCGGTTTCCTTTTTCCCAAATTCAGGACTATTTGTTTTTTCTTTTTTTCGGTTATGTTGATTCCTTTTCGAACATAGTTTGGCCAAGCCGCCTCTCAGTCGTTTCTGGGGGGTTTCCCTTCCTCTGGATCCTGTTTCCGTGATTTTTCCCTTCCATTCCTTTGGCCCCAACCCTGATTTTAGAGAAGGTCGTTTTTGGGTTTTGTTTGAAGTTCACCTTCCCCCCCCCCTTTTTTTGCGGAACAAAAAGGTTTTCCCCGCAGTTTTAGAACTTGAAATCTGCTTCCCCCCTTTTAAGTTCCCCCCCCCCCCTTTGTTGAATAGACCACTCAAAAACCCAAGTGAATTTGCAACCCCGGGAACGTGCACGTGTAGGATTTTCCCATAACCAAAATTCAACCCACCAAACCAGGAGGACCGCGTGGATCCGCAAGTAATAGCGGGGTTTCCCTTTTAGTGTGCCCCAATTTGGACCCCCCCTCTCCACCCCATACGTATTTCGTCACAAATTACAGAAAACTCCAAGACCCAACCCACCCGACTTCCCCCCCCCCCACGTACTACCCTGCGTCCGGTATCCCCGAACGCATGTTTTTTGCCTCATTTCTCGGTTTTTTTTTTTCGGTTTCCGAAACACATCTGCCATCAGCAGAGCCCCTCCGGTGGAGACGCCCCTAACGTCCTTTACGCCCCCCCATTCCCCGACCTGGAACCGTTACGCTGAGAAGAGATACGTTTTAGGTCTTCCACAACAGTTGAGCCGCCCGGTTTCAGGTTGGCCCCCGCTGACGCTTCTTAACGACCAAGGTTCGTTTGTGGGGAATAGCCAACCCCTTTCTCCTCCCCCTTGACGTTAAAGTTTTACCTTCTTTTCCCCCATTCGGTTTTTTGACGACCCCCCATTGGATCCACAGCTCTTCTATCCCTTCCTACGGACACACCTTTTGTTACGTTCCTGCCCAATTTAGAGAACCCATTTTTCGTGCTTTTCCTGGCAGGTTTGTTTCTTTTTGACATTCCATTTTTCACCGATTTGTTTTTTCCGGTAAGCCCCCTGCTTCAAGTGCTATGTCTGAGATGCCCTCCAGCTTCCCGGTTGTTGACTGTTGAGGAGAGGTGATCCGGGATCGTTTTGATTCTTGAGGATAGTTTTTTTTTGGACTCTTGTGAGACGATCTTCGCATCCTCATCTTTTGTGTTGTTGTTGTTTTTGCGAGGGTCCGGGGACGCAGGTTAATGCGTGCATCTAGGAGGAAGGACGGTTGAGCACACCCCCCAAACCTCTGACCGTTCAGGCTCCCGACAACTTACTCCTTTGTACCACAAGCCCATGCCCCGATTTTGAACACAATAAATTTACCCGAGGGGTGCTCGTTTCAGCTCTCCCATTTCCCCTTTTTTTCATTTTTTTCAGGCACGGCCCCACACAAGACCCCTTTGTTTGTGCGCCTTGTTTCCGCAGCTTATTTTGGTTGCGTGCCTTTTTTACTTTTTGTGGCCGCGGTTCTTCAGGGGAGTGCGGTACACCTTTTTCCTGGGTCGTTCCTGTTTTTTTGGTTTTTTCCCCCCACAAACCTTTCAGTGATCAGAACTTCCCCCCTTTGGGCGGCCCTTCCTTTTCGTGTCTTCTGACAGGTTCATAAGTTTCAGCCCCCCCCTTTCAGTGCCCCTTGTGTTCACTGGTGTTTCCATTCCACCGCGAGCCCTCAGTGAGGCTCCGTTTTTTTTCCCTTTTTCCTGCTGACTGCTCCTTTTCTACCAGGTCGTAGAAAGTTGAGTTATCCTCTTTTGCATTTTTCTTTAGCAACCCAACGTAGTCACTGTTTCCACCTCAATTGGCCTGTAATGGTATTCCAAACATGCTGGATGTGCATACCTAGTTATTTTCGTCTTCTTCCCGATTGTTTCCCGCAGTAATCTATGGGTTTTTTTTTTGAATTTTTTCTTTGTGTATGTTCCCCCCCACCCCCTTCACGCCTTCCTTCCGTTTCTGCTGGTCCCAGTCCCCTTTTCATCTTAGGACCCTTGATTCTTTAGATGTTAATTTTTTTCATGTTACCCCTCCTGCCATTTTTTCTCTTCGTGCTTTCCATCTTTTGCCAAAATTTTTTTGATCAGATTTTAATTTTTGGATTTCTCTAAGGGGGTCCATATGGCAATTGAACCCCTAAACGAGGTAGTCCCATTTGCCCCTACCATTTCCTTTTGTTTGTTTTTCTTTTTCTTTTTCGTCCCCCATTTTTGCGTTTATTACTTACAGCAGTTTTTTTTTTTTTTTTTTTTGACTGCCCTTTCCCCCATTCCCCCTTGTAAACTTCCACATGAAACGGGATTTCCTCCTGCAGGTACTTTTGTCGTTCGTTTCGTTTTGGCTTCGCGATTTGTAGTAAGAGATAGGTGTCCTCTTATTTTTAGTTTCCACCCTACCCCCTCCCCTTTTGACAATTCCAAGCCCGTTCGTGATAGCTTTCCCTGACGTGGTTTTTTTCTGGAACCTTTTCCCCCCCCCCTGCCCTCACTCCTCCCGCGAGATCTGGAAGGTTTCGGTTAATGTTTTTTTTTCAGCCTTTCCTGAAAGTTTCTTTGCGTTTTTTGGGTTTTTAGCGGCGCCCAGAATCCTGTTTTTTTTTTCTTGCCCCCATAGGAATCAAATTGCCCCGTCAGTTAGGATTGTTTGCCCTTTTTACCTCCTCCCCCACCCTTGCGCTTCACTTTTCCTCTCTCTCTGCTTTTTTCCCTGTTCTTTGACTGGATTGTATTCAGCGATTACGGTCTCACTATTTTCCGGGCTCTACAGAATCTCCCCAAATTCCCCCCTGGAAATTTTTATAACCCCCTCCCTGGACCCTTTTTCCCCCATACTTTTTTTCCCTTTTCTTCCATTCTTTCCCCCCCCCCCTTTTTCACGGGTCCTCCCCCGAACTTCCTTTTTAGCCCGATACATACGTTTTTATCGGTCCCCCATTCCAACCCCTCCCGCACCCCCCGTCTTTCCCCCGTTTTCTTTTTTTGTAAATGACCGTCCTACTGCCTTCCCTGCCTCTCCCCTTCCCCAAAAAGTGTCAAACCAAGCCCCACAAAATGACTTCTCGGCTGGCGGGCGCGAAACATCTGTCCCCACCCGGTGCCCTTTTTTGTTATGGTTTCTTTGCCGCCGGCCCCAACTTTCCCACCCCAGGTTGAAGCCCCCGTTCTTACTGTGTAAAATTCCCCAGCCTTCCTTGGTAATACCCCCCCCCCTTTTCGAGGTCCCCCTGTTCCCTTTCCTTCAATACGGACCAACAGACCCTCCCAGTCAATTGCCAAATTTAGTTTTCCTTTTTTCCATGTGTATTGCAGTCCTTTTTAGTTTTGCTGGTTTATGGCCGGAGGCTTCGCCGTCTGGTTGTGTTTATCATTTTTTCAAATGGTTATTAACTTTTCTTTTCCCTTCCCCGCTTCCAAAGGTTTTTTAGTCCTCTAAACGTGATGAACCTCCCCCCCCTTCCGCGGATTTTTTTCGCCCCCCCCCTGTTCTTTGCGGTGTTACGCTTCGCGCCCCGCCTTTCCCTTTTTAAGTTCCCGGGTTGTAGTGACATACGGTCCGCAATCCTCAATTTTCCAACTCCTTTTTTGCGGACGCCCGACCCAGGGCTTTTTTTTAATTACCAAAGGCGTCCCGTGAATCCACACCCCCCCTCCTTGCCTCCATTGCCATTCCTGTTTTTTTCGAGCGTCCGTCCCCAAAGACCCAAGTGATTTGAGTTGACATGGCGCTGCATGCCCCCTTTGCGCACACTGTCCTCACTACCAGTTTTTGCTTCCGCCTTCCCTCCCTAGTATCGAGGCCCCGCAGGCTTCTTCTTGATTTTTAACCCACGGCCACAATTCTTCCATCCCCCTCCGCTCGCTCCGAGGTTTTGCCTTCACGGTACACAGAAAAGGAATGAGTGGCCCACGATAGAACCAGTCTCTCCTTTTGTTTCTGCACTCGTGAACTGACTAGTTCCCCCCTGTCCCTCCTGTCCCGCACTTCTCCCTTTCCCCCGACCGTAACTCATTCCCGTTACGGCCCCCCCCCATACACCCCCTTTAATATCCCGGACCACATCACCTTTTTTAATGGCCCCCTCCACTGCGTCCCCTTCCCCAGTTGATGGCCTTTCGGTTTTGTGGGAGTCTTGGGTTCCCCCCCCCCACATTCCGGCGTGGTCTTTTTCCCACTGCCCTGCCCCAAACAATTCTTCAATTCCCTCTGTTTTCTTTTTTTTTTCCTGATCTTTTTTACCTTCTGTTGACCCCATTGAGTTACCCCCCCCCTTTTTGTTACCCTTCGTGGTCGGTGCACTCTTTTACATTTTTCCCATTCAAAGTTTCTTTTTCCCCTAGACCTATTGTACGTTAGACTTGTCTCGTCCCCCCCCGGGAGTGTCCACTTTTTTTCGTCCTCAAAGTTAAGTTTTGTTATTTGCACACGTCTTCCATTTCATTATCCCCTTCAGTCATTTTTTTGTGCACCAGTTCATGGTCTCTTCTTCAAATCTTTACAATGGGCTTGTGTAGCCGAGTTATCGTTTTTTAGGGCTCCGTTTTACTGAGGCTCCTATTCTCCCAATTTTTTGAGGTAACTTACTGTCACGATCCTGTCCGTCTCGTGGTCTGTGTTTTTTTGAGAGATGTCCTCTTTTTTTCCTCAGTTCTGTGCGGTCTTGATTTTATCACCCCGGCCCTTTTTTTTTTTTTCTCAAGCAATAGTCCTGACCGATGTCACGCACCGAGTCCTCTCCCCTGTAATAACCCAGGTGCTCTGGAGACGTGGAACTTCCCTCCCCCCTTGGGGGCCGCTTTTTTTTTGGAGTAATGGAGAAGCGCTTGGGGGGTTCTTCGAAAAACCCTTTTTTTTTTCAAGGTGAAGCGACATCGGGTCCCGTTAGAACTTTTCTCTGTGAATTGGGTAGGTGTTTTAGGGTGCGGTCCCGTTTTGAAGTTCTCTTTCGTAAACACTTCCCCAGACCTTTAGTTTAGTGTCACCCCTTGGTCCCTTAGTCACCCCGGTGTGAGGCGAGCCCCTAAGTTTTCTTTGCGGCGTGTTTTTTCCTCCCCCAAATGTGTCTCTTTCTTATTAATCTTTCCTGATGACCGGAGAGACGTCCCTCAAAGGCCCGGGCGCATGGGTCTAACCGCTCTTTTTGCGTTTGGCCAGAACCTGAGTGAACCACCCTTTTTTTTTTTTTGGTTTCTCCCGATGTAAGAGTTCGTGATTTTCCCTTGGCATTGTGACTTGTGCCGCTGGATCCCCGTCTAATTTTACAAACACAAAAAAACCACCAGTTTTTTCCCTTCCTCGCTGACACAGTTTTGTGGAGGTATGCTGTCAGATTCGTTGATTTTTTCAGGGTACTGAGACTTGGCTGCCACCCTGGATTTAGAACCCAACCAATTTTCTGGCACGCTTGACCTGCGTTTTGTCATCTCGTTTTTGAACCCTATGAAATAATTGCCACCGTTGCATTAAAATATGGGACAGGCACCCCCCCCGGGACAAAGGACACAGGCCGTTGTGGTGAGACCACCCGGAGCCGTCCCCCAATTCATTTCAGCTTGTGGGGTTGTCCGACACAACCCCACCTAACACCCCCCCCCCAATGCTCCAGTGTAACCTTCGCCCCGGTGACCTGAGTTCCGCTGGCTGTATCAACCCCCGTTGTAGGCTCTGTGAACCTGGCTGGTCCGAAGTCACCGTGGGTTTCGGTTTTTTGTCTGACTTTTTGTTTAGGCACCGTGGTTGCTTCCTTTGAGCACTGTTAACAGACCCCAAAACTGGCCACATTAGTTGCTTATGAGTCGTAAATGGATTGCCTCCTTGCCGTTCCCAAATGGTTTCTGGCCACGAATTGGCCCTTTCATTTCGCGGCTTTTCCCTTCTTCTTGAATCCTAGCTTTTTGATGATTTCCCCCCCTGTCCCCCCCCATGTGTTCCTTTCACGTTTACCTCGTGAGGGTTAGCCGTCAGTGCGTGGTTGGGGGTGGAAGAGTTGAGAGTGGTCTCTGGCTTTCCTATTTCTTTTCCCAGAATTTGTGGGGTTTTGCCTTCCCCCCCCCCTGAAGCAAAGTTGCGCTGAGGCCTTGAATTTACTCAGAACGTTTTTCCGCTGTCCTATTTTGACGTTGGACGGGTTTTTTTTGGGAGTTCGCCCCCTTCCTTTTTACTTCAATGAAATTTTAAGCATTTTGAGCGCTGGGAGGTCTTCCGTAGTTAGTTGTTAAAGTACAACAGTCCCCCCGGAGTGTGTGGGCAGCTTTTTTCCGTGAATGCCCTCCATGTCTCGGATCTTTGAGGGATCCGACTTTGGTTTATCGTCCTCTGAGCTTCATTGATGGAGATGTCCCCCCCGTTTCCATTTTCGCATGATTTCCTGGTTCATCTTTTTAGTTGGGACCCCCTGGAAGGTATCCAGATGTCCTACTAATTTTTCTTCAAGGGGAGTGTTTTTGGTCCACCCTTTTTTTGAGGAGGTTTTGAAGCCGTCCAAGTGTAACACGTAGCTGGCCCCCCGCGGTTTGAAGAGGTTTTCCTTTCCTTGCTGCCCGTTTCAGTTGGTTGCCCTTTTGGGGCCAGACGCGGTTTTTTTGAAGGACAATCAACATTGGCGGTACCCTTTGGTCCGTTTGATGCTGTGGGCTGCCCGACCTGTGTCGCCCCCCCACAAGGTGTGTGCCCCCCCCCAATGCCAGGACTCGGCGACTTACAAGCCCCTCCCTGACCTGCACCCAAACTTACCCCTCCCACTTAGCCAGAACTTTCGTCCGACGTTTTTTCCCCAGTGGAGGTCGCTGTAGGACGTTGGGTTAATTCGTTCTGGTCTTCTTAGAGTTGTCTTTAGCAGCTTGAATTTTCCGTCCAAAAGCCTTGAGAGCTTCCTGCCACTCGTGTTTCCTTCCCTGTTGGTCTCAGTTCCTGTTCGTTGAGGAACCTTCCTTTTCAAGATTTTTTTTCCCTTCTTTGTTTGTCGCCTTTCCCTCTCCGGAGGTCTATGTTTTGGTTAATGGCTTTTTGCAGGCCTCTCTTTTCCTTCTTTTAATTTCTCCCGTTGTTTCTTTTTTCGGTTTTCGTGTGGACCCAACACACTTTCGTGTTTTTCCCTTGGTGAAGCCTTGTGAGTGTTGGACCTAATCGGTCCTGGTCCGTGTTTCTCCTTTTTTGGTCTGTGTTCTTTGCCAACACTGTTTTTGGACGTCTCTTTTTGCCATCCGTTTTGTTTTGTCCCCAAACCTCGGCGTTTTTGGTGCTAACAAACTTTCAATGAGTGCTTGGAATTTGGACTAGGATTTGATGCCCCTCAATGGTCGAGTCGCCGGGAAAGTCCGCTTGCACCCCTGAAGAGACCCCTGACGA
>Ga0179593_1631222_pt1 | contig 17380 bp, 19 predicted proteins | sample CZODoug2_1_08_16_FD_185931 | JGI IMG/M metagenome (GOLD analysis project Ga0179593, IMG submission 185931) | Vadose zone soil fungal communities from Angelo Coast Range Reserve, California, USA - CZODoug2_1_08_16fungal (PacBio error correction) | ecosystem: Environmental > Terrestrial > Soil >... | reverse complement strand
GTCAGACTAATGCCTTGCGGAGTTTTTTTTTTTTTTGAACCCCCTCTTCAACAGTTAGGTTTTTTTTTGAAGTTCCCTTTTTGAGTTTTTTTCTTAGGTTAGCCTTTCTCGTTCGAGTTTCTAGGTTTCGCGGAGGTAGTCAGCGGGTTCTTCTACCCCTTTTTCCCGATGTTTTTTTCTATCTTCAAAACTTTCCCCTTTTGTCTATTGATTAGTCTTTTTTTTCGGCTTCATTTTTTGGCCCTTACCTTCCCCCTGGTACGTATTTCTTTTTTTTCCCAGGTTTCCCTTTCCTGAAGTATGTGTTTGGGAAGTTTGATTATCCTCTTTGGAAGTTTCTTCTTTTTTTCCTGGGCCTGACGTTTCCCCCCCAGATGAGGGCTTCTTCTTTTGTTAGTGGTATTTCCTAGTTTCTTCGTAGGATTTCATTTTGAGGGATCTTTTTTTCTCTTCTTGCCTCCTGAAGAAAAATCGTGCAGGAGGGACGTGACCCACTTTTCGCAGTGGCCTTCGATGGTCTTCTGACCATCGTTTTCTTTTCTTCCCTTGATAGTTTCCACCCTTCCCGGCCTGTGAATCTTAGACGTCGTAACTTTGGTTTCTAGTTATTTTCTTTCCCATGGATCCTCGGATTTCTTCTGTTTCTTTCTTTTTGTTCAAAGTAATTCTTTCTTTTCTGTTCCCCCCACGAAAGGCGAATATGAGGTACGGCAGATTGGGGCTTCCTTTCTTTTTTTTTAGGGATTTCTTGCTGTATCTCCTCTTCGAGCTTTCCCCTTTTCCCTTGCGGTTCCTTTCCCAACTGTTGATTGCTGAGTGCATACTTTTTTTTCTTTTTCTTTCGTCGGTTCCCTTCCCACTTTTTTCTGAAATTTTTCACAAAGTTTCCCCTCGTTTGGCCCCCTTTCTTTCGGGTGTGTTCAAGGATGCAACTCAATGTCTTCCCGAATACCCTTCAGATTGATTTGATTATCCAGCTTCTTTAAGGTAGGTTTCCTATGAACTCCCCCTCAGGGATTATTACTTGATCGCTTTCCCCCCTAGTCCCCCACCCCTTTCCCCCCTACTATGGTGTACACTTTTTATTCGATTTTCCTTCCCAAATGTTTCTTTCTTCCTCCCCGATGATCCCCCCCTCGACTTTGCACATTCTCTTTCTTGGGTCCCAGTTCGACCCCTTCGATCACTCCCGCATTTCCGACTTGCCATCTTCCTTTGTTTTTTGATTCGCAAACCTCTCATCGCGTATCGAATTCTTTCCAAAGTCGGAGCTCTCTTCTTCTTCCTCTTCTTTCCCAGGATCCCCCCATTTTGTTTGTTCATCAACCTGGTCCCAAGCACCCGATGCGAACTTTATGAGGTTCTTAGGGTAGTCTCAAAGATACTTCCCTCCCGCTCTTTTCCCAGTGCTTTTTTTCTCCCTTTCTGCTCCCTTCCCTCAACCTTGTTTGCAACGCTTTAATCCCTTAGACCATACTTCCTTTATGTTATCTACTGAGCTTCCTTTCACCCCCCTTCTGGGAAAACCCCTTTTACAGCCGGGGTCCCTTCCTCAGTTATTCACTATTTTTTTTTTTTTAAAATTCCCCCCCTCCCCGCCTGGGGCCCCCCCCCCCCCCGTATCTCCCCCTTTCCCCAGTTTTCCTCCCACTCCGAATGTAGGAACTAAGACCTTTTTTCGTTGATCTGAATTTCCCACCCAAGCAATCTCGAACCGGATTTTTCGAGCCCTTTAGAATTACTTTTCCTCATATTTTTTTTTTCTTCCCCATTCCTCCTCACACACTTGACCACCAGTTCACTCCCCCAGCCCATGACCCCCCCTCTTAAGCTCCTCCCAGTATATTATTCCTCTCCTTTGCACCTCCTGGGAGTCTTTTTAGTCTCCCTCATCTTTCCTGAGCGCCCCCCCCTCCTATAAAATTTTTGCTGAAGATTTTCCTTCCGGAATCCTTCCCCACCCTCTCACTTCACTTCGAAACTCGAACCTGCCCTCCTGTGGGCGCTCCTCTACCAAAGACCCCTCGTTAAGACGGCTTTTTCCCCCCGGCCACCCCCTCAGCCTACCCTGCCGCGTTCAGTCTCTTACGCCTCCCTACACCAAAACTTTTCCCCTGGCGCAGCTTCCGGCCTTCACCTTCTCTGACTCCCGCTCGGTCTGGCAGGTATCATAAGGGACGCTCACAAGCTACTTCCCCCCACCCCCTGAATTTTTCATCTGCACATACCAAGTTTTACACACCTCTGGAGTAACACCGGTGATTCTGACTTTTCTTCCAGCTATTTTCCCCCGAGCCTGCGGTAAGGCCTCAACGCCCCGCACCCTCATCACCGAGGACTTCCTTCCCTCAGGGGAGTGAGGATTGGACAAACATCATGCCACGGAGCTTAACTCTTCAAACCCAAATATTACTTTTCCCCCCATCAGCCCCGCTCTGAAGATCCTTTTCAAGACTCCCTTTAACGAACCAATACTTTTTTCCCCCCGCATTCTTCCCTCTTTCCCCTCAGGAGTTGCCCCGGTGAAAAACCGAGCCGAATTTCCCCCCAGAGTCGAACTTCTCTTAAGCCCAAAACCTAGCGCAGTAGAACCCGTCGAATGCTCTCAACTACCGTTTTCGAGCTGTTCTTCGCACAAGGATTTTTCTTGCCCCCTTTTTTGGGAACGTCCCTCCCTTTTACAAATCGCCTCCTCTCTCTTTTAGACACTCTTTTTCGTCCTGGAAACGCTCCACGTTTTCAGCGCCTATTTTTTCCCAACCACCTTTTACGGCTTCTTAGTCCCCCCCGCTGCCGCCAGAATCGCGCACACCTCCTAGCCTATTCCCCAAATTCTCCCACTTTCTCCCTTCTTCGGAGGCTTTCCTCTATAGACCCTCGGGCGTCAGATCACCGCTTCATTCCACCCAACCTTAACGATTTTATCCCCCTCCAAGTCCCTCCCCCCCCCTTTCACCTTCCCCGTAGTCCTCTACCGTATATGGGGGCTTTCTTCTCCCGACGCTTGCCTCCACCACCCCGCGAACTCGTCGGGCCCTTCCACTTCAACTATAAAGTCCCTGCCGCTTCCCCGCGCCCCTTTCTCCAAAGAATTTTTCTCCCTGACTTCTGGATAACCCTTTTTCTCCATGACTGGCCCTACCCGCTAGCAGATATTGCCCTTTCAAAACGCTTACTAACTTGTTTTTCCTCAGATTTTTCCCCTCACATCCCCGTTGGAGCGACCCCGTCCCTTTCATAGTCCCCTCTTCCTTATGCGGTTGCTTCGATCCAGTTCTTTTTTTGTCCACTCCTCCAACTTTAGCGACTCTTCCTCTCCTCGTCGAAGCCTCCTCCTCGGGGCAACCCCTTCCCTACAACCGGTCCCCAGCTCCTGGCTTTTTTTTCATCCCTCTGGCTGGGTCACTTCTTTAATCCTCCCGCAACAACCCCGCTATACTCATCCCAACTACCAAGCATCACCGCCTCTTTCTTTCGACCCCCCCAACCATAGCGGTCCCTCGCGCCTCTTCCGTCGGGAATACTTCGGCCACCTCACCTCCACCAAAGCCTCTACACAACGCTCTTGGGCCCTGTAAGCTGGACCCTTGTTTTCTCTATACTCAACTCCTTTTTTGTTGATCTGATTTTTCCCCCCCTATGTTAACCCCCTTCTGGCCCCCCCCTACCAAGTACTCGGTCCCTTCTTTCGCTTTATGTACGTGATGGTGTTCATTGATTTCTTTCCTCAGTTGCCTTCTTATCGATTTTTTTGGCCTCCCTATAGGTTCTTCTAAAAGATTTCTTTCGGTGATTGTTTGTCGGCGGGTCCTACTAGGTTTTCCTTTTTTAAGCCCTGATCTTTCATCCTTCGCCGCTTTTTGCTTGAGATCGGATTTTTTTCTGAATCAACTTTTGAGCTTCTTCCGTTGTCCCTAGTTAGAAGCATTTCCCGCCCTTTTCTCTTCAAAATTCTTCCCACGAGGACTGTACTACGGTTCTCGCCCGCCAGAATTTTCTCTTTTTTTCTGACCGCCCCTTTTTGATCTTCCTTACCGTCGACTGCCCGCCCACTTCTTTTTTCCCGAAAAATTTTTTAACGAGATTTTTTTTTCCGAGGATTTTTTTTTTTTTTTGGTATTTTTTTCTTCCATTTTCGGATGCTTTTGTGCGCCTCCGTGTAGTGGTTTAAGCTAGTAATTTCTTCCCTGAGGTTCTCTTTTTGATTTTCTTCTCGTAGGTTCCTTCTTTTGGGCCTGTTGTGGCTTCCCTTTTAGAGGCTATGAGGAAGGGTGCGTGTTTGATAATTCTAGTGTTTTGAGTTTTCTTGTGGAGGATTGATAGAATCCCCCTTCTTTTTGGAGCTATCTGAGACTCTTTCTTTCTTCTCCCCGAGAGTGTCTTTTCTTCTTTCGGAGACCTTTTTGCCTGGAGATTTGTGTAATTTGCGCGGGATAGGCTCCTTTTTGAGTTCCCCTCATGGTGTTGTCTTCTTTTTTTTTGACTCAGGATTTTTTTTTTTCGGAAGTCGTTTGGGCGTATTGTTCCCACCCGTTCTAGAAGCCTTTTTTTGAAGTTATTTTTGATCCCTCTGAGGGTTTCGAGTTGAGTCACTCCCGGGTTTGTTCTTCTGCTTTATAGGAATCTTTCCTTTCCCTGCGGTTTAAGGGACCTTCCCTCCTTCGTTTTTTAGTTTCTTTTGAAACTGCTAGCGTCTTTTTTTTATCTAGTGTATTTTTTTTCCCGTTCGACGTTTTTTTTTTGTCGATGTTTTTTTGAGGCCGCTGCCGTCACCGTTCCCCTTCTTCGCTTTTTTCCTCTATACTTTTGAAGGATGGAATTTTTCTTTTTTTTTCGGAGTGATCGTTTCTTTCCCTTGAAGAAGGGTGTGTTGACGCTAGGTCACCCCTAAAGGTTGTGGTTACCCCCCCCCCGATTTTTTCGTGTTCTTTAGGAAATTCTTCCTTTTTGGAGTTAGTCCATCTCGGAGAGGATAGGGTGATTTCCCCCCTATTCTGTTTTTTGGTCTCCCCCCCCCCTTTCCGATGTTTTTTTTCACGAGTCTATTTCCAATCCTCAAGTTCGTTGTTTTTTGTCGGGCCCTTCCTCCTCGGTAAATTACGTTTTTGAAGTACTTGTTCTCTTTTTTTGTTTCCGTTTTCCTGATTATCCTCGGTTTTTGCTGCTTCTCGTTAGACCTTAAGAGTTTTTGAATTTCCCTTCGACTTTTCTTTCTATTTCCCCTTTCCTTCTCGATGCCTCCTCGAAATCCTTCCCTGAGATGCGAGTTGTTTGGGAGGTTCTTGGTTTTGGAATCCTGTTCTCCAGAAATCGTTTTTCTTTTCTGGGCAGTCTCTTCCTTCGGGATTCTTGGGTTCGAGTTTTTGAGGAGGATTTCCCTCTGATAGCCTTCCCACCCCTTTTTCCAGTTTGAAAATTTCGAAGTAGATTTTTGATTGATCTGTTTTTCTGGGATGGTCTTTTCTGGCTTTTTTGCTATTTTTGCCTTTCGTTTCGTTTCCGAACACGAAAACTGACTTTCGTATGTTATTTTTCCTCCCTTTATCCTTCCCTTGATTGTTCTTTTAGCCTTTTGCGTTTCCTTCCCTCTGCGTTTTCACAACTGTTATTGTCTTTTATTCCGTTTTGATTTAATATCCGGTTGCCCTGTGCTCTGGGTGCTTGCAATCGTTCCTTTTTTTTCCACCCGACTGTTTTGGCCCCCTGTGATCCCCTTCTTGCATCCTCCCTCTCCCCCCCTTCCAGACCCCCTTCCTTTTTCCCCGAGCCGTTTTTCCCTCCTAAAGAGGCAAACACTTTGTTGGGAAGCCAGTTAGTCCCCCGGTTCGCCCCTACATGTTTTCTTTCCTTTCAACACTCCCTTCCTTTTGTCTTCATGATTGCCTCTGTGCTTGGCCGTGTGATTTTACCCCAACCAAGGTCTGGCAACAGTCTTTTTTTCCCCACATAAGCTTTTTAGGGTTCCTCGATACTTTCCCTTTTCACAATGCTTCCTTCCCTTTATTCTCCCTCGTTGTGTGCGCGAGATGGCCCTTCGAAGCAGTTTTTTCGGTACCCTTCCTTAAGCCTCTTTTCTTCTAGATGTTTTGTACCAGGCTTTGTCAATACCCCCCCCCTCCCCAAGCACATCTGTCCTCTCCCCATGACGGCTGTCAATGAGGTTTTTTCGTTTTTTCGAGACGTATGTATTTTTTTTTACGGTCCCCCTTTCAAAGAGGCTCCTCCCCCCCCACAGTGTTCCTTTTTAATTCTATCCCTTTCCTTCTTTGTAAGTCGCACGGATTTACTTGAGAAGGTTTCTTCCCCTTCAGTGGCACCCCATTCGGGTCCCTGAAAGGGTCTCTTTTCTTCTTAAAACAATGCGGGTCCCCCTACCCCCCCAGTTCGGTTCCTCCTCCCCTGTCTTTCACCCGCATCTACCTCCTACCCCCTCTGCCAGCCCATGCTCACCCTCCACCAATATTATCTCTTTCCCCGTTTCCCTCTGTCTGCACATATCACCATCTCTTCTCCTCTTCTCCACCCCCTCCTTTACACTTTTCCCCTCCCCTTCCCCCTCTCCTCCTTCCCCCCCAAACCCCTCCGCCCTCACCTCCCCCCCCCCCTTTCCCCGTCCTCTTCTCCACTTTCTCTTCCCCCCCCCCCCCCCTCCCCAATTATGATAACCCCCCCTAGTCCCTCTTTGGACCTCCCAAAAGGTCTCTAATCACTCCTTAACTTCCCTGTGCCTTCCCCAGACTAGGTTGAAATGAGTTGGCTTTTCGCTCCAGAACTTTCCAGCGATATCCGGACTCCCGCCATTTCCGTAGCACCGTTCTTCCGGAACCCTCACATTCAACTTCAGTTAAAATAGTTCCCTTCTCCCAACATGTCTACTCAAGTCCTACTAAAGATTGCACCATTTGTTTCTTTTTGATTTCCCACGAATACTCTTTCTGTCCAGCCTCTTTCCCTCTACTCACCACAGCAGCTTCTTTTCCTCGCTTCCCCTTTTTTCCGAGGTTCTCAACTTCCCCTGTCAATTCCTGAGATTTCCGAGCTACCCTCCTCATCCAAGAGATCCTTCCTCTTCCCCTCAGCAGGTTTACCGGACCCCCTGGACACCCCCCTCGTCCCCGCTCTTCCCTCAAGTTTTTTTTCACAGGACGGAGCAAGTTTTGACGTCCAATTCCTTTGTCCACGAAGGCTCTTTGCTGTGCGATATATCTGCCTTTTTCAGACTTCTCTTCCCTAAATTTCCTTTTCCATACGACACAGCCCGGCCCAGTTCCCTCCCCGAAACCCCTTCCCCTCTGAGCGACGCTCTCCCCGACCCTTTTTTTTCGATTTTTCTTGCATCTTTTCCTGAAAGTTTTCTTTTAACTCTCATTTTTTTCCTGAGGGTCCTCCTCTTCGTCAACCACAACCCTTCTTAGCAACTATCAGCATTTACTAATTTTTTTTCGCACCCAGGACCCCTAGCTTTGCCTCCCCTTCCTTCCCTGCACCCTGCCTCAAACCCATCCCCGCGACTTCCTGATGTTTTTTTAAAACCGGCTACTCGCTTTCTCCGCTTGCATGTCTTTTCTGCGTTTTTCTGCATGAACCGAGAAGTCTCCCCGTTTTTTAGTGGCGACGGAGTCACCCCCTCTCAACGCCCCTCTTTCCACTCGACAAACTAAAGAATTCGAAAGTGTTTTCGGCCCAGCCAGAAGATTTCCATCAATATCTCCTCCCCCAATTTTTTTTCCCTTTTCCCTCACCTGCCGCCGCCGGAGTGTCACCGAGGCCTTTTTCATACTTACTTTGGCAATTCTCTTTTCAACTCCCCGCTATTACTACCAACTCCTTTCCTCAGAACCCCCTAGGGGCGGATTCGAACACAGACCTCCCCGCCCTCACATTTCACGTCCCCAACCCTTTTCCCCTCCCTCTACTCCCCCACCTTCCCCGCGCTCCCTCTTTCCGGAGAAAGCGCGAGGATTCCTTTTTTTTTTACAATTTTCTTTTTTTCTACCCCAACGAAGTTTTTTCCCCCAACCAAAACTATCAGCTCTTCGAAACTCCCACCTTTTTCCTGTTAGCATACATTGACCCACCAACTCTTCCTCCCCCCGGCCATGTCCTTGGCGGGAGTAGACGGGGAGTCCACCCCCCCTTTCGTCCGCCTCCCTTTCGCCCCTCCCAAGGTATCTTGGACCTTTTTCTTCCTATCGGCCTCCCTCCGAATCCCTTCCCACAACGCCGTATCACAATGAAGGATTCACCGCTCTCCCCCCTCTTATCTCCCCCCCCCAGAATCCCCGATATCCTCCCCCCCCCACTCCCTTTCCCCCCAGCCTCACCGACGGTTATGCCGCCAAACCTATCCCAGATTGAGATATCTGTTCCCCACACTCCCTTTCAAATCTCCCCGACTGCGCTTCGCAATCGTAAGCGTTCTTTCTGCCCCCCCTTCGTCCCTAACCTCTATGCCTACGTTTTTTGAATTTTCATTTTCTGGAACCTACCCCCCCTTCCCACAACAAAAAAGCTACCCCCCAAAACTCCAAACCTCCCCGCTGAATTTCTCCCCCCCCCCCTACTCTTTCTTCTTGTTCCCCCCCTGGTCTTCCTTTTGCAGTCATCGAGATCAATGATTTTTCTCTGTTTTTCGTTTCCGAAGCTCGAAGTATAGTTGCCCTCTTTTGCGGTTTTTGGTTAAGTTTTTCTTTTGGTAGAGGTTGATTTGTATTCTTCTCTGAGGAGGAATAAGGCGAGCCTTCCTCGAGAGAGAGGATTTCTTCCCGAAATTTTCGATTTGAGTCTTTCCTTTTTTTTGATTTCGTTCGTCACTGGATTCCATATCTGACTCCTCAGGTTTTTTTTAGGGGTGAGGCTACGCGCTGAGTTGATCGCCCTGGGTCGTGATAATGCCTTCCTTTTGGCGCCTTTTTTTTGCTTTTATGTTTGGAGGTCGCACCAGATTTTTTTCAGTGGATCTTAGGGGATTCTTCCTAGAATTTTTTTTTTTTTATATGAGTCGTCCAATTGAGGAGTTTCCTTTCCCCTTTCCTGCTGATTTCTGAAGTCGGGCCGCTCTGGTTTCTTTCTTTGTGGAAGGCCTTTGTTTCCTATTTCTGTTTTAGTTTAGTTGGTGAGGAAGATTCGGATTTGTCCTAGCACCTTTCCCCCTTGAGTGTTCCCTCTGGTGATGACACCGTCTTCTTTTATTTGAGTAAGTAGTTCGGAGATTCCCCTGGCAGATGGGTGTGCCTTTTGTCGCTGAGACCTTTTTCTCTCTCTCCTCAGGCGGAGCGGCGTTTTAGATACCATATTCTTTTCTCTCGTGAGCGCGAGGGGGTCGGATGTCTTTTTTTTTTGTTTTTTTTTCCTGTCCCCCAAGGAGACCTCTTCGACGTTGATTTTTTTCTTACGATTTTTGTTTCTTCCCTTTTTCCCGCACCCCTGTAGTATTGCTTGGAAGGAGTCGTCTTTGTGGGCTTTCTTCGGATTTTGGCATCGGGCCTATCTGCAGTTCCCTTTGCGTTCTCCCCCCTTGGGAGGGGTTTTTGCGATCCCGACGTTGCTTTTTTCCCCTTCAGCACCAGGTCGACACCCCATTTATTATGAGTTTCTCCCGAAGAGGTTTTCTGATGCCTTGGCAATTTCCGTTTTTTAATCTATAATTGGCGGCGGCTTCGGGCCAGTGTGTGCGTTTTGCCTTTTCTGATTTCTTTGTTTAATCGTTGACCCCGCCGCCTTTTTTTTTGGCGACCGGTGTACAAATTCCCCAGCCCAAGGAGTTTTTTGAATAGTCCTTTTTGGTTGCTTTTATTCTCCATCTCGGGCATATCTTCTGGTTAAGTTTTGCCCTCGCGCCCTGTGAGGCTTTCCTTCCTGGGCGAGTTTTTTTCCCTTTCCAATCCATTCCTGCTTTCTTTTTTAGACTTGATTTCGGCCTCTTCCGGCCCCCCCCTTCATGGACGAAGCAGGGCCGGTTTTTTTTGTTTCTGTTTCCTTCTTTCCTGGATTCTTTTTTGGTTGATCTTTTGGCCCATGCAGGAGGTCTTTAGGCGGGGGTTTGCCTTTCCCTGTGAATTCTCCTCCTTCTCCTCTTGAATTCCGATTTGATCTCATCCCTTTGGATTCCTCGCCGTTGAGTGATTTGGTTGTTCTTTCCAATGTGATTTTGAGGGGTTCTTGGATCTGAGTTGCTGTTGCGGTTTTTTCGCTTTTTTCTTCTTCCGGTACTCCCTGATCCCGCAATTCCTACCAGTAGTCGTCCTTTAGTTGCTGGATTGAGGTCTTTACATGTTGGCCCTTTCTTCCCTTTGGTCCTAACCCCTCCTGGCTATTTTTGTTTAAGTGTGGTTTTTCAAGGATGGAATATGCGGCCCCAACTGGTTTTCCATTCTTCTTCTTTCGGAGAAGGTTTTTTTTTGTTCGCTGCCGGCTCGGAGTGCTAGTTCCTTTTGCGATGGCAGTAACTTTTGCGGTTTCCCTTTTCTTACGATTTCCGAAGTTTTACTGGTTGACGCCTTTCTGGACTCCGTTGATCCTTTTTCCAAATTGGAATGCCCCCCCTTCCTCCCTGATACCTTCACATCCGAGCTTCATTAACCCAACAATTTTATTTAGCCAGGTCACGATTGCACGGTGCTGTAGTCCTCTTCCGGATGGTCCCCTTCTCGTAGTTGTCAAAACCCCAAACATAACTCTTTAGATTCTGGGGCCAGGTTTGTCCCCCCCCCCCCCCCCCCCCCGGTACCTTTTCTGATTCCTTCCCGACTTTGGTTTCCACGCTAACTTACTGCTTCAGACCTTCCTCCTCCTCTTGTGTTGTGAGTTCTAGTTGCTTTAATCTTTTCTTTCTCTCCCCTTTTATCTGTGAACTTTTCTGTTGGTCTTTTTAACTTCCCCTCCCACCCGCATTTTCCAAGCGAAACTCATGATGCTGGCTTATTTTTGGTAGTTCCGACCCCATGTTAAACCGTACCACGTGAATTGTCCCTGAAATTCCCCCCCTTTTTTTGCCAAGATTTTTTTAACTCATTCATTCTAGCTCCAGGTCTCCCCGTGTTCTTGCCTCTCAACGCCAAATTTTTTCCAGGCCGTTAGTCTTCAACCTTCCCAAAAGTACCAAACTCCTAAACCCCACTAACTTCCCCTCCGGTCCCCTTTTCAGTAAACCTCCGAAGCTTCCATTGGATTCCCCTTCCGAACCCCCCCCCAGAAACCCCTCCCCTCAACAAGTTTTCCTCAACCCCCCCCTTTTTTTCCAGTATACTTTCCGACTTTTTCGTTCTGGAAACCACGAGACACCTCCCCCTTTAGGGACCCCCCCATAGCACCCCCCCCTTTAGAGTCTTCCATTTCCCCCCTTCCCCAACATGTCTAGGAAACTTAGTACTTTGACCCCCCCACCGGGGAGTGGAGGTTCTTCTAGACTTTCCCTTTTGTCCCCATCATCAGATTAGAATGCCTGAAATACCTTCTTTCTTAGAAAAAGGATTCTCAATCGTCCCCTACAACTGGTAAAGTGGCTACTTTTCTGAAATAGCCCCCAAGAAAGCCTCCCCCCATTCATATCACAATTCACCGGCCAAACATCCTTTTCCATGTTTTTTTTTGTTTTATCCCCATGAAAGCCATCATCTAACCCCAAACAGCAGCTCTTTTCAAGACGTCCCCCTTCCTTTTGGTTCTCGGTCCAGATGTCTGTTTTAGGGTCTTTCCTTCTCCTGCAGCCCCTCTCAGAGGAAAATCCTCATCCCCCCCCCCACGAACATGTTAGTACCGTAAACCTAGTTTCCTACGCTCTCCCCAGCTTTCCTTTTTGCTGACCCTTTTCCCTCCCCGGACCTTGGTCCCGATGCCTTGTAACCCCATGAGCAATTAACTCTCCCATTTTCCTTTTTCCACCCTTTTATTCCTCCTAAGGCCCCAGAACCTACTCCCTCCGACGACCTCCCTCCACGAATCGAATCGCGACTCACAACTTTCCCGGCTCACACCCCCCCGAATCCTACTGAACTTTTTCTTTTCCTCCCCAAACCCTTTTAGAACCTAGAATCCTACTCCACCCTAATTTTTCAGACCACGGAATTCTGGTCCCGTTCTGCATGACCTAAGCCGTCCGAGAAGCGAGGCCCCTTTAACCTGGACCCCCCGCCCGCCTTTTTTCAATCCTCCCGAAGAGAAGTCTCATATGGGCTCACAGAGCCTCATCCGATTTTTTTTTTTTTTCCCTTCGCAATTTTTCCGCGTAGTCTTTAGGAGCGCGGGAGGACTTCAGATACCGCGGCGTCCTCCCCCCCCCATCTCAAGGCCGCCCTTTTACGGTCTATCAAATCTTTTCCCCCACCTTCCCCCCTTGAAGCACACCTCAGTCTCTTGGGCGGTCCCCGCCCCCAGCCCGTCGCCTTCCCCCCACATCTTTCCTCCACACGCTCCCCCAAGACCTTTGCGACCAACTCCTAACCGCGCGATACGAGGTCCATCAGCCCGAGCTCGTCCCTTGTCGCTAAGCTCCTCCCCCACACACACCGAACGCCGGACTGACCCTACCCTAACCCCTCCCCCCTCCCGGCCTTTCAGTCATGTGCTACAGTTTTCCCCCCCCCGCATTTGGATTCTTTCCGAGCAACTCCCTGCGACATTTTTTTTCCCCTTTCCCAAGCGACCCGTCTCCCCTTGATTAGTCTTTTGAGTCAAAATCTTCGACAACCGTCATCCCTTCCAAGCAGGGTTCCCCCGCTTTCTGGCTATCCTAACTTCCTCTTTTTTCTACGTCTCGTCCTCCCCTACAAGATCATAGGTTCGCCTTTTCCGCCACTAATAGTTTTCCCCAATTTTCCCCTGAGCTCTTCCCGGGATATTCCTGAACCCCCCCCTAGGCATTTCACACGTTTTTCAATGCGCTTTGCAGCAATTTTTTCTTGGTATTTGGTCCCCCCGCTTCCATGTCTCCCCCCTCCCTCTTTGATAGAGTTTTTTTCCAAGCTGCCGGATAAACCCCTTACCTTCACTCGATTCTTTGTCTGGTGATGTTTTCCCTTTCTTTGTTTTTTTTTAATCTTAGTTTTTGGCTTGGCCCCCCAATGGTCAACGCCTATGATTTCGAACAATTCGACGCTCTTTTTTATGCTTTTTTCGTATTGTAGGGTTCAGATGCGGCCGTAGCTTCGTTTGTATTCGGATCGCTTTGATCCTCTCCCGCATTTCCCTTTCCTTTATGAGCCGGCCCAGCGCTTTCTTTTTTTTTTCTTTTTGTGGACACGTCTCTCCCAGAGTTGACGAGCTTTCTTTATTCCTACGGGTTTTTGACGGCGAACGTCAGGTTTTTTGCTTGTCCGATGTCTAATTTGTTTTCTTTTTCCTTTTCAAGAAGCCTCCTAGGCACCGAGTTTTTGTTTTCAGCAACCTTGGCTTTCCCTGCCGTGGATTTGATTAGAGTTCGGGGAGTTCGTTAGGAGGCGTTAGTGGGTTCATCTTTCTTTCTCCTTTTCTTAAGTTTCTTCCCCCTTCTCCTTACATGATTTTTTTTTGTGAAATGCGCCGTTTTTTTCTCCGGTCTCGGCTCGCTCGGTTTTTGTTGGGGGCAGGTAGATCTTGCTGTTAGTTCTTTTTCCCCGGTATTTTTCAGACGCCTTTGCGGCGGATTGTTTCCCCCCTTTTTTTTGTTGGAACGACGGAGTTGGTTTTAGCCAATCTTTCTTTTCGAGACGTCGATTTTCTTGGCCTGGAATGTTTTCTTCTCTTCCTTCATTTTTCGCGGGTTCCTGATCAAGAAGCCCCTTTTTTCGATCGGGAGATCTTTTTGGAGTTCAGGTTGTTTTATGTATTTTTTTTTCGCGTTTTCAAGACCTTAATCTTCGACGTTTCTGTCTTTTTGGTTCTTTAGCCCTTTTCGTTTTTTTTTGAGGACAGTCCCTGCCAAGGTTGCAGGGTGGGGATGAGGCGGTTTTCGGGAACTCCGTCTTTTTTTTTAGGCTCCATTGTTTTTTTGCGAGTGGAGGGTCTCTTTTCAGTGATGTAGATTGCCCCGTGCTCGCTTTTTTTTTCTTAAGCTCATGTCCCTTTCTATGATTTTTATGGTTTTCTTTTAGTAGTTTTTCTGGCAAACACCTCGAGCTTTCCTTTCGCGTAGAAGACTGTGAGGATGCGGTGTATCCTTTGTCATTTTTCCCTTTGATTCTTCCCGGCTCCTCAGAAGATCGTGGTTTTTACGATGAAGACTGCTCCCACTTTCCTTTAATGTTTCACATCCTTCGGGTCCTGCGGTCCGAGGCAGCCCGGTGCGGGATTCTATTGCAAGAGACGGCGAGGTTCTTTGTCGATTTTTCGGAGCAAGGTTCACCCCCTGTGGTCTTTTTTTCCGCTTGGACCTTTCCACTAACCGTTGAGCGCGTAGGTGGCGGACCTCTTTAGACAGACTTGCCCCGACTTTTATCATCGCTTTTTTCCCTCCAGATTTTCTCAGGTGGAGATCGGATTTGCTGGGTCTCTTCCTCCAGAGGGCAGGAGGCCATTTTCGGGGTTTTTTTTTGTCCTTGTTTCCTGATGCGGTGGAGATTATATTTAAGGCTTTTTCCCGATCCGCTTGGAACCATCTCTTCCCTCCTTGTTTTCCTTTCTTGATTCTTCTTTTTTTGCGAAGAAAAGGACATCCTTCCTCTATGTTGATCTCGGCGCGAGGGATTTTTTGGTTTTCTCTCCTGAGATCTGATTCTTTTCGGCCCATTCCCCCCCCCTCCCGAGACCCATTGTTTCCCATATTCGAAGTAGATACTCTTGTTGGAATTGTCTTTCTCTCATCTCCCTTTCTTTTTTTCTTTCATTCCCTCTCGGCTTTTTGGTCTTTTCCCACTCGGTGAGTTTCTTTCGCTCCAACTCCCTTCATATGCGGATGGTTGAGAACTTCTGCGCTACAGGGTCTCTGGTTTCGATTTTATTGATGGGGTTTTTTTTAGCTTCCCACCTGTTTTTTTCAGGCTTTTCCGCGAGTTTCCCCCTTTCCCCCACTCGAGGTCCGATTTTGGCCCCCTAGTTTTTTACGAGTTATTCCTTTTTTTCAAGCATCTCGGTTTTGGGACTGTTTGACTCCCTCCCTTTTTTCTTCCCTGCTTTCTGTTTTTGGCCCCCCTGGTGCCTCGCTGATCCTCCGACTGAATGACTCAATTGCCTTGAGACATTACCATGAGACTATTTGCATAAGAAGTTCCAACGCGTTTTTCACCATTTTTTCCTTTCTCCTTTTCCCGTTCTCCTCTCTGTACCTGTCCCCTTTTTCATTCTTATTTGCCCTCCTTGATTCTGCGAAAACTAAGCCCCCCCCCACCGGAAACTCCCTCATTTTTCAATGGCCGTCATGCTTTTTCCTTGACCCGATTTTTTGCTTGGTGGCCCTTTTTATGGAACCAACCAGGTTTGATCCTGACTGCTCCTTCGCTCAACTTCGCCATTTGCACAGATGCGTTTGGTCTTTTCGATAAGATATTACGATTCCTCAAATGAGGTCCGAATCCCCTCTATCTTTCCTCCTCTCCCTTTTTCTAGAGGCACGTTTCTTGCCTCCTTTGCTTCTTACTCTCGTTCTCCTTCTGCACTCTTCCCAGTCGTTGATTCTCTCTGACGACGAAGTATCTCCCCCGGATAAAAACTTTTGTTTTCATAAAACCTGTTCCACTTCCCCTCGTCAAGCGTCCCTTCCATTTCCTTCATTGTCAGGAGGGCTGTTTTCTTTTTCATTAGGGTCGCCCCCTCGATCTTCTTCTCTCTTTCCTTTAAAGATACGTGCATCGTTTAATCCAACGGAACTTACAAACAGGTTCAAAACGCTTTAACTATTCCCTTCTAGGGAATTTCTCCTTGCCATTGCGCCAGTTCCTTTAAGTTTCCTCCCCCCTTCCCACAGTCTTTTCACCCCTTTTTCACAGCCTTTTCCCCCGTTCGCAACATTCAACAATCGGGTCTTTTCCCAACCGTAATCCCTTTTTCGTCCTCGACCCCGGGGGCCCAAAATCAACAACACTTTCCTCGCCATCACAGTGTTGACTTCCGCATGTGGTGCGACTTTAAGAGGAACGTTCTCCCCCTTTTCAAACCCCCACCGCCTATATAACAAAGAGAAGTCTAGCCCCCTCAGAGAAGACCCCCGTTCCGGATTCAGATCCTTTAGTTCCCCTGCCCAGACAAGAAACCTTACTTCCCACCACTCTTCCAATCAGCTATGACCAATTGTCAAAATTAACAAAGTGAAGTACCAAAATGCTTCTAACTCCTACCTACCCCCGCTATCCCTCCTCATTTCCAATTTTTCTTTCTTTGAGTTTCGGGGTAAGCGTCTAGGCTGACACCGTCCCAGATGTCATAATATCTCCATAGAGAGCACCTAAGATCACCTCCCACGGCGGCTCGCGGCACTTTTCCTTTCCTAGTGACTCTACTCTCCCAATCCCGAAACTTCGCCTCGCCCCTGTCAGTCCTCTCGCGCTTCCTTGTCCTTTTCCCCGAGAAGTCCACTCATGTCGATTCAGGCACCGGTGCACCGCCCCCAAACCCAGTCCACCTTTTGCCCGCTTTACGCTTGAGAACGCAGCTCCATCAGTCTCCCGGCAAACACCCCAACTCCAGTTCTTTTTTCCTCTTTCGAATCCCTGCTCGGTCCACTAGGTATGTTACATGAAGGGTCGAACTATCTCGGCCGCCAAGCTCTACGCCTGAGACGAATCCATACTGAATGGATTTGTCCCATAGCCCCTCACCCCGTGAGAAGACCACCGGACCGGTGACCGACGAGGGATGAGAGAAGAAGAAAAGAGCCCACTTGCCGTGTCTAACGAGACGAAAGAAAAGACAGCCGCGCCTTCATAGCCCCCGAACGGGTTTTCGCCGAGTGCTTTACCACCCGGGCGCCCTTGAGGTTTTGGACATCGTGCATGGCAACAACAAAAAGATATTAGCCGAACTCAGAATAGACCAGCCGCCCCAACGCCCCGAAGACTTTTTCTAATGCACGAAGCTTTCGGACCAATTCCTCCAGCTCGAAGCTGTTCTCCCCCCAACTACTTCGGCATTCTTCCCCGCCCAGACATCGTTAACCCAGCGAGACCTTTGATGATGAAGGACAAAAACCTCGAGCACTGTCGTCCCGAACCTTCCCTCACAGAACCTCTCGCTTTTGTATTAGCCCTCCCCCCCGGAATCCTCCATGGACCGGAGTCCCACGAATGCCCTTACACAACCTCCCTCCCTTCCTCGAAGAGTTGCGATACTACACCTGGCTTCCCCCTGCCCCTCGACGGCGAACTCGACACCCCTGACCTCTCATGATATACCTTTCGAGAAAACAGAGCAGCCGCCCGCGAACCCAACCTAGCCCTTTTCCTCATAATACCAGATGCACCACCGGGTTGAG
>Ga0179593_1479540_pt1 | contig 17380 bp, 21 predicted proteins | sample CZODoug2_1_08_16_FD_185931 | JGI IMG/M metagenome (GOLD analysis project Ga0179593, IMG submission 185931) | Vadose zone soil fungal communities from Angelo Coast Range Reserve, California, USA - CZODoug2_1_08_16fungal (PacBio error correction) | ecosystem: Environmental > Terrestrial > Soil >... | reverse complement strand
GTCTCTGCCTTTTTCCTAAACCCCCATCTAACAGTCAGAGTTTCGGTCTGTGTTTGACTCCTTCGTTGTTGGCAGGGTTGATGTTCGAGCTGTTCCGTGTGTGAAGGATACGTTGTCGATCCGTTTTTCCCCTCTCTCCTCCTCGTCCATCCGCGGTTCGATGAAATAAAGAAAATCCTTCGAATTTTTTTTCCTGCCTAGTGCGCGGAAGGTTTCCCCTTCTGCCAATCTTTGAACTATTCCCTTGCCCGTTTCGTTCTTTTTGAGGAAAGGGCTTTTCTCAGCATCCGTGTGCACTGACCCCTTGTTTTTTTCGCTGGTCCCCGTTTTTGTCGCCGGGGTTACAGTTTATCGTTCACAACCTTTTTCATTGGTTCCCCTGTCGCAGTCTCTCTGTTTGTGCTGTTTGCCCCCTGTTGATCGGCCCGTTTGGTTTTGCGTCCTGGCCCGTCAATTTTCGACTCCCATGTTCTTCCCTGAAGTCTTGTTTGATCCAGGTTCCTTTTCGTCCCGCCCGCAAGTCCGCCACCCCCTTGAGTCAGCAGAGTTGAGGGAGAGTACCCGCTTCCCCTTTGGTTTTCCTCCGGTCACCCCCTTTCATCCGTCTGCAAAAACTCCGGTTAACCGTGTCCGAGAGCAAATGCCCCCGACTTTTCGTTCCTGCTCCCCAGTACGTGTCCAAGTTGTGTTCGTCCCCTCTCTTCCCAACAGTTTCCTCTTTCTGTGGAATCGTCCAGATTCCAGGCAGAGGCAAATCTTTTTTTGGCCCTGATGTCTTTTACGATGATGATGTCTTGAGCTTTTTTCTGCCGCGCGCCAGAAATCCTTGCCTATCGTCGGTCATTCCATTGTTCGGTTATTTATTTTTTTTAGCGTATTAGTTTTCCGATACCTGCCTTTTTCGAACACGGCTTTTTGGCAACGTTTTGGTGGTCTTCCCGTCTTTTTCAGAATTTCGGTTTTTTTCCAAGTTTGGTATAGTACACTTTTTTCAAACTTTTTTTCCCCCTGTTTCGAAAACATGTATCGTTGTTTTGGAGCCGCTCGTTCCCCCACCCCATCTTTCCCTAATCTTGACCCCTCTCGGTTTTGTTTTTCTCCTTTCGTTTTCTTTCTCCCACCCCCCCCTTTGCCTCATCCCCTTTTCTTGCTCCCAACCCGTTAAGGTTTGCCTTTGCCATTTTCACAGACTAACCTGTCCCCACTTGCCGAAGTGTGAGGTCCCTCAGGACAGGTTTTGTCTTCAGTCCCCAGTTACAGCGGGAACGCTCCTGAATCTTGATGTAACCCGGGGCCCCCCCCCCCGCCGTTTCCCTCACCACCATGTTGGTCCTGGGCTTTCTTTTCTTGCCTTTTTGCTGGATCAGCCTTCAGCGTATCTAAACCCCTTTTTCCCCCACCCCTCTTGTTTTGATTTTCTTGCCCCCCCGCACTGTTTTCTGATCGCCTTCTTATCAAAAGAATTTCGCGGTTACTTTGTCTTGTCTTGGGGCACACACCCGCTTTCCGGAAACTTCCCCCCGCTTTCTAGAGGGAGTCCCCCGCCTCCTTTTACGGCTATTGCTTTCTTCTTGTACGTTCCCCCATTCCCTTTTAACTTCGGAAAACCGCTGAACACCGTTTAGTTGAACCTGCGTTCCCCGTTCATGGCGGCAACACATCTGATTTCCCCCAACCTTCCCCGTAAGTTTCACTCTGTTTTGCCGCTTGTTCCCCGCGTTTTATGTTCCGAGTTACGCCGCCTCGTTCCTTTTTGAGGACTCTAGCCGTGAGAAGTTTCCCTCCCTTACTTCTTCCCAGACGACTTTTCCCCTTCCAGAACTTCTCCAGGTGCTGACGTTGAATGCCCTTTGATTGGTTTCGACGTCCCCACAGTCACGGGCCGCGCCTCTTTTAGGCTGATGCGGCTGGGCACTTTGAACCAGACTCCCGCCTTCCATTGACCTGGTACGCCGGCTTTTCCAGTGGGTGTCGAGTCCCCCTGCTTTGGCACCCCCGCCGTGCGATCTGTGCCGTTTTGTAATCTTTTTTGGGGTATTCCTTAGCTAATCGGGTGCAGACCCATTCTTCTTTTGTTCCCAAGGTTCCGCAGAACAGTGTTTTTTTCTTTCCACCTTTTTCTCACTTTGTTCCTTGGGCGGCCCCCACGATTTCCTCTCTCTTCTCCTTTAGACCCGTTTTTCTTGTTTTCGGCAATCTTTTGACTCAGGACCCCCCAAAGTCGGAGACAGAAGTTTTCTCACCATCTTTGTGGAACATTGTGTAACAAAGTCTTTTCCCCTGTAGTCTTGGCCGTCCTTTACATTACCTCCCCTCCACGACCTGTCTGTTCCATCCCGCTGCCTCCCGTTCTTGGCACCATGTGGCCTGTTGGGGAACATCCCCTCTCTTCGTCACTTGGCGGATGGACGGCGGCTTTTGGTCCTTTACATTCCTCCCCGACCATTTCCTTTTTCGATGTCGCTTTTTTTTTTGACGGTTCGTCTGGCAACGCCACGTTTCGTGAGGCTGCACCTGTTCTCCTTCTGGCAGGGACATTTTTTTTCTGGCTCACGTTTGGCGCGGCCCTGTAACATTTTTGTTCGTTTCTACCTTTCGTCGGTGATTTTTCCCCTGATGCGGTTGTTTTCTTTTTCCTTCACGTGACAACTTTGACCAGCGTTGGTGAACACTCCCTCTGGCGTTTTTCATTTGAGAATACGCATTTCGTTCCCTATTCCCCCCCCCGTGCCTTGCACACACCCGGTTCGTGTTCCGGTTTTTAATTGAGGGGATTTCGACAGGCGGCTTACCCCTTTCATCTTCCCTTCATTTTTGGTGCTCCTTTGTGCCTTGACTCTTTTTGTGTTGACCCTTCTTTCCCCTCTTGTGCTGTTTCCGGCCTAACTGCGGCATTCCTTGACTATTGTTGCACCTTTCGTATTTTTGCCCCCCCCCTTGGGGCGGTTCCACCCTTTTTTCCTATTTCCTTCCTTTGCTCGCAAGGTTTTTAGTGTTTCCCTCGCCGGTCTCGGCGTGTTTTTGGGGATCCTTAGGAGTTCCCCAGGTTCTCTTTCCTTCCAACTTGTTCGGTGGATTTTGCATGCCCCTTCTTTGCCTTTGCGAGTTCACCTCGACCTTTTTTTCGTGTGCATTGTTCTTTTATTCCCTCCTCCTAGTCCCGATTTTATCGATGACAGTTTGCAGACCTCATGTCAACGCCACCCTTTTTTTATCGTGTCCTTTTTAGACACGCCGTCCCCGACCCTCCTCCACCACCTTCTGCAATTGGGTTCTTAACCCCCCTTCTTTTTTTTCCTCCGGTCCAACTTTTGCGGCAATTTGCGCCCTAATCAGCTGGGCGCGACGCGGCGACCCGTTGTTCCCCGATGACCGTCTGTCCTTTATATTCTTTGTGTGTGCTGAGTGAAACTGTCCCTATCTCCCCTCCCTTTCCACTTGTTCGTTTTTCTTTCGCCGCGTTCGGTTCTACCACAGCCCCCCAATTCTTTAGTTTCCCGGCGGACCTTTTTTTTTACTTCCGGCCGATTGACTTCCCCCCAAAGCCCTCACCACTGGAGTGCACGTTTCTTGTGTCTCCATGTGTTCCGTTTTTTTTTTTGCAAACGTGGCGGTTCATGTATTCAATACTACTCTTTTTGTCCTCCCGGATTGTTATTTACCCTTTCTTCCCCCTTGCTGTTTTTTCCCGGGAGTGGCCGTTTTTTTTGACCCCTCAACCCAACAAGGCGGTGAGTTGCTCTTTTTTTTCGTCTATCTTTTGTGTACTTGGTTTTTCTTCCTAGAATCCCCGTGCTCGTGGTGCCTCTTTTTTTTGTTTTTTTTTTTGTTCTCCCCTTGACGGCCACCGTTGGCCCTTCCTTTTTTGGTGTTCACCCCTTGTCCGCACGTCCACTATTAGACCACTGCTGGCCCGATACCGTCTGTCCTGATGGTTTAGTTCCCTTTGTCCCCACTACCCCTTCGACACCGAAGGGTTCACATCGTCTTTTCTTTTCCCCGTCTCTGAACTTTTCTTGCTCCTGAATCTTCGCTCCCGGCCACTGGATTTTTTTTTTTTCACGCCATCCTCTTTTTTTCATCGGGTCTTGTCTTTTCCTTTATGTACCGCTCTTTTTCTTGCGACACCACGTTAGACATGTCTTTTTTCCTATTTAGTTTCGTAAATTCTGTTTCTTCTCATCTTTCCTCCTAGTTGTTGATTTTTTTATGTTCTCGAATCTTTTCAGTCAATGACCTTCCCTTGGTCACCCCCCCAAAAGTCTTTTTCTTTTTCCCCCTAGTTGCAGGTATTTGATGGCAGTGGCACCTGAGCTGCCTCTAGGTTTTTGGAAGTCTCTTCTCCTTGCTCTTAAGTCAGTCCTTGATCGCCTTTTCATGCCTGTCCCTCATATGAACTTGCAAGCGAAGCAACGTTTTGTCTCCCTTTTTTTCCGTGGCCAGTTTCCCGTACGTTTTGTCTCGTGTTGTCCTTTTTTTCGTATTTTTTTGATGATTTGAGCCCCGCATGTTGGTGCACGCCTTCAGACTTTGGTTTTTTGTACGTGCACATGGTTTTCTTCATTTCCCCCTTTCCCCCACTGCGCACTTTTCCCCTTGCTAGGCACTTGTCCTGACAGTCCCGTGTTTTGACCTTGTCCAAACCCCCCTTGTAGTTCCGACAGATGTGCCTTTTTCGGTTTATGGCGTTGGCTCTCGTGTCAATTCCCTGACCACCCCGTCGGCCCCCCCGGTCTGCTTTTTGACTTTTTGATAATGTTCCCCGCCCAGGGATGAGAGCACTTTTTTTAGGTTTTCCTTCCGCCAGACTTTTGTTTGTTGCCCTTGTTCCAGCATGCTACCATTCCGTTGCTCCCTGTCCTTCTTGGCTCTTGGAGTACCCCATCCGTTTTGTTTTTCCCTTGCCGCGCCAATTACCCCCGCACTTTCCCCTTTGCTCGTTACCACCAGACTGTTTTCTGTCTTGACTCTTTTAGTTTTCTCTTCCTCCCTCCCCCCCATTCCCCGGTTTTTTCCAATCATCTCCTGTGTCCCCCTTCCTTTCCCTTGCTGCTGATTTTCGAGATTTTTTTTCTGCGGCTTTTTTTTTTCACGCACGTTGTTAATCGAATCCGTCCCCCTCGGTGATCGTGCGGTTGCTCAGGGTCCATTTTCCATGTTTCTTCAGAATGTTGATTTTCTCCTTCACGCACCCCACGACGTGTCCACCATTGTCTCTTTTCCCATCAGGTCTTTCTTTTTGCCCGTGGGTCGTGGTTTATTTTTACCGCCGCTATTTGTCATTATGCTTTTCGTTGGTTTATCGTTCACTTCCCCCCCTTTTTTTTCGAAACCATGGATTTTTGGTTTTTCTGTTTTTGGTGTTCGGTTCATATCCTTCTGCCCCCATTTCCCATTTGATCAGAGGACCGCGAGGGTGTTCTTTTTCACCTTCTTTACTACACACATCGGCCGGCGTCCTGCCCCCTCACTGAGACTCCGGTTATCGTTGAAAATTGCCTATCAATCCCACTTCTTGGCACATTTCCCCCTTCTGTTGTTGAATGCAGCCCGGGCCCCTTTGTCATTTCTTCCAGACGACCGTTACCGTTCCCTCTCAACTTTCTCCTTTTCGACTCTTTTGATTGACCCCCTCCCCCCCCACCACCTTTTTCGTTGCGACCCCCTCGCTCTTTGTGACAGCACCTGAAGACCGCCAGGTTTTTCTACTGTCACGTGACAGACTTTTTTCCTTCATCGCTTCCCCTGTGATTCTTTTGTCAGTCCCACTGCCCCCCTTTTTGTTTCCCCCCCCAGTGTCCATGAGTTCACTTCAAAACCAAAAAAGAACCTACCCTTCTTTTTTGGTTGATCCTTTTCCCCATTTGCCCTCATTTTGGCATCTTCCCCCCGCTTCTAGTTATTTTTTTTCTCCACCTTTAATTTTTAAGGTGATCCTTTTTGTTTTGTCCGTCACCATATCCTCGTCGTAGTTCGAACGCTTCCACACCCCCCTGTAGGGTTGGAAGACTTTTGTTTTTTTTTTTTTTTCAATCGAGTGCCGTGCAATCAGTCAAGGTCACAGTGAGACAATTGATTGATTAAAACTTGACGTTTTTTTCCCTGTCCCTTCCACGTAGGGCCGATTTTCCATTGTTTTTTTCTTTTGTCCACCGTGTCTGATTTTGAATTGGTTTCGGAATGTGGTTTTTCCCGTTTAGACTCCGCATGTCAGTAGTTTTTGCTAACCCCCCCTTTTCCCTCCCGTCCCGCTTATGGTAGGAATTTTTTTGTCCCTTTTGTGCTTTTAGGGAATCCTCACCTGATCGCTTCTCTTTCCGTCTGCTTTTCTTTTTTAGATTTTTTTCCATTCCCACACCCGTTGGTAAAAGAGGCCAATCCGGCGTTCCCCCTTTCCCGTCCAGTCCTTTTTTGTTTTGGTCGGTTCCAGTATGTTTGTTCGGAAGACCACCCCCTGGTGGTACACCTCCCTGTTTGTGCGTCTTTTTTGCTGCCTCAATTTTATCTTGGTTTTGTAGCAATCTTGCCCTTTCGCCCAATGTAATCTTTCTTTGGTTTCCCCAGGTCCACGAACCCCTGGTTCGAACGCTTCCCTTTCCTTTTTTTTGTGACTTTTTCCCTGGCGGCCGATCCCTCTCCTCCTCTTGCCGCACTTTTTCTTGTTTTTTTGTTGAAGTGGAGGCTGTTGCGTTGCCCGCCCTGTCCCCAAGTTTTTTTTGAAGTGTATACCCCACCGATTGGGACTGTGTGGACCCCCTCCCTTATTCCTTTTTTTCGCGGACGATACTACCACTTTACCTCCTTCACCCTTTGGAAACGAAGCCCCCCCAGCATCCTGCCCCCTCTCGACTACAAACTTTCTCCGGTGTTTCACAACTGTGCATGCCGTTTTGTTCGGTTTTTTTTCTTCCGTTTTCTGGGTTTCCTTTGGAAAATCTTTCATTCTTTCCTCTCGTGGGCTTTTTGTTTGCGTGGTCCGATGGTCGACCCCCCCTTGCGTTTCTGCCTCCCCTTTTTTCTGGGCAGGGATGTTCTGTGATTGTTTGGCTTTTTCCTGTTCCCTGTTCGGATACTTTCGATAGAGGTTCCTCCCCCCCCCCTTGGCGTGGTGATCGTCTCTTACGTTCCCCTGTTCTTTCCCAGTTTTTTTCCGCGCCTTTTCATTTTTCCAGTGTTGCGCATACTGCCCTTCATATTCAATACCTTTTTTGGTTGCCTTTTTCCGAATTCTCAGTTCCTTTCTTCCCCCTTACATTTGAGGCCTTCCTTTTTTCTTTGTCCCCGAAAAGATGTGGTTGGCTCTTTTCCCTCCCCTTTGTGGGTCGCTTTCCCATTCCCCTCTTTGTCCATCCCTTTTGGATATTCCTGGCGACATGTTTCACACAGGAGTTGCTTTTCACGCCTATTTCGCAGTTGTCCCTTTTTGCCTTCTCGATCCGTTTTTTTCTGACCCTGTTGTTTTTCATACTGGGTTTCCCGTTTTCTTTTTTTATGCGGCGAGAGATCTCCTCATCGGAGCTCCTTTGGAAGTCCCTGCGTTCCTGCTTCTGTTGGAAGGTCGGCTGCAGGCGTGCCTGCCATTTCACCCCTCCCAATTTTTTTTTTTTCATAGTGTGCTTAATTCCGAGTATGACTTTTTGATCACACTTTTTTTGGCCTTTTTACAGTCCTCAGAAACCTTTTCTTTCGGAGAATGTACTCTCCCTCACCACCCCCCTAGTTCTTCTCGACATGAGTCACACTTTTTTATCCACGCCCATCGTAGTCCGGTTGTCTTTGATCCCACATTCGATTTTTTGCCGTTTCTTTTCCCCCCCCCCTCTGTTGTCGTCCAGCCGGTATTGAATTGACCGTTTTTTCTTTTTTTCCTCTCCCCATAACATCCCTCCTACTTCTGCTGAGCTCTGTTACGAGATTTCGTCCGTTGGCCCCCCCCTCTCCCCCCTTTTTCTTTCTTCCCCTCTTTCTCTAGTGTCTAGCTGCCCCCTGGGCAGCGTAGTCAGATTCCCCCCCCCCTTCCTTCCTTTCTTTTGGTTATGTTTTTCTTTTTTTCGTAACGTGTGTTTCACATTGGCTGGTGCACACGACTCGGTGGCGTTTTTTTCCCCCCTCGTACCGGCTTTTAAGGTTCCTCTGTCTTCTGTTCATGTGGACCGTGTCCCCCCTCCCCCCCCCTTCGCGCGTTCACCCATATGTTTATGTTGAGTTTCCTTCCTTTTTTACGCATATCCCCCCCCTCGCCTGTGGGCTCTTTTTTTTCACTTTTCTTCCCCCTTCCCCTTCACTTCACCCCGGGCACTTGTCCGATAAATTCCTCTACCTCCCCCCCCCGATCTTCTTTTTCCAGTCGGTTTTGACTTCTACTCCGCGTTTGACCCCCACCCCCCCTTGCACTCGTATAGTTTTTATGTTTTGTCTCTCGTTCACGTATCCCCCGACGCTTCTGCTCACAAGTTCTTCTCTTTCTCTTTCCCTCCTGCGCCAGGCTCTCCAGCGGCAACTCCGATTTTTATGTTCTCTTCGTCTGAACTTCTCACTTCTTTCCCCCAACCCCCGGGTCCCTCTTCCTCGATGTTTTATTTATTTCGTGTAACTACCCCGCTCCAACCCTGTCTTTTTCCCTTTTTTTCTATTTTAAATTCTTTCAGTATGTTCCTTCACCTCGTTTTTTTTGTGAAGAAACGACTTTATGCCTCAGTACTTGGTCCCACCACCAAAATATGGGTCCTACCCCCTCCACAGTTTTGGGTCTCGTGTCCAACATATCCCTTTTCCAAACCGGGATTTCTTCTCTTTCCGCCACTTTTTACTTCCGCGATAGTCTAGTAGAAATTCCCTCGCCGCTTTGTTATCCTTTTGCCCTGTGCATCGGACCTTGCCCTAGGGTGTGACTTAGTTTTTTCGTTGGAAGCGAGAGCCATCCTCCTTTTTTGACAAGCCCTCGTTTTCGCTGTTCCCTCCTTTTCTGACGTATGGACGCATTCCTACCCCGCGACTTTTTAGGCTTTTTGTCTCGTGTGCGCGTTGAATAGGTCACCGTTGTTCTTCTGTTTGTCCCCCCTTCATTTCCGACAACAATTTTTTCTGAAAGCGTGCTTCTCTTTTTTTTTTTCCTTCTTATTCTGCTTCGAGTTTTCTAGTTCCCTAATCCCCCCCATTTAGAACTATTTCTTTCTGCCTTTTTTGCTTTTTTTTTTTTGTCCCTTGTTTCCACACTTCCTTTCTCTTTTCGGCACCCCTCCGCCGTTTAGAGGCGTTCAACTTGTTGGCCCCCACGCCCCACATCCTCAATTAGTTTCGTCCCCCCGGTCCCGATTTTCCACCCGCACATTCCCTTTTTGCGCACCCGCTCTTCTCACGCTCATGGATTCAGCTGCCTGTTGTTTGTATCGCTTCCCCCCTTCCTAATTGCTCCCTTCATCCGCCTTTTACTGAAGCTATCTACACTTTGTTGTTACCACCCCACTATTATTTCTAAGCATTTTTTAGGTTTGCCCCGCGGCGTGAACGTGCCTTCCGTGTCCTGCTTTTCAGGGCTGGTTTCTTTACTCTTCCCTTGTTCTTCGGATCATTCATTTCACGAATTTCATAACATGGTCTTAGCCATTCCTTTTTTTCGGTTTTCTTTGGCTTCTTTGGCCCATTCTCCATCATTAGATTTCCCCCCTTTCTCGAGGCGGCAGTGTTGCTGTCCACTTTGTTTTTTCGTTATTTACCCCTTCCCTTTTTGCTTTGTTTTGATAACCCCTGCAATCGTTCTTGTTTTGAGGGTTTTCTATTTCTTTTTCGCCACAGTTCATGTAATTAGTTTGACTGGATGGGGTTTCTCCTTTTCTTCTTTCCAACCTGTCGTCTTCCCCCCCTGTGCCTAAGTACTATGTGAATGCCGTGAGTACGTTGTCCAACTTGTGTGCCCCACCGCATTTGTACCCTCATGTGCCTTTTCCCTTGTTTTTTTGACACTCTTTTTTGTTTCCCACTGAACATGACATTCATCCCCTGTCGGCCCCCGGTCCTCGATTAAGTCCCCCCCCACAAACCGGCACGAGAGGCGTGTCCCTCACCGATTCTACCCCTGTCTTTTTCCCCTTTCCCCCCAATTCGGGTACCGAGTGCCCCTCGAGGCGTGTTCCGCCCCTGGACAGTGTTTCCTGTTAACCCCGCCTATACTGTTTTGGATATCCCCCTTCCCCTCTGCAGGCAAATGAATGGCCCTGAGGTCTTTGGGCTCTGGATTCACTTCGAACTCAATTGCCCCCCCACTTTGAAGAGTTTGTTTTTTGTTTTCTGTACCTCCCCGGACTTTGCAAGGCGTTTCTTTTGTCGTTCATCTCCCCCGGCTCCCTTTCGGAACTTTTTTTTCCAGTGCTTCTTGTTTTTTTCTTTTTTTTTTTCAACATGCCGGTTGTTGAACGTCACTTTTTGCGTCCTCCACTCTTCTCCCACATTTTTTTGTAAGGAGCGTGGTACCATATTTTTTTCGCTGTTATACCACCACCGCCAGGCGTTTTTTTCTTCCGGACACTTTTTTTTTTTCTGACCCTGATCCTCCCCTCCTCCGAGAGCCTGCGCGTTTTTTTAGACGGTGGATCTCGGTCCCGGACACGTACTGTTGACAGTTTTGCCCTTCTTATGGGCCTCTCCCCTTCCCCCCCAGATTCATGCTTATATTGAACTTTCCCTCTTCTGGTTTAGGGACATAGTAACGCAAGATACTAACTTCCGTTGATTCCCCTTTTGCAGAGCCCTTTTCCCCCCCCCCGGGCCAGAACGGGCCGTGTTCCATGTCCCCCGGAATGTTTCTTCCGGTTTTGTGAACTTCGACCAGTTCTTTGCCTTCCCCTGGTTTTTTTTCTTCCCTAGAGTTGGGGCGTTGGGATTAACTCTGTTCTTTTGTCTCGTTTTGATAGGTTTTTCAGTTATTCCTGATACCATTTTGCCCTGCCAACCCAAATTCCTTCTTTTGTACACTTTCTCCCCCCCACCCCTGTGATTTATTTTCCACCTTCTCTCGCCCCTTGTTTCGGCTTCCAATGCCTCTTCTCCTCTTTTTCATTCCTCCTTTTTCATGGTGTTGTGCATTGAATTGGTTCATTGCGCCAGGAACCAAAGTCCTCCTCATTCCATCTTTTCTTCACCCAGCTTTGTGGACTTGGTCCCCCCCCCATGATTGCACATTGGGCGTTATATTTTCTTCGCCTTCCGTCCCCCCCAACCTTCCAAGTACAATCTTCGCTTGCCTACATTCTTGTTCCTTTCACTTCCGGTTTTTTCGCCATTGCACATCAGCCCGTCACTCTTTTAGGATGGCTCCCTTTTTGGCTTCCCCAATGTCCAGACATGTCACTTCTTTAGTATACTTTCTTTGGTCGGGGTTACGCGAACACCTTGCTGGTTTGCAGTCGCTCCTAACTGCTTTTTTGTTCTTTTTCTGATGCCCTGAAACCCCGTTGTGTTTGGTTTCCCATTGGTTGTACGTTCCGCCCCCCAGAGCATAATCGACTCCGTCGATGCGGTCTTCATCTCGCCCCAAGCACCCCTTTTCGTGTCCCCCTTTTTTCTCTGGGTTTTCAAGTTGGGTCTCCTTTTGAACTTACATTTTCCCCCTTCTCTTTTTTTCCCAACCTTTGCTGTGTTAACGATTTTTCCGCCCGTTTTCTCTGACGTCCCATTCCCTGACAACTCCCCTCCTCCTTTCTCTTTTGCGTTTTTGGATTTTGTTCCTTCCACCGCTTTTTCCCGCTATACCCTACTCGGCATAATCCTTTTCCCTCATTCCCTTTTTCAAGGGGTCTAATACCTGTATTCCTTTTCTTTGCGGCCCTTTCCTGTTGATGTTTCCCCTCCACGCCCAGTTGCTCTCCTTTTTTTCTTTGTGGGTTAGGTCGGTGCCCACTATTTCTTGATCTTTTTTCCTGTTTTGATGTTGTCAACGACTCCGTGGCTTTTTTCCCTTGTCTTATTTTTTCCCCCCCCCTCCCCCCCCCCTTGCGTGGGCCCTTGTTTTTAGGTCCGTTTCCCCCGCCTCGTAGTTGACTTCAGCCGCTGAGCCTTTGCACTTCTGAGCCCCCTCCGCACAGTGTCCCCCACTCGCCTTTTTTGGAACTTTTCCCTCTTCCGATAGCCCACCCCACCCTTAGGTCTCCCTTTTTTCTAGGAAAAATAGTTGCACGCTCTTTTTTCCCAGCACCCAACTTTTCCCTCTACGCTTGAGTCCCGCGGCTGTCCCACAACTTTTTTCAACCCAAAAGCCTTTTTTTCCCGCTTTTAGTTTTGCGCTGTTTGTGGCTGTTCCTTCGAGTCTTTTGAACACACTTTTGTTTTACACCTGTCTCTCCTTTCCGGCGGAACGGATTGAGTTTATTCCCCCCCGCCGGCTTCCCCTCAAATCGATAAGCCGCGGTGAGCTCAGGCATTGGTGCTTGGTTTTTCCCAGAGTTCTTTTTATTCCCCCCCCATCCGACTTTTTCGGTTTTGCAGACTTCTCAGGGCGCCCACGTGTTTTTCCCCTTTCATCGGGGTTGACTCGATTGGTGCTTGTATCTCCGCGTTCCCTTCTTTTGCCCCCCGTGGAAAGTCCTCTTTTTGGCCCCCGCTTCCAACCTGACCCAAAGGGGGGCCGTCTCAAGGCTTCCCTTCATGGTTTTTTCACTTGTTTCTTCCTCCCATTGAACAACCTAACCCCCCCCTCCTTCACCGTTTTTCATTTGTTTCGGTAACCCACTTGACGGCCGAACGCATACCGTTAGTGCCTCATTCTCTTTGCTACAACCCCACCCACGTGATATTTGCATTCTCTGTTTGCCCCCCCCCCCCTCCTCGTGTCCTTCCTTTTCCACTTCACACCTGGCCTACACCACTCCCTCCCCCAAGAATGCGGTTCTCTCGTCTCGCTCCTTCCCTGCCTCTGCTCAAAATCCGTCGTGTCTTCTTTTTTTTTTAACTCGGGTCACCACGGTCCATGACCTCCTCTGCTATTTCCTCTTATTTGAGGACATCTCCCTATCCGCCGATTCTCGTGCCCTCCCCCCCCTCAAACAAGTACCTGCTGGTTTCTCATTGTTGTTATCCCTTGCTAATTTCCCTCCCCGTTTGTGTTGTTCTCGTCAGCTTCTTTTGCGAATTTTTGAACCAATTCGTACCAGTTTTGTTTTTTTTTTTTTCTCCCAGTCTTTCTTCTTTCGATATGGACATCCTGAGCGCTAGCCGATCCCTATCTGATCCCTCCCCATCGCGTTTGGCATGGTGGATCGCCAGTACTTTTTTACTACTTGTCTGCCATCTTCCCCAGTTGCACCCCCCCCGTTCTTTTTCTTTACTCCCTGATGGAAAGCCATTACCACCCCTCTTTTTTACACTTTTTGGTTCAGTTTTTTCTTCACGAGGACCCTTCTTTGTTGTTCACGGCGCCGTCTTCTCCCGGCCGCAGGCTTTTTTTCTTTGTTTTATTTTTTTTCGGCCTTGTGTGTTTTTGGTCGTTCCCCCCTTCGCGTCACCCTGAAATCGTTGAGAGCTTCCTTACTTTTGAACCGATTTATGTTTTCTGGTGTTGTTCGCGCACCTCAGTGTCCCTCCCCCCCATTAGACGTCTTTCACTGTGGAAATTTCCTGTCCACTTTTTTTCGGGGTTTTCACGCGTTTTTTCCCTTCCCCTCCGAAGTGTCTCTTTCCCCATGTCCACCTCTTCGTCAACTCTTTATCCGGATTTCACAACCCTAGTGGTCGTTTCCCCCTTTTCCCCCATTTCAACGGTACCTTTTGAAGATCTCCCCTCCCCACAATCGACATCTTGGTATCGAGTTAACTCCAACCCTTTGTCCAGGCTGGATTATCGATTTTGCTTCTACCAGGCTTTGTTTGCTTTCATAGGAAGTTTTCTGCTGGCAGAAGCCCCCCTTTCGTAAGAATCCCCGTTCGCCTATCTGTGTCGGGACTTTTCCCGTTTTGTTTTTATCTTTCTTTTCTTTTTTTCCCCCCCCCCTTCCCCCCCCGCGTTTTTCAAAATTTCCTCGCTTTGTGTGGCTGTTTTTTTTTGTGACCAAAACTTTTTTTTTTTGGATTTTTTTTTTTTGGCTGTCAGCTTTCGGGCGGTCTGCAATTTTTCTTTATCGTCACCCGTTAGAACCCCCCATGCAACGTTTTGCGTATCTGGACTTTTTCCTTCTGACCTTCATGAGGGGTATTGAGTATGTCTTCCCCCCCCCCCCCCTTGTCGCGCTCCCATCTTGCAAGGACTGAAGTGTGAGAACTCTTCAAGCACGCCCCCCTCCGGATTATAGCTGGTGCACCCTGTTTCCCTCACGTTCCCGTTCGAGTGTTCTCAAAGGGACCTCATCCATGGCTTTAAGCTCCCCTGATAGTATGTCCCAGTCCCACCCCCCCCCCCCCCCAACCGAGGAGGCCCTGCCCACAGCCAGGCCCTTTTTCTTTTTCTTCTAGCCGATTCGAGCCCCCCGGTTTTTATCTAACTTGAAGTGCAGGTGATTTCTTGCCCCCCTTTTCGGTTTGGTCTCGTTAATGGCCAACCATGCAAGGGACTGTCCCCTTTCGGTTTGAGTTTGGCGAGTTTTTTGCATTTTAGCGACGACCCCCCCTCCCACCCCAACAGCTCCTTTATTCCCCCCTCTTTCTTTAGCTGGAGGCACCTTTTGCCAGGTCGGCAGGTCTCCCCCCCCGCACGTCCCCCGTTGTTCGTACGTACACTTTCTGGAGGAAAATGAGTTCGTCGCCCAAACTTCCGTTTTTTTATCTGTGAGTTTTCCTGCTCCTTCCGGATTTTTGGGCGCGAACATCCATGATCCCATGAACTCAGGCGCTCCCCCTGCAAGCCTTTCCAGTTGCCAGTGGGCTGTGACCCGTAACCTTCCGCCCAATGCGGACTGCTGCCCCCTGATCAGGCTTTCGTGTACAACAGCACGGTCTCAGTTTTTCCTTTTTGCCCAGCTTTCCCTTTCCTGCCTTTATCGCTCCGTTATTTTTTTTTGGGGTTTCCTCCCCCTGACATCTTTAGTCCCCTCCCCTAGGGAATGCTTCGTCGTTATTTTTGTCCTTGTGTTTTTTTTTTTTCCACACTTGGACCCATCCATTCCCCCCTTCCATCTGCCAGGAGTCGAATTGTCGTTCCAGTCAGGGTTCGCCCCCCAGGCTGAGGAACCCGAAAGGTGTGCTCGTGTTTTTGTCCCTATTGTACTGTTTGGCTTTTCGGTTCTTTTCTTACTTTGTTAGAGTATCGGCCGTTCCCAAATAAATCCTTTAGTTGTAAATTCAACGTTACATTTACCTCAGTCTCTTTTTTATTTCCAATGTCTCTTCCCCTTTTTTCCTCCTCCTCGGTTTTTTTGTGTTTCTCCAGACCTCTTTTTCCTGGTCATGAAACAAATTCGAGCCCAGACCTTTTTTTTTCCAAACAAGCTTTGGCCCATTTTTTTGACCCCAATGAATTGCTTGCGCTTTCGCACATTAGCAACCTCCCAACGCCGCCATAGTACCGTTGACCTTTTTCTTCACCAACCAACCTTCGGCTTCGGTACCTTGTTTGAGTTCGACACAGCCACTCCCTTTCCACTCCTTGTTCTGATGGACAGTTCTTTTCTTGATTTTCAGTGTCAAAGTTCCCTCCCATCCCCTCCTCCTTCCTTCTTTTTCGTCCCGTTTGCGAGGGGGGTTTCCTTTACTTTCCGTCGCACCCCACTTGCAACGGCTCGTATCGACTGTTGCCGTTTTTTGGAGGCGGCACAGCCGTGGCGCTTTTCTTTACCTGACTTTTTTTTCTGCCTTTCGCGCCTGAAATTTGTTTCGTCTTGCGCGTGTCAGGTCCTTATTTTAACGGCAACCAAGTGTGACTTGAGGCTCTTGGCCGTCACCGTTTTTTTTTATCCTAGTCTCTCCTTTGGTACCGTTCTTCAACCGTTCTTCCAAATGTTTTTCCCTTTTTTCGACACTCTCCGAGTCCTTTTGTACGTCTTGCTCTAGGGACGTCATTGGAGGTTGCCCTCACTCTTTTTGTACCCCTATTCTCCATTCCTTTTTTTTTCTTTCGCTTCCCTTCCCCACCCCCTCCTTGGCATTTATTTTGCTATTGTTTCCTCTTTCTAACCAACCCTTTTTTCCTAACCCAAATGTCGTTCGCTCCCCCCGATGGTCTCCCCCCTTTTCGCCCCACAAGGGATTCTCCAGGGCTCATTTTGGTCCCGCTGGGGTGGTCCCTTTCATTTTCTATCGGAAGCTTCCCTTGGGATTCACCTGTTTGGAGGGCTGCCGGAAGTTGCAGCCCTCACCCTTTTGCTTCGTCTTTTTCTTGACACACTCAGATTGAGCCCTGTGCGAGTTTTTGTGAGTTCCCCCCTTTGAGGTCGCATCGGTTCTCTTAACGGACTTTCTCTCTCCCGTTTGCACACCCGCTTTTTGGACTGGTTCGAACACTCTGTTTCTCCTCATACCGCATTCGACTGCCTTTTTTGAGCCCGCCCCCCTATTGCAGCCTCCCCGGCTTACAGACTGGCACTTTCTGACGCGTGTTCTTGCGCTTTGTTTTTTTTTTTTGGCTTTTCACTTACCCTGCTATCGGAACAACTGTGCCCCTCTCCCTGCCCTTGTCACGTAACTTTCTACTTCTTTTTCCGGGCCACCACTCCGCCCCACCATAGATCCAGAGTTTGTACTCCCTGAAGGGCTTCATTTTGCCATCTTCAAGGCCCTCGCCTGAGTCCTTTTTATGAACATGTCCGACTTGTTTGCTTGGTGTTCTGACGTCCCCCCTCGCAGACGTCCTTCGTCTTTTTTCCTTGTACTTTTTATTTCCGTGACCTGTCGTGTTCACGTTGGTTTATAGGTCCGGTGAGTACGGCTGTTCCCCCCCCCCTCCGCGTGAATTGGTCCCCTCGTCCAACTGACCCCTTTTGTCGTCGGATGTCCATTTTTCTTTTGTTTGGCGTTGCAATCGGGCCGCGTCTTCCCTTCAGCCTTCCGGGCTCGAAGGTTTTTTGTATAACAATGCACTGGTCATCTTCCCTTGGCCTGATTCAGCACACCTGGAAGCCCCTTTTTTTTTCCTTCTTCCCGGCCCCGTGTTGTCTTCAAATTGAGGTCCCTTCCTGGCCCCCCCCTTTTCTTCAAACCCATTCCCGGACCCCAAAATTGTTGTGTCTATTGCGTATCTCTTGTCGTCGCGTGTTTGGTCTTTTCTTTTCATGTCCCCTACTTTTTCCTCCCTTTTTTCGTCTCTGCGCCAGGTCATGGAACCGCCGCTTTTTCTTTCTGACTATAGATTTGAGCATGGTCCGGGAACTATTCTTTTTCCTCGTTGTCCTGTCCGAAACCACTGCCCGAAAAACCTTTTTGTTTTTTTTTTCGTCGGATCATTTGGACCTAAATCTTTAAT
>Ga0179593_1377784_pt1 | contig 17380 bp, 22 predicted proteins | sample CZODoug2_1_08_16_FD_185931 | JGI IMG/M metagenome (GOLD analysis project Ga0179593, IMG submission 185931) | Vadose zone soil fungal communities from Angelo Coast Range Reserve, California, USA - CZODoug2_1_08_16fungal (PacBio error correction) | ecosystem: Environmental > Terrestrial > Soil >... | reverse complement strand
CTCCGCTTTTTCCACCAACGGTCTTCCTTTTTCCCCTTTTTAACAATTCTTTGTCTTTTTTCCCGTCTGCCGTGTATTTTTTTTTTTTTTTTTCGCCATTCTGGCACCCCAAACCCTCCCTGGGGTGGCACCCCTGTTATCTCTTTTGGTCACAGGAGGCCGGAACTTCCCTTCCTGGGGTGCTTGTGATCTAAGGGGGGTCGATGGCGGTTTGTTGTTCCGTCCTCTCTTTTCGGTGTTCTTCTATTGTCTGACTTCCTCGGGTCGCCTCTTTAAAGTAATGAAAATATTCTGGCTTTTCATGCAACCGCTGCGCCATTGATTTCCGCGACGAAGTAGTCAGAACTCCTTTCACGACCTTTTGCCCCCCTTCGTGTACACTTTAACAACCTGGGACACCCCAGCATCTTGACTGTGCCTTTGACTTCCTTCCTTTCCCCCCGTTACAAAGTTTCATTATGTCGTTTGTGTTTCAATCCCAAGACAATTGCGTTCGATCCAACTTTTTGGACTGTGTCCTGTAGATTCTTTCCAAACCAATTCCCCACGTTCTGGATATTTCGTAACGCTTCTTGCGTGGAGGGGTTCTTCTTCCCTTCCGGACTCCCGCCCTTTGCACTGCGCTTTCTTCCAGAGTCGCTCACCATTTTTTTCTCTTGTCTTTCCCCCCCTTGCATACCCCCCCCCTGTTCCAAGGTGACGCTCACTCGGATCCCTAATCTCAAATCCGTGTTCTGACCTGTTCCCACCGGATTTGGGCCGATCCAGCCCGTCACTCCACACGCCGTCGGCGAACATTTTTTGTCCCCCCATCCCCCCCCTTTCTTGAACGTCCATGGCGAACGTCTTGCTTTGTTTGTGCGCCACGGTGGTTGCTGTTTCAGAATACATTTTCCACGATTTATTCCCCCCTCTCTGATATTTGGTTGCATCCGCCCCCTGTATCGCCACGCGCCTCTTGCCCCCCCCCCACCCTTCTTTGGTACTCGTGCCCCCCTTCTTTGGACCAATCAGCCCCGGTCCCGGGGCAGCGTTTTGCCCTGCGACCCGGTTTGCGCCTGTACATACACTCGACCGGTTTCTGGCGGCTGTTGGGGGGAAAGTGCACCAATTTTCCGGAGCCCTCCCACCGCACGCACCCTTTTTTTGCAAGAAGCATTTACCTGCATTCTGTCCCCCCCCGACTCCGTTCTGCTTTTTTCTTGTCAGCACAATTTGTATGGGGTCAAGGCCTTTCCCCCAACGTTTTCGGGCTCAATTTCTTAGCCCCACGGTAGCAAAGCAGGACTGAGTACCCTCACTGCCTTTTTTCGTCAGGGGTCCTCGGAAATGGCCACGTCTTATCTGTCCTGTTTGTCTCCTGGACCAACTGCCTTTTCACACACACCTCTAACCTCTCGACTCTCCCCCCCCAACTTTCGGTCTCCCCCCCATTCTTACCGAGGGTGACTACCAAACTCCAGCTTTCGACATTTTCTTCTGTCGAAGCCTTCTTGGGAAATTGCCAGTTTCCTGTGAAGCTTTCGCGTGGCCTTGACCTTGTGTCCCCAGTCGCCAGGGCTTCTCTTCCCAACCTTTCTCCCGAGAGCCCACTTTTCGTCCTTTTCATGATTCTGGATGCCACCCACCCCCCCCTATGACTCCCTTTCCAGTCCCCTTTTCCCCTCTGTCTTAAGGTGTTGCCTTTAGTTGTCAATTTTTCGTCAAAGGACCCTTTTTCGGAACGTAGGACCCCTTGTGTCTGCTTTTTTCAATATGTTTTCACGCCTATATGTGACCCCGTCACGGATTTCGGGCCTGGATTCCCATGTATTCCTCGATTTTCCTTTGTCACCCCCAATGCTGCCCATTGGCTTATCCTGTTCATGGTTCCTCCTCCCGACCTCAGAACGTGCTTTAAGTGCCCCGGTACGGGAGGCGGCCGCCCGAAGGTGGCTGCGGGGTCCCGCCTCTGGCTTTAGGTTACACCGTTGCACGAAACACCAGGACCGCGCGAGGCCGGGAAAGGTTTTGGTTTGTTTCCGGCTTTCCGGTCCTTTCGAACACCAGTTGCAATTTTTTTTCGTCCTTCCAAACACCCCATGGCGCAATAATTTCATTTCCTCAGTTTCCTTCATTTTCCCTTAGGCTTGGCTCCGTTTATTTCTACCCCCCCCCCCAGCTCCTGTTGCGCCTCCCTTCGGTGTTTCATCGTCCTCTTTCGCCAAGGACTTCGGGCCCCCACGCTACCCTGGTAGTGGCCTGATTTTTCGCTTGCTTCTTCGTCCCGTCTCTGCCATTTACACTTTTTCTGCTTTTTTACCGCACTGGCCAAACCGGTAATAATCAATTCCCTTTCCGTAGAGAGCTGAAACGACGACTCCCTTTTTCAGCCCCCTTGTTCGTTTTCGAGCAGTCTACTTTCCCGGTCAACGATTTTTGACTGGCTGGTGCCCCTTTTCTGTCCTCCCTCATTAACTCTCTAGAAGTCGTTGTTTCCACGTGATTATTTTCCCAGAAAAAAAAACAATTTTGTGGAATGCAATACGTTTTCGCGTAACATCTTTGCCATACTTTTGTTCTCCAGGTTTTGAACCCTATCATTGACCTTTTTTCCTCGTAGTGCCATAAAGCACACCTTTTTAGTTCCCCCGACACCCCCCCCCCCCCCTGTTTGAACATCTAACTTTGTTTTACCTTCCCCCCAGCCTTGTGGCTTTTTCCTTGGACGTCCCCTAAATTGGGTTTTGCTGATCATGACTTGGAATACCTATTTCCCCCCTCCCCTGGTTTTGTTGACTTCCCACTCTCACGTCCGTGCTTTTTTCTTTGGTTCGCTCAAGTCGGGGCGATACCTGGTCGCGCCTGGATGTCCTGACCTGCGAGATCTAAACATTCCAAACCACGTTTGTGATGTTTTGTTTTCTTTCCCCCGTGCACCCCGCTTTCCCTGTTTCTAAGAATCCATAAAAGGCCTGTTTTTTTATTCTTTGCTTTCGGTTTTTTTTCTCTGTGAATCATTCCCAGTTTTTCAGGCGATGCGATGCCCTTTCAGATCCCCCCTTCGTGGATTCGGACTCCAACAAGAAGTCACCAAGGCGGACGTCTCATTTCCCCTCACCCCGACCGACTTGCAGCGTGGCTGCTTTGCTGTCCCCCACCCAGCCCCCAGGCCCCGTAGCAATTTTCCCACAGCCCAATCCAACCCCCCACCTTCTTCCTGTTGCACCCCCCCAACGCTGATGCACAGGGCAGGAACCACTTCCACGTGAGTCAAGCCAAGAACCTGAGGTAACCTGCCGTCCAACCCGAGGCCCCCAATCTCAGGAAGCACACAGTCCCCTTTTTCCCGACCCCCCTCTCCCCCAACCCTCCTGACACCCCAACCTGTCCAAATTTTTTCAGAAAGTAACTTGTAGCGGGTACTCCAACGTTTCTCTTTTATTTTGTCCTCCTCATCTTTTTTTTGTATGTGTTTGTTTTGGCCAGAAGATCTTTGCGTCCCGCCCCCTACTCAGGTATTCTTAGGCCGGGGGACACCTGGGGCTTTTTTTTTGTTCATTTCTTTGCAGTGTGCCTGCTTTGTGGCTGGCTTTTCTTTTTTGGGGGCCTTTTTTCCTTTTTTAGTTTTTTTTTTTCATTCCTTGGGGGCCAGTCTGGACATTAAGGTAGGTTCTTTGAGCCTTGTTCAGTTTTTCCCTTGTACCCTTTTGTAATAAAGGGGAAATGTATTCTGCTGAGATTTTGATTTTTTCAGTTTTCTCCCTGTTTTACTCCTTCTTCGTGTGATTTTCGGCCTTGGTTGCTTCTCCAACGTGTTTGGAAGCTAGTTCCGCATTTAGGAGCTTTGTTGGACGGCCCTATTTCCGGTTTTCACTTCTTGTCTTGGGGGATATCCACCGACGTGGCGTTTGGCAAAGGCTGCCTCGGCGTATTTCGAGGCAGTCCTTCACAGTGCCCACCCCCTCACAGCCGAATACCCGGCTTTTGTGAAGAATTTCTGCCTTTTTTCTGAGGGGCCAACAGCACACCCCCGACGCCGTTTCGGCTTGACTCACTCCATCAACCGGTGCTTCATATGTTTTTTCACGATCTAGCCGAGTCCTTTTGAATCCTTTATATCCCCTTTATCACGCCTAACCACGACTTGCCGAGCCGTTCCTCATGACCTGAGCTGCCCCTCCCCGCCCCCCCTTCTGTTAAACCTATTCCAGGCAACCTTTTCGAGTGTTCTTCGGACCCACACTCCTTTTTCTTGGCCTTGCCACTTCCCCCCACCCCCATTGCTCTTTCCCCGGTCACACAACGTTTACTTTCACCTTTTTTTTGCTGCTTCCCCGTACCCCCCTTTGCTTGAATGGTCCTGAAGCGTTGCGAAAAAAACATGGGCACTGGTCCCACGTGTTCCCCCCCCCCACTTTGGCCAAGGCTTGCCGCTCCGCGTTACAGGACCCCCATTTTGTTTCGGGCTCCTTGAAACCCCCCTTTGCGCAGGTTTGACCTTTCTCCATATTGGTACAGGTAACCCTGCTTACCTACTCCACGACCCAGTCGTTTTTCCCAAATTTCGTTGCACGTCGCCCCGTTTTCCAAAGCGGCCGGCCATAAAAAACCCATTTCCTTCTCCCCTACAAGATTTTATGTCTCGCGCCTTCAGCTACTCTCTGGACCTGGAAGCAAGTTGTCACCGGCCCGTCTTCACCCTTTTTCCCCCCCTGTTTTTTTGAAACTGCAGCCAGGGCGATTAATGTAGCTCGTTTTGGATCATTTTCCAAGACCGATATTTCACAAGCACTTCTCGGAAACACCCTTCTTTGTGTCCGACAGTGTTCCTGCGTCAGAGGGAACAGCCGGGGATTCCTCAACCTTGTCTTCTTTTTGTAGGTCCCCCTTTACTGACAGCGGTGGTGACGTTTGCTTGCGCTGAGCTGGATGTCACATTCACTTTCTTCGTCCCTGCAAATTTAGTTGTCTTCTACCGACGTTGGGGAGTTGAACGATCTGAATTATGTGCTCCGTGGACTGTTGACCCCAGCTGCAACAAGAGAACCCAACAAACCGGTTCCAAGACCCACCGTCCTTGAGCTCTCTAGAACGGTCATAGGGGACGGAACAATCTGACAATGCAGCGCAAAGTCATTCGGCGCTAGAGACAAATACCAGGATGCAAGACAGGCACCAGCACCCAGGCCGCTTGTTGATCAAACCGTCGAATGTCTGATTCTTGATCTTTCCACATTTTCCACATCCCTCGATAATCAACTGGGGGCCACCTCCGGGTGATGACATATGCAGTTGAATGTTTTTTTTTTCTTTCCTGGGCGGTTTTCTTTGACCAGTCCCTTTTTGGGTGTCCCCCTTCTATCTTCCTACCATTTCGAAGTCCCAGAAGTCAACCCTCCTTTTCTATCCTGGGCTTTTTGCAGATTTCTACCTTCCTAATTCCTGTTCCCCGAATTGTTTCTTGCCATACGTGAACCATTAGGCAGTGTTTATTCGTCCCAACGGATTCTTCATTTACGGACGAGAGTGGGGGCCTTGTTTCGTTCAACTGCAAGCCCTCTCAGTTTTTGGAAGGGGGTTTGGGGGGCCCCGGTCACTGCGTCCACTCTACCCCCGCCCGCCCACTCCAGTTGAGCCTGCCAAGGGGCAAGTGCTCTTCAAGCCTGACAGTGCTTTTTTTTTTGGTTCTCTTTTTTTTTCAAAGTGGGTAATTCTCGAAGGCTGAGGTTTTTTCTCCCCCTCCCTCTTTTTTTTGTATCGGCTGGGAAGTGACTTTATTCGCCCATCTCCTCCACTGCTGGTCTCTTTTTTTCTTTGTGTGAAAATTTGCTTTCGGCATGTTAAGTTTGGTCCTTGAGACTGGCACCCCCCACCTTTCAGTAATTTCATCCTGGCCCCTTTAGAGGCGTTCGCCACCTTCTTTCCCCCCCCTTTTCTTTACTGTTTCTCTTCACCACGACCTCAAACCTTCACCCCGCACCTTTTCTTTTGGACATTCTCCGGAACATTAGTGGCTTTTCGTTTCCCAGTCCGACTATTTTTTCCTGAATGTGACACTGGTCTTCGGGGTGCCCCACCTGACTCGACGTTGTGTTCGGAGTTCCGCGACCTGTGGACTTCTGCCCCCCAGCAAGAAGCCCCCCAGCAGGTGATTTTAAATGTTTTGTGACGCGCCAAAGAGGGTTGCGCATTTCTCTTGATGTCACTTCCCCTACGGGCTTTTTTGTCTTCCAAACGCCGTGAGTTAACACTCGTTTTGGGGCCGAGTATCCCCGGGTTCCTTGAAAGTGGTCCCCCGTAACTAATTGTATCTTTCCCCCCCCACCCTTTGTTCTTCGTTGAAACCTCGCGGGCGGTCAACCTTTTTTCGACTGACACATTCCCACCCATTCCCTTTTTTTACCAAGAAATTCTAGAAACCACCCCCCTAATTTTCCGTTGGATCTTTCAAATGAAGTGCCAAGCTTTCGGTTCTTTTTCCCAAGTCAGGTTTCCAGAAAAGGTCTGGCTGTTGGACACAATGATTGATTCGGCCTTAGGGGTCGTTCCCCTGCGCCCCGTTTGAAATCACGAGGTGAGTGGATTTATAACGACTTTCGAGTTCCCACCCGCACGTTTTGGATGCTCCGCCATTGAACCGATCCTTTCTGTGGACTTCCCCCTTTCCCATCATTTTTTTTTGCCCTCGGCCGCAACCCCCCACCCTTTTTGACCCCCCGGCCGTCTTTCCCCGTGGGATCAGCCATGACCTTCCCCATGAGTCCCCCTTTCCCCCCCTTTCGTTCTTTCGCCCGACCCTTGACAAACGGTCTTTTTGTGACAGCCTTGGTTTTTTTTCCTCCCCCCCCGCGCCAACGGGATTGTGAAACTCACAGCCCCCTGGCTGTTATTGCCAACCCCACCCCTCCCCCTTTGCACTTTTTTTTGCCCGAGACAAGGGTACCCCCTTCAGCTCCCCGTTTTTTTTCTCTGTGTCCCGGTGGTTTTTCACTAGACATTTTTCACATTCCGTGACCCACCTCTTTAGAATCCTTGTTTAACTCCACCATACTTGCCCTGTTTTTTTTTCTTGTTTTCACAAATTCGCTTTGAATTCCCCTATGCCCTTGTTTCTGCCCTGGCCCATTATTACCCCGCCAACCAGTTTTTTTTCAGTCATTGACATCAGTCTCTCAATTTTTCTTTCAGATACGGATTTCTAGTTGACCCCTCCCCCCCCCTCCCCGTCTTCATCTTATCCGCTCTTAGACGGAAGATGCCCCCCCTGAGGATTTGATTTTTTCCTTACCTACCCCTCTCCCCCCCCCCCCTTTTTTTTTCGAAATTTTTGGGTCACCCACAGACTTTTTTTTGGTTTTTCCAGACTGATTTCCGTGCCCTCCCCCCCACCCTGACTCGGTCCCTTTTTTTTCCTTTTTTGTGAGAATTCGCAGTTTTTCTCGTTTATCTTCTTATTTCCCTCCTCCCCCCCCTTTGTTGGTTTTTTTTTTTAGAGATAAGTAAGAACAACTGTTTCATTCTCACGCTTTTTCGCGTTAAGATGCCGTTGGTTCGTTTTAAGATTAATGCAAAAAAAAGTATTTTTGGGTTCCCAAAGTTTTCCTCTATTTTTTTCCCCCTTTCTCCCCTCGAGGGCCCCTTTCGTGATCCTTTCTTCTGCTGATCGACAAGGGGCCTTATCTTGAGTTTTGGGTTATCCTCTGAAATCTTTGTGCGATGGCGAATTAGGCGTTGGTTTTGGCTTGCAAAAACGTATTTGTGCTGAATATTTCTGTTTACCCTGAACCCCCAGTGATGACTCTCCCCCGCGGTAATTCGAAGTCTTCCGTCGATTACCAGCAAATTCACCGTCCCCTTTCCCCCCCTTCTCCGTTTTCCCCCCAACCGCTTGGACCAGCAGGCTGGAATGTTTTTACGTCTTTCTTTGACCCCAACGCCACTGGACCATATTCATTTTTTTTTGTTTCCCCCCAGCCCAATCTTTTTGCTTTCTTAAATCTCTTGGCGATGGGATGCCTTGGATCACCCCCCTCAGTGTAGGCGATCCGGACCCCGGCGGCGGCGTATGGGTCTCTCTCCAACCTGTCTCCAGACCTCCCGTGCAGTCGACGGGCATTCTCAAGATTTTTTTTTTCTCAACTGCGTATGGTCTGGCTTTCTTCCCCCCCCTTTTTTCCCCCCTGTCCCCCGCCCCCCGTTCCCGTGATCCATTCATTCCATCGTCGGCCTTTTTTTCCCACCAATTTTCCCCCCTGCTTATAAGCCGTCCGCCAACCTTTTTTTTACCTTTACCTGCCCCTTCTTTTCCCCTCCCCCCCCTATATTTCACACGGTCAATGCGAAGATCACATCGGCTTCTTTGGCCTCTTTGGGTTTTGGGAGTGCGGATGGCACTTCTTTTTTTTCCCTACCCTCCTGGAGCCTCGTAGAGTGGTGTTTCCTCGAAATGTATTCCCCTTTTCGGCCCCCACTCTTTCCCCCCCCAACCCTTTTCTGGTTTTCACGAGCCGTTTTGGCTTTGACAGCCAGTCATGTACATTTTACACTTTTACGATGACCCCTTTGCTCCCCCCAGTTTTCGGCGACACCCTTTACTCGACTTCTTGTGCTATTGCTGGTTGTTGTCCCACCCCCCCAGTCGTCCCCTCTCCCAGATCTCCTTTTTTTTGGCCACACCCGCGCAGGGTACTGCCTCACCAAGACTTTTTTCTTTTTTTTTGCCAGTACAGGACATTTTGTTTTTTGAATCATGTTCCGGTGGGCCGTCCGTGCACCCCCCCCATTTTTTTTTATTGTTTTTGTCCCGGTTTTCTCGGTTCTCCAGGAAGGTTTCTGACAGCCACTCCGTGGCCTCCTTGTTGTCCCCTCGACCGTTCCAGCTCATTCGGAAATTTTTCTCCCCCCGTTCAAGAACAAAACCGCCGGCCGACTTTTCATCCCCCAGACCCAGCTCCCCTCTTTTTTCCCCCCCCCTTTTGCGTTTTATTGTGACCCAGGGTTTTTCCAAAAAGCAGTTTCTCGAACTGTTCGGGATTTTTTTTTCCTTTTTTTTCTCGATTTCCCCCTTCATTGCCTTGTCCTTTCGAAGTCTTTCAGGCTTTGCGCTTGTCGGGCCAGGATCCTGTTCAGAGATTCACCCTTTAATCCCACAGTCTAAACGCTTTGGTCATTCCTTTCCCCTTTCTTTTTTCCGGGTACCCCCCACCAAACCTCATGCGCCTGTTGATTAACCCCTCGTCTGTCACGTGTTTTTTCCCTCTTGTTGGGGCATTAGGACATTGTTTTTGAGCCCACCAGGCCAATATTCCTGGTCGGCTGGTTTCCTGTGCGGAATGGTTTTTGACATTTTTTCCCCCAGACCTCTCTGTGTTTTCCCCCAGAAGGGTGGTCGCCCTGGGAGGCCCGTCCGGGATCCTTTTTGTGTCTTCCCTTCCCCCCCCCAGGTGCTTCTCGAGAAAGTGTCCGGGCAGCGCAGTACGTGGTGCTACGTGGCTTCCAGTTCTTGATGTTGACTGTCTTATGCTCACGTCATGGCTCTAAGTTGCCCCCCTTTGGAATCACATCCAGCCCCGCGCTGGATGGACCTGTTTTCTGTCAATCCCTGCCCCCGACTTCACCACCAAAGGATCGTCACAGACAACTAACGAGAAGGTTCGCACCTACTTTACTTTCCCCTCCCCCCCCGGGCCTCTAACCGCTGCTTTTCTAACCCCTTTTCTGGGCCTGCTAGACCTTCGCTCTTAGTCATGACGCCCCCAAGTAGAATGTCTTCTTTGCATCCTTTTTTTTTCAGGCCCTTTTGTATAGGTAAGCCTGGAATAATTATAGCCAAACAATTAAGTGGCGTGGCTTTTCTTTTTTGCCCCCCGTTTCTCCCTCTACTTAGACGAAGAGGACTCACAAATTGTTGTCCCTCCTTTTACAACTTGAAACAAAGGACCCCCTAAATTTGTGTCCCCCCCGTTTCTTGCTCGTTTTTCTTTTGAGATTCCAGCGCCGGAGAGTAGCCCCGTTCCGTTCTTGATCGGTAGACAGTGTATCCTTTTTCCCCCGGGCAAACGCTTGGCTCGCGGATAGCGTGTGAATAGGCACAAGAGACAGATCTTACGGATTTGTGTTAACATTTTCCTTGACAGAAAATTTGTGGCCTCTTTAACTACCCGGAGATTATATGGGACCCCCCTCCCCCGTCGTTTCTTTGTTTGGACCGTTACTTTTTCTCTGGGCATTTTTCTCCCCGTGTCTTCAGACGCCATTTTAGGGCCCAGGCAGCCCACCGGTGCCAGGAACTGTTTTCCCGAAGCCATTGGATGTACTTGAAAGTCCCAATACCGTTCTTTTGGCGATAATGCCGTTTTCCCCCTACACTGACTTCCCCTGCGGTGGGATAGGCCGTTGATATCGAAGTTCGTGACCTCGTGATTCCTTTGTTCCCACCTTTTGGGTCCTTTTCCAATACGTTTTTTGCCTCGCGTCGGTCCCCCCCCCCCGCTATTCCCCGAGGCTTATTTAAAACGATAAAACCACAGTTTGTTGATCTTCAGTCCCTTTCCCAGGGGTGCTCACGCAGCTTCTTGCAATTCCAAGTGGTTTTTCTTCGTGCTGCGGTCTTTCGGAGATGGGATTATGGATAGAATTAGGAGAGTGAGACGAAGGTCCCTCAAGCACTCCGGAGAGAGAAAAAAGTCAGTCCCCTTTTTGACCCTCTCCTTCCCCTCCTTGACGAGCCGACCCCTCTCTGCACCTGTCTGCCACCCCCACCGAAAAAGGAGAGGCACGAACCCCACCCAGTCCCCCCCCTAAAAAACAAGCCTGGCCGTCATGCACCCTTTCCCCCCCCCCCCCCCCCCGTTTTCTCCCCCCGGGTAAGGACAACTCCCTAAAAGTTTGGCCCCACCCCCCCAGCCAGAGGAACAGGCCTTTTAAAAAACCCGACCTTCCCCAACCCAACCCCCCCCTGCTTTTACAGTGATGACCTTTCCTCCCGCCCCCCCACCCTTACGGCCCCGCCTCATCCAACCACCTCTAACCCCAACCCCTTTTCTCTCATTTTCCACATTTATCTAGGGATGACCAGATACTTTTCATAATCCCCCGTGTTTGTGTGTGTGCGAAGAGTTTTTATCTTCGGATTCCTCGCACGAGGTTTTCTTTGCGAGCCTTGGGACTGGAAGGTTTTGTGTTTCATTATCCCGTTACGTTGAATGTGTTATATGACTTCCCAGTTCCACCTCCGGGGTTTTGGATTTTTATTTTTTTGTAAGGACTTTTTTTTCCATCACTTTTTTTATGGATTGATACGTGGCATTTCCTGAAAATTTTGAATCTATTTTTCCCTTGTTTTGATATTTCCACTCCTTGCTTTTTTCTTTTTTTTCTTGGATTATATTAAATTTTTATTGGGTGTTCAGTTGCCACGCCTCGTAGGACCCCTGAGAGAGGGTCACGGAGATTCAGGTTTTTCAAGGCAGTTTTCGCGCCGACTTCACGGGGTGTCTTCAGTCCCCCCCCGGTATCTTTTCTCACGAGTCGAAGTTACCATCGCCCCCCCGCACTACGAATCACCGTCTTTCTTCGAATTGGTGTCTTCCGTAGCAACCCCCCGGAAGCGTGTTTTCCTTTTTTTCTTTTTTCCATTTCCAGTTTTGGATTTTTTTTTTTCTCCTTTTTTTTGTTTTTTCGAGGGCTATTTTTCTGTCCGGTATTACCTACTTCTCGGACAGTATCTTCCCTTGTGGTCTTTCCAAGTGTCCTTTTTTTTAGCCACCTAGTCAACGCCTTAAGTACATTCGTCGACATTTCGTTCTGGTGTTTTGCCCCCTCTTCCCCAAATTCCAGGAACAAGATTTAACCTTCACCAACCCAACGGCCTTCCATCCCCCCTCCTTGTCTTGGGGAGGGAACGGAACTACAAAATGCTTCGTTTTAAACCCACCAAAGTGCTTTTTTCCCGTTTTGTGTGGCATGGCAATTTTTTTGAAAAACAGTGGTATGAATGTTGCCGACCCGCGGGACTTCTGACCAGTGTGTACCTGGAAAACCCACGCCGAGAAGGTTTTTCTAACCCGGTTTAGTAACTTCTTAGAACACCCCCTTTTTTTTACTGAAACTACTGGGGCCGTCGAATGATTTTCCCCGTGAAACACATGTTGTTACGTTGGGGTGGGACCTTGAAACAACTCTCTCGCCCCCAGCTGTGTTGCGAGGCCTTCGTTCTCACCGTCACCATGCGCCCTAGTTGACCTTTGCCCCCGTCCTCCTCCAAGCTCGCCCTCCAGCAAGTCTTTCCCCTCCTACGTGTCCGTCCTTGAAATACGCAGCATCTTTTGAAATTTCTTTTATTAAAATTTGCCTTGTGAAAACTGATCCAGCCCCCTCTTAAATTCCATTATAATCGGTTTTTTCATTGCCCCTATACCCCTTCTTGGTCACATAGTTAGAGGGAAAAAGCGGTTTGTGACCAATGTCTTTCCCTCCCTTCACATGGGATGGCCTTTAAATCACTGCGGTATTGCATGTCCCCATAAGGTCCATGGGCTTTTTCTAATGCCCCCCGACCGAGCTGGCCTTCTAACCTCTGTCCGGAGCCAAGGAACAGCTGAGTTAAAGGAAAATTGTGCAAACACCCTTTTACGCCTTAGGGGGTTACGTACCTTTGCCTTCTTTGAATGTTTGTCTTTCTTCCCTCCCGCCCCAAAACCCCGTTCCAGTCCCGTGGCTGCTTCCTTTTTCGTTGTCCCCTTCCATTCTCGATTTTTTTGCGGTGAGTTTTCCAGCGTCCCCCACCCCCCGCGCTAAACACTTCCCGCACCCTCGTTCGGACTGGTATCTTTTGTAAAACTTCACCACCTCTTTACGACTTTGCTTTCCCTCCCACTTGTAACCGGCCATTGTTCGCAGAAATCGCTTCACTGGTCCCCTCCCCGTTAGGACCCAGTTCAGTGCGTTTTTGCAATCGTGGTGTGTCCCCCTTTTCGTACCAGCACTCACCTGGTCCTTGTACTCCCAAACCCCATGGGTTCTGTTGCGACTTATCCTTTCCTCTGCCCGGGTCCTCCCTCAGGTTTTTCTTGCAACGGTACGCCTTGGTTTTTTTTCTGTTTCCCCCGAGAGGCATTCCCCCGTCCCTTGGATTCGTCTCGTGGCCTTACCCTTCTGACTGACTTTTGGCACGTGAGAGTTTCTTTCCCCCCTTCAACTCGGGAGCACGTCGAATTTTTTTTTTTCCTCCCCCTTCGACCTCCCCATTTCTCGTCCACCTTTCCAGCTGCCGATTTCTCCAGCGACGTCGTTTTTAGGGCTGGTTTTCCATCTTTCCCTCCGCGGCTCGAGTTTGCGCCCCTTGCTCGATTCGATTTGTTAGGGATGGTTTTTTTTTTTTTCTGAAGTCGTTCCGTTTTTACCAGGGACTACTGCTGAGTTGGTTACCCCTACACTTAGGTTGCGGCACATCAGTGACCTTCGGACCCGGCCCAAAAAAAGGAGACCCGACCAATAGCAGTGGCAAGGTTGGAGTTTTTCTCTAAGTTCGAACCCCTTCGTGCGGTCAATAGTCAATTTCCCGGGAGAACAACTTCGAACCCCTGGAACTACCCCCACAAAAACCGTTGGGCACTTCGCTTTTGCCCCACTGACACAGTACTTCTTCGTGGGAGGTTTTTCGTTCCAGCTTTCTCCGTGTTTCTTCGAAGGTTTCCCCCGTAGTGAACGTTTGATCTGTCGTTTCACGTCCGTCGGTGGCCGGGAACCCCACCAGCAGCAAGGGCATTGCGGTCCTATTTTACATTTTAAATCTTCCGGGTCGTTTCTCTCTGTGGGCCGTTTTGTTCCATTTGGAAGTCATGAGGCCCCCCACCCCGAATTTTGAGGGCAACGCGTGTTGCCGTCTTCCTGTTAACCCCGATACATTTTTTTGAGTCTCCCAACCGTCCGCCGCGAAAAATGTTCTTGCCTTTTGTGACAACTTTTCTTATCTTTTCCCCCAACCGCCCCCCGACAATGCGTCCCCCCACTGCCAAATCCTACCAGCGTTTTCGCCAGAATTGTGGCGTGTTTGCCAAAGATTGGAGTTTGCAATCTTGTTCGAGCCACGTTTAGTGTTGTTTCAACGTGTTCCCCCCCTGACTTCCCTAGGGGGTGTTACCTGCGTTCCCATTGTAACGCGATGGGTGATACTGACGATTGTATCTTTCAACGCCCCCCTGGGCTTTTTTCAGCAACGACCTTTTGCCCCCGTTGCCTCTTGTCTTGACAACTGCCCCCCATTCCAAGAGACCCGTACAAAGGTTGTCTTTTTTTCCTGTCTCAGTGGCTCCCCCAGGTTAGAACCTAACCAATTGTCTCCCCTCCCGGTTATACCCCCCCGTAGCCTCTACGCTAACTTTCTCTGTTTTGCCTTCGCAATTGTCCCAGCGACACGCTGTAAATATTTTTGTACGTAAATACCCCCCCTATGCGACTTTTTTTTTGGATTCTTAAACCAAACCCTCCCTCCAGATGAACCACAATCTTTGTCCAGAGAAGTAGGCCCCCCCCTTTTTCCCTCGATTTCCCTGTTGTTTTTTCCAGCTTCTGTGAAAGATTTTTTTTTACATTAGGATATCCTCTTCGGCTTTTCTTCGCGTCAAATTTTTTTTTCCTTGCGGTTTTTTTTTTCGTGAAAATACCCCTCAGTTCCAACTCACCTGCCGCGCACCCTTATAGGTCTCACTTTCTGAAAGAACATATCCTCTTTCTTTCCCCCCAGCTCGTAATGACCTTCGTATAGCAGTTTGACCGCAGTTTTTCCAAACCTTCTTCTTCTGGATTTTAATTTCCAAGCTACCCTTTTGCCCCCCCATTACTTTTCTGACCGGAATCTCTTTTTCCAATTAACCCATTCCCTGTAGGTACCCTAAGTCGTGAGTCACTTAGTTGTTTTCCCCCCCCCCGATTCTCTCTCTTTTTTACCTTACGTCCGCCTTCCCGTGGTTGTTTTGTTTTTTTTTTCTGTAGATCTCCGCCTGACCCAACCTCCCTCCATCCCGCTGTTTTTTTTTTTCTTTGTTCTCCTCCTTCCCGTCAAACCAAAGGCTGTTTGTGGCCAAAGTTCTCTTTTGCCCGGTTTCGTTTAGCTTCCCCTTCCCTTACTCTTTGTTTCCCCTCTCTTTTTGACTAGGACTTTTTTTTCTTTTCGTGCGTCTTTTTTTGGGGTCTAGAGAAATTTTGTTTTTGGGCTGGCCGATGTGCCGCTCTTTTTCTTTTTCAAACGTGTTTTTCCCAATATTCTGGGCCAAGTGCCACTGAGTGTACATTTTTTTGCTCCCCCTCCCTCCGTGTCCCCCGAATTTTCCCCCCCTTTACGTTTTGTTACCGGCGACGTGAAACACCCCCCTGTTTCCCCCCCAATTTTTTTGTCCCTTTGAATCCTGTCCCCTCTTGGGCCCGAGTTCCTTTTCGCTTTTTCGGTCGTTTGAGTTTCACCTCCAGCCTTTGCTTTTTTTCCTTCCTCCCCGTGGTTGCCTGGGGAATGACCCTTCTCTTTTTCCCACCCCTTTTCCTTTCGGCGATCCGTGCCGGTCGCTTTTTATGGGTTTGTTTTTTTTTTTCTCAACGTCTACGTCCTTCCCCTTTTGTCCGGACCGATTTCCCCCCCCTTCCAAGAGTCCCCCCGCTCAACTTTGAGCGGTGTTGCCCTCACCTTTTGGGCGTTGAACGCTCTGTCTTGATCCCCCTTCCTTCAACTCGATTGTCCGACTTTGGACCCCCCCCCTCCGTTTTCGATCGCCACTTTTTCTACGTCACCGAGTTTTGCCTTTTGTCAAACAGGCTGCCCCCCCTTTTCCGCTTTCCCCCGTTCAATGCGCCTCTCTTTTTTCGGTGGTCGCCCTTTCTTTGTACTTCTCTTGCCACTCATTCCGCCCTCTGATTTTCAGGCGCGTCCGTGATTCCCATGTATTTAGTACAGTAGTCCTGGTTTTTGCTTGCCCACCCGCTGGGGCCGGAGCCCGGCGGTTTACTCCGACGTTCCCACTGTTCCGGTCCTCCCGATCCATGAATCCCCGGGTTTCGGCCCCCCATCCCCAGTCCAAAGTGCTGATGTCTGAGGTGGTTGACCAACTTTCTTCTTTTTTCAAGACGACCCAGATCGCCCGGTTGCAACGTGCGCCTGTTTTCTTTCCCCAGTGAGATTTCGATGGGAAACTTGAACTCCCTATTATGCTTTCCCTTTTCCTGACCTGCCCAACGGTGTATGGTAAGGTCCCTTTCCCGGTAGCCTTTTTTTTTCCTTCTCAGTGAGGAAGACTACTGTGAGTCCAGTTCCCCCTTTCTATCAGTTTTGACGTCTTTTCCAGGGGGCAGAGTTCAGACCCACGGGAAGGCCCTCCGGTGGCATTTTTTCCCCAGATTCCAAGCGGGAGCGCTTTATACAACTTCCCTCCCCCGCGCTGTTCCCCTGAGCGGTTTTTTTCCAAACGCAGAATACTCCTTTCTTTGGTCGCCTCTTTTTTTTGCACATTGCGTTTTTTATCCTGGCCTGTCGAAGGACTTTGCTTTCGGCCTTTGGCAACCGGCCTTGCTACGGCTTCGGCTTCACATTTAGCCCCGCTCCAACCCTCCTCCTTCCCCCTCACTCGTAAGCCCCCCCCTATTGCGCCTTTTTTTGCACCCACTTTTATGCCCCGGCCAGGAGCCTTAGACCCTTCCAACAGTCCCCTCTTGAGGCGGCCGTGTTGGCTTGATGTATACATCCATCTGCTTTTCTCCCGGACTTTTTTCTTGCTTCACTGTTACCGGCGTTACTTTTTCTGCAAATTTGCGTTTGGCCCCAGTATGATCTCCGCAGAATTTTTTTCTCCATTGCTACTCCCTCCCCTCCCGTTCGACATGGCACCCGGTTTTTGTGCGCGGCCTCGTGCTCTCCTGTGTCTGCGAATTCCCAGTTTCGAACCTTAAGTGCTGCTGGCCGTTTTTGCGTGTTGGCCTGCCTCCAACCCCCTTCCCATCTTTTTTTACTCACCCAACCGTTTGACCCCCCCGCGTCACCATTTCCTTTTTTTTCATTTTGACCCGACGCCGTTTTTTCCGGCGCCGGGCGCATGTTTCCCTCTTTTTCGTTGTTTCCCCCAATCCCCTTTCCCCACATGTTTGGTCCCGCTTCTCGTGCCGCTGTTCACCAGCATCCCTCCAAACCCTTCCGCGCAGTTCTTTTTTTTTTTCCGATGATGGGGCTTCCATTCGCCCCCTCTTTCGACCTTACATTCGCCGTTTTGCTCTTGCCAACCGCAAAAGTTTCCTCCTCCCCTTTGGTTGTGTGCTTTTTTTCCTTTTTGACGTTTCTCTTTACGGTCCCAACGTTCTTGAAGAGCTCCTTCTACTTTTCCTTTAAACCACAGATTTTACTGGAGCTGTCGCCCTC
>Ga0179593_1340611_pt1 | contig 17380 bp, 17 predicted proteins | sample CZODoug2_1_08_16_FD_185931 | JGI IMG/M metagenome (GOLD analysis project Ga0179593, IMG submission 185931) | Vadose zone soil fungal communities from Angelo Coast Range Reserve, California, USA - CZODoug2_1_08_16fungal (PacBio error correction) | ecosystem: Environmental > Terrestrial > Soil >... | reverse complement strand
TGGAGCGAACGTCTTTCGATCTGGCGTTCCTCCCTCTCCGGATTCGCTGTACTTTTCCCACCCGGTCCTTAGTCACGCGTGACGCTCTAGTGCCCCTTTCTTCCTCCCCCGTCTCATCAGGCGTGTCCATCTCGATCGAAATGCCTCCGAATTCTCCGTATTCGATGGACGGGGCCATTACCTTTCTTGTGGGGCAAAAGAGTACCGGGCTTCTCTTTTTCTTCTCTTTTCTCGTGTTATTGCTTGCGTTCCTTCCCTGTCGAACTTTCGATTTCTTTTCTGCATTTTTACAGGGCTTGAAAGCCTCGTGGTTCGATGCCTCCCCTCTTTCGTTTTTTCTCCCCTTCCGCAATGGGAGCCCTTGTAATGCGTTCCCCCCTTTCCATTCCTTTTTTGAGCTCTTTCCCCTCCTGCCACCTGCTTTTTAGGTTCAGTACTCCCAGCCTGAAGGTTTTCTTGTTCGTACCATTTTTTTGCCGTGCTTCTCCCCCCACCGCCGGTTCCCCCCCGTGTTTCCCGGAGCGTTTCCCCCCCCCCCCGAGGTCGTCCATCCCGTTTTTAAGGAGAGCGGTTTTGCTACTAATCGAATCAGTTGTTCTTCTCTTCTTAGATATTTCCTCGGTTCTTCCCCCGCACCCGACCCCCACCACCTTTTCCTCCTTTTCTTCTAAGGACCCTACGAGGTAGCAATTGACGTTCCTTTCCCTTCTTCGACCTTGAATGGCTCCTTGACCTCCCCTTCTGGCCCCTTTTCTCCCTCCCCCGCTCCCCCTGTCGTAGTTTTAGGACACCGGGATTCTTTCGCAGTCCGCTCTGTTTCCACTAGATAGCCCTATCTCTTTCTCTTGCCGAGATGCTGGGTACCCTTCTCCCTTCGGACTTCCCTTCTTGTTTTATTCCACCTTTGCCGGCGTGATTTCCATCAGACTCATCTCTTGAATAGGAGGAGTACTATCAGAAAAGAATGTGCGTCCCCTGGCCTTTCAGAGAGATGGTTCTTGTTTTTTTTTTTCGCCGTGTTTTTTTCTTGCTTTGTCCCCCTCCGTGTCAACCGCGCGACCGTCCGCTAGAGCCCCCGGAAGCCCTCTTTTCTGCGGACTGTGTCCCTTTTTTCGCTCTCCGTTGTTCACTTCCCTCGCCTCTCGAACGCCCTGGAGTCCCGCTCCGTTGGATCTCTAACGTTGTCTCCTTCTTTTTTTGCGAAAGAGACGTTTCTCCGCCGTCCGGTCCCACCATTGCAGCCGCTGTCCTTGACCTCTGTTCCTTTCTTGCGAACCCAGCGGATTCTCAGACGATTTTGATCTCTTTTGAGCATACCCGGATAGCGGCTCTCCTCTTTTCGATTAATTCCCCTTGTTTCCTCGCCTTTTCGCCGTATTGACCGGCCCGGTTTTTTTCTCTTTCCGCATTGGAGGTGCTCCTACGCGCCGCTGTCAAGGTTGAACGTTTTCTCCTCCTCCCGATCCGATTCCCTTTTTAACCCTCCGTTTTCTATGCGCCCATCACTTGAAATAAAGGCATTCTCTGACCCCCCCTTTCATGCGCCGATCGCGGGTTTCATGCCTTTTTAACTAATCTCCCTACGCTCACCTCTTTTTTCGGTGGTGGATACCCAACTCCGCAGGCTGGCTTAAAACCCTGGTAATTCTCTTCCCGCCAATTAAGCGTCATCCCTTCTTCCTGTCCCTTTTCTTTTTTCCATTTAGCTTCTGCGGATCTTTTCTTTTATGCTTTAGCTGGTAGCCGCGTCTCCCTCACGGGCTTCTTCTTCCCTTGTGTCAGATGTCTCCCCCCCCCTTGCGGTCAACCTTTGACAAGGATCGTGTTCTTCATTAGACGTGTTTTTCCTGGAATATTATTTTTTATTGTACTCTTCCTTCCGTCTGTTTTGGGGAGAGATTTCCTTTCAGATGAACAGGCCCCCGCACCTGCCAAAGCTAATCAGCGTCCGTTTAAACACCCGTCCTTTACCGCTGATAGCAGGCAACCGTCCTACCTCCGGTTTCTTGAAGCCTGGCGCCCTTTTTTTTCCCTTTTTTTTCCATTTCCCTTTCCTTTCGCGTCTCTCGATATCTTTTTTTTCTTTCAACCTCCCCAGACTGTCAACCGACGCTGCACGGGTTTGGGATTTGCTCCAGGAGGCCGATTGTTCCTCTCGGCCTTTTATTTTTCTCCCCCCTCCCGCCTGACTTCCTTAGACGGAGTCCCCGTCCAGACCGGCAGAGTCATTAGATGGTTTCCCCCCCTCTCGTTCCAGATTTCCCCTAAACGCTCTCTATGCAGGTTTAAAATTCCTCCTTTTTTTTCCATGCCCCCCCCCGACGCTCTCCAAAGTTTCCCGCTTTCGGTCAAGGCGGAAAGACCCAGCCTTGTCATATGAACATCTCTCCCCCGCGTTTTTCTCCCCTCCCGCCTGCTGGTAAGTTGTTCTTTGACCCTCTTGGCTGAGGCCTCTGTTTTGTCTGATGTCTAAAAGGCTCTTCTTCGACCATCGTCTTACGGTCGTGCCCCTCCTCACTTTACTTTTCAGATAGATTTTTCGCTTTTACGGACCGATGAAAAACGTTCTCCAGATAGACAGGTTTTCCTTTTCTGCCTCTCTCCTCCTGAGGTTTCCTCTTCCCTTTTTGCAGGCTTCGTGGTGGGAGAAGTCTCCCAAACGGATGACTTGACCCATGTGCTTTCTTTAAGACCCCCCCCTCTTTTTTCCCTTCCAGTTTTTCCAGTAGGGCTCCCCGCTGCTCCGACCCACTCCATTTTCTCCCCTTATGTTCTTTTTTCGGACGGAACGCTGACTCCTTCCTCTCAGCTTCTGCTTTCGTTGAGGGGTCCTGCTTCGTTCTGCGTTTGGCAGAGAACCTCTTCTCGTCAAGCTGTCCTGCCCCCCTTTTCGCGCTTCGAGTTGATAGTGCGAAGCTATCGCCTCTGCGAGACTTTTTTGCTTACGCTCGATACCGTTTTTGCTGGGATTAGGCGTTTGCTCGTCGTGGAGGCGGTGACAGTATCGCCTTTGAAACTGGGTACTGAATTTGGGAGTTAACTCAGGTCCTTTTCCCCCCCGCGATCGTTTTTGGTTTTTTTTTTTTCCTCTTCTCTACTTCCCGAGATGCGCTTCACTATCTACGCACTTCGGGACCCAAAATCATGTCTCTCCTCTAGGCCAGCAGATTTGAGTGATTCTCGTCCCATCCAGTATGTCCACCTAGAAACGGGGTGTCTCTCACAGGCACTAAAGGAAAATGCTTCCCACGTCCCTCCCTCTTCTCACTCGTGGGTTCCTTTACCCGGCTCCTGTTCCAGGCTGTATGAGAGCATTAGGCATTGGGAATGGCACTTACCAGGGATACCATTCGGCATGGAGACGGAAATCGTCCTGCATCCTGAATAACCCCTTCTCCTTTCTTCACTTCTATCCCCCAGTGATAGACTCGTCTCATTGTTCTTTCCTCAATCGACGATCGCCCTGTTCGCTTGTACAAAGGACTACGTCATTCCTTTACTTTAGACCCATTCTATATCCTCGCCTTCGTCGTGTGAAGGGCGCCGGTTAGATCCCACCCATGTGAAGACCCAGATTTCTTCTCGAACTTTCCGTATCAGTCACTTTTTCCCCTCCTTTTCCTGTTGCCTCGACCCCCTGGTTCGACGACGGTATCGGTCCGGACCCTCTTCCTCTTCTCTTTCAAATTTGTTCTAGAGATTCTCGGATCTAACTTAATCATATCTGTAGGGATCCTGCTTTTTTTTTGCCCCCGCGGCCCTTTCCGGTTCCGATAGGCGGGCAATCCCTCTGCCTCCCTTTCTTCATTTTTTTTTCTCTACGAATGAATGTCGGAGCCCAGGATATCGGACCAGTAGAACTGGTCCCCTTCCTTCGTAAGTCGGGGGGGACCTTCTTTTCCCCCCCTCGGCTAATTTATTTTACTTCTGCGCGGCGTCTTGGATCTAATTCGAATTGTAGAGGTCCGAGACGGACCGAACTCCCCTTTTAGTGGTTCGTCCCCGTTCCTTCGCCATTCCGACGAATGGGAGCCCTTGTAATTGAGTAAATTTGGCCCCCCCCCTTCCCTGGAGATCGCTTTCCTTTTTAGTCGCAGGTTCCAGCCCCCGCATTAAGTAATTCTCGGTTTTTACCATGACTTCTCGAACACCGCGGAGTGAGCTGTTTCTTCCGTATCGGGAGCCGTTCCTTACAAGGAGATCGCTTTTTTGCCTCTCGAAATCCTGATGTTGAGTCCATCCTCCTTGCCGGCCCCTGACGGAAGAGCTCCTCGACCACCCCCCTCTTGCGCGGGTGTCCAGTCCGTTCCCCCTTTCTTTTCCGCCACTTCGTTCCTTCCCCTCGGACGAACCTTTTTCCGGTAATTCTTTTAGAGAACTCCCTACCCTCCCAGTTTTCCACCCCCCCCTCCTGATCGTAGGGAGAAATAGGATGTTCGAGATTCTCCTTACGTCTAGCTTCCCTTTCCGATCGGCTCCGCTTGACGAGATTCTTGTCATCTACTATGGACGTGGCATGATCCAAACGGCCCGACGAGCAACGGCCCCTCACTCCCCCTCTCGAAGTCTTCATCTTTTTTGCGTTCCCCCTCTTTCCAGTCCGAGCCCATTCAATTCTCCCCCGGCCGTTTGTCTGCAGCTTTCTGGCACGCCGACTTCTGGTTCCGACGGAAAAACGCTGCGACCCTCGTCCTCTTTGCGCTCCCCCTTCAGCAGCTTTGAGTCTCTTTCGTTGCCGGGGCCCGAGATTCCAACCTTCCTCCCCTCGTTTTCCTCCCCCAGAGTAGATCGACCCGTTGTAGCGCTTGCTGATCGGAAGAGACCTCTCTGGAAGGGCCCTCCCTCCCTTTTCGCGCTCTACTCCGTCAGTGGACCCATCCCTTCTTTCTTCGAAGACGAGTCCGCTGCATATCCACGGACTGACCACGCAGCGCCTCTTTTATCCTTTCCCGCGCACCCTTTTCATTGCGAGCCGTCCCCAAGCGCAAGGTGTTGTTTTCCCTTTTCTGTGGAAGCACGGGTTAACGGGCACGCCTGCTCCTCGAGAGGTTTTACTCTTTCTTCCCCGAGGCATTCTCCTCGCGGACTCTCCACTGTAGACTCTTTTCCTCTATGACCATAGATGCGCCGGCTCGCTCTGGCGTGACCACCCCCTTTTGCGCCCGTCCCTCTTGTATTGGATACCATCCCGCCGGATGGCTTTCGCCGTTTTCCATCTCCCTCGATAGCAAAGACAGAAGCGATTCTCCGGTGTTCCCTTTTTAGAGTAAACCCTCTTCTCCTGACATGTTTTTTTTGACTTGACCGCTGGGAAAACTTTTTGACATGGCGGACAGTCCGAAACTCGTGAGGATAGGCATTTTTTTTCTCCCTCAATGACCCCCCCGTGTTGAACGGCTACGCTGCTTCCTTATTTTTGATTTCTGTGCTTCATGGTCATCGTGATTCAAGAAATAAGAATTTGTTGTTGATCGAGTCCCCCCCCCCTGAACCCGATGCCATGCCCAGAACATATGCCCTACCCTAGAAAGCATTTTTTCCCAACCTGTGAGAAATCAATGTGTACTGCCGCTCTGCACTGTTTCCCCCCTCTTTCCTCCGAGTTCTGGAGACTTTTGGAGCCATTTCAACGTTTCCAGCGTCACGTTCCCCCCTCTTTCCTCTTCCATGATATGAAAGAAGCAAGAACACCTTAGAATCGCCTCGTGATGGCGGAGAGACCCCTTCATTCTTTCCCCTCGCCAAGCGTGGGTACCAACTCCCTCATTGCGTCTCCGTCGATCCGTCCCTGCGAGAGGAGGATGGTTGTTCACGAAACGGTACCCATGCTTTCCCTCCCCCGGTCCGTGTATCCATTTTTTCGCAGGTTAGACTCATTTTTTTTTCCTCCCCCTTGGGAAAGTTACTTCGCCTGCGGCGGCCCTTTCAATGCGGCCCTGATCAAATGGGTCATCCTTTTCCGGGCCTCTGTTCCAAAATGTTTTTCGCTTGGACGTCGAATGGCGGGAGTTTTTCTGCCCCTTTTCTTTGCTCGACGCTCTCAATCGTCGTTTGTCATCAGCACCTATTGTCCCTTCCCGATGGAGAAACTCTCCCGCGCAGACCATCGGGGCCGGTCGGCAATTTCCCTGGGCGGTTATTCGATTCGTACAAGTCTCCCCCTTTCTATACTTGTGTGGACGGGCTCATCGATGCCTTTCTGCCTGGGTTTTTTTCGGCCGATCTGCGTTTCCCCCCAGCCAGAGAACTTGGAGAAGTATCGCCTCAGACGTTTTTTTCGATTTTTTTTTAGGGTTGGTCGCAGAGCGTTGTTCGTATGTCCAGCGGCGGGTCGGCGGACCCCCCCTCCTCCCCCCTGATCGTCCCCTCTCCTCAGTCAATTTCTGCACATCTTGTCCTAGTCACTTAGAAATGTGCCTTCTTTTTTCCTTTTTTCAAGTGAATCCTTCTTGCAGTGGGAATCTGCTTAGGTTAGTACCAATTTCCCCTCTTCTCAGACAAGAATCTTCCATCTTCCCCCGCTCGCGTTCGATTGATCGATGCTGACCTCGCTTCCTTCTCTTTCCTTTTCCCCCCGATGTTCTCATCCCGTGGTGCGCGGCAGAGACGGACGCTGCTTCTTTCTTTTCTTCTTTTTCCTTCAAATACTTCCTTGATTAACTGTCCATTGTTGACATAGGATTCCTGAACCCACCGGCGCAAGATGGGGTTTGTTGGGCGAGGTGCTATCTCCCCCTTGCTTGCCGTTCACCGATCGCCCGTGTGACCATAAACAGAAGTACGTCTGAAGTTGCAGGCCAAGACGATCTCCCTGTAGAGGAGTTGCTTTTCGACCTCTCGCTTTCGCCGACCCTGACCCCGGTTAAGAAGCCCCCCTGGCACATGGTACGCCCCTTTCTTTTCTTTCTGCATGGAAGGGATGTTCTTTGACTGGACCTTGCCTTTATGCCACCTCGCCAGAGGTCCTTTGCCCGTTATACCCAATTCCACATTCCTTGATTGCATGGCGCCTTTCCTCTTGACGCCATATTCTCCTCTTTCGTTTGCGTCTCGTAAATTGCTGCCCCGAGATCCACTGTCGACCTTCCTTTATTTTTCAAGATTCTGATACTTGTCCGCCCTTCACGACGCGCGTTGTTCTACCTCATTGCATTTCGTCTCCTGGTCCGATAGCCGGAGCAAGACGTTTTTTAATGCCGGTCGTCACGCGCGGTGCCACAAGCGCCTTCCCCTACCCGCTCTAATTTTTTTATATCCCGTACCCTATCGCTTCGTCTTCTTACTAACAAGCATGTGACGCGGTTCTCCCCTTGTCGCTGATATAACTCCCTCTTGAAAGTTCGTTCGCCTCCTGGAGGAATCTTCTTTTCTACCTCTTTTATGAGTCTCCCCCTCCGCCCTTCAGGCGTGATATCAGCGACAAGCTTCTTTTTTGCGGTCCCGCAAGCACATTTTTACGCGATAGGACGGGCCACTTCTTCGCCTCCCTCCTTAGGACTCCCCTGTCACCCCATCTCGAACGACGACCCTGCATGACGCCGGCTTCCCGTCCTGATGGACCATTCTAGTTCCCTCAACCACCTACTTCGTTCCTTCCATGGTTCTCCTGCGATAGGTGAATGAAGACGATACGTTTGAGCCGCTTGTTTTGAATCGAAGGTCTATTAGATAGCTGAAAGGAATTTACGAGTCCGCGCCGAAACCTCGCATAGATGGAATTCGCGCACCGATCCATTTCTCACACCTTATATCGTTCCGTCTTAGTTTCTCCAACCCCTTCTCGGTCTAGACGCGCGTTGAAAATCCCCTTTCCGTCTCCGTTTCCCCCCCCCTTTTTCCCCTTACCTCAGAGACCTTTCTTACGTATTGGCGTCCTGGCATTTAGTGCCGGTATACCCCCCCTCTTTTTCGCTTTTATCTCACAGCAGTGTTCGCTGCGGGCCCGATTACTACTTTCCTTACGAAGGTAGCAGATTGCCCTCACCGTTCCCCTTCTTTTGTCTTTACTTGCAGTGATCCCCGTCACGTCCTGCATGCAGGCGACCCCTCACTCTGCACCTCTCCCACCATCTGCTTGTTGTGCCGCCGCTCACGCCACCCCTTTCCTTCCCCCTGTTCTCAAGTCGGCTACCTTTTCGGAATGAGCTTTAGCGAACCCCCCCCTCCCCAAGCACTTTCCGGAACTGCCCCCATTAATCGCTAAGAGGAAATTGTGAATCCAAGCTCCCCCCCTCTTCTTTAATCTCAACTGACGCCTCCGGCTTCAGCTTGACGAGATGTGCTTTCCACTCCCCTTTTACCAAGTTTTCACTTGCCCGCGTCACGTCCGCAACTTATTTAAGCTCGATAGCAGTTTTCGGCGCCAGTTCCCCCCAGTCAGCACCCTCCCAGGGTAAAATTTGCCTCCCAACTTGACATCGCGTGTTTCGAGCGCGTCGATTTTTATCCCGCCGACCGCAGCTGACTCCCCCTCTCCACCAGGAAAAAAACTCTTAGCCACCCTATTTTCGCGCGCGCCAAATTCAAAGAGATTTTACTAAGCCACATTTGTCCGTTGTCTTCCCCCCCCTCCTCTAGCATCCCTCCCGAAATTCAATCGCGCCGAAGTCTAAACAACACTCCTCCCGATACGTTTCAATTCATTGTGGACCACTGACTAGAAGGTTCCCTCCGTTCCACCTCCGAACCTCCTGACATGGATCGCGAGACTACCTCTTTTTACCATCTGAGGTCGCGGCCGTGCGACCCTACCCCGATTTCTATCGTGTGTCACCGATCCAGGCTCTCAAAACCCACAGCGTAACCCTCTTTTCCCCGCTCAAGACGCCAACAAATTTTCTTTGCCTTTCGCAGCAGCATTTACCACAGGCCACAGTATGTGGTCTGTGCCCTTCTCTTTTAGACTACCCTATGCTTAAAGGAACTTTTTTTCTTATCCGAGACTGCTCCCAGGTCCCCCGCATAGCGCGCTAGTGCACTGTGCCACTCAATGGTGCGTCACCCCTTCGCTGAAAACATCTGCCGCCGCCACGGTTCGGACGGCCACTTCCCCGACACAACCCTACCCCCGCCCTCCGCCTGTTGTTTTTAAACCACATCCTAGGCATGGCTTGTTTAGTCGCTAAATTTTTTTTTCTTGGAAAATTGCGCATACGCCATCCTATCAGCCTCTTCTCCTTTGGAAATTTTTCCTTTCCCCCTTTCCATAGTCCCGTCTCTTTTTATTGCACTTGACGATGGCCGTATGCCCCACACCTTTTTCATAGTCTCCAGGACACTCTGTTCTATCTTTTGCCAGAGTGGATATCAACTTTTTGGCGTACAACCCGTGTTGTAGACCAAGAACGCTGTTTTTTTTTTTTATTTCCCAAGAAGTGTTTGGCGAGGATTTTCCTAGCAGCATCCTCTCCCGGCACCTCCGTGTTCTTTTTTTTTCATCTCCACTCTTCCCCCGGATCGATGCCCTTCCCAGACCCCCCTCTATCTACTACAGCAGCGATCACCGATCCGACGGTGCGCCATTGCCCACGTACCGACCGCTTCCCCTCACTTCCCGATTCTTTCTTAACTTTTTTCCCGAAACAGGGACTTTTCCCCCAATCTTCAAGGCTCCCCCCCCCTCATATCCTCATGAAACCGTCACCCCACATGTCCCCCTTTACACTTCTAATTCCCGTTGCTTCCTTATTAATACGGCAGCAGATGTTCAAGCAAGCCACTAGCGTTGTGTTTTTTCCCACTCCCGCAGTACTCCCTTTCGTCTTATTAATTTTGCAACTCCCCCGACCGGCGATCCCTTAGTAAATTTGTTTCTAATAACCGGTTCCCAATGATAAATGTCTGTGCTATTTCACTGCTCTCTACGAGTGGTGTTTTTTTTCCCCCTCACTGCCTTCCAACTGTCCTTCAATCCTTCCCCGAGCGACAACCGGCGTTAGCCATGACTCTTCAAATAAAAAGTGCAAATACGACTGCATCCCCCTCCCCCCAGCACCACCCCACCGGAAATCTACGGTCTCAGTTCACCTTAACCTTTTTTTTGCGCTTTGGCCTCCCGGTCTATTTTTTAGACTGCATTAGTGTGAGCTCCGTGCTACCGGAAGATTCCCATAGTAGTGTGAAAGCCTCCACTTCTTTTTTTCCCCGTCGAATGTATCCCTAACGTTTTATCTACAAAATTCGTACGCGGTCAGTTGAAACATTCTTCTAACCCCCCCTAGCTTCAGCTTTGCACCTTCCGAGACAACGTTAATCTCTGATCTCAAATTAGTATTTGGCTTTTCCCTTTTCACTTCTACTTTCTTCTAGTAAGGCAGATGTCACCTCTCCCACTCAACCAACCGACAAGGCGTACCAAGTCGCAGTCACATTGCGGCGCTCTCTCATGAGCCCCTCATTCGCAGTCGTCCCATGTTTACGAAGTTCCCCCCCTCTTGAGTTTTCTTCCACCAAACTACTGAACTTCCTTCCCCCCAAGAGAGAGGACCCCCCCCCTGGCGCCTTTCTGCTCGTGAGAGACCTCGCATACTTAACGAAAAAGATCTCCGCTTTGCCAACCTTGCCGGCCTACCCCTCTTCCTGTTATTTGGGAAATCGCCACTTCTTTATTTTCCCTGACGGCCTTTTATAGTCCCCCCCCATGACCTCTCGTTCCATCAAAACGATCTACCGATACGATTTTCTTTCCAATTGATTACCTAATGATACTCTCCTCTGCTGTTCACCTACGCCCCCCTATTGGTGACGCTGGCTACAAGCAGTCGCTGCTCTTCACGTTTTAAATCGGTACTATAATCAATTCCTACACTCGCAAGTGAGGAAAGTTATTCCCCTCCGACCTTGATGGGCCTTTTTTCGACCAGTCCCAAACTTGCTTGGCGGTGGTAGGCATATTTGCCGCTCCCTTCACCGATATCCTGCAGGAAAAAAAAAACCCCCACCAACAGAAAAATATCTTCCCTAATGGCCTGCCCCTCCTCTTTGAGTGATTCATCGCGGTTACCCGATCGTCCCATACGCGTTACGGTTAAGCGACTCCCCCGTGTTCGTTCCTCCCTATCAAAAGGCACAGAAAGACCCAGTTCTTCTCTGTTCCCCGCGAGTCATCCTCGATGAAAAGGATGTCACATTCCATATGGAGAAAAGCAGCAGCGATTAAACAGGCAGCATACAACTTTTACCCCTTTGAGGCACGGCGACTACCTCTTGTCCGCCTGTTATCACTTTCCTCATCTATTTTTTTCTTCTCTGCTTCGCCCTGCTTCCGCGAGAATAAGAACCCCCCTTATTTATGCTTCCCCTGAAATTGTAAGTCTCTAGTCCCCCCTATATTTTAACCCCTCACCTCTAGGCAGGCCTTAAAAATGTTCCGTTTCCCCTTCCATATCACGTCACCTAATTTCCACCCGTCTTCACTGTTTCCGAAAGACACGGGCGAACGATTCTTTTGTCGTCAGTCAGATGTAAAAAAAAACCCTTCTGCAAAGCTCATGGCGTCCTCTACCCCGAGGTGACGAACCTTAAGTGTACGGGCCCTCCGCAACCCCTCTGCTCGCGATTAATCCTTTACCAAGATCTGGAAGGATTCATCCGAGGATCCTTCCCCATTATCTCACACGTTGTGTGATGGAGAATTCCTTCGTCCCCTCTCCTTCACGCTTTTTTTCATCTAGAAGGAGGCTGTTTGGCGGCGGAACCTTTTCAACATTTGAGTAAAAGACATACATCTTTTCTTTTTGCGCCGTCCTTCTCGCCCTTGTTTGTTCACCACCTCCTCTAGCCTTCCCCTGCAGGCCTGGAATTTTCCCTTCGAGATGTTTCGGAAATTCCCTTACCCTTGTGGAAAGAACCGTCTCTTCCCTGGATTTTTTTTCCCCCCTAATGTACCTACGCATTCTTCCGGGATTGATCCCCGGCTGTCCCGACCCGGTCTTATTACGCGTCCGGACAATGAGATGGACCTGCGAAGCCTCCCAATCTGACTAGTAAAGGAAATCCCTTTATCTTTGCAAAGACCATCCCCCCTGCGAGACTGTTACTCCCCCTTTCGAGTGCAAAGTTACCTCCTCTTCTTTCATTACTCCTTGCCCCTATGTTCACCACGTCGCATCAGGAAAGAACAACATTTTTTTTCTTTTTTTTTGGATAACCATGTGCCTTTATTTCCCCCCCCTATGATCGAAAAATCGTCCACGTCCACCCCCCCCACCCCCCGTGTACTCACGTTTTTTCTTTCAGCGGGAAAAAACCTTTACCTTCCTCACCGAAGAGTCGTTTGTTCCATTCCTTTTCCCCCTGGGACAATCAGATTTTCTCCCTTGATATATCCAGGCCTGCAGCGCGGGATCTACCACATAGAAAAAAACAAAAACCATTCAGTTTGTGTCCCCGTAAGTCGTGCCCATCTATTCCCATTTTCCTCCGTTTTTACTGCACCATTTTCTTAATTTTTCCTCCGCCCTCCCCTCTAAAGCCCAGCACGCCTGCGGGTATAAAGCCCACCCCCACGGTAACTTCCCGGGGCCCACCTTTGTCATCTAACGCTATTACGGTCTCCTCACTATCCCACCGAGTCGACGATCGTATCTCAGTTGCGCTCTTTCCTCCTTTCCCCATCTGAAGCATGGAACGAATCATTGTTCAGAATTACCATCCTTCGACCGAGCCCAGGACTTCCGCTCGATCCCTCTCCGCGAAGATCCTTTCCCCTCTTCCTAACCCCTTCAGGTTCAAAGTGAATTATCCGCGGCTTTCCTCTTCGTTTTGTAGCTCACACCCCCGCCGCTTTTTCCCGACCTTTTCAACCTCTCCCTTAAACTCCAACATGCTTTTTTCTTTCTGCCTCCCAGGCACTTTTCTCTTTAGTTTTTAGCTTTCCGGTGTCTCAGTCGTTTAGGCAACTGAGAATGGACCTAGCAACAACACGAGAAACTTAAAATCCCCCCACCAACGCGTCGATCTGAAGCCCAGATGGCTTGTTGGATGCGAAGTGCCAAGAGTTCCTCACCTCCGGAATTCCTACCCCTGCTTTTTCTTTTTTGTCGCGAACCTGGACCATCGACGGTTTCCCCCCCGAGGCCGTGGGCTCCTTATTTGCGATCGAGCGCCCACGCAGAGCACTTTCGTAAGCCCCCCACCCTTTTTTTCAGATTCTTCCGCGTCGTACAATGCCATGGTTTCTGGGAGGGACGTTCCTTGCAAGCACCCGTGGTCCGGGAACGCTTTCGCGTTCGCTCTTTTCCTTTTTCACCCCCGCGGTCCTTAAAACCGTGTTTTTTTTCAGTAGAGCTGTTTTAGAAACGTCTCTTGCACCTCCCTGTTTGAGAAACGCCCCCCTGATGCCGCGCCGGTCTTCAAGTCCCCCATAGACAGCTTCTACGCTGCGGGTTAGTGATCCCACCCTTTTTCTTCGAGATACCATCTTCATGCGCTCCGCCATCCCCATGCTGCGATCCCGCAACCTTCTTGTTTCTTCGAAGAGATCAGTCCTCTGTCCTTGACCGGCCCAATGTCCGTGAGGTAGAGAAACGTGGACTTCCGCGGGCCGCCCACGCAGGGCGCACCCCCCGTTTTTTTTCCCCCGGTACGCTGCTTTATATTCGACTTTCGGTTGGGGTATTGCTTTTCGCATCTATCTCATCGTGTTGGTTGAGTTGCGCTTTGATCCCTCCCCCCCCGCAAATCGCGTCATTACGTCGCATTTATCGTTACAAACACTTAGGTTACCCCCGCCGCTGCACAGGGGATCCCAACCGTTTTTTGACCTGGCGACTGGCCGTTTTCCATCCTCCTCCCCCCTTCGATCTAATCACGCCTCACAGACTGTCACCGGTCGAAACCCCCTCAGGCCTTTTTTTCTTTCTGAGCGGCATTCCTGGTCCGATTGGCAGCTGGTAAGAGCCAAGGTAGGTCCCAGCCTTGCGTCGTCTCTTCCTATCCTCGGCAGTCAGAACGGCGCGGGGAATCGCTTGTTTTTCTACACTGATCCATCGACCGGCTTGGCGCTTTCCTTTTAAGTGACGCTGCTGGCTGAATATTTTTCCAAAGGACTTTAATGTGACCCTTAGAGGCGGAGGACCCCCTCGCGACTCAGGCCTTTATCAACTCCTTCCTCCCCCCTTTTTTTGCGATTGGTTCAAATCGGCTTGCTTTTTAAGAATTTCTCGTTATCAATTTCAGCAGAATTTATCTGTTTTAACGTCTTTTTCGTCGACGCGACCCCGGCCATGTTCGTTGGCAGCTCCCGATAGGCCCCAGGTAAAATTATCTATCTCGGACTCCCTGTTTTTTGTTGTGGGAAGTCTCATATCTGCATTTAGGACTCCTGTTGTAGAACCTCCTCCCTTTCCGTCGAAGTCTCGCAGGCCATTGTCGAGCGCCCTCGGAGCTTGCTTTTTTTCCGTCCTTGTCCAGCGGCGTGTCAGTTTTTTTACCACATCGACGACTTTTTTCGTACCCCTCCTCCTCCCCAAATCAATTGGCGTCCCTTTCTGGTCGGCTAGCCCGGAAAAGCCCCTCGCTACTTGCCCTTTCGGAGCTGAAGCTGGCTTTTTCTGGAAGGCCCTTGGAATCTCCACTCTTTTCTTCCAGCTGCGATGGTCGCCCCCCTCCTCTTCTTTTTTTTCAGATGCGATCGCGATCGTTTTTTTTTCTCATGCTGATGATCGAGCTGGTATTTCCCTGACTCCCTCTTTTGTTTAGTCCGTTCCCTGGCGCGGCGCTCCCCTTTCTTTTTTTTCTTGGGTCGAGAAAGCCATTCTAAAATGCTGAACTTGCCGATCTTGTTCGGACCCGCGGATTCTTCCCACCTTCTCCAAGATGGTTTTTTTTGAGATGATCCCACGGGCTTCCCTCCAATATTCTAATCCCGTAGGACTTTCACCCCAAAAACATTCCGTGTTCGATGCGAGCGGACCTCTTCTGGACTTCTCCCCCCGCGTTACCTCTCGAACTCTTAGGAAGTACACAGCCACCCGACTCCCCCCTTTTGTTTGAGAAGAACCCCTTATTCCCTCCCCCCGAGGGCTGCTCATTCGGTCCTGGTTCCAAGAACACCTTCGGACTTTAAATCTGTCAATCTTACTCCGATAGCAGTCGGACTTGCAGTTAACCCACCCATTCAGGAGTGTCCTTTAGAAGAGTTTGCGCAGCGGCCTTCCACGTTTTTAGATCTGTTTTCCCTTCCCTTCCCTCCTTCTATGAACAGTGAGAATTACTCCCCCGCCGCCCCACCCCAGGTAAGATCGCTTTTGAAGTAGAAATTCGACTTTATAGCAGACTGTTTAGTATTTTACCCCCTCCTCCTTTCTTGGAATTCGACGGTTCATATTCCGGTCTCTTGTGGCATGCCGTTCCACCACAATGGTTTTCGACCCTCTTTTTTAATTTTATGAGTGATCCTTCCTTCGATCCCGCGTCACGTTTGCTTGGGGTATACCCCCCTCTTACCTTCTGATATACAGCCAGCCCCGGCAAGGATGCGTTGCCTACGAGGCCTATCCCCCCTCCCTCCTGTTTTTTTCGCGAGCTCTTTTTTCGCAAGTCCTTTTTTGATCGAGCTGCGGCTGTTGGCGTGGCCCCGCGTCCCCTGCCCCTCGATCTAGACGGGCAAATTGCGTCCTCCCGAGACTTCTGAAGGAGACATTGTTGCCCCTCGCCCGCGCCCAGCATTCGCGCCGTCTGGACAAGTCGAGACGGTGTTTCCTTCCCCCTTCGTATTTCCTTTAAAAGCTGGAACAGTGTTTTTAAATCTTACCCTTCTCGGTGTCGGGATCGATTCGGACTAGGGATACGACTCGCTCGATCGTGGGAAATTCTTTTCCCCTGATTCAGTCGCAACTTTCTGCCTTTTTTTCCAATGGGAGCCTAATTGGATAATCTTCTCTCAGCACTCCCTGAACACTATTTTCTTCTCATTTTACGTCGGAGATCAACCACCATAGGAGGAGTTTGCGTACCCTGGGCGTGCTCCACCGCTTTTGTTCGCGTGTCCCACGTTAGATTTACCGCTCAGTTCCTAACTAGAGATAGCTTGGCGCTCCCTCCAATCCTGTATGTTGAGTCGTGTAGATCGGTGCCGGCCTGCCTCCCTTGACACATCACCCACCCCCCCCAGCTTGCCGAGGTCTAAGGAGCCTCGAGTAGCCAATTTCGTTCCCTCTCCAGGTCCGTCGGCTGGCTTTTCCATAAAAATCACGGAGAGCAGCTCCTGCGGAGTTTTTTTACAAACCGTGTATGCCGTAGGAGAAAATCTGTGCTTTCTTTTCTCGTCCCACGCGAATGAGAACTCCCTCCGCGATGGCTTCGTTTCTTCTTATTATGCTTGGGCATCCATCTGCCAGTAGAACCGTTTGTCTCTTAAACGGCCCGGTTTTCTCACCCTTTTTCCCCCCTCTTCCTGCTCGAGCGCCCGTAGAATATGAGCTTGCATCCGACAGGAAAGAATGGCCTGACCCCCTTTCATTCCGGTTCTTTCGGTAGATGTTCTCCTCCTACCGCCTTTCTTTTGGACCGAGGCCCGACGGCGAACTATTCCCATCTTTTAGAGCGGCAATGGCAGTTGATTTGCGATCTTCTAATGGGCGTCTTTTGAGGCACCCCCCTAGTTTCTCCCCACCTGTCGAAGGCACATCTTTCTTAGTTCCCTTTTTCCCGCCCCCAAAAAGAGTCCTATCGAGATAACAGGTCTCTGCCCTCTCAGAGATTATTTCCTCCTTTGCATGATTTCTTGAAGAAATTCCGCGATGACGTTCCTCCTTGGGGGCTCAATCGACGGAACCCTTAGGCTTTTTTCCCCTTCGGCTTACGATTAGATCGTCGAGCACTACGTTTTCTCCTCACTTTTTGAAGCTCCTATTTTTTCGACAACGCGTAAAACAACCTTTCTCTCCTGGTATTTCGCTTCCCCCAGGCCATGGTGACGTTCTCGGGCAGCGGTTACAGCCGCTTTGCTCTAGTGTTTGTAACGTTTAATTTTTGCGGTGCGCAGATGAAGACCACCTTTGTCAAAACTCCTCTCGGCCGCACCGTTCGATGTAAATAAAGTACCATTAGCTCAAACCGCGATGCGTTCTCCGGTTTTTCTTTGTTTCGACAAGAGCCGTGACAGGCGAAGAGAATTTTCTGGATCCCCGTACTGGTTTTTTCTGTCTTCCCCCTCTGCATTCATGCCCGCCCCTCCAACGGTGCCGATTCTACGGTGGCATTGGCTGAGGTAGCCGCGAGCATAGACTTTCACTTTCCGCTGGTCCCTTCCCACTTAGAGTATAGTTACAATAGCGTCCGTCCGGGTCCGTGTATAAAAACTGCCTTCTGGGGTTCCCCTTGAAGCTGCTTCTCTTCTAGAAGGAGTCCTTTTGTTTCTTACCGAGTCACTTGACTT
>Ga0179593_1655790_pt1 | contig 17381 bp, 22 predicted proteins | sample CZODoug2_1_08_16_FD_185931 | JGI IMG/M metagenome (GOLD analysis project Ga0179593, IMG submission 185931) | Vadose zone soil fungal communities from Angelo Coast Range Reserve, California, USA - CZODoug2_1_08_16fungal (PacBio error correction) | ecosystem: Environmental > Terrestrial > Soil >... | reverse complement strand
CCGTGGCATCGGCCCAGCTTTGCTGCAATCCTTAGTCGGCAACTGGTCTCCCTGTCCTCGATCACGGCAGCACTCCTCATCAGGAACAGGGAGCACCGAGGCCTATCCCGTTGTTCCTCCTCGTGAGACGGCCAATTTGCCGTTGTTGTCTTTATTCGTGTAAGCGCCCCTTTTCAGGGCCGCTCGTCTCGATCCAGTTGGTTACGTTTGGTACCTCTCCAGTTTCCCTTTGAAACCTTTCCAACTGAATTCCCTTTCCCCTCCCGCAGATCCTTTCACAGACAAGCCGAGGCCCCCCGACTGATCGGACAGATGAATGCGGCAAAAGGCCCCTTCGGTCGATCCTCTCAAAAGATTCACGGTCCCCTTTTCTCCTTCTGCCGGCCTGACCCTACGGTCTAGATCGATTGACGCTGCTCGATGGTAGAGCGGCCTTCGAGAGGCTGCCCTCTTCCCGCGACTTCCTCCAAGAAGATTTCGACTGCCTCCAACACTTCAAAACCTCAAGGCGATTTTTTTTTTTGCAGCGAAAAAAATCCCCCGCGCGTTTCCTACCACCCCCCCCAGCTTCGGTCGGCATCCCCTTTGGCCAACTCAGATACCTCTCCTTCATATACTGTCAACGACCTCGTCCTCTCTTTGGCGCCACCTTGCAAAAACCTTGGCCGTACTAAAGAATTGATACGGTAAAAAGTGCTCTTTCCATCCTTGGTCAAACCCCCCCACGATGACGATTCCGTCTTCTATACGCGCTATCCTAGCGGCGCCGTGCGATCCCTCATATGGACGCGAGTGCTCCGCACGGATATTTTTCCAATCTGTATCGAGGCGGCCTTCGAGCTTTTTACTCAGATGATGTATCACCAGACCCCTTCAATAGGTCTGGCGTCGGAAAGTGATCCGTCCCCCGTCTCTCCGCGAGTTCCCCCTACGATGATATCGACATTGTCTGTTCCTCTCGCACCTGGGATTCTTCGTGAAGGCGTGCGCCACTGTGTCTTTCTCCCGGTCAGCACATGGAAATGGACCGGGGATTTTTCCCTTTTGCTTCACTCTACATCTTTTCTCTTGAGCAGGACCCCGTTTTCAGAATCCTTTTGAGGTCGTCTCGGTCTAGGTGAGCTGTCTTTCGGCGGCGACTTTTCAACGACCCGCTGGTTGAATTTACAAGATGCGAGGACGAGTTCATTTTTTTTTTCGTAGTAGTTTTAATCTTCGGCAGAATCCCCCCTCCTCTCGAATCGTCCTTTTCGGTTCTTTTTCCATCTCCGAGAGGAAACCGTAGATGTCCCTCCTTTGTTCCCTTCGTGCTCCCCCTCCTTCGACAAGCCGACCGATTCATCCTATCTTATCCTTCCCCCAAACGATAAGCCTAGGCCTGTGTCTGAGAAGATGGAGCAACTTTTTTCCGTGAGCTCCCTTCCCCCCCTCACTGCCCCTTCCCGCTCTTACTTCTGTCGACCACCCAGGTGACGATACTTCATCTTCTCCCCTCGGCCCCTATTTTCAGATTGTGAGAGTCTGCAGCATGTTGCCGTTCTTACTCCTCCTAGTAGCATGAGACCTTTCGAAAAACTATCACGCATCTTGTCCTCTGTTTGTTTCCTCTAAGAGGTCTGCGTCGGACTAAGCGCCCCCCCCCCCCCGATTCCGAAACCATGTAGAGGTCATCAGTTTAGGCATTTTTCTGTTCTTCCGGCAGGCACGGTGCTATCCTTCTTGAGAAATTTCTTTTTTCGATGGCGTCTTTCCGCCTTCGGTGATGTCCACGAGCGCCCCTTCGTATTTAGTTTTTTCCCCCCTTCCTCACGCTTCCGTTGAGAGCCAGAGTATTTCTCCTTCCTTGGTCGCCACATGGTATTTACAATGCCGTCGCGGTCCCCAGCAATGGTACTTCTCACGATGAATGTCTTTCCGTAGATTTTTTGATGTAGTTGATTTTTTATATTGCCTCCCCCCCCATAATCTCTTAGGGTTGGCGTTGAATTTCCGGTCTTTCAGATGCCGTAGCGACCCTCGCCACCAGGATCAGATATATTCGGCCGATCCCTGTGAGGTTATTTCTTCTCTGCGCGCGCCCTCCTTCTTCAGGGGGCGGCCCTTCTTATGCGAGTCTGTCGAGGTCGGGCACGGTCCTGAGTTATCCTTCCGCACCAGAAAGGGAGCCCATGCATTCTTTTTCTTTCACAGGCTGACTCACCTTTTGGCACCGAAGGAAGCAGCGACCCCCCTGCCGACTACGCAGGATTTCCTTCTGAATCGAAGCCTCGTTCATTTTCGAAATCGAGGCGAGGAAAGAACGTGGACCATTGCGTTCTTAGCCCCCCTTTCCAGATAAGAAGACCCCCCTCCCATCCCCTTAGCGTCACGATCTGACTCTCCTCCATCGCCCGTAAATGATGGAATTGCGATTCTCCCCTTCTATTAAGCCTTTTTTGAGGTCCATTCCCGCAGCTCTGAGCCTGACACGGCGGCGGTTCATTTGCGCAGCGAGCAGACCTATTCTCTCTTGCGATTACCTTGATAAGGTCAGGCCTTCCAGTCACAACAGCACGCGAGAAGCGGTCTAGGACCAGAGAGTCAATTCTCAGAAGCTCTTTGGCCCTTCCTCATATTTTCAGGCCCTGCGAATACCAAGCCTTTCTCCCCAGTCCGTTCTCTGTCGCGAGCTCGATGGGTATTCTTCAGTCGCTTGTCTCCGATTCCGCATCCCCTGATGCCGCCGACGGGACCCCCATTTGCCGCGAAAGAAGGAGCATCGTTCTGCGACGATCCCCCCGATAATCGTCTCCCCCTGCTGGAGCCCTTCTTCTCCGGATCGCGACCCTTCCCTTTTCTACTTTTCCCCAGAAGGAAGTGCGAACGTTGATCTTTTCTGGAGAGCGAAAAGGTTAGCATTTTTGGGGTCGGAATTCGCGTTGACATTTCTCGATATCTCTCTTTTCCCCCCCCCCTTGAGAGAGATCTAAAACACCCCCCTCCCTCCTCATGCGTCCTCTCCTCCACCTTTCGCTATCCATCGGCCCCGGCAGATTCATTAGTGGTGTGCGTGTCTCGTCCTCTCCCTCTTCTCGATACGGCACCTCCCTTTGCAGCGCGCCAGAGAGTCTCTCTCTTTACATCGATCGCCGTCTTCTGGCGAGCGACTTGTCCCTCCCTTTGGATCCCTCTCAGCAGGTAGGCGAGGAGGACTCGATTCCCGACATCTCTCCTCCCTCCCCGAGATAGAGCCTCTCCTCTCGACGGGGTAACGAGCGGCTTGCCTCCCTCCGGCCTGGAGAGGACCGCACCTTTCCCTCCCTCGCGCGACCCCCTCCCTTATTTCCTACGATTGCGAGAAATTTCTCCACTTCGTTTCTTTGTGCTGATGCATCGAGAGCCGGATCGCTCTTGTCTCTCGTCGACACATCAGTCGGCCGAGCCTGCCCTTTTCCGATTTCCCTTCTCTGAAGGTCGGCGGTGAACCCCCCCCCTCTCCCCGATGTGAACATCATGTTTCAGATCGCCGACCCGCCCTCCACAGGGCTGGGTAACCGATCGTTTTTTTCTTCACAGACTTTGTAAGTGCACGTTTGTCCCTTCTTTGCTGTTCCCGCAAGCTGACGTTATGGCAGAGAATTTGCTCAGTTACATCTCTTTTCTCTTCATGGTCTTCTCCTTTTGCGGCGGACGGGCGTCCGCCCCTCCCTCTACCATTGAAGGATACCCTTTCCGCACGAACTAGCCCAACGTCCCCCCCTTCCTCCATCAGTCCCCCCCCTCGCCGAAGAGGGTTACCTTCCTTTGATGCTGGCCAGACCTTCAGAGGCAGCGGTTTCTCCCAATCACAGATCCCCCCCCCCTGCCGCTTCTCCTCCCCCCATTCGACAAAGTTCGCGGTCGACGGCATCTTTCTATACGCGTACGGCGACACCGGCGCTGGCGCTTGATTCATGACAGCCGCAGCAACCTGATCGTTGCATCAACGACATGCCCACCCCCCCTAGGCGGCGCGTTTTTCCCTCTCACACGCGACGGATGTTCCTGTCCTCATCCCGGTTCTCCAGCCTGGTGACCCCTGGCTCTCGACAGCGCAAACGTTGCGGGAAGAGCAGTAAAACTTCCTCCCCTCTTACCGCGCCATCTCCCCCTCCTAGGACGCAATCGCAGAAGGCCTTCCCCTTACGTATCGACACCTGCCCTCAACGCGACCTGCGCTACGTTTTCCGCACATGGCCGAAGTTGTCTCATCAGGAACTCGCATCCCCACCCCCAGAATCTTCTCGCGGCCAAAATCTCTTCACCCCCCCTCGGCTTGATCAGTTTTTCTTGAAGGAGTACCATTCCCTCGTCCGGCAAACGCGGGCAATGCTGTCACACCCCTGATGCTCGATTAGGGAGATCTATTCTTTTCTTCACCGGGAGTCCCCCCTGCTGGACGAGAGGAGATGCGGCCTTAGGGACTCAGCAGAGCCGTGCGCAATAGCGCCCTCGTGACCTCTTTGAGAAGCTCGCGGCATTTTCCTTCTTTTTCTCGGCGCACAATCCTGTCGGCCTCTTTTCCTTGTTGTCTATGCATCGGAAAGACAGCGTTCTCCTCCTTGAGCGAGTTCTCCCTTCCGACTACCTCAACACCCCCTTTACCGCTTTCCTTCTGCAGCTTCTCGCTGAAGAGATGATCCCGTCGTTTCTGTTCCCGGCCGACAAGCCACCTATTCTCCCCGACCTCTCCCGAGCAAGTGTTTTTTTGCTCCTGCGACCTTTGCAAGCAGAACGACGCAAAGTCGAGTGAAATCCACCCCCTCCATTCCACAGCCCCTTATGGAAAGTTACCAATGTTACCTTTTCTGAACGCCTTCCCCTCCTTCCCTGCATCACGGACATTCAAGGTGCGTGAGTAAAGGCAGAACCGTCTACGACCCCCCTTTTTTCTTCCTTCCGTGCGCCGTCGTGCCTTTTTCACTACTACGGAGCCGTTGGGGCCTGCACATCCGTCTACCCTCACCACGTCTAGTGCAAGGAAGGCTCGACTTCTCGACACGACGGCCTTCCCCCGAGTTTTCGGATTTTGCCGAGCCACCTTGCTTCGAAACATTTTTCGTCTAACGCGCTCTTTTCTCAGAAAATTCGTCACGCTCCTTTTTTTGACCTTGGGAAACCGCTGCGCCATTTATATTCTTTTCTCGTCCCTGCGGCTCCCAACGAGCGGCTGACCTTCCTCTTCTTGACCGTCATGTAAGCGAGAGGATCGGTTCCAGGTGCGTGAAGCTTCGCGTTCCTTTCCCACCGAACAGGGGGTTTTTTGTCCGCTGCACCAGCCACCCTCTTTTTGTCTTCCACAGTGTGTCCTGCGTCGCGCAAGAATCCGTCGTGAGGAAAAGAATCAGCTGCCTTTCTTCTGAGCAGTCCTTTTGTCTAATAGAGACCGTTCGTCACACCCCTTTCCTTTGTCTCCCTCCTTCGCCCGGTGAAGATTTTAGTCTGCATCCGCCGAGAAAGGGCATTGCCCCCCCTTGTCGCTCTCTTTTTGTCCCGGCTTGTCTGTGACTCTATTCCCCTTTCTCTCATGCGGCCCGCGAATCATTGTCCCCTGCATAACAAAGTGAAATGGCCGTTTTGTGAGCAGTCCCTTTGCCCACTGGTCTCTTTTTTTCGCGCGTCTGTTACAGTGTGTTTTCCACCAGGCAATTTAATCATGGCGAGTCTTCCGTTCTGATTGCGCTTGTGCTTCGGGAACGATTCTTTCCCCGTCCACGAAGTGAAGGCCTGGTTTTTCTCTCGGCCCTTTGCTCGATGCTCCCCCCCTCTGCGGGCCGGGGTGTGCAGTACCCCACCCCCTACTCTTTCGCTTCTTTTTGAGAGAGATAATACGGCACGTCGATGAGCCGTCGGCACGGAGGGCATGGACTGCCGCCCTACATCCTCTTCCCCTTTTTCAATCGGCACTTTTTTTTTGACTTACACGTGCTTTGTTCTAGGGGTCCCGCAAGTCCTGAACATTTCTCTCCTTTCGCCATTGATTCTCTGCGCCTTTCTGCCGTTGTGTATTCCTTACTGGACTCGCACTGTATCAGACGGCTCATGGAATCCGTACCGATTTGCCTGCTCCCCCCCCCTCCCCCCCCCTCTTCAGGCCTTGTCTTCCCTGTGGTCCAACTTTCGCTGCCTCGTCCCCCTAGTATTACAGTCTATCGGTCACAGAACCATTCTGTCATACCCTCCTTGACAGTCTGCCTGTGCCCGCGGTGCGCGAGCCCGTTCTGCTTGCCCAAATGTTCATTGTTGGCGACGGCTTCGCCTACGGGCCGTGATGAAGAGGCCCTCACGTGAATTCTCTATTTCCTCCGGCAGGGCAGCGGCGTTGATTCCTTTTATGCGCGACCGCCTTCTCCGTGTCAGCTACAAGGTGAAGGAAAATTCAAGGAGTCTTCATTTTTCGACAAACCTCCGGCGACGACAACCCCCCTTCTGTGTTCCCCTCGGCAGCGTCAGCGGGCACATTCACCGATACGAGCGCGTCATTGGGGACCGCTCCCCCCCAAGGCCAGACCTCTTCTTTCCCCTCCGCAGAGGCCAGCCCTCCTTTTTTCCTCCGTGAAAAGTTGCGCTCCAAAGATAATGGTCAAACAACCCTCAAATCGCGGATGACTTCATTATGTCCATCGGTTATCCCCTTCGCGTCTTCTTTTTTGAGAGGGCAAAAATCATTTTCTCCTCTTCTCGGACTTTTTTTTGGTGACGATGCTGTAGCCTATTTAGACAAAGCCAGGTGCCAGCCTTTTCCGCTTCCAGGATAGATTCCCCCGTTTTTGAAACAAATTGTCGGAGACGATTCCCTCCCCCTTCATAAGCGCCCGATTGATGAGGGCCGTCCTAGTCGTGCTTCCCCCACTGCGTGAGGACCCCAAATTGGTCAGACTTGTCATAATCTTTTCTGGTCAGGTTGTCTTTCAACCTTCTCTAGGGTTATGCTTTGCTCATTCGTTTCACTGCCGGTGAGGTCTTCGTTCGAAGGTGAGTGCCCCCCGGCGGCGTCCCCCTCTCCTCCCCAGCTTCGGGACGCTTTTTTATCAAGCTGCGACGCGAGCTTGAGCGCTTCGAGCGGCGAAGTTCCTGCGTCTCCCCCCGGTCTCTACAGCCTTTCCAGAGCAACGTGAGGCTCTCCTCATGATGTCCCCCGTGCGCGGATCCCTTTCTTTTTTCCCGATGCCTCAGAGATTACTACTTTCTTTCTCGAGCCTCTTCCTCGGTATAGGAGAGTCTTTCCCCTCACTTCTTCTCGCTTCCTGTCGAGAGCCCTACGATCCTTCTTCTAGAAATCCGGTTTGCATCCCTTCTTTTTGTTGACTCCAATGTTGGCAGGACGAGTCTTTCGACTCCTAGACCCCGGCGCTTGTCTTCTCTTCCTTTCGCTCAATTTAGCCTGAATCTTTGCGGCAACTCTCTTCTTCCCGAAAATGCACGCACACTTTCCCTCGTCCTATCACGTCCTCCTGAGGCCGGCACGTTGTTGACATGCTGGAGCACGCCTGGACTTCTTTCTTTCAGACCTCTTCTTTTCTTTACTCCTCGTAAACTCGTATCTTTTTTCCTTGTATTCCTTTGCGCTGCCTTGTTCTGTCTTCTCCACCGCGGTGCCCTCCGAAAGCACGTTCCCTGATCAGCCGCTGGGCCCTTCTCTTCTTTCCCTTTTCGTGAGCTGTCGATCATTTTGTTCATAGCCCAAGATACCTCGCCAGCGAAGTTGGCCTTCGGCTTTCATTCAGTAGACCTATCCTCCATCTCCTATTCTCTCTCTTCTCCGGTGAGTGCGCTTCCCGTTGCATCCGCGCAGTGTCGCTCTTGCCAAACTCTTTGGGCGATGTCGCCTATCCCCTTCTCTTTTTCTGTACGGGGTATCCTTCTCGCCCTCTCACTGGCGAGAATGGCCGCGCGATATGGGCCTCCGTAGTCCCCCCTGCAGCACCACGAAGTCCTTTCCCGCTTTTTCCCATGCAGACTTTTGCCGAGCACGATGCCTGCCCCTTCCTCGCGTCAGCTGTGGGAGAACGAACCTCTCTCTGGGCCTCCTCCCTTCCCTTTTGCCATCCCTGAAGCGTCCTGATCAGACTCCAGCACTCGCGGCCCCCCTATCTGCTGATATGAATCCTCGCGGACCCGAAAAACCCTTTTCCAATGATTCTCTTTTCTCGAGCTGTTCAACGCTCTATATCGGCGATGTCCCATTTGGCCTGTAGGAGGCGGTTCCGTCTTGCGCGCGAGCAGCAAGATGCGATAAGGATCTCTTTTATTTTTGCAAGAATCACTTCTTCAGCACCGCCGTGTCGAACTGGGCTTCTCCTTTCGGTCAATTTGCGCGCGGCGGTCGCTCCAGAGATCCGATCCAGTCCGCTTGGCGTCTTCGGTCGCAGAAGCTCTTGTTCCTTTCCCCTCGGTGAGCGTCCTCTCTGGGGTCTTCTGTAAGGATTCTTCTCTTCTTCTCTCGTCCTACATGATTGATTTTCTTATCGGTGACAACCTTCTCCTTACTCAGTTCGTTAATGAGGTGATGATGGTTCATTGCTATTTCCCCCCTCTCCGCTATGGACTTCCCCTTTAGTGTCGATATGCCGGATTCCCTCCCTGGTCGAGGTACTCTTCCCCCCCGCACCGCACACAGAAAGGCAGCGACGAACGGCTGCGTGGGAGTTTCATGGGTAGTTCTTTCCATCTCTATATTTGTCATCCCCTTCCGTTATATGATACCCATAAAACACCCCTTTTGAGAAAGCGAACCTTTTCGCTCCCCCCCTTCTTTCTTCAGTATTCATTATGGTGTGCGTGATCATAGGCCTCGACCGCTCTTTCCTTCTGGCATCTTCGGTCCCCTCTTTTTCAGCGGCTCAAGAGCGTCTCTCCTCTATTACATAGACCCCTCGCCTTGCGTGCTCTCGCACCGATCCGGGCCGGAACCCGTTCAACCCAGTCTTCTTCCTTTTCCCGCCCTCCTTTTCCTGAAGAAGACCCCTCCCCCTCCTCCCCCTCTCTTAAATGATTGAAGGGGTCACCTCGGGACCTACGCATCCCCGGCCTGGATTATTCAGACTTCCCGCAACATCCTCCCTTTTGCATACCGCCGCTGCCCCCCTCTAAACGGAGGTTGCTTTAAGGACAGTGAGCTTCCTCCTTCTGAAAGGAAATCGCCGGATCTCTGATTGTTCCCGGAGGTCCCCCTCCTCCCTTTTTTTCTGCGACAGAGCATTCCTTCCTCTTCACACCCCCTCTGAGTCGGCTTTTCCTTCTACTCCCCCCCGATGCCATCCTTGTTACCTTTTTCTCGCTCTCAGACTCCTCTTCTTCGTGAGAGTGCTGTTCGAACCGAGGGTCGGTCGTCCCCTAATTTTGAGGTCAGTGCACGGCTTCCTTGCGTCTGCAAGCACCGAGGCGCGATTTGCAGAGAATTTTGCCCTTTTTATGCTCCTTTTTCTGTGCTCTTTTTTTGGTGCTTTTTCGTCACGCTGGGACAAGACGCTCTCATTCGCCACCCTTGCGCGGGCGAGAAGTACCTCGCCCGTCCCCCCCCCGACTTATCTTCCCCCCTTTCAAGGCGAAGGTTCTCCTCTCCCTTGAGGATGGCCAGCCTTTTACCCTTCCCCCGAGCAGCAGAGATCTCCGAAGAGATTATGCCCTGGGCTTCCTTTTGGCATATATGTTGACTCCTTCCTTCGACTACTCAAAGCCCCACGCTCGTTCTGGGATATGACAGATGCAGACCTACATCCCCTCACCATCTAAGTCCATCCCGATTTTCTTTCGTCCAGCGGGCCTCATGGTCCGTTGAGTTCGAATCCTCTCCCGCGAAGCTGACATTCTTCTCCCCCTCCACCCCCCTTCACCTCTCTCAAGGGCAAAATTTTCCTTCTTTCCTCTTCGTGACCCGAAGCGGCGGAAGTCCCCTCTCCTCGGCCGGAGATGCCCAGCAGGTCATCTTCCCCGTTCCTTCCACTTCAAGAAACTCCCTCCCCCTTCCCCTTGGAACCGCCTACATGGCCGGCATCCCTCTCCCTTCTCCTCTCTTGGCCGACAATGTCGCGCTATGGCGCGGCCCCCTTCCCTCAAGAGCGTGACCGTTGAGAATTTCGTGTACAAGTCACTCTTTCCACATGCGCAAATGGCTAGTCCCTTTTCCCTTTGCTCGATGCCGAGTTTCCTTCACGTGGCGGACATCGGCGCGCAACCGAGGAGATCTTATCAGGATACGAAGAAGAGCCCTCTTTCACTTTTTCTCGATCTAGGCGGAGAAGCTCCGCCCGGGAGTGATGGGACGGAGTTCTCCCTTAAGTAGAAAAGCTCCCCCCTTTTTCTCGCGTTCGCTGTAAGCTCCTCGAGCTGCGGAGAGTCGCCGAGGCCCCTGACTCTAATCCCCACCATCCCCTCCTAGCCTTCCCCCCCAATCTCAAACCGCGCGGCCGTACCTCCTCCGTGCCCTCTTCTGACAAGAGCACCTTCTCCCCTCTTCCCTCCCTATAAAGTGGTGATGTGCCTGCCGACAGGCCTTTAGTAGCACTTCTTTCCAGTCGTTTCCCGCTGACATACCTTAGGCCAATTTGTCCGCCCTTGTCTCCCCCGCATTAAACGAAGTTTACGGCCCGCATCACATCCCGAGCTTCTCTCGAGATTCCCCTTCTTCTCCTTCTCTGTGAGGCATGGCCTCTACTTTCCCTTCTCCCTTTCTTCCCTTCTTGGGGCTGAACATAGTCTTACAGCTCCAAACCACAACAAAAAAGTCTCCTAGGGCCGGCTCTCGATTCGCCTACGACGCGCCCAGCTTTCTCCGGCGCCGCTCGACTTTCCCTCCTAGTCTTAAAGCGCTTCCTCATCGTCATTCGCGCTGATTTTTACATGATCTTTTCGTGAAAAAAGCTGCTGCATTTTTGAATGCTTGCCCAGGCTAGTTCCCTTGGCGCCAAATATTCTTCCTACCTCGGGCCGTTCTCCGCGCGGTACCTGTCTCTCCCGATGAATACAGCTGTCAAGACCTTTTTCCGTCGCTAGTTTGTACGCTGCCCCTCCCTCCCTTGAAGGTGTTTTTTTTTATAGAGATAGGAGTCGCCTCCCAGAATCTTGCGTCGCCTAAAAGCACCGCCGTTGCTTTCACTGCGCAGCGTTTCCCTAATAGAGACAGTTCTTCATCACCTCCTCCTTCCCTTCTCCTTCGCCCACCTTTCTTTATGCCAAAGCGCACTTCCTCCAACGCGGCCTTTTTTTGCCGGAAGGTTTTCAAGACCGAAGACTTCTTTGACTCCTATGCGGCGAGGAATTCTGTTCTCATCAGATTTTCATAAACTGTTGCACTTTTTGGGGTTCTTGAGCAGGACAACGGGACCAGTCGATGGTCGGCACATTTCTCCCTCCTTCTTTTCGCGTCACACGAATACGGTCTACCCACCTCAAATGGTCTTTGCGAATCACCCCCCCCCACCCCCCCCCCCCCCCCCCCCCCCGGAGAGGATTCGCTCCTTATTTCGTGCTTCAAATCTAACGCACTTTTCTTTCGCGACCCCCAGTGCACTCCCGAAGGGTTAGAAGTGCTTCCCCACTTGCAACAATGTTCTACTTTTCGGCGATCTAGGACTCCGATATATCTCTCTTTCCTAAGCTCTTTTGTTGTCCCCCTTCCCCTTCCTCTTCTCCCTAGCCTTTTTTCCATGGACCCTTGCCGCTGCTTTCCCCATTCCTTTAAATTAGGCCCCTGGTGTTGACAAGTCCCGCTGCTTTAGTGCCTACCGCAAGCGCAATCAGAAACCTCCTCTTCGCCTGTCTTCGCCTTGCTCGTCGAGAGGACTTTTCCGCCTTAATTTCTTTTGACCCTCTCTTACGCGGCTCATGGAGCCCTATTCTCCCTTTTTTCCTGTTTGTCTCCCCCCTGCGGCCAGTTCAACAACAGGTTTATGCCTTTAGCGGGCCCTCTGATTAGTCCGCGTCCTTGATGAGTGTGCCTCCCAGAAAAGCCGGGACAATACCTGCCTATTTTCCATTTTATTTCTGCCGGCTCTGATGAGAGTGGCATAAAAGCTCCCTTTACTTCTTTGGGAGACGGAGTACGCCTCGGGAATTTTTTACTACGTCTCTTCGCTTTCTTTTTTTAGGGCTTTTCCTTCCGCGACCCTTCGACGACATCTCATATTGTCCTCTCCACGGTGAAGTCCAAACAACCCACTTGTCTTTTTACACACCTCCCTCTCCTTCCTCCCCCCCCCCCCCAGTTCGGTTCCCTTTTGTCGGCACCTTCTTTCCACTAACCCGATAAGCGCTCGGACATGAATTCCCTCCCGTCTCCCTCCCTCCAGACCTCCCCCTTGCACAAACTCGCCTTCCCCCGCTCAAAGCATTCTTCGGAACAGTTCATCCTGTTTCCGAAAAGATCATGGTCAAACCCCAACCCAGTATGACTCTCTTCTCATAGCGCTTTAGACGCGCATTCTCTTCCTCCTTTCCTTGCGCCGGACCGAGTGCCGCCGCCCTCATCTGAGCCGGACTACGAATTGGTTTTGACTAGTTTAGGACAAGTGCCTCCCTTCGTGAAGAACGGATCGAATTTCTTTCCTTTCTATTCCAGCCCCCCCCCCTCTGATCTCGCATGTACTTGCCGTCTTCCCTTCTTCGATTTGATGCCGGGACTCTCGGGGAAGGATTTTTTGCCCATGCTTTCCCACTTGTCAGCAATTGTCACTAATCTGTGAAGCGTCATGGTATTTTCTTCCTTCCTTCCATGAGCGTTTTTTGGTAGCAGCTCATTCTCGGTGCGTCTGAGAGGTAGCAAAGTGCGCTGTCCTATGGTCCGGTTCAAGATTCGTCCTCCCGTTTTTTTTGAGATGGAGACAAGCTGCCTCCTCTTTTCTCTTGTGTTGAGGTCTCTCGACGAAAGGCTCTCTTACTCTACCTCGAGTGACCCAGCCGCTTCTCCGAGGTTTTTCTCAGATTGTAAATTCTTCCTCCCTCAAGGCGTCCCATTCCTGCTTCTCAGCCTAGATAAGCCGATATGGTATCTTTTCCCCCACGATTTTCCCTCGTAATTCGAATTACCGCTCCTTCGCCTTTGCGATAGCCTATCAAGAGAGTCCCTCCGCCATCTTCCTTCTCGAGGAGATTGTTGACGAGCCTTTCCTTTTTTTCCTCGGTTTCTAAGCAGAGACCCTTTCGCCCCCTCACGCGCTTCGTTATAGTCCTGTTTGGCTATATAGTCGATCGGTGGGTTCTCCTTCGCCTGGCTAGCTTTCCTCTTCCTTCCTCCTTCCCGTTTTCGCGGTTTGACGTTCTTCCGGCCCCCCGTGTATATGACCTGATGGAGTCCGCCGCCTTTTTGCTCCCTATTATGGTCAGGTTTTCCTCCTCCTTTGACGATTTGCCATGCTCTCCCTTGCGCTGTCGCATTCAACGATGCGCTGGCGCATTCCCCCGGACATGCCGTACGAAGTGCATCCCTGCCCGTCGCGCCCGGGTCTTCTGATGGTTTTATTTTCGTTGATGCTTTCAGATCAGGGATGCTTTGCGGTCATAGACAAATCAGCTGCCGCTTTTTTTCTTTTATCTCGCCGGAGGCGTTCTCATCCGTCGAACGTGATCCCCTCACAGCGCGATTCGGCGAGAAGCTTCTGTGTATGCGCGCACCGCTGGTCTTGCTTCTTTGCTCCCTCTAAAGTTTATTTTTCCACCCCGAGGTCATGTTCGATCTCTTGACCGGCGGAAGGGATCTATTTCTTCCCCGAATCTCGAGAATGGATCAGCTCTGGGAAGTTCTTTCCCCTCGACCCCCGAAGGCAATCTCCCCCCCTTGACTCTCAGATGGTTGCCAGCACGAGCTTCTTCCATAGAGCAAGGTAAGTTTTGATTTCCCTCGGCTACTCCTTGGCAGAGCAGTCCCTTCCTCTCTCCCGGTGGGACTCTCGCCAGAAGACCACTCGGCATCTTCGTCGTCTAGGACGATTCTCCCTCGGGACAATGGCTCTATGGAATAAGTTTAGATGGTTCCCCTTTTAGTTATCGTGCTCCTCGTCAGCATTTCTTCCTCTCGTCTTTCTCTCAAGAAGCCGAGCTCTGGCTCTGCGCTTCGAAGGCGGGATGCAAGCTCACGGTAGCCCCCCGCCGTTCTCACTTTCTCGCAGCGCGGTCTTCCTCTCCTGCCCCCGGTGCGATGTGCTCCGGCACGCGGACGATTGTTCCACGATTTACCCCCAATTGTTTGCGTGAATCGGCGACTATTTTCCTTCTTTTCCTGACGGAGCTCCTGATTGAACTGGATTTTCCTTCTGGACAAAGTCGACGCGCCGCAAGGTACTAGTTTTCCCCTATGTCATCATCCGATCCCGCTTTCTTCAGGCTCTGCACTTTTCTACGTCGTCCTCTCGCGGTCGAGGTGACTTGCTCCCTCCCCCCTCTTGAAGCTGAAGAAAACGTTTGAGGCTGGCGAGTCCGACCATTGTCCAGGGGTCTTTTTCCCCCCCCCCTTGTGGTTTTAGAGCTCTATCTTTGCCTTTCCTCTCATCCCTTCCCCGAGAAAAAAGAGAACCTTCTTTCTCTTTCTTCAGTTACTTTTTTTGCTGGCGGATCCACTCCTTCTTTTTCTTCCGATCCGTCATTCTTCACCTTTCGCCGAGTTGAGCGGCTCCAGTTTTTCTCTCCCTCGCCGCTTGAAAGAACTGCGCCTTTGAGCGCGATTGGTCCACCGTTCGTTGCAATCATTTTCCTTTTTCCTCGACGCTCAGCGCCTTCCTCCTTCCATCTGAGCTCTTCCCTCCTTTCCGGGGTCACAGACTCTTTCCCCCCTCGAAGAGTCCCGGAGCGGATTTGACTTCTGCTAGCAATTGCTCTTCCCGCGCTTGCGCGGGACCATCTTCTTTCCCCTTTCTTTTTTTCTGCGATTCTTCCCTGTCGAAGCGCAGATGCGTATCGCGCTCGGTTTGCTGCTAGCGCGCCCAGCCGGCCTTCGAGCAGCCTTGGTCTCCCAATCGCCGATACTACGCTGTCACCCCAGCCCTCGTCGCTGTCGCGCTTCCTCTTCCTCTATCGACCTCGATTCTGGGAACCCAGGTCTTTTCCGACTCTGCTTTCTGAAGGCGCTGCCATTTCTTCCCTCGATTCTTTCGTAGCGATGGCCTTTCATTTTTTTCCGGAAACATCGGCGTGCTCGCATTGCCTTCTTTTGACGTGCGTTCCGCTTCCCCCTATAGCTCCCCCTCCTCCATGATGCGGGCGAGAAGGCTACCTCGTCTTCCCGTCCGACGCCGACCCATTTCGCACGAGCTCCTCCTTTTTCTGGAGGAGGCCGACACGGTCTCGCTTTCTTTCTTTCTCTCCCTCACCCTGACTAAGAGAGCTATCGCACGTTCTCTTCCCGTCTACGGAATTCCTGTGCGCTATTCAACGACCACCCTGCGTCTCGCGGATGATGGGGCCTCCCCTCAGCCTCATCAAACGACATCCCCTTTCTTCCATCAGAAGGCTCGCGTTTCAGAGTTTTCCTGACGTTTTGCTGAGTTCGAATACCCCTTCTCTGCCAGCTCGGTGAAATCTCTGTCTCCTTCCCACCGGCGGGCGGGACGAGCAGGGTCCACACTCGTCTTCTCTGCGTGTACATCCCTCTTCTTCGGAAGACGCCCCTCTCTTTCGGCCGGCGCCTTTCCCCCGTGACGGAAGCATTTTTTCAACGTCAGAACCGCGTTCTGCCCCCCTCGCTTCCTGCTTACCTGTCCGCCCCTTTCGGATCGAGCCCCCCCTTTCCTCACCACCCCTCTGCGCGGCCAACCGACGACCCCTTTCTCGTTCTTCCTGTTTGCGAAATTGTCTCAGGCTTCTATATTTGAGATTTTTTGCAACAGCGCACCTTCCAAAAGCTGCAGCTGCTCTTCCCCTCTTCGAGATCTTTTTCACCGTGGCGTCGAATCGTCTTTCCTCGCGGCGATCAGGAGATGCCCTGGAAGGCGAAGGACTCCGGCCCTTTCCCTATCTGCGCGATACCCCTCCGAGGCGGAGAAGCTCGCTTTTGCTGTTCCCCCCCGAAGTTTAACAATTTTCCTTTCTGCTCACGGTTGCATCTGATGGAACCTCATCCGCTAGGTCTGAGAGCGGCGGATGCCCTCGACGCTCAACGACTCCCTCCCGTCCCCTCCGACTTCTACTTGCTCCCCCCCAACCGCGTGTCCTTCAGTCGTTCCATCTCCGCACGACAGAAACTATTCTTCCCCCCCTTTTTTCCTCGCCGACTCACCCGAAGTGTGATGGGGCATGTCCCAGCAGAAAATGACTCCTTCTCTTTGCCACCCACGCTATAACGTTACTTATTCCCGGTGCTCCCAATGTGGTCAATAAAGCATTGTTGTCATACCTTCCCCCCGACCGGGCCTCTCTTCCTTTCAGACTCCCTTCCCTTTTCCCACCCCCCTCCCTTTTTCCTCATTTCCCACTTCCTTCCTGCTCCCCCTCCTCTTCTCCGTCCTTACCTTTCCCTTTCTCTCATAGTCTCTCCTCTCTGCGGACGTAGCGTCGTTCCCCTTCCCTTCCCTGACGAGGAGCGCCACAGGGCGGACAATGGTTTGTAGTACCAGCATCGTAAAAAACCTTTTCCGGCTATCGATTCTCCGTGCCGGAGGCAAGAGCGCGTGTCCTGTGGCCTTCCAGGCCGCGGAAACTTCCCCTTTTCACCCCAGAGCAGACTCTCGTTTCCCTCGCGATTAGTTTTTTTGACCCGATGCGCCCACTTTTCTCCCTTCTCTGCGAGTTTGTGCACTTTTTCCTCCCCTCTCTGTTTCCTTGCCGCCTCTTAGTATCGGTGAAGGTGCCGATGGATCCCTCCCTCGACGGTTCCCCCCAACAACCGATTTGCCCCGCGCGGTGCTGGTGTTTCGTTTCCGCAAATAGCCCTGATTCCACCGTGTCTCTCCTTTTCCCCCTGCCGCCAAGATCCTTTCCCTTCCAACGAATCACGCCCCCGGCACGTGTCTAGCAGCGCACGTGTCCTCGAGACCGTTCTTCATCATTTTTCGCACCTTCGCCCCTAGCCAAGCGCCTCAGCCTTTCCTTTGCCGGCAGGACAAGACTGTCCGATGCCGGACTACTCGCCTATGATTCCCTCTAGGCAGTTCTTCTCATTTACATACCATTGTTGCATGGCCGCTTCTATCTGTCCAAAACGTTACCACCCGTTGTTCCCATGCCAGAGTCTGTAACAGTGCGCCCCCCCCCCCTCCACACGACTTTTCCCCCAACGGCAAATTGGCCTTACTTCCATTCAATATGGCGAGGCCTTGCTTCTCCCTCTTCGGGGCACTCACGTCTTCCCGTTCGTCAAAACAAGTTCCGTAGTCCTGGTTTCCCCTCCTGCGGCAAGGGGCCATGCTGCTGATGATTGCAGGATATGAGATTCA
>Ga0179593_1435684_pt1 | contig 17382 bp, 20 predicted proteins | sample CZODoug2_1_08_16_FD_185931 | JGI IMG/M metagenome (GOLD analysis project Ga0179593, IMG submission 185931) | Vadose zone soil fungal communities from Angelo Coast Range Reserve, California, USA - CZODoug2_1_08_16fungal (PacBio error correction) | ecosystem: Environmental > Terrestrial > Soil >... | reverse complement strand
TTGTTTGGACATTCAGGGCGCTTCCGCGTCTTTCTCGATGGTGGAAGCGATAGGACCGCGCCGCTCTTTAGTTTCAGTCTCGGCCTTTCGTATTTTTGCCTCTGCTTTGGTGTTCATTTGTTTTCCAATGTAATGGGTGGACTTGTCGGGGATGATATAGCTCGGTCATTCGCCTCTTGTTCCTCGTTCCCCACTCTTCCAGGTCCTTTTTACGATCGCTCCCTAACTGAGATTTCATTTTCGTAAGTTATTTTCTGGCGTGGACATTTTCCCTGCCTCGATGGAGTTTATTATGATGGGGATTGTCATGGATCTCGGGTTTTCCCGCTCGATGATTGGTTCGGTTAGCTCGAAGTGACGGCCTCCCGATTTTCGCTTCCCCCGTTGAGCTGGAGTTGTCTTGCATCTTCCTATGTCGTCTAAGTGTTCTGGGTTCTGTTCACCCCTTTCCAGCCTGTTTTTCTCTTCCCTCCGTATTCCAGACCCCATTTCTTGCCTTTTGGAGCCTTTTTTGGCTTCCCTCTCCCGTTGGCCCCTCCTAGAATGGCCGGGAGAAGTCAAGCCTTTGTTTTTTTTGGCCAACTTTTCCCTTTTCCCTTTCTAGCTGTCATCTGATCGGACTTTGTATCCTGAGAAGTAATTGATTCCTAATTGTGCGCCTTCCTCGGGTGGGGTTTTCATTCTTTTAGCACTTGGGCGTCCTCTTGAATTAGGAGGGTGGCCTTCGGAAGGGGCGGAGCCTTTTTTTCCAGGAGTAGAGAGGTTGGTATTCCAAAGAAGGTGTTAAGTTCTATCCCTTTTTGAAAGTTGATTGCGAAGTTGGCCTTGGCCCGTCGGTGACTTTTTTCCATCTTTAAACCCCTCGATTTCGTTTTTGCGGCGTTTTTGCGTGTACGCTCTTTTCAGAGAGATTCGCACATTGAGGACGCCATAAGAATTTTATGGCATATGCAGACCATCCTGGTGATTATCCCCGAAAAAGTTCTCCGCTCCTCAATAGCGGGGTTCCCCAGTAGCGTCTCAACCAATTTATTCCTTTATCTGCTTTTTTTACCTTTGCCTTGCCTTTGATGAACATCTCGTTTGCTGAAGGTGAGATGTCCATGATTTAGGTTCATTTTTTCGTTAATGCATGGAGGCGTCGTCGCTTGTCGTTTGAAAAGTGTTGCTGTTGCTGAGTTCTTTTTCCTTATTTTCTTGTCTCGGTCTTCCTTTTACTAACTTTCTTGGGTGACTCTCTTTCTTCTCTTTTTTGTTTTTTTGGATTTTCTGGTCTTTCGCTTTCTCGGTGAGAAAGTCCCCTTGGCTCAGTGGAAATGATCTGTTTGCAACGCCCCCCGTCTTGCTTTCTTGGTTAGTGTTGACCCCCAACCTTTACAGGTTCGCGCGCCTTTTTGACCTACCTGCGTTTGCAAAAGTTCACCTCTATAGGGCACCAAAATCAATGGGGGTGCATAAGTCCAATGTCAATAGGTTCCTTCGACGTGGCCCCTTCTTCACCCAGTCCTCCGTTGAAAAGCTCATGACCCGTGTTGCCTTCTTTGCTTGTTGCTGGTCGTCTTTGTTCACTTCTTTTTGGCGGTGCTTCGGCTTATGGGTTTCGTTAAGGTCCATTTGCACTGCTTTGTTGGAATGAATGGTCTGCATTCCAATTCTTCTTTTCAGTCCTTGAGTTCGAGACTGAGGCTTTGTTGGTAATAAGCTGAGTTCGATTTTTGATCAACAAACTAGGTACCCTCATCCCCCGCCGCCAGTCCCATCCCGGCGGCTGAGTTCCCACCTGCTCTTGCCCATTCCTCCTTTTTTCTCAGTCCACGTAAGCCCCCCTGATACTGAAGTCAGTGTTGCAGCCTTGATCCTTGCTTGGATGTGCCTTTTTTCCTTAGTCAAGTATCGGCTTTTTGTGTTGGACAGGCGTGTTTTCTGATGGGGGGACGTGGATTTGCCTTAAATTAAGTTTGTTGCTCCGCTGTTGGGAAGCAGTCCCGAAACCATGGAGACTTTCCTTTCCTTTGGACTTCCGTTGCACCGATTTGCCGAACACCGTCAGGCAGAAGGGAGCTTTGGTAACTTTTGGCGGAGTCCCCGAAGTTCCCCTCTGGGAGGTCGTTAGTATCGATCTTTAAGCCCTTTTCGACTCGATCCTCTTCCCACTGATTCAGGATGCGGTTGGTCTATTGTTTTTCGTTCGGTACAAACAAAAACTTGGTTTTTCGTTTTCTTTGCGATTGTTTGTCGAGTGAATGAGTTGCATTTCATTTAAGGTTGTTTTTTTTTGTCACTTTACTTTTGTTAGGGTACTCCTTGGGACCCTTTGGATCTCGCTCCGCCTCCCTTTGTGTACCCATCCTTTTCTGGTTCTCAAGTGTGGCCTGCCTTTTTTGATTCTTTTTTTTTGACTTTTGCGGGCGGTGTCGTGAAAATAGTCCCACGAATTTTCTTCCTCTCTTTTTCTCATCTTGTGTTCTCAGATTCAAGTTGGCTTCATTTTTTCAGCGACGCCCCGAACAGTCCCACTAACTCCCTTCTTCCCCCTTCAGGCTTGCCATTGCGAAGATTTTGAATTGTGGACAAACATTTTTATTTGCTGCTCCCAGTTTCAGTTTCTCATTTCCCCCCCAAAGGATGCCTGCCCCCTGAAATCTGCCCTCCCCCGCGATGAACCATCGTCAATTCAAAACTCCAACCCCCTTTTTTTTTTACTTTCTCCCTTGAAAAACCGGTTCCCACCGAATTAATGACCTGTGTTCTCCGACTTGCTTTGCCAGATACCGATTACCCCCCTATCCAAGTTTAACCGGTGTCTCCGCGGCACCCCCTCTTTACCCCCCCCCGTTAAATGTTTTGTCGGCTTTTTTTTCTGTTTCATTTGAAAAACCCCAGGTTCAAGTTCCTTCTCCATCTTTCTGTTCACTAGAACACGTCTCCTAAATAATTTCTTTCTTTTCACCCTTATAGAGTTTACAAGACCCACCACCTCCCCTTTTGAGTTCTTTTTGTTATTAGGCCCCTCTCGAAGAACCCTTCACCTTGCACGGCTGTTCGCTTCCATTATCCGCCTTTTACCGATACTGATTAATGATATTTCCGGCGGGAGCAGCTGCGTTCCTCCCTTTACCACGCGGCGCCCGTCTATTCTGGGCGGGTTCTGAGGGTACTAAATTTGGGATGTTCTTCTCCCCCCACCTAAGAGCTCATTCTCACTCTTCAGGGCGCCAAATCACTTACTGCCACGAATTGTTCTTTCTCTACCACCCCCCCCTTGAACTTTTCCTCCCCCTCCGCCCAATTTCCCTGCATGATACAAACTCCCACTCCCTCCCCCCGTCACCCATCACCCCGCCATAACACCCGTTCATGATCTTATCCTTCCGACTTCTACTGTCTCAGGATCTTGCTCCCCCTTCTTCGACTTTCTCATCCAAGTTTCCTTCATTTGCGTTTCGTGTACTTTTAAATTGTTGCTGATGTCACTAATTTCCAATCTGGCGTTTAGCTCACTTTTCCAGGCGATTTCCTTGTGCTTTCTTCCTTTCTTCATTTCACCTTACGAAGCATCGACGATCTTATCAAAGCCACTGAAAAGCAGCCCTTGTTTCCCATTGTGTGTCCTTCACAATTCAGGCCGACCCGGCATCCACCCCCCACGCCCCAAACCGCATCGCATCCGCAGAAAATAGTTCAGAGAAGACTGACGTTACCTCCCCCATGCTCGGAGAAGACGCAAATTAATCCTTTTCAAGCTGTGTTCCATCCCTTCGCGTTCTATTCACTGAGACACCGTTCAGCTTTCGTCAAGGAAATCACCTTGGCATCCGATTGGCTTCTTCTATTTGCGACCTCCCATATTTTTCCAGCCGTCCAAGTATTCGTTTTCTGTGCCTTAATCGACCAGGATGTGTAGACCTCCGCCGACCTCTCCTGGCGTCCTCAAGCCCTATCTTAACTTTTTTCACAACTCCGGCTACACTGCTTTCCCGCCCACGAAAACGATGTTTACCTTCAAAGGCCCGTACTCGATTCCCACCAAGCAAATGTACCAGAGAAACGTCCCGGGGTTACCGTCAACTTTCTTTTTTCCCCTCATTCCTCCCCACACCGACGAAGTCCAGTCGCATTTTGCTTCAGAATGAAAATTCCCGGCTTCTCTCCCCCCTCCCATTCCACTCAATCACCTCCCTACTTTGAAGTATTAAAACTCTATATTCCTGCTTACCCCCCCCCACTGATCGTCGCCAGTTTGCCCAATGGGCACCCCCCTTTTCCTCAAGCAAGTTTGGTCAATTTGCTCTGGCATTCCCAAAAAAGCCAGTTAAAATTGAGACTCTTCTTTCTGTCCCCCACAGTATGGTAAAAGCTCCAGCACAAGTTTCCTTATGACTCATCCACTGGCCTGTTCCCCTGTTTGATTTTCCCCCTCCAGCGTCCCGCCTATTCAGCCTCGACCCTCCTTCCTCTGCCATTTCCAGGCGGTAGCTCCATGACCGGCATCCCCCGTCCCTAAAATCCATGCCTCGTCCCCTAGCCTCTCGCCTTGACCCCCCCACCATATCTCGTTATGTATTTTCTTGCCCGTGTTGAACCGCGTCCCCATCAACTCATTCGCCGCCCTTCATATGCCCGAAAAATCCACGCACTTGATTTTCCTCTTTGCCCTCCACCAACCTCGTCGTTGCGCCGAAGAAACCCCCCTCCCTCTCCCCCACCCACCCTACTACAGAGCGGCCCTTCCTCTTTTCCCTGAGCCCCGACTCTGCCCTCTTAAAAGTCCGAGTCCCACCACACGCCTTTTTCTCCTTTACGTGTCTTTGCGATACTTTTTTGGATTGAGTGCGCTTTGTCACTTCCAGTTGTCGATGGTTACGCGGGGGAAGTGGACTACGCTTTCTACGGACTTTTCGACCTCCCCCTTTTTCCTTTTCCCGGAGCCGAGTCTTTTTTTTTTCCCCCTTTATTGTAGAAAAGGCCCCCCCCGATCTTGACGTTGGTACGGGTTCTGTCATCCCTAGCTCGTATGAAGCTTTTTTTTTTCTTTTGCTTTTTTCGAGGTTTCATTTTGACGGCTTCATATCGACTACCTTCCTAGATGGGATTGGAGTCGGCTAGAATTTGCGGATTAGACGAGCATGGCCGATGGGATGTGGATTTGTAGCCTTTCTTCTTCCTTCGGCTGCTGATATGGTTGTGGCGGCCTATCATCGACTCTTCTTACGCTGTTTTTGAGTATGACTTTCTGCCCTTTGCGTGGAGAGTTGACTTCCCCCCTCCACATCCTGGTTTTGGGAGCTCTCCCCCTCCATTCGATCCGACAAGATTATCATTTCGTTTCTTCTCCGTTTGTTTGTGATTCCCTTTTCGTACGCCACCCTGATTTGTTTTCAGGAATCTTTGTGAGGCCCCTTTTGTTGGCAAATGGCGACAGTCCTTTTGTTAGGTTGAATCTGATCGGCGCTTTGACTACTTCTTGTATTTCCAATTGTCTTTCGAATTGTGAGGGGCGAATTCGCGTTAAACTTACCCTGGCTCTTTTTTCTTCTTCTTTTGGTAGCTGAAGGTGCGGAGCGATCGTTCCCCCTGTATACCCTGCCCCCCTTTTTGTTGACGTCCTGAATTTGCCATTTTGGTTCTACGGCGAATCCCGGCCTTCCTCTTACCCCCCTCGATTTTCGTGGCGATGCGTGTAGCCTTTTGTTCAGAGAGATTCGGCCTAGATTTTTGATGCCCTCCGCCAATGGCGGCTAATAGGGCGAAACCCCGTGCTTACTCCCGAACCCGGACGTGCCGCCGACACCTCGGCGGGTGATGCCAGTAGAACGATCCCCCCAAATAGCGCTCCGGAGGTCTTCGTCCCCCCTTGTTTGTTAAGCCGGCGGGAAGCCTCCTCGCGAGGTTCGATGGTCCCAGGACCCTCTGGAGGAATGGATTGTATCTTCGCTCTTCTGTTCGGTTGCATTAATTTTTGAAATCCAAGGACGTTATGTCCTGAGCTTTTTCGTTTTTTTTGGTTCATTGATTCGGTTCCCTTGAATTTTTCTCTTGTCTTTTTGTTGACGATCTTGTTCGTTCATTTGTCTTGAGATCTGATCTCTTCGATTTCTATTTTTGTCCATCCCAATTGGAATGTGTGTCCTTGATGGGCCTCTATTCCCGATTTTCTTTCTGTCTTTGGACATTCGAACAATGTCACTTTAGTCGATTCCAATCCACTTCCACCTGTGCCATGCTTCCCGTCATTGAAAAATTCATGTGATCCCAAGAAAAGTGTGAGCCTCCTTTGGTACCCCTATGGAAAACTTAGGCATATGCCCACAGTCGATGTGGCTTGTTTCCGGTTTTCCTTCTTGGACCTTTTTTTCGTTGATTGCCGAAGGGTTTTAAATTGTTCTTGCTGGCAGGTTTCTGGGATTTGGTGACTGGAGGCTTCCCCTGTCCACTTCTTAGGGCAGTACTTTGTACATCTGAGGGGTCATACGGATTGCGTTTTCTTTGTTTTTCCCCTCCCCAAGTTCGTACAATCCATCCCTTCCACCAGATACGGTCCGCCGCGAGTTAACCTGCTCTTCGTTGCCTTCCCATTCCCTTGACATAACAGGAAGCAAAGTTATCGGTAATATTTTTCATCGTTCTCGCTTTGAGATTGACCTTTCTTTTTTTTGGGGCCTTTTCCTTTTCAGCACCCCAAGGTACAGTCAAGAGGTGTTTGTGCGGACATTTTTGTTCCCTCGCCGTTTTTTTGACGGAGAATTCATGTGGAGGAAAGTACAAAGTGGTGCTCAAGATTTGGGAAGCCAGTTTCCCGCCAAATCTTTCGTTGACCGAATAGTTTCACTTAGGGCTTCTGCCACCGATTTACCAGACCAACCAAAGATTGTCCGTTTATTACCCTACCTTTTAATCCTGCGTGTGACCGATTGATGCAAACCACCCCCGTTTTTTTTCGTTGTCGTACTTTTCTTCTTTTCTGGCAGCAGGAAGGGCCCTCTGCGGAGCATTTCCCCTGAGCAGGAGGGGCGACTGGTTTTTCGGCTTTGTATACCCCCAAAACCTGTTTTGTAGTTTGAGTTGCGCGATTTTTTGAATGAGGCCCTGGACCCCAAAGTTAATGTTGTGGCAGGCTACTTTTGGGTGACCGACCTGGACTCTTTAGATCTTTCCCGCACTCCACGTGGCCACAACATTTCGTCAGGGCCTCCTGACTTGTCCGATAAAGCGGGCTTCGGTCTCCTTTCGGGCGGGCGTTATTGACAACTTTAAGCCCTGAGTATCTTTCTTTTGTGAAGAGACTCACCATCCGTTGCCATTTCTCATGTCCCAACCGGGAACACCGACCCATTCCCCCCATAACCCCGCTTCTGCGGGTTCCCCTTAGTGCATTTTCAGTCAGGAATGGGTGTAACCCTCTGCTGGGAGATTCTCCCTCCCCCATAGTATTCTTTACACAACCCTTCAATGCCTTCCCCCCACACCCTTCCTTTTTTTTCACAGGCCCACAGCTAAAGATTCCCCCCCCACACCAATATCGACACTAAAAATACACCCCAAGTTTTGGGGGATCCCCTGAAAACCCCCATTCTGACACCCTGCCTCCTGTCCTCTGTATTGAGATGATAGGAATTCGATTGTCCTTCCCCTTTTAACTTCCTCCCACTCTTTCTCTTTTTCTCCGCGGACACTCGGCTTCAACTTCCAGGTTTTTCCCTCCGTGAATGGGGAGGCCCTTCACCGTCCTTAGTTTCCACTCACGTCCTTCTCCTTAGAAGACTTTCCCCCAATCTTATCCCAATTATTGACTAAGTACTTTTAACAAGAATTCATGGCCACTCCTTTTTTTCTCACAACCCCATCCCTCTGGACTGTTGTTTTTAAAGCCCTTCCAGCATCCTTTTCCCGTCTTCCCCAGTCGTTTCAGTTCTCTTCTCGATGATGAACAGAAATGATTATCCTTTTACCGTAGGCCTTTTCTCCGCCCGAGTCCCACCTTCAGGTGCAATATTGCCCGTGAGTTTTGCGGTTTTGTATGAGTTCACTTGGGGATGGTAAAATCTCCTGAGAATCCCCTTTATTTCCCCCCTTATTCCCACTCCACTTACTCCTTCTCCTTCATCCTCTTTTCCAATCCCTTTCACCCCTCACTGAAAACGTCCCCCCTTTAACTCCGCCTCCCCCTGCATTTCAACCCCCCGTTTTACCAAGCAACCCCGCATTCCCGGTATGACTTTCCTCCTCCGCTTTTCCCCCTCTGTTTCAGGTGCTACACCTCTTTCAACTGATTTTTTATCCCCAGATTTTCTTTTCTTCGCCGGCCAACGTTTCCCCTTTACCTCCGTTATTCCATCGCGCGGAAATTGATGTGATGATCCACTACGACCCCCCCCCCCAATCTTTTTTTTTCTGTCTTCCCCCTAAGGCGATGTTCCCCTGAATTCTGCCATTTCTTTTTGTCTCACTTTCATCAACGAAGAGTCAATCTCCCCGACAAAGGCGGCGAACTCCACCTTCCTCCCCCCTTCCCTTGGAAGTCTTCCCTCCCCGCCAACCGACAAAGCGCATCCCACGCATAACGTCCCTGTCACCTCCTGACCTCTCAGTATTAAATTCCTACTGCCAATTAAATTCATTACAATTCCAGGGAACCAATCTCCCCTTCTGATTTTTCCCTCTTTTCTTTGCTCCCGATCGCTTTGGACTGCACTACCTCCGCCTCAGGCGATTGGGGATTATGGGCTTCCCCCCCCCCCCTCTCCTTCCGTTCCTCGGAAGTAACCGTTTAGGGGGGATTTCAGTCATTTTTCCTCCAAATGTTTGCATCTTTCACATTCTGTCCGCCAATTATTTCCCCCTCCTCTCTCTTTCCAAACCCGAAGTGTCCACGCTCACGCCGCAACGAACTACTCATTTTTCCTCTCAAAGGCCCCGCCGCCTGTCTCACTTCCCTATCACTGAACTGTAAATTCTCAATAAGTCAAAAAAAGCGGTTCCTCCCCTCTCCCGTCCTGATCGTCCAATTCACAGTCAATCTTGCCCCCCCCCCGCCTATTGTCACGGCCGTGTCCATTTTCCTCAGGCCCCAACGGACCAACACGGAGCGACCACTAAACTTCCCGAAAGTCAATTCCTCTACCCTAAGTCGTCAAGTCCGCCACCGTTCGACAATTTCTCTGTCGCCATGTTGAACACCAAACTTTTTTTTCTCCCGCCCTTCCTCCCGAACGAAAGTCCCCCGGCTCTCCGTCATCCGGCATGCACCCCATCCCCTCTCTGGAAAATTGCAAGAATGTGGACCAGGACAAAGAATCAGTGCCCCCCCCCCCCCTTTCCTTTATTGCCGCTCTCCTCCTACTGAAAAGAAATATGCAAATCCCCCAGCACAGTCTTGCCTAAATGCCTGCTCGAAGCCCCCTTAGATTAGCCCAACCTATCAACCCTTAATAGCGTTAGACATTGTGTCCCCTGACCTATCCAAACGTTGCCCATGAAACCCCTTCGTCTCGCGTTACTTTCTCTTTTTGACCACTCCCTATATCGTATGTTCGACTCCTGCATACCTTTCACCCCGCTAACTCCCCCTATCGAGTCTAGCGCTACACCGTCAACCTCACCCCCCCCATCGTCCTTTTCAGACCCAAATGTATGGACCCCACATTCGGCTCCGGAAGTAAAAGTCTCTACTATGTTTCCGGTTTTCCCCCCTTGCCCCCCTTCCCGGCCCTTTTTACAAAGAGCCCGCCCTTTCCCCCCCCCCCCCTCCTTTTCTTTTCTCCTCTTCCTTGTTGTGGTTCTCGAGATTTTCGTTTTTTCTTGGTTTTGCGCTTTACGAATTTCCGCTTTCCTCCGTTGTGCTGCCCCCCTCTTCTTGCCGACCGCCAACGCTTAGATTGGATCTTCTCGGCTTGCCGTCGGCCCCGCCTTAAGGTAGTTTGGTGGTCCATTCGGCTTTAGAAAAAGGTCGATGCCTTAAATGTAGGGATCTCGCTTTTTTTGGCTTCCTCTCTTTTTTTTTCCTCCGGTCCCCCTCGTTGCTTCACTCTTAAAAAGATAGCTCTATTGGAGTCCCTTCTGGAGGAGCGTATTTCTCGACTCTCATTCTTTTTTTCCTTTTTGGCGGCTTGGATAATGGAGTCATTTGTGCCCGCTCGGACCTTGATCTTTTTCTACTCGAAGGGGTAGAGGCGGAGGATAGCGTTCCTTTTTGCTGTTGGCCTCCCAGTTCAGAGTCTTCGTGCTTGAGAATTTTTTTTTGTCACCCCTTTTGGAGTCCCTTTTTTCCTTTTTTTGAATCCATCCCTCTTTTGCATTTTCGCTTGCCAGTTGGTCTTGATCCGTTGCCCGACGACTGGCTTCTGATTAAGGACTCCGGTTGGTTCCCCTTTTGTGCTTTTCCCGATCCTTTTTTTCTCTCCTTTCCTTCTGTGACACCCCCAGGTGACGGTTCGTCGGCCCCTCCTTCACGTTGAGTGGATTTTTCTCTGCGCGATGTAACCTAGCTGTCGCCCCTCCCTGACCTGATGCGCTCTGCGGCTCCGTTTGTCTTTTTTTTTCTTGGGACGCCCCTCCCTCCTCTTGACTTTCTCTTTTTTGTCGCTTGAGGTTTTGCCCACACTCGGTAGCACGACAGATGTCTCCTTTTTGTTATTTTCTTTAGTCACCGTACCCTTTGTGGCTCCCGTCGCCATTCGAACATCTTTCTGCCCCACGTTTTTTCTTTCTGTTGCTAGTAGTCCGTCTGCGGACGTTGAAGTACTGCCAATTCGATTTTTGATCCCTTTGTAGTTATCTTTTCTCTTTATTTTTTTTCAGTGGCCTTCGGCATAGCTATGTTTTATTCGCGCCTGCCTCGTCCCTTTCCGGCAGCATAGGGCTTCTTCCCCCCCCCTCACTCCCGCCCGCCTCTTGGCTTTTCCACTCCTAGTCGTTTGGAGCCCATTAGAACGAGCCCCCCCTCGGGTGGTTGTGGGGGGGTGGTTTTCTTTTTTGTGTCTTGGATTTACATCGCACGCCTTCCTCCTTTGGAACTGGTATGAAGAGCCGTCACTCGGTTTTCTTGATTGTCCCAGGATTTTGATTGGATTATGTTTTTTTCAATCCCTCCTTCTGAGCGCTGGTAGCTACTTGGACGGTGTTTTGGCCCTTGATGCGCTTTTTTTTTGTTTATGTCGCTTTGAGCTGTCTTCCCCCTGACTTCTTTTAGTTTTTGATTCGGTGACTCGGTGCTTTCGCTTTGCGTTTCCTTTCTTCGTTATTTGTGTCGTGTCCCTTCCCCTTTCTGTGCTTCAGGGGACATTCCATCTCCTGTTTTTTCTCGCCCCTGACCTTTTGTTTTTATTAGTTTTTGGGCCCCTCGGCAAGCTTTAAGGTCTAGCGCTCTTGGGTCCCTCTTAACTAGTCCAAATTGTCAAAAGGAATTCTTTTAGGTTTTACCGGGGTCCCCCTCCTTCCCTCTTGCTCAGCTTTTTTCAACAGATGACCACTCCCTTTCTTGCTAAGTCAACCCCCCCCTTTTTTTTTCCTTTTTTTTTTGGGTGGCTTGTTTCGGACGCTGGGACATTCGGGTTTGTTTTCTGCAATGGAAATTGTTGCGTCTGGGTCCTTTCCCTTTTCCGGTGACTTTTTTTTTCCCTGGATGTTTCTAAAGATGTCCTCTTCCTCTCGGGCAGCGTCGTATGGGCAGTATTGAGGGTTCTGGTTTATTGTGTCCCCCTTTTTTTAGTGGTTGTTGTACTCCACCCCAAAGTTGATGCCCTATACCAGCCCTTGTCCCTCACGGCCCCTCCTAACTCGTTTCACCCCTAGGCCTGCTCGACTTTGTGTCCCCTTCACGTATTTCTGAAGCCCGTACGCAGTAATAGTTTCTGTCTCCCTTTGGTGCAGCAGAGTCGTCACTCCTTAGACGTTCGGATTGCTTGCTCGGGGCCTCCTTCCTCCCGCAGCCCCCCTTCCCCTATTATTGTTTGTTGGGGTTGCAATCGTTTTTCTTCTCTTGGACGATACATTGAATCATATCTTCCCGAGTGCTGTTTTTTATATCTGGGTCGCATTAAAAATGCTGCTTGTTTATGACGAAATGCTCCCCCCCTCTTTTCAATTCTTTACGCCCCCCTGTCCAGACGACTTCCCCCTTGTCTCTCGTGCCCAGCTCCCCCCTTTTGCCAGTGACCCTTTCTTTATAACGTCACCTTCAGCCTCTTCTTGGCGACCCTATTCGTGCTCGATTTTGAGAGTGTTCTATAATCTTTTATTTGGTCTGTCACGGCCGCTCACTCGATCAGGTTAAACAAAGCTCTATCAGGATGCGTCTTTTCTTCATTTCCTTTTCTTGCGTCTCCCCTAACCCTTTCGTTTTGGTAGTTCCTGCGCGATGGGTTTTGCTTTGGGGCATGAGTGTGCAGTTGTTTTTTTCAAACCACGGTTTTTTTATTTGTTTGTTGCGGCATTTTGATGGGGACCCCTTTCCCCGCTAGCGGTACTACTTTCCTCCCCCGAGTCGCCACCCCCAAGGGTTGCACCCCTCTCGTACTGGGCCAGCCTAGGTTTCCAACAACGTTATTTCCCGGTTTTAACTTTGGTGGGGGTCATTGCTTGCTGGAAGAGCATCCCCGATTCCTCCTGTACCCAGTTTTATATTTTTTCTGTACGCCACTTTGCATTATATGCGCCCCCGCCCCTCAACATTCAACCAAGAAAAAATTCCCGCCTTCCAGTCCAACCTGCCAAGGTATCCTGTATTTCGGGAGCTGTGTTTCTTACCACTTTTTTGTTTTGTTTTCCGCTTGCTCTGTGAGTCCCTCTAAACAGTCCTCCCCACAACTCTAATTTTTATTCTTTTGTGTTGTCGAAATGGTGTCACTCCGCACCCTCGAGCCACCCCCCCCACAATCGTTTGTCCTAACCTTCCGAGGTTGTCTTTTCAATCTAAATGGGACCCCAAAAACCTCGATTCCCCCCGCCCTTTGTCGCGTTAATATTGCTCGGCTGCCGCCTCTGTAATGCTCGCCATCTTCCTTTGAATTATTACCCTCTCACCCAAATCGAGGTTCCGGGGCTTGAACCATGGCCTTACCTGTTTTTACTTCCAGCGGGGCCTGTCGGTTGGTGCCTTTCTCGTTTCACGAATTTTCAGAGTCCCCCCCCTTTCTTTTCTTCTTCGCTCGCTTTCCCCCCTCTGTGCCCACTATATGTTTTTGCTCCATGTCCCCAGACTAGTATGCCTCCTTTCAACCACCCTACCTTTCTGGACCCTGGTTTGTCTTCACGGCACCCCTTCGCCGTCTGGAGTTGTAGTGCCCCTCCGGTCACTTCGTTTTGATTTTGAGCATACTCCCCATGACCCTGATCCTCTCTCCGGGTTTCCTTTTTTTCTTCTCCCTCTAATTTTTTGAATCGCGTTCGCACTTTTACTGTTTCTGGCGTGGTTGGATGACTGTACTATGTGGGATGGACATCCTTCTTTTTCCTTTATTACCCCCCCATCAATCAGTCATCCCCCAACTCACTTTAATATAACTCCCCCTCGTCGGTGCTCTGCCAATCCATTTCCACCACATCTTGAAACTTTTTCACCCCCCTCTCCCTGTGGAATCAATCCCCCCTCGTTCGCCCTTCCGAACACAGCTAATGAAAACAATCCTCCCACTGTCAGATTTGTCATAAGTCCGATTTTCATCTGTTCCATGCCTTCTCCTCCTCCATTCTTTCTTATCCATCAAATTTTTGTTGCTTTTCAGTCAGATTTTGACTCTTTTCCAATCGCGCTACGTGTACTTTTGGATGTGTTTCCCCATTCTCCCCACCTCCCGCCTGCCCCTCCTTTCTTAGAGTAACGTCTCCACTGAATTTCCCTCTTTTTTCTCTTTCTCCCCCAGAAGAACTGTCGATTTCGTGCACAAAGCAAAAGCTTCAGTCCAGTTTCGCATTTTCTCCACCTCCACTTCTTCTCAATAGCGTCCTTCGCCCAACCCCGCACCCCTCCCAAAGCTTCCAGGCTACCGTCCTTCACCCTCGTGACATCGAAGGAAGGCCCACAACCTCTCTCTACCGACACCGAATTGATTCCACTTCTGGGACCCATCCCTGGCTCTTTCCATATGATTTTTACAGATAATCGGTGTTTGAAGCGAGCTCAGCCTCCGTTTCCATACTTGGGTCTCTTTGTTCTCCGTCCCTGATCTGTCCGTTGCCTTAGTCCCCTTAGTGCCTTTTTTCGGTACCCCTTTTGGCGAACAATCTTTTTCGTCTATCTCCGCGACATTGTCGCTTCCTACTAGGTCCACAGGATTTTCGCCGCCTTCAGTTTTCCCAAAAGAATTCCCCCTTCACCGCCTTCCCCCCCCCTCCTCCGTGAAGGTTTCTCTTAGCCCCGACGCCCGGATTGATATCCCGACTTGTGAAAAATTAAGTCCCCCCCCCTGGCGTACTACACTCCTTCCCGGTATCCGCTTCCCTTAATCGACCCCCGATCAGTCCTGCGCCATTTTTCCATCCTCAAACAAAAGGAACACTTGAAGGCTTGCATCACTCAATCAATTAAATGTCTTCCCCCCGAAGTCGTCAACGCCCTCGTCCTTCAGTAAGCTCTAACAAATTTCTCCGGTGCACCTGATTCCCCGCTTCTCCCTTCCCTAACCAGTCGTCGGCGGTCAAGAGCGGCAGCCCTACCCATCCACCCTTTTCAACTTGTCCTGACGCCGCTTTATTCTTGATACAAATTTTATTGTGTGCAAGCTGTTCTTCCTCCTCCCTCCCCGCACGACATCTGCCTTGCTGCATAAGCCCTGGACCTTTCGCCGTTGACCGCCCCTACCCCCCCCCCTTTTCCCCTTTTCTCTCTCAGCGTACGATTGTTTTCCTCCCCTCTTCCCATCGTTCACATTCCCCTCCTGCGTCTGGCGAATTTTTATTAGCCGGCTCCAAATCTCTCTTTCTGTCTTCGACTTCAAAGCCGGACATTTTAAACTCTGCCTGAACCAAAACAGCTAGTCCTATCTGCCGATCAAAGCCCCCGCATCGACCTTTCCCTCACTGAATGGAACCAAACCTCATCCGAAGTCACCTTATAGCCTATCTCAGCGCTGCTCCGCGATCGCTTCAGCCCGACTCTCCTTAACAATGAGTCCCCCCCCTCCCCCCACCACGATCTCTCTCTTTTTCTCATACTCCGTTGGTGTTTCTCTATTTTACTTGACTTAGGGTATGGGACGTCGCTAGGTTGGGTCAGCCCTTCTAGCCAGCGCCCTCTCTCCTTAAGTCCTTTGACGCCTTTCGTGATGTTTTTTTTTCCTTGGCTTTAGAAAGTTTTTTGGTGTAAATGGGTGGAGATGAGCTCGCTTCGACTATTGAGTTTTCGCGGTCTTTACCCCTCAGCGATGCCTTCTTGGAAGACGCCTAAACCCCTCTTCAGGTCGGCCTTCCGCCTCGCCTCTCCTTATTTTTCAAGTGCCTATGTGATTTTATCAGGTAGGCCGGGTTTCCGTTCTTGGACTTGCTGGGGTTTGCTCTCCCGTCTTTCAGCAGGCGGCGATACGTTTTCCGTTTGCTTTTCTCACTGGAACTCTTCTTTCCGTTTGATGCTTTTGCGACTTTTCCCATGCCCTTTGTGAGCTCCCTCTTTCTGACTTCCCCTAAGATTATTGATTCGTCGGCTTTTGCTCTTCATGCACGCTGTTACGCCCTACTGACTGTCGGAGGATGCCGCTGTTCGGCCCCCTTTTGTCAAAGGTTACTTTTAGTTGGTCTGACTTTTGTTCCCTTCTGCGTACGACCCAGGGTAGATGTTCATTTGCTTCTGAATTGATGTTGTATTTTTTAGCTCCTTCTGTCAGCCCTTTCGCGCTTGACTTTTTCGGTTGTCTAGGCGTTTGGTGAGCTAGTGGTAGCACCTCCCCTTTTGGACTTATTCGAAAATTTGTTCGTGACTTGGTTTTGTTCTTCCACTTTTCCGAGGCAACCTTCGATTTGCGTCGTTTAGAGTGTAGCTGACGTTCCTCTCTCTAGCCTTGAAGACGCGATGTGGCTGGCCTGGCCCACTTTGTCACCCCCTGAAAAACCCCCCTCTTGCTTTTCCTCTGCCGAATTCCTGCGGGGATGCCCCCCACGCCCTCCTTTCTCCCTTTCTCTGTGTCAGATCGGATGGAAGAGTAGTGACGTTCGCATTGTCAGGTTCTTGAATTCTAGTATCGGATCATTTTCTTGTCGCTTGCGGTTTTGCCTTTCTATGCGTTTTGTGAGAAGGTTTGTTTGTGTGCATGTCTTAAACTGGTTCTTTGCGTTCCGGCGCTCTTCCTGGCTTAGCTTGATTCTTTAGTGTCTCTACCGTCACCAATTGCGCACATAGTGTGACCCTTCTGTGTGTCTCTAACTCAAGTACTTTCACTTCAACGTTCTCCCTCACCCCCCCTGTCCCAGGTAGCGCGAGGTCACTAAGCTCACCTGTGTTTGACCTCCGTCCTCTCACTTGGGGAGTCTATTCCCAGTGAATACGTGAGAGCCTTCCACTACATTGGCCTAACTCTGCCCCGTTTGTTTCTGGGGTTTTGCATGGTGGGTGTTTCGGCGTGGGGCAGTCGGAGTTGATGCGCTTGCTGGGCGGAGGGTCAGGAACGCTTTCCCTTTCTTGGTGTTCCCACTTCTTTTCCAAGCTCCTGCACTTCACTTCTGGCAGTGTTTTGTTGCTTGGTCCTCAGTCTTCTCTTGCATCGTTTGATCATCCCAATTTAGTACTCACATCCGCCGTCAAACCAGCCCTCCCCCCTTCCCATTTTCCCCCTCCACCCGCTCGTTAGCTTTCCCCTTCTTCCTCCCGTTATCCCTGTAATCTTATTAAGAAGAGACTCTTCACTTTTCTTGCAGAATGGCGGATTTGGTATTTGAATGTACACTCCATCCCGTTTTTTGGTTGTCGTCATCTTGCGTGACGAGAATTTTCAACTGTCTGTCCCGATGTTTTCTCAGCTTTGGGCATTGATAAAAGATTGAGTTCCTCTGGAACTTTGGTTTTCTTCTCGGTCGTAACCCCGCAGTCCCTCTTTGGACGTGGAGTTTTCCCTTTCCCCGCAGTTCCTATGATTGGAGAGGTAGTAATCAGGGATTGCACTCATCTTATTTCCGTCCATCCCTTCGATTACCAGCATCATGCTTCGTTGGTCCTGGTTTTAAAACTTGTTTCTTTCTTTTCTCAGCTTTTTTTCATAGATGAATAGTGTGCGCTTTCAACCAAGTAGTTTTGCCGATTGACTTTTTGGTGGCCCTTCCCTTACTGGAATCTCTCCCAGACCTAACCCTACTGTCCCACCCATTCTCTTCCCCGGGCTGCCTGTCATTTGGACGCTTAAAGGTTTTTCGGCTTTTTTTTGACTTTTTCGTCTTTTGGGCGCTGAGTCAGCACGTCTT
>Ga0179593_1672285_pt1 | contig 17383 bp, 32 predicted proteins | sample CZODoug2_1_08_16_FD_185931 | JGI IMG/M metagenome (GOLD analysis project Ga0179593, IMG submission 185931) | Vadose zone soil fungal communities from Angelo Coast Range Reserve, California, USA - CZODoug2_1_08_16fungal (PacBio error correction) | ecosystem: Environmental > Terrestrial > Soil >... | reverse complement strand
TTTCCTTTTCCCTCACAAATTCTTGGGCTTCGGATTGTAGATCCCTCTCTTCCTGTGGTTTCCCCCCCTTCTTTTAGCCTTTTTTCCCCAACAGGTCGTCCGCGTTTCCTTCCTTTCTGGCATTTGATGGTTGCGCCAAAGGTCTTTTCTGTTCCTGTTTGGAGGGAACTTCTCCCCCCTTTCCTTTTGTTAGGCCCCTTTTTTTCTTTTCTTTTCCTCCCGCGTCCCCCCATAATTGGTGGCCTTCCCAAACAGTAAAACCTTCCTCTTCAGGCTGTCCACGCCCGGCTCTTGAACGCGCAATTCAAGTGCCTTTTCCGTTCCGATTTCCCCCCCCCGGGGCGTCCCTTTTCCTTTATGCACCCCCCTTTTTTCTTCGGAACGTCTTAAGTTCCCTTTGGGCTCCCTTGCCGTTTCCCTCAAATTTGAAATCTACCCAGAAACCCGCCGGAATGACCGACTTTTTTAGAATACGATTTCCCATTCCGGCGTCCCCCCCCCTGGTAACCCACACGGCTTCCTTTCCCGTTTGTGACACCTTCTTGTGGACAAACGGACCTTTTTCCTTCGCCGCTCCTTCGCCTCCCATTGGTGTTTTCTTTTTGTTGTGATCCCTCCCCCCCTGAACCCCCCCTTTTTCTGTGGACGCGAACCTTTCCACCGCCAAGATCGAACACAGCGCCTCCGCTTGCTGAAACCCCCCCTGGTTTTTTTTTTTTTTTTTTTTTTTTTCTTGTCACCTGGACGTGCCCCCCCTTCTTTCCATCGTCCCCATGCGGGCCCCCATGAAGTTAACCCCCATCCAAAGGATGTACTCCTTCTTTCCTTGCGCATTCCGGGGTTCTTTTTTTTTTTTTTTGTCGTTTTTTTTTCCCCATCTTATCTCTCAATGATTTCCCCCACGCTTTTTTCCTTTCGTCGATAACAGCACCACCCCTCCATCTCGGCTCCACCAGCTACGTAATATCTTCCCCTCCTTTGTAGACTGTTTTTTTTTTCGTTCCTCTTCCTTCCAACTTTTTCTCGCTCCGTTTTTAGGCCGACAACTCTTCCCCTACAACATGTGGTGCCTTCCCGGCGGGTAATAAACACCCTTCCTTTTAGATTCTTCCCCCCCCTCCCCCCCCCCCCTGCGTTTCAGCTTTCTCTCTACAGCTCCCCCCCGGGACCCTTATTTCTTCGTCGTCGCGTTTTGACGTTAGAGTTTTTCTTGTTCGAGGTTTTCTGCAACTTCAGGAGGTGCCTTTCCCGGCGATTTTTCCCCTTTTTTTTTTTCGGACTCCCCTTTTTTTTTTTTAAAAGTTTCCTGTTTTGGGATAGTCCCCCCATAGGGACAGAAATTTGACGAATGTTAGGGACCCTGGCGGGGGTAACAGTTGTGGGTATTTTCTCTTTGTTTTCCCATTGTTGGTTTTTCTTTCCTTTTTCTTTTCCAAGACCCCAAGTTGACTTGCTCAACCTTCCCACGGGAACATTGGTGAAAAAACCTGAAAGGATGTCTTTTCCCCCAAAGGCCGCCTCCCCCCCCACCGCAGTTTGACCTCCCCCCCCTTCCGTTTTGATATGCGTCCTCCCCCACGTCTTGCGGTTATTTCCCCCCCGTCCTTGTTCCCCTTCCCCCTGACGTTTGCAGATCCCCTTGATTTTCCCTTGGTTTAGACTCTCCCTCCCCCTCCCCCCCCGCGTGTGGTTTCCCCCCCCCCGTGATTAAACCCCCCCCGGTCAGTGTTAACCTTGATGACGGACTTTTTTTTTTTTTTTTGTACATTGCGCTCGATAGTGGGCGGCAATCGTTGCATGACTTTTTCCCCCGGTCTTCCTCCCATCTCCGCCCTTTGATCCTTTGACTCAAGGTCTCAATAGGCGTGAACGCTTAGTTGAAATGGGTGTTTCCCCTTTTTGCATGGATGGTCTCCTTTGTAGGCTTCTTTTTCCTCCCTTTTTCTGAGGCGATGCCCCCCCACTGTTGCTTACCTTCGCGGCGGCCCTTTTTGCGATCGAATGAAAACCAAACCAATTTTCCCCCTTTCTTCAACTTTTCCTTCCTGTCCCCCCCCCCCCGATCCCTCCCGTTTCTTGCGGTGTCTTTTTTCAGACCCGGGCCCCTTTTCCCCCATGCTCTGCTCACCACTTATCCTCTGATCCTATACGTCTTTTTCCAACGGAAAGTCTTTTCCTTCTTAAAACAACCTTGTTTTTGATTCCCGACTGTGGTGGGGGCCCCCAAGCGGATTTTTTCGCACCTCGATTTTTCCCCCCACTGGGTTATCACGGGGAATCTGGAGTGTTTTCACGTCCACTATCCTTTTGGGGGGACCCGGGACGGCCGAACCCTCCCCTGCACTTTCCCTTCTTGACAATCTAAACTGCATTTTTTTTCCATTGCTGGTTTTTGCTCTTTCGGGGGGCCTTTTTTTCAATCGCCACTTGCAGGTTTTGTGCACCAGTCCCTTTTTTTTTTTCTCTTTTTTCAAAACCCTTTTTCCCCCTTTGACCATCCTTTTGTCTTGAAACCCCGTCTTAATCGCGCTCCATGACCACCACTGCTCCTTTTCCTTCCCCCAACTGTACCCACACCGGGTTTTTTGTTTTTCCCCCCCTTTCAGGCTTCTTTTTTGCGTATCTTCACGTCTTCGAAAAACCTTGCGGCTTCGGGCCGAGCCGGCCCTCTTGACCTTTTTTCCCCGACTTTTCCCCCCCCATCTCTTTCTGCCACAGGCCCCCCTACCTTAACCAGTCCCCCCCCCTTTCTCGGGGGTGGCTCGGGCCATGATCCTTTCCATTTACAACCCCCCCCCCTTCTCTTTCACCGGCTTTTTCCCCCCTCCTTTTCCCAAGGATTGGTTAACCCCCTCCGTGTCGGCAAACCATGGTTGGGCTTCAAGAGTTGTCTGTTCCTTCTAAGTCCCCCTTTCTCCTGGTTCTGCCCCTTCGCCATTTCCAATTGTCTCCCTGGGAAAAGTTCGGGGCCAGATTCTTTTTGGGTGTTTTTCTTATTTTTCTTATCTCGCTTGGGGACCTCTTTCTCGCGTAGGCCTCTGCCCGTTTTCTTCCCTTTTTGCCTTCTTTTGAGAGATATATTGCCCATGCGCGAACCTCCCTGGCCGCCCTTTTTCTTCCCTCCCCTTTACTCTTCTTCCAGTAACGGTATGTAATCATTTGGATTAAGTATTTACGATGGGATTTTTTCCCAATTGAACGTCCCCCCTGCGCGGTTGGACTTTTTCCCCCCCCCCCGATCGCAGTTTTTTTCTCAAAGCTGTTTTTTCCTTTAGATTCCTGGCTTCGGCCTGTGATTCCCCCTCCCTTTCCCCTTTTTTGATGGCGGGGTTAGATGATTCCCAGGCATCACACACAACATCCGCGAGAGGGATCTTCTTTTTTTTTTTTCAGCTTCTACGGTTAGTTTTGTTACCCCGGTCGATTTTCTCCGGCTCTTAAAATAGTTTTAAATTGCCAAACCTTTTCGATCTCCTCGATTTTTCCTCCTCCCCCCCGTCGGTCCATTCCGGGGGTTCCCCGCTGTGCAACATTGGCCGTGACTTCTTAATCAATACCGCGAAGGCCAACCGCTTCGTCAGGCCTTTCCTGCGACGCCAACTGGTGACCCAGGAACGGCGTGTTTTCCCTTTCCTTTCTTTTTGACAGATAAACGTCTGAGTCCTGTTTTTTTCCCCCTTCCACCCAAATTTTTTTGTTTCCCCTAAAACAACGCTTTTTTTTCCCTTTTTCGCCCTGCGTTTTTTTTTTACAGGCTTCCGCAACTCACGACCTTTCCCTAACCCCTTTTCTTTGCAGATAACAGAATTTTAAAACGCGTTACTCCGGGTCAAACCATGTCCCCCCTTTTCCCTGAAGGTTTTTTTTCCCTCCCCTCTTCCCCCCCTTTCGAGCACAGGCCCTCTTGACCCTTCCCGGGCTTGTCGGCAAACGTGATCCTGCGACGTCGTCCCCGTTTTCCCCCCCTTTTTAGGACCATCCCTTTGACTCAAACATTTTTTATTCTCGTTTTTTTTTTTTCTGAAGGCCCCCCCCCTTTTGGGATATTTTTTCCCCCCTTTTTTTCTACCATCATTTTTTTTCCCCTTTTGCTTCTGTTCGCCGACGTGACTAGGGCCCCACAAGCTGTTTTCCCCTCGATTTCCACCGTCCCCCCCCGTTTTTCCCCCTGTTCGTTTTCTCCCTCCAGCGTCACCCCTGCAACGAAATGGGAGATTTCTCTTCCCTTCGTTCGCTTGGGCGCTTTTCCTCAATTTGACACGCCACCCCCCCCTGAAACCGGGCGTCCCTCCCCCCCCTCTTTTTCCCCTTCCAGGACAGGATTACCTTTTTTTTTTGGCGGTTTTTTTTTCCCTGACCTCTAAACTTTTTTAGGGGCCCCTTCTCTAACTTTCCCCTCGTCTTAATACGGTGTGAAGGTGTCTGGCGGTTAACTTTTTTTTGAAAACTGACTTTCTTTTTGTTGGGGGTTTTTCCCCCACAGCCGGCTTGGGTGTCATGATCGCACGTGTTCGGGGAAAGCCCCACCCCCCCCCCCTGAAGTCTAGCTATATTTCCTCCCCATAAGGTTGGTTTTCTCTTCTTATTTTTTGATGTTCCGATTCTGCGTTTCTCCCCCCTGGCCCACGGTGGGCCGGGTGTGGGCCACCGTCCCGTGCCACTTCCCCCCTGGTGAACGTCCCTCACCCTTTGTAGTGGGCTCCCGCGCCTGGCCGGCCCCCCCTAGGACCTTCAGTATTTTTAGAGGTCTAACCCCCACGCTCCGACGGATAAAAGGTTTCCTTCTCGCAGGTTTTTTTTTTTCCGGTCCGAGTTTTTCTTTTTCTTTTCGGCGTGCAGGTCCTGAGGCCCTTTTTTCTTTTTTCCCCCTTCTTTTGATTGGCGCGGTTTTAACGGCCGTGCACAAAACCCCCTCCTCCCCCCCTTGTTGAATCGTGCGCTTTTTTCCCCCTCTGCGCTCGGTTGTTTGTCCGGCTACACCTATGTCCCCTTCTGTGCCAATTGATGGTCGGGGGGGGGGGGATAGTCCTGGCCACTTACCCATGGTTTTTGTCCTCTGACAGCTTTTTTTTCAGGCCGTGGCTTTCCCCCCCCCCAACAATGGTTTTTCCACAGTTCCCGTTTCCCTTTTTTCCGTAGGCGAGGATACGGCCTTGCTCACTGCTCGGTTCCCCTTCTCCCTGAAATTTTTTAGGGAATTACTTCCTTTTCGCCTTTTTCCCCATTTTTGAGTCCGCGTTACGGGTCGTTTGTCCCTTTTTTTTTTGAAAGGTGCGCACTTTTTCCTTTTTGACCATCACCTTTTTTTGGGCCCCCCGGCGCGGGGTTTTTTTTATGGCATTTTTTTCCCTTTTTTTTCCCACACAACAGTAAAACCTCCCGTTGGAGATTGTCCACTCGGAAACGCGTCCCCCCCCCCCCCTCCCCCCTCCCCGTCCGCTTTTCTTTTTTTTAGACACCAGGCGGTTCCTCGCCCGTCGTTACTTTTCTAGGCAATGGAAGTTCACTTTGCCATTTGAACATATTAAAGACCCCCTCCCCCCGGCCTCTCTTTTACCGCTTTTTTGGAGCCCTCGATTCCATGAACTTCAGCAGGTCTTCGAAAAGTTCCCGATGGACCCGTTACTCCCGTGTGAACCCTTCGTCCCGGTTCCACCGAGAAGCTTCGTCCGCTCCTCGGCTTGACATTTGGCGGTGATTTTCCCTTTGTTCTTCCATTCTAAACCCCTTTTACACTGGTCTCTTGCCCACCGCTCGCGCAGTCCCTCTTTTTTCCCTCTTTTTCAACAACTGCGATCTTTGTCACCCTTGCGCAGATGCTGGACTTTTTTGCAATTATTCCATCATCCAATGCGCCTTTTGTCTCCCGCCTCCCCTGTTGGATTAGGTCCCCGGGGCGCCCTCGTTTGTTCTTCATGGCTATATCAAAGGCATTCTATTTTTCCCCCCCTAGGGAATGCGTACCGACCCTTTCCTTTTTCCCTCTCGCCCCCCGTTTCTTACGTATTCCCCCCGAACGTTGCCTTGATGTTCTTTGCGTTCCGCGTGATCACCTTTTTTCAAAACTTACTCGTTCTTTTTTCCTCCCCCCTGACCAAAACTTCCCTGTCCCGCCCAAAATTTTGTTCTTTCCCTTTTTCCCCCCCATTCCTTGTTTGCCTGCGTTCCTTTCTCAAACCAGGATTATGCGTAGCCCCCCCCCCCTCCCCCTTCTCCCCTTTCGTCGAGGGGTTGGCTCTGAGAGATTGCGGTCGTCTTTTTTTTTCTTTGCAAAAACTCAAATCTTTTTTCCCCTTTTTTCCGAGCATTTTTGCAACCGGTTTTTTCGATACGCCCCCCCCCCCTTCACAAGTCCAATCCTCCGAATGTTTCCCCAGCCGGCGGGGGTACCCCTTTTTAGAGGAGGCGCTTGCTTTTTTTTTTCTTCGCGATTTTTATTTCCACCCTTGATGGTCCCTTTTTCAAACGCCGCTTTTTCCCACGGTCCCCCCCCCAAAAAAACAATGAAACGGATTATGACAAAAAGGTTCAAATAGCAAACACACAATCAGTTTTTTTTTCTCCTTTCTTGCTATGCCCCTTTTTTTTTCCCCATTAATTTCCCAGTAAGATTTTCCCCCAATCCATTGATATCAGTGTGAAAATAAAATCCCCCTTGAGAAAAGCCCACCCCCCCTCCTCCCCTCCACCAGCATTTTCCCCTGCGATTCCGTTCCTACCACAGGGCCCCCCCCACCTTCCTCCTAGCGAGACCTCATATCCGTTCTCCCCTCTCCCCCTCTTCAGCCCCGTATCTCGCGTCCACTCTTCTATACCACCTCCTCTGGTTAACCCCCCCTCCCCGCCACCCTCCTATCCCACAACCCACTGCCACCCTAATCAACCTCCCGCCCCTATCACACCCCCACCTCGCCCCTTCTCTCCTTCCCCACGCTTCTAATTTCTCCCCTGCCTTACAATGCAACTTTCCCTCCCCTTTCATCCGTCCCCACCCCTCCCCTTTCTCACCCTCCGCGATCCCTATTTACCCTCTATTCTTTCTATACACTTCAGCTCATACCCTACCTACCCCCTCCTCCTGCTAAACCCCCCCCGTCTCCACTCATTATCTATCCGCAACCGTTCCCCCCACCACCTATCCTCATCCCCCCTTCCCTCCTACCCCCCCCGCCTACCCCCCTCCCCCCACCTCCCCCCCACTCCCCTCAACCTCCTAACACGTCCCGTCCCTCTTTGCCCCCCCTCTGTATCCCCAACGTCTCCCCCCCATCACACCCCCATTCACCCGCCTCCCACCTTCTCCGGTTCACGCAAGACCCCTACTCTCCTTCATTCCTTCATCATCATTAGAACTTCGATCCCACCCCCCCCCCCTGCTCAGCTCCTTGTCGCACGCGCCACCAAAGCCCCTTCCTTTCTCCTTTACTCCACCTCCTTCTCCTCCGCTCCCCAGCCCCCCCCCCCCCACCCTTCTACCCACGTACCCACCTCTCCGCACCAGCCTGCTTCCACACACACTCTGCACCCCTCCGTTCGCTCGCCTCGCTCCCCCCTTCCTTTTTCCCATCACTCTCTACAATCCCCCACCCCCCATACTTCCCTTCCACATTTCAACGCCCCGCCCTGTTCCTTTCCCCCCTCCCTCCTCCACTACCACCCGCTCCGCCTCCGCCCCCTTCCCCCACATTGTCATCGCCGAGCCCCAACTCCTGGCTCCCATACCCTACTTTCCCCCCAATCAACCCCCACCTCACCCCCCCCCCGACGCTCCCCCCTCTAACGCCATTTTTCTCGTCCAGAAACCATCATGTATCGCCTCTGTCACCCTCCCTTTGCCTCTATCCCGACTTCTCCTCCCTTTACTTCCACTCCCCGCCCCCCCCATTTACTCTCGGATCTTCCATACGTCTCCCCCAACCTTCCCCCATCACCCCCCTCTATTTTTTCCCTTTCGATGAGTTGTGGTCCCCCCAATCGTGATTAGTCCCCGGGAAAAAAACACGTATCCATTTTTTGTTGCCTTTCCTTTTCTTTTATCGTTGTAACATGCGGATTTTTGTCTCAGTGGCGTCCTCATGAAGTTCCCCTTTCTGACCCCGGGCTTTTTTCTTTGTTGAAGGTCCCCCCCTTTTCGAAAGTGGGGACGCTAGGGGCCCTTTTTTCATTGCTCTAGCCCTTTATGGGGCGCGGCGGTAACCTTGTTCTGCTCAGTTCTCCCCCTTTTCCTTCCTCTTTTGCTTCCCAAACGCCTCTCCCTTTTCGCTCCCCAGCCATGTCGAGATCAATGTAAAACACCCCTTTTTCCCACGTCACTTCCCGTTTCCCCCAAGCCTTTGAGGGCTTTTCAGTCCCTTTCTTTTCATTGCGATTTTTTGGGTGCCCACTTATCGATCTCCCGCCCCCGTTCAAGCCCCAAAAACTTCCCGGTTTTTGGATTTTTCCGGCTTTTGTGTCGTGCCAGCACCACGCTTGAATGTTTTCGCTTAGAAAACCCCCCCCAGTTAGGTTTGTTTCCCAAACCGTCCCTCAAAGCGGGGTTCAAAAGCTGGTTCCGGCCCCCTTCCGTAACCAATTTGTAAGGACTCCAGCTGCCTAGAAAAGTGCCCCCCTCATTCTTAAAAACTGGCGTTGTTGCTCTATTTTTCTTGGCCCCCCCCCCTTTTGCTTTGTTGCACCCCTTCCTTACGACGGTTTTTTTTTTTTCCTTTTGAGGACCATCATGGTGCTTTTTGGAAATCCACGATGACATCTCGAGGCCCTCACATGACACTTGGTGGCTCCCCCCCCCGCTCCGCTTTTCAGGATTTCTCTATTTGGCGTATCCCTGCCTTTTGCCGAAACCCTTTTTTTTCGGTCCTAGACCCCTTTCCGCAATCTCTGCTCCAGGTCATCGTTGACGATCGATAAATGGCGGTTTTTGGCTCTTCCCATGATCATGTATTTATCATTTTCACCCCTCGCTTCCCCCCCTTTGAGCAAAACAGGGCCCCCGGTTGTCCATTTCAACCTTGCCCGGAGCAGATCCTTTGTTCGTGTCCTCCCCCTGGATTTCCTTCTAATGTTCCACTGCAACCCTTGTCCACTTTCGGATCTATATCCGTGTTCTGGGTGTTTTGTTATTGTTTTCTATGCCGAGATTGGAGGGTCCTTTGGTATCGGCTTCCTTTTGATCGGTCGCTTTTCGTTCTTCTATGGACATGGGCTTTCCTCCCTCCAATGTTTCCTTTTCCCCTAATCATCTTTGGTGGGGGGCTTTTTCCCTTCCTGGACTGGGCATTGTTCATTTCTTGTAGGGACTCACCGCCAAGCATGGCGCTGTTACCCCCCCCACAGATCGAAGGTTTTTTTTTCAAGACAAAGTTCTCGGTTTTGGGGTTTTCCCTGAGTCGCGTACAGTTCGGCTTCTGGCGGTTTCTCTTCCCCCCACCATTGTCGCTCGTTCTTGGGCGAAAGCTTCCTGTGGGTCCACTCGAGGTTTTCCAACGGTCCAGTCCTCCATCGTTACCCTCACACTGCTTGCTATTGGACGGCCCCTTTATCGTCCACTTCGGTCATCTTTTCTTTTGTCCTTTTGCCCCGTGGGACCTCTTTCACCCAATCTCTCCCCAAGAAGTGCGACTCCAAACCAGCTGGGGCCTACCTCCCCACCTGCGGGAATTTTTTTAAAAGCGGAGTTGCGTGTCTCACAGCTCAAGCTGAATTTTTACTTTTTTGTGGCCAAGTCACCAATTCGTGGTGTTCCTCCCCTCTTTTGCGGGCATCTCGCTACTGGATTCCATTAACGACTTTTGATGCCTTTCCACATTTCAAATTCTTCAGTATACCTTCACGTCCCCCACCGCGACTCCTTCCCATGGACGCAGGTCCTGTTCCTTCCCCCCGATCATAGGGCGCCTCTCCCAAAGCCTCTGTCGGTCCCCCGGCCGACTTTCCACGGCCTTCCTGGGAGAAATTTGATCACTCAAAAATCAACTTTTTCCTGCGACTTTCCTTTGTAACCCATGTGGGATTTACCAATCACTTTGCCCAGTCAGGCCGGTCGATTCACATCGGATTTCTTTTTTCTTTTTGATCGGCCCCCCAACGAGTTTAGAGGCATCGGGGGACCTGGCGCCCCCCCTATTCAAACCTCTTTTGTGCAGGTTTTTCAACTTTTTTCCCTCCACAGCCCCCCCCCCGACATTTAGTTCCGTGCATTATCGGGCCGCCCTTTGAAAGAACCTTCAACGTGAACCTCAACCTCTCGCCCTTCCCTAACCTGACCTGATCCGTAGGGCTCTTCTTTTTTTTCGACCTATACCTCCCTCCGTTTTTTTTTTTTTTTTCCTCTTATTGCGATTGCCCCCACACGCAGTGTGTCTGCGTTCCCTTTGTAGGGTTTTTTCCCCCTTCCACGCTTGTTTTTGCCGGTTTTCCCCCGTTGGGCTTCCAATCTAGAACGGGCCTGATCTTTTTTCTCCAAATTCATACCACATGTCCCCTTCTATATTTTCATTTTTCCCCTCTTTTTTTTTTTTTGGAGGTGATTTCCTTCTTGGGCTCTGAATCCTTTTTTTGTGGGCCACGCCCAAACCCCTTCCAACCCCCCATGCCACGTTTTCAGTTCCCCCCTGAAGGGTTCACTGCAGTCCCCCTGGCTTATTGGGGGATCGTTCTTTCTGCCCCCTAGTTTTAATTTCTTTGTCTAACCAATTTTTGCCTCAGGTCTGGACGGTTTAGAGGGTGAGGTCTCCTTTTCAAGGTGGTTTCATTGATTTCGGGTGTCCTTTTCCCTTTCTTAGGCCTTCTCTGCGGCTTTCCCCCCCTTGCACAACGTTTTTTTCACTGTTTGATCAGTGCGCATGTCCTCCGAGAAACTCTTTTTTTGCCGCGGTTTTTTTTTTTCTAACTCCGGGCCTTCTGGTAGAGGGATTGGCACCTCCCATGTGGCCTCTGACAGAGATGTTCCCAGTGGATTTTTTCGTCACAGGCCCCCTTTTTTTTCTTTTCGGCTTTTCTTTCCTGCCGACCCCCTTTCCGGGCTTCTTTTCTCAATACCTATTGGGGAGATAGTGTGATTGCATTGACCTCGCAGTTGTTGGTGACCCGGGGGGGAGTCATCTCTCTTTTTTTTATTTTCTTCACCTTTGGTGCGTCTTTTTTCCCATAATCCTTCTGTGCATTATGTCGAGATGCCCCCTTTGAGCGGTTATGGTCCACCCATGTTCTTTTTCCCCCCACCAAAGTCCACCCCGCGTTTGATGATGTCCCCTTCCACGTTTCCCCCCTCCCGACAGTTTTTTGGGCGTCGCATTTAGTTCCTGTTGCAACAGAGGTTTCCTCGCCTTTTAAAGTTTATTGGAATCCTTGGAAGTACCGGGCATTTCCCGCGAAACCTCCCTTTCCCTTTTTTTAAGGTCCCCCCTTCCATCGATCCGTCCCATAAGGAGCAGGTTTTTAAGGGTAACGATTTCACACCGGATGCTATCCCCCCTTTTTAGAACCCCCCCCCCCCCCCCCCCCCCCCCACCCTCCTTTTTGGACTGACCGTCCCCTCTTTTTCTCTACATGGGTTGGGTTTTGTTTGTGACCCTCTCAACCACCCGCCCCCGCGCCGAACTGGCTCTCTTCCTGCAACGTCAGGGTCCCCTTTTTCCTTTTTTCTGTGAAACAACTGGCCCGCTCCTTTCAAACCGCGCAGATGTTTGACGGTTGCAATTCCCCCTCGTTAAAATCCATTTCCCTTTGACGTCCCAAAATTTTAGGTTTTCCTTCGGCGTCAATTTTGCTTGCGCAGCCTGGCTTTCTCAAGGACTTCGATTCCCCCCGACCGGGGGAATCTCCCACCCGCACCCCTCCATCTTTCTTTTTGCTACGTAACTGGTGGTCCCCGCCCCGTTAGGAGCCTTCCTGCGTTCCGCGGGCAGGGGGTTTCCCACCCTTCTCAAAACTTCCTCCCGTCCGCAGACAACTTTTTCCTTTTGTTGCCTGTTCCTTTTTTCACCCTTTTGCGCGTTCAGCCCGAGTTTTGGGTTGCCCATGCTAAAGGATCCTGCCCCTTTTTGAGCCCCGCCATTCCTTGCGTTTCCTAGGGCTTGGTTCCCGTCTTGAGAGTGCTTTTTTTTTCTTTTTTTTTCAAAACTTCACTTGGCCGCTTTTTCGAGCCCCTCCGTTTTTCAAAAACCTTGTTTGAGATACGAAACCCCACAGAATCCGGTCCGAATGTTCTGGCCCACCGGCGGGGTCCTTTTTCTTTTTTTTCTTCGCCTTTTGTGTTCCTGTTCGAGCTCGCGGCCCCCAGCGGGATTTTCAAGACACCTTGTTCCCTTTCAAAAAACTGTTTTTCCCCGGTGTCTTTAAAGGATCCCCCCTGTTTTTTTCCGATTGCATAGCAAACACCCCAGCGGTTGAATAATGCTTCTGCTATGGCGTCTTTCCCCTCCCCTTACAACGTTCTTTTTTCTGGCGTCCCTTCCTTTGATAGGTTTTTTTTCACCTCCCCTCCCCCAGTTTTTTTAAGAGCGCACTCTGTTTGGCTGCCCCGGCCACATCGTTGATTAGCATCCCAACAAACCCTCTTTTTTTTCTTTTCCTTGATCGTTCTCGATTGGGCTGAATCGTGGACGTTGTCCCGTCTGACGCCCTCCTTTTTTTTGTCCTGGTGAGTCTTTTACGCTTTTCAACGTTTTGGTGCTAGGGACCTTTCATGCTTCTAGCATTTTTCTTTTGGCGCGCGAATTCTTTGCACCGTTGCCCCCCCTCTTCCCTCCCTCCTTGGTGTTGTCCCTTGCAAAATGCTCTACCCCCAGTCGCTTTTTTTCACATCAGGTGAGTCAATGAAAAAGTTTTCCCCCCCCCCCTGATCCCCACGCTCTCCCCTCTTCCCCCCCGTCCCCAACAATCCCTTTTCTGGCTTCAGACCGTTTCCAACTTTTCCCGCGATTCTCCCTTATCCTGCATGTCCCACGCTCAAGAACCTTTTTTTTTTCAGCCTCTTCCCCCCCAACTGGACGGGTTTTGGCCCCCCCTTCTAATCCCTTTTTTTTCTTGGCGGGCCGCACAACGCGTGGTTCATCGCTTTTTGAAACAACCCCTCTCCAGGGTGCTTCTTTTCCCTTTTGCACCATTTCCCAACTTTTTCGCAGGCCCCATGAAAGGGTTCACAAACGGTCCTGGTTTGGGGACGGGAACGGGTCAACCGGGCAAGACTTTTTTTCTTCCTTGGGACCTTCTTCCTCTTTATCAAGAATCTGCGTGTGGGCTTCATCCTTTGACATGAAGTTGCAGGGGCCCAGGTTTACGTTTAGCTTTTAAAGTTTGAGACCATCGGTGGTTTGGAAACCCCCTTTCTTCTTCTAGCCCCCTGCGCCTCCCCTTAACCATTACTAAAAAAGCTATCTCTCCTGACCATTTTTCCTTCCTTTTCTATTGGGTTTCCTTCCTCTTTTCCGTCTTTGGGGAGCTCTTTCGCTGAAGCAACCTCCCAAAGTTGCCCCGGGACCTCGACTGCAATCTCTCCGGTTCTCCCCCCCTCCCCTTCGGAAGTCGACTCTTCCATGATCCTGTATTTTCCCCCCTCTTTGCTGAACGCTGAAAAATCTCAACATTGGATGTTATTTTAACTCCGTTGGTCCTTTTTTTTCCCCCCCAATGTTGGCGTTGTGGGCTCGCCCGATTTTTGTCGGGGGCTGACGGGATCTTCTTAAGCTCCTTTCTCGTGGTCCCCGGCAGCCTTTGACAAGATCTGATTCGTGTTTTGTTTATAGGGGCTCTGCGGAAGGGACGGTGGTTTGGTTTATCTGTAAGCCTTTTTCCTCGAAGTTTCTATGCTGCGCACTTTTTTTCGGCCCGTCCAGGGTGCCCTCAGAACAGCATTTTGAGGCTCCAACCGTTCATGGCCCACAAGCCCTCCTTTTACTCGCCCAAATTGCCCCCCCCGTTCCAGAATCCTGTTGTGTGTTGACTGGATCGGCAGTTTTCCCCCCCGCCAAGCTTCTTTTTTCGTTCAATATGTCCTCTCGCGTTCCTTAGGAGCATGGCCGGGTTTTTAGATGAGTCAACCAGCCTTTCCCCCAAACAAGCCTCGGAGTTTTTCCCTCCGCAGCGTTTTTCTTATTCGACCCGTGCTAAGGTAGAGAGTAGTGCCTTTTTTTTTCTTCGTTACTTTTCCACTGGTTAGTAATTTTTCCCCACTCGACTCGTCAACGGTCCCCTTTTTTTTTGTTATTATCCCCACTGAGTGGCGCAATCCCAAACCCTTTTTTCCCGGACTTCTTAGGAATTTTTCATCTCCCAACTGCAGTTCCATTGGGGTCCCAAAAAAAACACCCTGCGCAGGCGGTTTTTTGACATTGCTTTTTTTTGACAGTTTTTCCTTGAGGGTTTTGTGGCCCCCCCTTCCCCCATTAGGGGTGGGCCATTCACCTCGGGCGCGGCATCCTTTCTGCGGAACAGTTTTTCTTTTTTCCCCCCTCAAACCCCCTTGCCAATGCATCTTCCCGACCCCGTACAAATTTCGGACTTCCCCTTGTCAACCCTTTCCCCCCCTGCCGAATTTTTCACTGGATCCCCCTTTTTTCCGAGCACCGAGACTTTTCGTTCCAAGTTCCCTTGATTCCCGACTTTTCAAGGCGTTAACGGTGTGAGGGTCCTTTTTTGATTTCCCTCATTCTGTCAGAGTCCCCATGTTCAAGTGGCCAGGTTTCCTTCCATCACAAAACCCTCCCCCAGGGCAGGTTGGGAACCCATCGGAGTCGAAGGCTTCTTTTTCTCTTTCTGCCCCCCTTGGCGACAAGATCCCCCCCTTCGATTTTTGCCATGTTTTTTTCCTGCCGCACCTTTTTTGAGCTTTTTTTGGCCGTGGCGTGCGCGCTCTCCGAACAACTTCCCGGGCTCCCCCCCTCACCCCCCAGGGGACTGAGCGTTTTGTTTGTTTTTAGACCCCTTAAAATTCACCTGTCCTCCTAGGGGGGCGGCCCTGAAGCGAGCCCCCCCACCCTCCCTTCGTTCCCCCCCTCCTTTCCCCCCCCACACTGACCACTCACCTGGGGTCAGTTTTGTGGCACAAAGCCGTCCCCCCTTTTCCTTCCCTGATCGACTGGCAGTCCTCCACAGACCCTCCCCTCTCTCTCTTTTTTTTTTTGCTTTTTTTTGAATGGGTATGGGGGTGTTATCCCTTTTCGATCATGGCCCACCTCGGTGGCCGGGATGTGGGGTCCACCCCTCACAAAAACCTCCCCCCCGGTGCCCTTTCTTCCCCCCCCGGCCGTTTCCCCCACTGTTCGCCAGTAAAGCCGCTTGAATTGTTCTTCGTCATTTTTTAGAATCCCCAACCGCTCCGACGTCTCTTTTTTCCTTTTAGGAAGATTTTTGGGCGCCTTTTGTTTGTCCCATTGAGCTTGAGGTTTTTTTGCTTGTCCTCTTTTTCTCCAACGGTCGGGCACCACCTTCTGGAAGGTTTGGATCGTTCCTCCCTTTTTTCCCCCGCGCTGCGCAACCTTTTTTTTTGTCCCTGTTTTCCAACATTCCGTTATGTCAGCACTTTATGCTGCCACTTTTTCCCTGGAAATGGCCACTTCCACTTTCCTCTGACACGAGGATTCTTTCCTGCCGGGTGGATTTTTTCTTTTCCAACCTGTCTTTCCCTTCGTGCCGACCAACCCGGTTATGAGGCTGGCTCCTGACGAGGATCGTTTTTCCCTGTTCACTTTTTTCCTTTTTTTTGGCATGGGGTGTTTCTTCCGCTGTTTACCTTCTTTTTTTTGGTGCCTCCCCTTTCGTTCTGTGGCGAACCCAATAATTACTTCTTTGCCGAAGGTATCCTTCCCTGGCGGCGGGTCCACATCATTGGGTGGGTCTTTCCCCCCCCACTTAAAACCTTTTCGGGTCCCCTTTCGCCAATTCCAGCCCCCCCCCCGTTCCCCTTGGCTGTTCCCCAACGGGTCAGTGTTCAGTTATGCCCCTCCTTTTTTTTTTTCTCGCACGTCGTTTAAGTTTATTTGATGCAATTCCCCCCCTTTTCCCACGGCCCACCCCAGCCGGAAAACCGCCTTTTTTGAAATGACCGATGTTGAAGAATCGTCCCTTTCTCAATGACTTCTGTTGGTCAATTTTCCCCTTTCCTCACCCACTTTCCCTTCCTTTTTCCCCCCCTCGACGTGTCACCCGACTTTTGATTAGCCCGCTTACGCGCGGACCTGGGTGGTTTTCTTTTTTTTTTTTGTTACTCTCTCCCCCCCCCCAGCTTTTTTTTTTTACGCTTCCTCATGCCTGCACCCGCCAGATCCTCCCCAGCCCCCGCGGGGGTTTTTTTACACAACCCTTTCCCCACCCCCTTTATGCTGGCACAACGTGTGCAACTTTCTCCTCTTTCCAATCCAATGTGCTTCACCTTTGGACGTTTACGCCCCCACCTTTTTTTCATTTTTCATTCTCCCAGTTTCTGCGGAGCAGTGGCCTATATCTCTCAGCCTTTCTCTCACGCTTTTTTCCTTTTTTTTTTTTTCCCTTAGTACCTCCCCCCTCGTCCCCCTTACTTAATTTCTGGTTGTTGATTTCGTAGAATGCCTTGATCGGAAGACATCTCAAACGTTTTCTCCTCTCCCGTCTTAAGCCAGAACCCCTCTTCCTCCGGCCCCCCCTTTTTTTTTCACGGTCTTTTCCCCCCCCCTCCTTTTTTTTCTTTTTTTCATCGGGGTTTTGTTGTTTCCAAATGATACCTGATCCTTCCCGGCCCGTCCTTTATCCGTGTCGATTCTTTGGCGTTCAACCCGTAGACTCTTTTTTTTCTAGTTTTTCCCTTCAGATGCGAAGCCGTTTTTCGGGCACGCATTTGGAAAGGGCCGGGATCCTCCCCCCAACTCGCCATCCGGTTTGCCTGACGAATTTCTGGGGTTTCTTGAGGCTCTTTTTTCTTTTTCGCGATTTCGCCTCTTCCAGAACACCCCTTTTTCTTCAAAACTTGTCCTCCCCCGGACCTTTGGTTTTCCCCCCCTACAGGGATTTCCCAAAGGGCCCCCCCCCCCTGCAGTTTGAAAATTCGTTTGCTATGCGCTGTTTTTCAGCCCACGTTCTTGCGTTCTTCCCTTCCTGCTTTACCGCTTGATTTTTCTTTTTTTCACCGTTCCCAGCTTCCAGTGTTTTTTTTCTAAATCGTTCCAATCCGCTTTTTCCCTTTCCCCCCCCCCCTCCACCATTTTTCTTCAATGAACAATGCCCCCCTTGTTATTCCCTTGAACCCATTGTGCGGTTTTTATTTCGATAAAGGTTTTTCGGCATCGCATTGACGTGTCCGGTCTGAACTCTTTCTTTTTCGGTTTTTCGCGAAATCAGGCGTGACGTTTTCTGAAAAATTCTTTTTTCCTGGCTCCGCTTTCTTTTTTCGGTGCGCTCCTCTTTTTTCCCC
>Ga0179593_1520260_pt1 | contig 17384 bp, 22 predicted proteins | sample CZODoug2_1_08_16_FD_185931 | JGI IMG/M metagenome (GOLD analysis project Ga0179593, IMG submission 185931) | Vadose zone soil fungal communities from Angelo Coast Range Reserve, California, USA - CZODoug2_1_08_16fungal (PacBio error correction) | ecosystem: Environmental > Terrestrial > Soil >... | reverse complement strand
CTCCCCCCCAAATGATATTGAGGCGCTTTTTTTTCACGTTGTTCCTTGTGTTATTCACCAAGATTTCCCTTCTTGCGACCTTTCTGCCCCCCCACCCCCCCCCCACCACCCCCCCCAATCCCAAGAAGGTGAAGCGTTTTTTGAAAATCCGGATCTTGGAGACCTCCCTCTTTCTTTTCCTCCAACATGCTGAACGATGTTGACTTTCTACATTGTAGTGAAGCCCCTTAGCCGATCAGCAGCTCCATTCCCCTTGCGCGTCTGATCGACCTCTCCGTGGATAGAAATTTCTCTACCCTTTTTTTTCTCCCGTCAGGAAGCAGACCCTTCGTCGGCGTCTTCCCGAAAGCCTCCCACTTTCCTTTTTTCTACAGAGACCTTAGTGTGCCCGTTGGTTGCAGAAAACACACTCCTCCTTCCGTGAAAAAAGCCACCTTTCTTTTTTCTTCTTTCTGCTCTCGGCTCGCTTGACTCGCCTTCGCCAGATTGTGGAGATCCCAGCTTGCCAACATCGGCCTTTTTCCCGGGCCCGCACCCCCCCATGGATTATGTCCCGACAACATTTTTTTTCCACCAAGAATTCGGACGACTCCTTTTTTTCCACATGGAGCCCGCACACCCCTTTCACACAGTTTGCACCCCCCCGCACAGACCCCCTCCCGCGACCACTTTCCTTGAATTTTCTTTCTGAAACAACGAGTTTTTTGCCCTGAGAGCTCACTTCTTGCCCCCTTTTTCCTCAAAAGGTTCTTTTCTTTTTTTTTTTGATCCCGTCGACCCCGTTCTGCGTGAACCCTTTTAAGGTTTTCCGTCCGAAGGACTCTTTATCCTTTCTGAGAGCTTTTCTAGGGGAGCGGTTTTGTGGGATACATTTTGTCTCTTTTTACGTATGGATCCAAGAAGAATTCACCCAGGTCCCTCTTTTTTCCCCCGCCACTCCAAAGTTGGGGATCCCGTGACCCCCTTTCCTTTTGGAAAAGCTCTTCTCGATTGCGAAGGGCCCCCCATCGCTTCCCCTCCTTCGCTGCGACGAACCTTGAACCCCCCTGCGATGACATACACTTTTTTCCTAGTTAGGCTTGGCAGTGACTCTTCTCCCTGACCGCCCACCGCTCTGTACAAAGGGAAGGGCCTTGATTTTTGCGACCAAAGAAACTGCTGAGTTTTCCCTCTCTCGCTCCCAGCAGCCCTTTTTCCCCTTCCCTTTTCTTCGCCAAAGACAATCCCGCTCTTTCTTAAAAAGGATTCAATGCGGCGAGAACCCTGTAGCTCGTTTTTCCAGTAAGTGCTTTCCCCCCCGCGGCACGTCTACGTTTCCTCGATGGAGCTAGACGAAATTCGATAGCGGAACTTGTCCCTCCCTCACGGTTCACCCCCCCTCTTTGCCTCTTCCGACGAGACCAGCGACACCCTGATCCCGACCCCATCCGAAGCACAACCTCCCCTTGTTTTTTGTTATCTCCTTTCGTGGACAGCAACCGCATTTTGCAGATGCACGTTGTAGGTAACGAGGTTTTCTTTCCCCTTGCTTCAACAACGAAGGAGCTTTCCTTTTCCTCTGTCAAAAAAGTCGTCTCCCCGCTTTTTGACCTTACGAGCCGTTTCCACAACTGTCGCGTGCTTCCTCTGGATAAAGACCCCCCCTTTTTTCTTTTCACGCTATGGCTTTCGCCTGGACCCTTTTTTTAGGGCCGGGGGGGGACCATGGAGGATGCGTTTTTTCCCTTAGTTGCCGAGATATTCCCTTTTTTCTGGCATGGAAGACCTTCGCTCTTCCTCCTGAGGATAAGGGACAGGGTTTTTTTCCGGGGCTGTCTTTGTTGTCTCTTCGCAGCGGGTGGTTTTTTCTTCCTGATACGGGCAGTTCTTTTTTTCCCGAGAAAGGCAAATACACCTTCTTCTTCGGAAACCTATCTTCTTTGAGGCCTGCTCGTTCTTTTTTTCCTCCCCTTTTTCGAGCACAGATGCAACTTGACTCCTTTTTCCTCCCTCCCCCCGTATAACTGAAAATTTTTTTTTGCCCCACCGGAGATTTTTTCCCTTCCTTGAAAACCATTCCTACCCCCCTTTTTATTCCGCATAATGCAAAACCCGTCGCTCGCCTCCCCGATGATTACTGGAGTTCCTTCGGGAGCATTAACCCCCTTTCTCGGCGACGCACATCCTTCCTCTGTGAACAGAGCTCCACGTCCCCCTGGATTACACCCCAAACGTTCGACCCTCTTTTTCCCTCAGGTATTTAAAATACTGATCCTCTCTTCCCCTTTTTTTGTAGAGAGATACTTTTTTTTGAAATGACTTACCCCCCCTCGATCGAGAACTTTCACTCCCCGGTGGAGGGATCCAGATGTTAAAAAGAGATAAGATTTTGCCCTCCCTCGCACGTCTGGGCTCGAACACCTCTCTCCCCTTCTGGAGGGAGATCTCGCACCTGTCCCTTTTTTTAGAGACAGGTGTCTGTTCTTTTTGTCTTTCGTATCCTTCCTGTGAAGGAGATCTTCACCTTTTTTTTTCTTTTCTTTCCCCCCTTGAAGATGTGATAGAACAACTTATCATAGTACGCGCGTAGAAAAATTTTTTTCCCCCCTCGAAGCGACTTTTTTTCTCCCTCCGGTGTAGTTGCCGTTCCTTCAAGAAACACACAGGAAGGATCTTCATTTGCGCCCGGAAGAACTCCCACCTCCTTTCCCCGTAGCCGCAGGGTCTTTTTCCCTTTTTCCCCCTTTCCCGAAGTAAGGCGAAGGACGCGTTTTTCACAGCGACTTTCTTCACAACGTCCTTTGGTTGCTCCATTCAAGCATTCTCCTTTTCTCCCTTCCAATCGACTTCCCCTTTCTTTTTCTGTTTTGATTCTTATCACCTTGATTTAAGCGTCCCTTTGTGGAAAGATTTCGGAAGGTCCACGGCAAGGCTTTCCTTTTCCTTTTAAGGAAGGGTTTCCGTCGCTTTTTTTTCGTTGTTGAAAGCCCTCTCAGAGCAAACCCCCCCCCGTGCATCTGCCAGCGTCCTTCTTGGTCGAAAGGGCGTTTTTGCTTTTTTAAGTGGGGAAGTCCATAGAGAAAACCTTTCCCCGGCAGTGGGATCTCTGTGTCCTTCAAAGAAAAAAGTTGGAGTTTTCCCCCCTCAAGAAGGATTTGTATGGTTGATGTTCTTTGTTTAGCATAGCCTATTTTTCCCGGTTGAGGAGTATGCCCGCATATAGATCAGTGGTATTTCTGCTTTTCCCTCTATTTCCTTTAGCCCCGGTCACGAACTAGAATCTTTTCCTGTCATGAAAACGAGCTACAGGGTTTTTTCCCTCTTTTTCTCCTTCCGTTGACAACCCCCCCCCCTCTCTTTTTTCTGCTTTCGGAGAAGACCGCTTGGTTGACCTTTCTGAGAAACGGGAGACTTTTCTTCGAGATCCCACGAGTTTCGTTTTTCCGGCAGCAATCATCCCCTTTTTTTTTTTTTTTTCAGAAAAATTACCCTTGTGCGGTGAATTACTGCTCAAGAGACGAGGCCTTCTAAACTCGAGGGGAGTTTCCTCTCTTTCCCTTTTTTCCGTCTGTTACGGTTTCATTCAAGCTTGCCCGCCTAATTTTCCCCTCTCCCTACTGAAGATCATGGTACCCATTGGGCCCCTCGGTACTCTGTTTGAAGAATATGCCTTTTGTTAAGCTCCCCCCTTCTCCCTGCTGATTTGACTGCCCCCTCAAGAAACTATCCGCTCCCCGATCCCTCCCGATAGAGCTCCGGTCAACTGAAGTTCCCCTTTCTCGGACATGATCCCTCCGGGAGACTATTCCTGGATCCTGGTCCCCATGAAAAAGGGGCCCTTCAGTTTTTTGACTTATTTAAGATGATCTTCCAGAAGCTTGCACCGTTTTTTCAGCTGGGACCTTCCTTTCCCCCTGCTCTTTAGGGAAAGGACTTAAATTTCCCTAAACGGAATTTTTTTAACATTCACAAGCCCCCTTTCCCTTTCAGTCTTTTTAAATGTGACTCCAATGTTGTTTGATACTGTGCAGTCTCCACGATCTTCATCTTCCTAGGTTGAGAAGCTTCAGGACCCCAATCGGCGAAGAGTCATCCTTTTGCCACGCCTCCTTTTTTTCTCACTTTTTTAAATCCTTCGCCCCCATTGGGACTGATTGTTTCTGTTACAGAGCCCCAGGTAGCTTTCTCCCCCTTTTTTAGAGAGCTTTTAGGCCCATCTTGGTCTTCCGAGCACCGAACCGCCGAAGAAGTCTTCCCCAGAAAAATTCTCAGTTTTTTCCCCCCCCCCCCCTCATACGAATCAAGTTTAAAAGATTCTGTTTCTTCCCCGAGCCTCTTTGATCTAAAGTCCCCCTCCTTGACAGTGAAGAAATCCACCCTTTCGAGCCCGATTCTACATGATTCTCCAGCGGCACTCGTGTGCTCCTTTCTTTCCTTTGGCCTGAAGAATCTATCACGAGTTATAGCTTGAAAGAACACCAATTCCCTTGATCTCCTCATTCTTCCAGTCGGAAATGACCCATTTTCATTCCCGGACAACGTTTTCCCCCCGGAAGCGAAGGGCACGAATCTCATTTTTTTTCGTTCTGGGGCTACCTTGCTTCGCGCCTTTCATCAGCCCCCCCCCTAATATACTGGGTTTTCTCGGGGATTTGCCCTGGTTCAAAAAGTACGCCTCCTCTTGCCCGTGAGCGTCCTTTCTTGCTTCAGAAACTCGCACTTAGATCCTCCTGGTAGCGTGATCATAACTTTAAGAGAATCCCCTCTTGACGAAATTCGATCTTTCCCCCTCCTAAGTTGTTGTTGTTTCGTCCTTTCGACTTCACAATTCTACAGCACCAGGAGCCCCTCGTTTCGTTCTTTTCGACGCGCGAGTGGAGACAACCCCCTGGCATCGTGTGCCTCCTTTGACCATGCATTTCAAATCCCGCGTTCGTCACCCATATCTCCCTTTCCTTCTTTTTTTGCAAAAGGTACGGTAGCCCATTAAGATATGAACACCTCCACTGACGGACTTAATGATTTCTTTAACCCTTTTCCCTCTTAGTTTGTACCGAACTTTTGCTCTGGCCCCCCCCCATTTCTTTAAGGGAAGACTGAACAAATACCCCTGGAGATCAAGTGGAACTTCTTCACCAAGTCTCCCCCCTCGTGCGGCCTTTAAGTAATGAGGAAGTCAAATTTCCTTTTTTTGACGCGTATGATAGAGTCTTGAAAATAAGGACCCATAATCAGGAACCCCCCCTGCTGAACCTGGGTTGATGTACAGGCCCCCTTGAAATTGTCGTGAAATTTTCCTCGCCTCAGCACCCCCCGATAGTTGAAATTAGTTGTGAGACAAATTCTTCCTCCATGGTATTGTAATAAACACTTGCGATAGCTCTTTTCGGAAGTCGTAGGCTTTTCTTAAAAGCTCCATAGAATCTCCCTAACTTAGGGGTTGCTCGGGCTTTCGTTTTCGAACGAGTTTGGCGTGTGAAAAGCCCTCCTTTTCCCGGCTCTGCGGCAGGCGCTTTTTTCCTTTCCCTCTAACCGAGCTCTTTTTTTTTTTAGTCGGACACCAATTTTTTCGAAAACCTCGGCCTACTTCTTTTGCGGCCGGATCCTTCCCCCTTGAGTCATTTACATGTCTCCGAAAAGTGTCGTTCGCCACCACTTTTTCCTTTGATAGTTCCCAGCCGCGCCTTGAACCCCCCCCCGAGCACGGTGCACCGCTTTTTTCTCTTTTTTTTTAATAAGTCCCTTTGGATCCAAAAAGGTTCCCCAGGATCACAGTCTTTCCCCCCCTGGAGATCCACTTTTGAACCATTCCGGATACCATTTTCCGTAAGTTGACCTTTCCTGGAGAGAGGCTTAGATCGGTTTCTATTTGGGGAGGGGAGGTGGTTTCCCCAACCGCATGAAAGAAAATGCTTTTGGTACTCTCCTTTTTTGAAACTCCGCAGTGGAGCCGGTCCACTCCCTGGAAAGCGGAGTATTTCCGATTGCGGAAGGTTATTTTTCGAATCTCGCGCTCCTTTCCCCAGAACAGTGATATTCCCCCACCCCCTTTTTTTTTCCCTCCTAGATCTTTTCGTTCGAATAAGCAGGTTGATTCCCTTCCACGATACCTCTTTCAAGGCTTGCTGAAGCGCCAACGAAATTTGATTCTTTTGTCATGGAATTCAGTTTCGATCTCTTTCCCGTGTGGGTCAAGGCCTTTTTTTCAATTCAGCTATTCTTTTTTATTTCCCCGTGAAAGGAGAGTACCCTCTTTCTTGCGGCGAGACCATGACAGAGATTTTTTCCCGTCGCTTTCGACGACTTTTTCAACGGACGCGGGCTTAGAGCCCACATTTTGATCCCCTTAATGGTCGACCCCTGCCCTCCTTTTTTTTTTGTTCGAGGATACGAATTCCCAAAAATCCACTCGGTGCTCCAGACTTCCTGTCCCTTTTTCCCCTTTTTCCACACCTGCCTTTCTCGCTTACTCCCTCCGTAGCTGACCTCCCACGACAATTTGATTTCTCCATGAACGTTGTAGTTTTTGCTCTTTCGGAGCTCCCCAAAACGCCGCTGAGCCGGAAGCGCGAGCCTTTTCCCTTCGAAAACCTTCGATCATTCCGACTCGTTTTTCTTGTTGAGAATTTCTCATTCCCCATCCGTAGCGGGCACTCTCTGTCTTCGTGCGGCGAATGCTTCACCAAACCGCAAACTTCTCTGAAGGGTCTTACTCTTTTTGTGCCCTCTTTCGCCCGGAGTATTTGGGCATCCTTTTGCGGCGTGTGGACGGGGCTTTCCGGGGCGCACGTCGCAGCGGTTTTCCCTTTTTTTATTCCTTTCATGTGGTATTTTTTGGCCGTTTCTCCTTTCCTTTTTTCCCTTTTACACATTCGCGGAAATTTTCGAAGCTTTTATTTCGGGTCTGTTTTCCTCCCCTTTCCCCTAGGGCGTAGAGACCGGTCCAATCCCCCCCCTCTCCCCTTTCTGAATTGACTGATCCCCTTTTCTCCGTCACCGTAACTGCACTCTTTTCCCCCCGCTCCGTCTTCCCCCCCCCTGCGCGAGGCGGCTCCCTTTCTCCCCCCCTTAGCGATTCGGATCGTGTTTTTTGTCGAGCCCAGACGGCCTGGTGGAGACGCAAAAGCGGATTTGACCTGTAACGGACCTTTCCCCCCGCAATGTAAATCTTGACCCCCCGTTCAGGTCATTTAAAATCCCTCCCTATACGTTGTTGTTGTTTTTATTTGAAATGACATGAACTTTCCCCCCCTCCCTCTAGGAAACCGTTTTTTGTGTTCTTTTCCCCGCTGTTACCAGCGCTCCTTTGCACGACTTTCAGGTTACTCTTTTCTTAACTGACGACAGGACCCGGTTTTACTCAGCGCTCGGTTTGCATTAGGCGCCTTAAATGGTTTCCTCCTTTTTTTGTCGCCGGCGCTTTGCATTTTTTCGCTCTTTAAACTTTTTACGACACAATCTTGCCCTTTTTCCGCGCCTCCAGACCCGACTCCCTTTTCTATAGAGAGTTTGAAACTTCCCTTTTTTGCCGTTCGTTTAAAGAACCACATCCCCCTTTTTTCGCGCCGCTGCCGAATGTTTTTCTTTATTTCCCCAAAAGAAAGCTTTCCGTCCTTCTCCAAAGACTCAGGTCGGACGCCGTCGACGAAAGCTCTCTTCGGCAAACGTCCTTTCTCTCCCCATTTCAAGCACCAAATCCTCTTTTTTCCCCCTCGGACAGAGAGTGCCCCTTCAACGCTTGAGATTTTTCACAGACAGGGGTGACCCTTTAGACGTTTTGCTTTTTTCCCAACGTTTTCGACGACTGTTGATGTGACGTCTTCTTCTTTTCCCTCCAAGGAATGCCGACACCTCTGCCCACCTCCCTTTCATTGCAGAGAAGAGGGGCTGCTTTTCTTTTCCAGGAAGTTGCAGCCGTCGAATACGGCGGTTTGCTTCCCCCTCCCCGAAAAATGGCGTCTTCTTTTTTTCATTGATGGATTTTGAGCTCCCGAACCTCTGGTTTTTTTTTTCTTCTGGACCATTATCCCCCCCTCCCATACCAGGTTTTTCTTCGCGGTACGTCGGCCCGTACATCGACGTTAATGGAAAATCTCGAGACTACGGGTTCTCGCCGTGCACTTTCCCCTCCCCTTTTTTTCCTTTCAGTTGGGTCAAACCCTTTTTCCCCTCCTTTCTCGAAGACCCGAATTGGCACTTTTTTCGCTAGAGAGAAATTCCCCTGATCGAGACCCCCTCGTTCGTGTGGGCGCACCCCCCATGCGGCCTTCCCCCTCCTTGCCCGTTTCACCCCAGAGCGTTTTCCTGTCGCCCCTTAAGAGACCAGCCCTTTCCTCCCTGAGGGGAGGTCATTAGCCTTTTTGAGAGACCTGCGCTCGATTTCCTCGGATGGCGACATACCCTTTTCCCCAGAAGAAGTCTTTCCTTCCTTCTTCAGGGGTATCTTTTTCGCGGGACGCTCCGGGATCTTTTCCCTTTTTTTCGCATGTATTTGACCCAAAAGTAAAAGACCCCCCAAGAAATGATTCCCTCCCAGCTCGCGCGAAGTTCCCCCTTTTTCCTTTTTTTCATAGGAACTGTTCCCCTCAGGAAAATGGGTTCACTTCCCCTTTTCTCAATATTCCCCTGCTCCGATTTTTGATTCCTGGGCCCCCAATGAAACCCTTTTTGTTCACGATGACTTATGACTCTTTGAAGATTGAAAAGTTTGGGTTTTCCCCCCCCCCCCCCCCCCCCCCTTGGGGGACTCCCTTTTTTCGGCCCCAATCGTCCCCCCCTTGCTCTGGGGCCTTCCCCACACTTGGAGTCCGAATTTCCAGGGACCCAATGTTTCTTGATTACGGGGACCCCTTTTTTTCAACATATCTTCAATTATGAGTTCCCCTTTGTGCGAACATCTAACCTTTCTCGGTTAGGCTTTTTCTTTCCTTAGGAAATCAACACCTTTCCTCCCCCCCATGGGACTTTCTTCCTGAAGCTGTTACTCCTAAGGTCGCTTGTAGAGAGATTTTCGGTCTGACAGATATTTTTGCTACTTCCTTCCCCTTTTTCAAGAATAAGGGTGATGCCCTACTGAAAGCGATTCGACGCTAAGTTTCAACGCTTTACGCGAGATACTTGGTTACAGGTAAAGAGGCCCCCCCCCCATAGTTAGCAGTCTCCAGCTATATGATTCTCCTCTTTTTTTCGAAGCTTTCCCCGCCCTTTTTTTTTTTTCTTTCGACGAATTGGCCTGAAGCATGACGTCCGTTCTAGGACATCCTTCCCCAAGTTTAATTCACATTTTTTCTGTCCTCAAGGAGATTGTATTTCTTTCCCTCCCCAGAGCAATATTAGGCACCCTTTTCTACGGGCAGTGAACTCCCCCTTAGTGCTGCCGCGGGATGTTTTTTTTACCAGTCCTTGAAAAAAAAAATCAAAATAATCAGCCCAAAGATGGAACCCACACCCCCAAACCCCCCACCCCTCCCAACAAAAAAAAACCCCCCCCCAAGAGAAAAACCCCCCAACAAACGCCCCCCCCCCAAAACCACCCCTAAACCCCAAAAACGAAACCCCATCAAAATCACCAAAAAATAACGCCACAAAACCCAAAACAAAACCCCAAAAGAAAATGACCAAGACACCCCCCCCCCACCCCCCCCCAAACCCCCCCCCCCCCCACATGGCATAGCCACTCCTATATGGGTTGACGGCCGCTCTCTCTTTCGGCATGTAAACCTTACGCACCTTTCTCTTGAGCGAAGCCACTTTTCGTCGCCGCAACGTTAAGCGTCTTTTCTTGCCCTTTGATCATCCGTGTGTCCCTTCTCTTAATTGGAAGTAATGACTCTTCTGTTAATTCATCCTCCGTTGTCAGAGCGATTGCTGACTGAAAATTTGACCTTCCCTCGGATGCTGCACGCTTTTTAGCGCTTAACTTTTTCTTGGGTGGCCCTTCAAATTGGCTTCTATTTCGTGGAGCCCTTTTGAACATGCATTTCCCTTCCCATCAGAGCTTGACCGTACCCCCTTTTTCGTGGCTGATGGCCATGAGCGAGCTCCCCTTTTTTGGCCCCAGCCGCGGGAGCACGAATGATCCCCTTTTCCCGTCGCTTCGTTTTTCAACGGGTTCTATGGCGTCACAATCCCTGTGGACGAGGGACACACCTCCTCTTTTTTATTCACGTTGGTCCTCTTCACCAAGATTGTCTAACCGGAGACAAGAGGGACGTCTTGGCTTCTTTCCGTCTCACAAGAGGGGCTTGTCGAGCTTTCTTCCCCCTATCATGGATCCTTTCCTATCCGACCCTGCCCGAGGTTGATCCTTTCCATTGTCGTGTACTTCCCTATGAGCTAGATAAGCTTTTGAAAATGAGTTTTTAATCAGCTTGCTAGTAGCCCTCCCCCCTTTTTTCTTCTGTTGGAGCCCTTTTCGCTTCTCAAGATCTTCCCCGGCCGAAAGCTCTATCCAATTCTGTTGGAAAGCTTCCGTCCTTTTCAGAACGATTCAAGTCACCATGGCCCCCCCTGCCAATGTTTGGATTTTTCCTGCGCTTCCCCCGATGACGCTTCTTTCTTCTGTTCGGCACAATTCCCCCTCCCTTCGTTAATAAGTGAGACTTCGCCGTCTTTCCCAGTAAGTAATCATGGACCCCCAACATTGGAGTCATCCTTCGGACGCCGAACTTTTTTGAATGGCTCATTTTCCGTTTGATTCCGAAGGATGCCCGAAAGTATTCCTTCCCCTTTTCCCCCCCACCGACACGGTGACCTTTCTGAGAGATCATCGTACTCCCAGCATTTTTTTTTCCTTTTCCCGGACTTTTTTTTCCATTGAAGAGTCTCCCGTTCCTCCCCGGATCAGGTTTCCCGAAGATTTTCCTTTGCTTCTGTGCTTTTCTCGTTTGGATGGCTAGGTACATGGATGCTTTTTTTTTCCGTGGGATCCCTCAAAGCTCCCTTTCTCGGACCAGGTCCGCAGCAGATTCTTCTCAAGTGGATATACTCCCCCCCCCCCTTCCCAAAGGAAAGGCTTTACCGCTTTTCTTCTCGATTGCAGCCTTTCATCGCTTCGAATCTACGAACATTCTTTTTTTCCCCCCCCCCCCCTGCTATGACCTCGATTTTCCTTTTTTTGAGTATTGGACGAACTCTCTTTCCCCCGCCGCTCCTTTTCTTGTTCTTCAGGGCTTGCTGATTGCTCCCTTTCTGGACAAACCCCACTGTGGACTTCGTAGTAGGTCCTCTTCTCCGTTCTTATCTTCCCGTGAAAGTGTGTGTCAAGGCTTCCACCAATTTAAGCTAGTGCGTCTTTTTTCCCCTTTCCCTCCTTAGCAATGCGGCCCTCCGACAGAGCCCAGTCAGTACGTCTTTTTTTTTCTTCAAGGCGACAGTGGCCCGAGGCGCTCGTTTTCGATAGCGGATAATGGTTCCCCCTCCACGGTGAAACAGAGGTTCGCTTTTCTACCACGAGAAAAGGATCAGGTCTGTGCTCCCCCCCTTGTGTCTTGAAGTCCCCCCAAACCGCCGTATTAGGCCCCTCCCTCTGCAAAACTGGTATTTCCCTCTTATCCCTTCTCTGCAGATGCACGTGCTGTAACGATGTTTGATCCCTCCCCCGTTGCTTCAACCACGGTGCCCCTCTCCCTTTTTCGCGATTTTCCGTCGTCGACCCTCCGTGGGACCTTTTTCCTATCGATCTGGTACACCTGCGAACTTCATACAACACCTTTTTCCTTCTTTCCTTCGAGTGGAATTGTTTTTCTTCCATTTCCTTTTTCTGAGTCCCCCCCCCCATTGACGGTGCACGATGCTCTTTTCTTCGGAATGCAGCCTTCCCTTTCCCCCCGACTCATTGCGGCTAAGGGACGCTTTTTTTATTAAGGGCGCACCTTCTTTTCTGGGATATCAGGGTAATGTGGTTTTCCCTTAACTGCGACTCCACTTCCCATTCTGCGGCCCCCGATTCTTAATAGAAGCTTTTATTTAGGTTCCCTCTTCTTCTATGAGACGTCTCGTGGTCAGATTGCTCTCCTTTCTTGTGAAGAGTACTGCGCAGGCTTTCCCCTTCTGAAACCATTTCCGCAAATCCTTTTCCCGAATGCCCCCCCGCCGTTTTCCTCCCGTGATTCCCTGGCGTCGTTCCCTTGCGCATTAACTGAAGGCGCGCTTAGCGCTGGTGTTCACCTTCATGTTAACGGATCCAATTCCCTCAACGTTCTCCTTTGTATGATTAAGTTTTCAATTTCCCCCCTTCCTTTCTTTCCTTCCATACTAAGTTTTCGCTCGATCATAGGGATTTGAAAGGCCCCTCGATCGGAAACGTTCCCCCTTTTTTTCTGGGATAAGTTAACTTTTTGTCCGCTCCTCCTTTCTTCCTTTTCAGGTTAGAGCCCAGCCCGGTTTCTCCCCCCCAGGAATGACAGAGGAGCGCGCCGCCCCTTAATCCTCTAGAGAGGGGCAAATATTGGAAAAAAGACACCCACTCCCCCATGTCCTCCCTCCCCTAGCCCCCCCCACACACCATCCGCCCTTTCTATCTCTTTTCCCCCCCCTCGAGGCGTTTCATCTCACCATCTACCTCCCTGGCACCTTTCTACCCTCCTTTCGACCCCCAAAACTCTCTGCGCTATCCTACCTATCTTTTTCTTCTCTTAAGACCCTCATGGTTTAAGAAGGACTTCCTTCCTTCGAAGTTGCCCCCCGTCTTCATCGGAAGTCTTAAACTTTCACTTCCTTGCCGGGTCTCGACCCGGCGCGGACTCCAGGTCCCCTCCCAAAGTTCTCGATACTTTCTTTCCGCCCCTCTCGTATGTGAGTCTGCCTTTTCCAGTTGTAAAGAAACACAGGACCGGATCTCTTCCCAGCGACGAAGTGGCCCTTTTCCCCTCCGACAATTACCCCCCTTTGGCCCGTCTCTCTCCTCCCTCCTAAGTAGGCTGCTTTTTTGCCCGATGCACACGACCCTTCTCCTCCTTTTTTTTTCCAACGAATACATTCACCCCTCAGGCAGGCTCTTCCCCCACCCTTCCCCCGTACGGATGTTGGAATTATTATCTTTCTAGGTCGAAACGACATTCTCCCTTTTTCTTCGAAGGTCGACTTTTTTTTCCGACTTGTTGACCGCTCTTTTCGTGTTTGACTTTTTTTTTTTCGATGCCGAACACTCCCCCCATCGTACCTACTTCCCTCCTGTTTTTTTCTGATCAAATTGCCCTTCTACCCTTTTTTGCAGTCTTTACATTCTGTTGTAGTAAGGCCCCCTGGTAAACGGGTTTTTTCCCCTCCCCGACGATCATTGATTGGATTTTTCTCGGTCTACTAGAAAATTGTTTTTTCCTTAGGTTTAGGCATTACCCCTATAGATCACTCTTCTAGCGAAACCCCTAGTAAGTTCTTCCTAAATAGACGCATGTCACTCTCGTGCTACCTGGTTCTACGCCCCCCCCTCCCCCCCCTCCTGGTTTATCCTTTCCGTTTTTTCTAAGCAATAGATGAGTGATTGGTTTCCTCCACACACTTGCTTATTGTTGACTAGATCTTAGCCAGGGGAACTCCAGAGAGTTTCGTTTGGGGTTTTCCAGCCAATTCCCCCCAATGCCCCTTTTTACTCCCAGGTCTTTTTCTTATGCGATCCCCTAAGGGCCCACCTCCCCAATAGACTTTATTCCTTTCTTTTTCGTTTCTAAGATTCGTCGCGCTCGAGATTTTCCCCCCCCCAATATCCCTTCTAAGAATCCATTAGTACTTAAAATGCTTTCTTCCTTTCCCTTTGCGGAGTTTAGAGGTCCCCTGAGATAAGGACTTTTTCAAATGACACTTCTTCCGCTTTTGATGATACCCAAAAAATCCATGATTTTCCCCCTCCAGACGAGAGCCCCCAGTCACTGACGGCCCCCCCTTTCAGGCTAGGAACTTCTCCGGAATATCCTCCGAACCTTTCTTCCCAATGATCAGGTTTTGCATGGGAACTTTGGCTTAGACAGGCTCCCTACCTATGAGATATAAGGTCCCGTTTCCCCTCTTTCAGCTGGGGAAATTCCCCTTTTTTTTGGGACAAGACACGACAGCTTTTCAAAGGACGGGCCTTTTCTCCACTTTTCCCCCCCCCACTTTCGGTTTCTTTTTCCATGACTCCAATTTTCCCTGAATCCCTTCCCTTCCCTTGGGCAAAGATTGATGGAAAGCGATGAGAGTCTCTCCCTCCTTTATGGGGAACGACACCCTCCCCCCCTCTTTCACCCGAGTAATAGACGGGAGGATTCTTTCCCTGCCGAGAGAAGAGGACCCCCCAAAAGGGGAGGTGGTAACTGAAGGAAGGGCTTGAGTCTTTTTTTTCTCCCTTTTGAAGAGAGGAGACCCTAGCAGGTATAACGGAGAGCCTAGAGTTGATTCTGAGTGGCCTTAAGAGAAAACACAGAAGAATTTTTTCTTCCTTCATTATACTCCTTTTAGATCCCCCCTATAAGCCCTCTTAGGAGTCTATGTTACCCTTTTTCCCTTTCACTTAAAAGCCCCTTTTCCCTCAACCTCGCCCCCCCTCCAGGGGAGGAGCTCATCCCTCCCCTCCCTTTTTTGTTCTTTTTCGCCTCCGTGGAGAGGGGGCCTTCTTCTCAGACGTACGCTGTTCTTCCCCCTATTGGTGAAGAACACCCCCCCGTTTATCTCTAGCTTCCCCTTTCTTTTTCATTCGGCCTTTCCGCCCAGAGCACACTTCTCTTTTAAAACGAAGCTCCTTTGGTCTCCTTTCCCCCCCTCCCCCCTCCATTCTTGCCGCAGCGGGATGGTTCCCTACCGTACTTGAGGGCGACTTTTCCTTCAGCCAAGACCACCATCATCTTCTTTTGCAGGTGAGGATTTCGTACCCTTTCCTCTTGCCGTGAGCGAATCCTTCGCCCAAGCTCCCTTTACAGATATGAGAGTGCTCTTCCCCTCTTTAATGAATGGTCTGGCCACCCCCCCTTCCTCCTCCTCCTTTGTTTGGTTTTTTCCTTTTAATCGGCAGACTCCCCAGCACAGGGATTCTTGTTTTTCTTTTTTGCTAACCCTTCTTTGCGGCGAGACCAACAACCCTGCAATGTGAAGCCGTTCCCCAAAGGCAAATACGAGCTTCTCCCCTCGATGATGTGGTCTTTCTGCTGCCCCTTTTCTTCCTCTCACCTGGTTGATTCTTGAAACAGGCCTTTTTCCTTCCATGTAGAAGAGGTACATGGAAGGAAACTTTTCCGAAGATGTGCGATTCGGAACAAGCCCCTATGTTCCCTTCTTGTCCCCCCTGCGCAGACCTTAATTAAAACCCCCCGATTGTTTAGAACCGCTCACAGCGTTCCCTCCTCTTGCCCGTCTCCACGTTCGGAAGCGTTTATTCATGTCTTCTCTGATTAGCTGAGCTTCTTTTTGAACGAGGTTGATAAGGCCCTGGAACGGTCGTTCTATGAAACCCCTTCCGCACTCTCACAGCTTCGAGTATGATTAGATTGATATTTTTATTGTCATACCCTTCTTCTCTAAGCGAACTGAAGTAATCGGGAAGAACCCCCTCATTAAACTTACTCCCCCTTTGAAGAAAGCGACGTCTGCCCAGGGCTTCCCTCAAACGACCTTCCCATGGAGTGTTCCCCCCCTTCGACTGATTTCTAGGACTATTTCCCGGAGTAACAGTATGTAGGTCCCAGCTTTTTTTTTTTTTCGCCCTTCCCATTCCTCTTCGCAAAATCTTCCCTTCGCCCGGCTTTCACAGTAATAACCCCGCCAAATGGAGTCCCCTCCCAATTCGGACGCCGGACTTATGGGAGCCCCTTTTCTGCCGTTCCGAAGAACTGTAGTTTTCTCGACTTGAATTTTTTTCTTGAACCCCGAGCCCCCTCAAGCTTTGGCATCTAGGAATAAGCGAAGAGGGAATTTAGACCCCAACGGGTTAATTTTCCCTATAAGTAGCCAATGTGAAGAGTCTTTGAATCCATTTCGGGCTCTAAGCGTCAGGACATACAAGTTGAATTCGCTTCCCCCTTGGATTCTGGTCTCTTTTTTTTTGATCATGGATGGTTTGCTTTTTCCCTTGACAAAGTTCATCTTCCCCCCCCCCACGTCTCGTGTCGTAATGAGCTTTTTTTTTCGGCCCCCGCCTTTTTTTCATTTTCTCTACCCGGAAAGCCTCAGCTTCTTCCTTCCTTCTCTTCCTCGCGTCGAATATCTTTTTTCGAACATCTCGGTCTCCTTGTAGACTAGTTGTCTCCGTGTTGTTTTTTTTTGGGACTCGCAGGAATTCGACCGCATGGTCGGAAACCCCCGGAAAGGGAGGTTAAGAATGGGCCCCCAGAACATGAGATTAGAGTCCCTTTCCCCTTGCTCACAGAAAGCAAGTTTTTTGTGTCCAAGCGTTTTTCCCATCAATAATCCTTCTTGTTTTAAACTTTCACTCAGTTCGCTTAGCACTTTTCCCCCTTAGCTCGTTTTCCTTTCCTTGAGACCTTCCCCCTTGTTCGTGACTCTCGACGTGGACCCCTTTTTTTTTGGCCAGTTGTTCCCTCTTCGTAGAGCTCTTTTCAGCAGAAACCGAAATTCCCAGAGGTTCGAGGCTACCCTCCCCCACTCGTGACCCCTCCCCCCCGTCTTGACTCCCCAGGTGTCGTTGACCCTTAAGCACAACCGCCTTTGCTTTTACTATATTTTTCCCCGCTGACAGGCAATTGATTCTTCCCCCTCTTCTGAGTAAAAGGGACGTTTTTGGTTCCCCTTTGAAGGAAGAAAGTGCCCCCTAAGAGTTCTCTTTTTTTTTTGTAAAAACCGTAGTCTCCCCCTAGACATTGCCTTCGAAGCCCCCCCCCCCCCGATCTTCCACCCCTTTTTTGCGAACGTTCCCTCTTGATAAGATCAACCTTTGCCGTTCAGATCGATAGGGCTCCTCTTTGAGTTCTCCACTCCTGGATGCGTTGGACAAAATCCCCTGCAGGGTATTCATAGCATTTTTTCTTTCAGAATGAATTAGCCCCTTCCTCTTCTTAAGGGCCCTCTTTTGAAGGCTTCTTTCTTTTGAGTTTATTACGGGAGCACCTCCCTTGGCGCGAAAGTAAGGCTCGGGTTATTGGACCCCGAGAATCTTCCCCCCCCTGAAGTTAGATTAAGGACTCAGGGCGGTCTTAAGAGAGAGTCTTATAGACACAGGAAACCCTCTACCCATTTCGTTCGAGTCTGCCCCGCCCCTTTCTTGTTGAAGAGATCCCCCTCCTTTTCACTGCGACGCGAGAACGAACTCCTTTCTGAAACCCATTTCCGACTTCGGCTCCTACAACCTCTCTTTTTTCGCGCCCTCCCTTCCCCTTTTCCCCGACCCGAAGGCGCATTAACTTCCCGGGCGACTTCAAGCGGAGCGTGGTTTCCCCCTTCGTAACGGATCCAGCCACCTTCTCAACGTTCCGAGTTTT
>Ga0179593_1602621_pt1 | contig 17385 bp, 10 predicted proteins | sample CZODoug2_1_08_16_FD_185931 | JGI IMG/M metagenome (GOLD analysis project Ga0179593, IMG submission 185931) | Vadose zone soil fungal communities from Angelo Coast Range Reserve, California, USA - CZODoug2_1_08_16fungal (PacBio error correction) | ecosystem: Environmental > Terrestrial > Soil >... | reverse complement strand
ACGTTCGTGTGACTTCCCCTCTTATCCTCTCCCTTGTTCTTTCCTTTTCTTTCTTTTTCACAGTATGGGGGCCCCCCGGGAAAAGTGTCGTCTTTCCTTTTGAGAGGATCATCGTGGTTTCGTTCATTTTTTCTTGCAAAACAAACCGATCTGGGCTTCCTGGCTCCCCCCTCCCGTTTTTCCGGATGTACTTTTTCTTTTTTCTCAATGTTTTTTCCAAGGACTCTGTAAGCTAATTAATGGCGATGGATGCGACCTCGAGCCATCGTCCGGGTTTCCCACTGATTACTCGGATACCTTCTAGAGGGTACACCGATTTCTTATTGCTGGTTTGGCTGTTTTTCTCCTTTTTTCTTGCTCCGAGCCTTGGCGACATCACGACCCGCTCCGGTTCGTTCTTTCCCCCATTCAATTATGTTCCCCTTACGCAGTTGATTCCCTTTTTTCCCCCATCTTTTAGCCGAAGTTACAGCCTCAGATGCTCTGCGACTAGAGTTTCAGTCGAGTCTCTTTGTTACCGGGCGCGGCTCCTTTTCCGCTCTTCCTCCTTTCACGAGGCACCCGGGGAATAGTAGTCCATATCTAGTTGTATCCCCGTGATCGCTCAATTCCTTTGCCCGCTAAGATTTTGCTCGTGAGCGATCTGATCTTTTTCTCTCTGCCCTTCCTCTCTTCCGTTTTCCTGAGCTTAGCCAGCGAAACTCGGGGACGACAAGGTTTGGCTTTCTTTGCCGCGGTTTGTGAATAAGCAGCGAGCTCGTCCTTTTTCCCATTCATTTTCCTCCCCTTTCGCCTTCGAGTTTTTTTTGGGCCCCTGATGGAAGATTTTTTTGGTGCGTCTTCGAGAACTTGACTAGGTCGCCCTTTTCTTGATCTCCTTCCCCCCATGCCCTTTAAAGTGTGAAGAAGTTTTATGGGTTTTGTTAATCCTTCTTCGTTCTCGCGGGATTCATTTGAATCTCCCTCCCTACTTCCGATTTCCCCCTCCCCTCCTGGCGCCTCCGACCTTGAAAATTTATTTGGCGCTGAGAGTATGGGCCGAACAAACCTGAAATTCCAGGCCTACATTTCCAGCAAATCGTTTCTGCCGCCTCCCTTTGCTCTCCCCTTTTTTCATTGTGGCTATCTCCCTGTAGAGCACACTCCTCATCGTTGCGCTCAAACCTATTGTTTCTAAAAATCGTCAACGGTTTACTGGATCCTTCCCGCGCCTACAGATGTTGTTCCGCGGTCGTCCCTTCCGCTCGCCCTTTCTTTTCCAGTCCTTATTCCCTGTTAAAGTAGCATTCATCTTAGGCCTATTCTGATTTTTGCTTCCCTACGAGTCAAGGCGATTCGATCTTCTCCTGTCTTTCATCCTCTTCCGCGCGCTTCCCTTCCCCGTTGACCTCGATGACCCCTCGCGAGATCTCCCCCCTGATAATCTTCCGTGGGTCAAGATAGAACCCTCTTATGTGCGTCTCTTTTCCTAGGTCACTCCACCTTTCCTTCCGGCGTTATGCCGTTAATAGGCCTCCCCCCCAAAGGACATATTGCCTGAAGCCTACCTCCGTCCAGCCGAATCTTCTCTTTGATCGCAATCGCTCCCTTTGTCCTTGACCGGATGCAGGGATTCGATTTTTAATTTTGTCTGGCGACCTTTTCCGATGGCGGGATGAGTGCATCCCTCCTTTTTTCCTCTCCCTCTCTTTTCTTCGTGGCTCCCCTGAGTCATCAGCGGTTTTTCCCCTAGTCTCTTCGTTCGAGATCCCCTTCGCCGCGACGCGTTGCTCGTATCTGACCGCGGGACTCTTTGCTTTCTTAATCTTTCCCCCTAGCGAGGGTCCCCCTTTGGCCTTGTGGGCACTGTCTACATCCCACAGACGGTGCTTTCAAAGTCCTAGACCTCGTTTGATGATTCTTTTCTTTATTGCGGTTGTCTTTTCCGCGACCTGCTCTACCTCTTCGAGAGTCTCTTTTCTCCTTTCCTGAGCTCCTAACTTTCCCTCCGACTCAAGCTTCCTCCTTAGGGCTTTCTCCCTCTCGATCCGCAACTTCACATGAACATGCCGATGTCCCTGTCGGACTGCCCGATTGGGGGTCCTCTGCAGCTCCCCCTTCTCGTTCGGGCCTTTGTCGATCCTAAATGAAGGACTAGGTAACTCCCCGTAACCCAACCCCTCTCGGCGTATGTGAGTCCAGTTGGTTTTTCCTCTTTTTTTGGACTCTTCTCTGAAACCTAATCTTTTTTGTTTTCCGGGTTTCCCTCCTCCGCTGTTTTTTTTTAGGAGATCTTGATATCCTCGGCCCGCTTTCCCCCCAGTCCCACCTGGCGCACCGTCCTTAATGAGGTTTTCGGGTGACTGTATCGGTGTAAACTTCCTCCGGTTCTTGGATCGACAACCTGTCCCGTCTTGGTTTTTTTCTTCCTTTTTCCCCTGCGTCTTCCTACACCAGCGACGTGCCATGCACGAGTGTCTATCTTTCCTCCTCTTTCCGCCGGCCCACTCCCCCTTTTCTGCTACTCTCCCCCGGTGATCCTGACAGATTTACCGTCACCCGTTGAGCCCTCGTAGCGTGTTTCTTTTCCACCCCCAGCCATCCCATCCGCTTGCCTCATAGTCTTTTTCTCGGCCGGGTTTGTTACGCTATGTTAATGATTGAGCCCGTCCTCACGGCACATGTGGCCATCGCTTGCACGAGTTCCTACGCAGGAAGTTCCCCTTTTAACCTAGACCTCCCTCCGTCTCATTCCGGGGACGGTCTCGGAGAGAAATTTTGATAGATTCTCTTAAAACAGTTCCTCTAGCCTGCAGCCCCTAACACCTCGGTGCTCTTCCACAGGTTGTTCTTTAACAACAGGCAAAACCCCCCCCCCCTCCCTCACTTTCCCCCCCCATGCCTTGACGTACCCCCAATGCCCCTAAGGCCAGACTCAGTGGCGGCCTCCCGCCCCCCCTCCCCCCTCCCCTTCTCTCCCCACCCCACCCTCCCTTCGAAGCGCATGCAAGGTTTTTTCTGCCGATACCGTCTTTGAGACGACTTCAGGACTTTTGTGACCATTACGCCGACATCCCTGGGCTTCTTTTCCCCTCGGCATCTGAGACAATCTCGTTCGCGCCGCGCCCCTTCTTTTGGCCCATTTTCCCTCTGTTGACTTGACTTCCCGCACTCCTCCCCTGAAGTCTACGGCTTCCGAATCAGCCAGGTGAGACGACCCCTGAATTCCGTTCATCAGAAGCTTGAGCTTCTCTTCCTTCCCTCCTCTTCCCTATTTCCCCGCCTTTGCGCGCCGTACAAACTCCGAGAGGGGAATTCGATCCCCCCTTTTTCGATTCTGATCCTTTCGCTCCCTGATTCTTCCCTCGTGTCTCCCTTCTGCTCCCCACCAGTCTCCCCTCGATAGCCGGTTCGGAGGCTCACCCGCCAAGGCCCAGATCCCTGGGAAGTTGCTGGACTCGCGTTCTTCCAACCTTGATGTTCCCCCCCGACCACTTTTTATCGGCTTGGCTCGGCAATCCAGATCAGTTGATATCTAATAGGATCTTCCTCCCCCGAATACGATAGAGTCACCGACTTTCCCACTTCCCCCCCCATTTCCCCTGCCCCCACTTCCCTGTGGCCATGGCCTTCCCTGTCCCCTCATTCGAGGAGAGTACTGCTTTCTCCTTGCAACAACACTCCCTCCTCCTCTCCCCGACACTTTCTCTACCCCCGTTTCGCTCGTGGCCACGTCGACGTCTTCTTCTTCCGCGCGGCAAACCTTCTCCCCCACGTGTCCAGCCCCTCCGTGCTTACTCCTTTTCCCCGCCCTTCCTCAGCCTCCAAGAGTTTTCATATCTCCCTCCAACAATCACCTGCTTGCACCTTCCGTTTCTCCTTTTCGCCCGGCCTGGCAGGCGATCTTTTTGACCCCCCTCGAGATACAAGAATTACGACTTTTTCGTTGAGGCGGCTTCCGTCCTACCTCTCTTACCGGAAATCTAGAACGACCTTCCCAAAAATAGGAGTAGCAGCTTTCTTGCCCTTTCTATCACCTCATGATTTTCCCTTCCAGTTCCTGCGGCATCACCCCTCTTTCTCATGTATCGCCCCTACGGACCTGATCGTCCGCGTTCTCCCCCTGCGCTCCCCTCCCCTCGGCGTACTCGAACTCTCAAATAGCATGATAGCCCTCCCCTCCGCCCGAGCCTGATTTTGACCTTCAGCATAATTTATCCCTTCATCAATTTCTTGCCTCCCCCTCTTCTCGCACCTGGCCCGAGAAAAGTATCTCTTACCCCAATCCTTGTCTGAAAACCAGAACCCGTACCCCCTCCTTTCTTTTTGCCCTTCCTCCTTTTCTCGGTTTATTCCTTTCCCCCCCCCCCGGGCCCACTTCCCCTTACGCCGAATTGCTCCAAGTGATAAAGACTCTCTTTTTCGATCGGTCCATTCCCCCTTAACTCCAAGCCATCCTCACCTTTCTTATATCGCCCTTTCCAACGCCCGACTTCCTCTTGTTGTTGTTTTCTCTCCCTCTCCTTTTCTTCTTTCCTGCGGTGCCCGCTTCATTTTTTTCTTATTTCGTGGACAAGTCCTCGTCAGGTTTTTCCCTCCTCTCTGAAAATTTTTTTATCTTTGACTTCCTCCCTGCGTCTTTCTGAAGGTGCCAACCCCTTCCCACCCTTCTTTTTGATCTCCCTCGGGGGCCCCTCTCCTTTTTTTCAATTTTTTTGGCCAGGAATATCGGTAATCTGAATCCTTGCGAGAGGAGAAAGGGTCCCTCTTACTGTAAGGGTGGCGACCTGACATCGCTACCTTTCCGTTTCTTTACGGTTCCTTTTTTTTTACTGGCTCTCCCCCCGCCTTTCCCGCAGGTATTTCCCGGTTTTTGACCATAAGTACTTTCCTGAGGGTTACGAGCCATATTTGCTCGAGCCGGCTTCTTGCGCTCCCCTTACCCGGTTATTACCTCTACGAAATTGGAGGAGAGGTTCAACATACCCGTGGTAGCTGAATTCCCAGCCCTCTGTGATAGAGACCTTTTCCCTTTTGTTACTATTCTTCGGCAGTGTTCTCGGGCTTGCAGCGCGGCTCCTGAAGTGATCTATGCCAAATGCACGGTGATCTTTCTATCAGGTTTTTGTTCTCCCACTGCTCGAATTTCATTGCCCTCTGTTTGCGTCGTTCCAGGCCCGATCCGCTTTCTTTATTTCCTTCTTAGTTCTCCCCTGATTGCTCTTAGATCCCTGCGAACAAGAGCATGAGTTTGTTTTCCTTGCCCTTTTTGCCCCCGCTTCCTCAGTGAGAAATCGCTTCCTTTTCCCCCCGTTTCCCACCCCTTCCTGCTCTGCTTCGAGTGATGTAAGATTGTTTTCTTGGTGCGCTGCGACCCCTCTTTCCCCCTCTTTTTCCTGTGATTTACTTTCCCCACTGATTTTCCCCAAGTGTGCCAGACGTCTGTTCGTTTTCCCTCAGGTTTGGTGCTCGAGGGGGACCTCCCCCTTCCTATTGGACTTTTCTTAGACTAGACTTCTACATCAACGATGGTATGGACCTCGATTGAACCCCTTTCCCTGTTGCCGACCTCCTTGCCGTCTTGCAAAGACATCCCCTAAGCTCTTTTTTTTGGGAATCATTTATCTCACCATCTTGGCTTCTGCTTCCTCCTACACCGTTTCTCCTCTCCTTTTCTTTTTGTTTCCCTCTCCTTTTACTAAAAACCCCCTGTCATAATCGTGCGCGAACATGGTGAGTGAGAAAAACATCCCCCGATCTCAACTGGTTTTTTTACTCTCCCCACGCGAAGATCAGCTGGTCCCCTGCTGACTGTCTTCGGAGTAAAGGTCAAGACTAGTCCCCTCCCTTGGGTCCGTATTTAGTCTTTCTTGTGCATGTCCGACGTCGTCCCCCCCCCCTTTCCCTTCTCGATGGCCTTCTTTCTTCTTCCTTGAAAATTCTTGCGAGGTAAACTCGGCTAGGACCCTTGCGCGCTCTATTGATCTCACCCCGATATGACTTATTGTTCTTCCAGACTTCAATCTTTGCTTTCCGGGCTCCGTTTCACCCCCCCTTTCCGTCCCCTTGGTATCCTATAGGGTCTGAAGCTCCTAACTCTTCGCCTCAATAGTCTGATAGATTTCGCAAGTAGCCTCTGAGGGAGTACCGGCGGGCTGTGCAGTCGTTTTAGCATTTTTTTTCCGGTTGGCCGGTAACGCTTTATGGGCGGGCACGTTCGTATTACAATATGTGGTCATTTCCATCCCGATGTGGATTTCATTGGTCCTCATTGCACAGAGGTTTTTCTTAGTTCTATCATCTTTCGCTCTGCGGCCGTCGCCCCGAGCGGCGATGTTCTTTTTACCTCTTTATCGCTGTCCCGGTCCTTCTTTTTCTACCAAACTGCGTGGCCAATTGCATGCCATGCCAATTCTGCCGTCCAATCTTTTCTAACCCCTGCCGAGTTCACGCTGACTGTTGATGTGGCTGGACGGTGGCAGAGGGCCTCCCCTCTCTTGCCGGACTGTAGAGTCTGTCGCACGCTCCCCTCTCCCTTTCGACTTTCTTCTTTACTTTGGCCGTCTCTCATCGGAGGAGATCAAGAGGCCTAGGCTTTCCCTGCTATGTTTCCTCCGACCGGGTGCTCCGCCTGCCGAGCAAGGCGTCTGCTACCACTTTTTTTAGATCCCTATTTGCGCTCTTAACCGCTATTCACCCAAACACCACCGCGTGAGACCATGGGCTTCCGCTTGCGTTCTTTGAGAGCACCCTTTCTTTCCCATCCGTGTTGCTTTTTTTCTCTTTTTCTCGCGCTGCTCCCCGACCCGCCTCAAGCTGGCGCACGAAGCCTGATTTTTTTTTGATGCAGTCTCCCTTTCCCGAGATATGCCAGCTGGACATCTGCCCCATGTCCTTCTCCGTCGCCTCCCACACGTCGGTGCCTACCCCAGCTTGTGAAAGACAGCGGTGGCCCTTTGCGGATCCGTCTGATCCTCCTCCCTAAGTATTCCATTTACTCGCTTTGCGGCGCGTTGTGAGATGCCTGAGCCGTAAATACTTCTGTAGCACGTTTCGCTCCCCTCTCTTCCCTTTGCACCGCAAATGCCCCACCATCAAGCCGCCCTCAGAGTTGATAGGCAGTTTTTCTCTCCTTTTTCCTGATGTACTTCCCCGGCAAATGCCAGCGGTGCCCTGATTTCCGCCCCGCAGAAGAGTCCCTTTTCCCCGCACCCTTCCCGACCCCGTCCCGGTCGGCGCCCTCAGGAGAGAGCCGATGGATAGCTCCCTTTGCCAACCGCTCTACCTCTTCCCCCTCCCTCGAACCTCCCCCCCCCATCGAGTCCCCCGCTTCCCAGAGGTGGATTGATAACGAAAGAAAGAATGTACCTCAACAGGGTTAACTACATGTCGAGCCAGTGGCCTCCTTTACCGTCTGCTTTCTCTCTAGCACGATTTTCCGTCCCTTGCTTGCCCTTTCAATTCTTCTTTTGATCAAGGAGTACGCTACACTGTTACTGAACTGTTGTTCCCCCTTTGCGCCTACTACAGAATCTGGGGCTTATTGAAGTACCCTGGAAGCTTGCAGATTCATGCGCGCGCTTGCCTATCACTCGGTTAACTCGTTTTTTACCCTCCTTCTCATTTCGATCTACTTGACGAAGCCCTTTAAGTCTTTCTTCCGCCTCTTAAGAACAAGACAGTCCGAGACATCCTTCGCGACTCCTTTTCCCTCGATGACCTGACTACCCAATTGAAGCCAGGAGGATTCTTTGCCATCACTGCTCGCCTCCGGGGGATTTAGCTTTAAACTTGCCCTATGTTTCTCCCTTCCATCTTGTCCGTTCTGCGTTGGTGATCTGACTTCCTCATTCAACAGCCCAGGCTCTACCTTCGGCGGGACCGCCTTGACTGGAGAATTTTCGCATTTCAAGCTCTCCCCCCGATTCTTCCGCCAATCCTCCCGCTGTAGCCCAACGAAATCGTGTAGTAGGATGTGGCTTCGGTCAAAGCTGTTTGATTCGACGGATCGCCCCTTTTCATCCGAGTTTTTTTCCCCTATACCTCGGGACCACCCCTACTAAGTACGGCACCACTTCCACGACCCCTGCCATGGGTTTCGGCATCCACCTCCTTCGGATTCTTCTTCTCCCCCTCGCCACCAACCAGCCCTTCCAGTCCCAAAGATATAGAAGTAGTATACTACTTTGCACGGTGAAAGATTCATGCCTCGCAAACCTTCCGCCACTATGACCGAGCATCGCCTTTCGTCGCACCTTCGCCAGCCCTCTGCCGCTTCCTCCGTGATCGACAGTGCCTCGTTACGGGTTTCCCTGGTCGCTTTCGCCCGGAATTTGCTCTGACGGTTACCCCTCGGATATCCTCCCAGTGCACCCGGGTATCTTTTGTCCGCGCGCGTCCCGGCCGCGCTGTTAATCTCGCCTCATTTCCTTCCCCCCTCGGAGGTTTTTTTTTTCTCCCAGCAGTCGTATAGACCGGGAATCATAGAATTTCAGCCTTCTTTTCACCTGCGACTATCCATGAAGATAAACCTCGTTCTCACGGCGCCGCCTTCCCGGCCGAGGTCCCCGATGATGGAGGCTTCCTATTTTCTTCCACTTCGCGACCATCTTTTTGCCCGACGCCGCGATCGATCCCTTTTTCCCAGCCTCCTTACTTCCGTCATCAAGTTCTTCTCCCGGCGATGAGCGCCCTCTTGGGGCAGCCATCAGTATTCGAGCTCGAATCCTTGCCTCCAATTTGCGAACCCTTCTTTTCCCCCCGAGGGGAGTAGACTCCTTCTCGTTTTGATGGTTTTGACGGAGACAGTAAAGCAGAAGTGAGCAAAAATGCCCGAACTTGTCGTTTTTCCCCCTTTTTTTGAACTTTCCCTTTTTTTCATAAAACGGTCTAGAATCTCCGTACCTTCGTAGGCTAGGGGCAGTGACTTGTGAGAGTCAGGGGCGGACCGAATTCGTCATTCTTTCTGGTGGTAACGTCTCGATGGGTCCCTTCCCCGATCGACCCAACCAGTGTCGTTCTATTCCCCCTTTTAGCAGATTACCCAGGGTTCGAAGTGCTGCCAACCCCACAGTACCTTGTTACCCAACGTTAGTATGAATGTTCGCAATTTTTTTCATTTTCAAGGCCTGTAAGCTAGGCATACTTTTCCGTTTGGCCGTCCCGGGCATTTTCTGGTACGAACTTGATAACTGATACCGGTTCTCGAGGGCTGAAGTCCGCTCGGGCTCGGTTTTTGGCTCTGTTGCGAGTTATTCTGAGTTAGGTCGTCTCAAATTAACTCATAATCCTGAGGGCTATCCCTTCCCCCTAGGTTGATCCTCCAGATTAGGAGCGGTCTCCAAATTCGGGAGAATTAGCCCGATGCCCGTAGCTGTCGTCACCAATGTCTAGGATAGGATGTCTTATCCTTTGCCCCCGAGGGACAGTCCTAAGGGTCTCTGTTCAGTTCTCTTAGTTCTTTCTATCTATGGTTACCAACCTTCTCTCCCATTCCGGTCCCGCCCATAGCAAGAGGATCTTCCCTTTATTAGCTCCTGAGTTTTTTCCTTAGCGTGCCCTTTCTGATCCCATGCTGTCTTCGAGCCGCGACCGGACGATTTTGAACCCTTTTTTTGTTTTTGGGACTGTTTCAGCCGCTCCTGACTGATTTTGGGGCGTGTCCCCATTTTCTTTTTTTTTTTCTCACCGCGCTCGTCGAGGAGGAGGAAATATGTTGATTTCGAGAGTTAACTCGCCTCGGGAATAGTTTTGAGCCGAATTCCCATTTTTCCCCTGCTTTTCACAGTGTTCCACGAGGAGGTTCGTGTTCACTTTTGAGGCTTCTTGACGTCTTACTGAAGGTCGCCGCCCTGACTTTTGAATTTTTTCGTTTTATGCCTCGCCCCCCCCCTCGACGTCACCCAAATGTCTTTATCAAGAGATATTTGCTCATGCACCTACTCCTGTTTTTTACCTGAGCGCGCTCCCATTCTCTTTAGGCGTCTTTTTCTCCCTCTCACACGCGCCGGGTCCGTTGGTGATCGACAGGTCCAAAACTTACTCTTTGTGAGCCCGCTGTTGTGATCCAATCGTTCCCCCCCCCTTTTTACCGTCCCGATGCTCCCCTCTCTCGAAGTAGTCAGTCTCCTAGGAACCGGCCCTCAATTTCATTCTTTCGGGCATTACTACAAGGGACGTACTCTTCGGCGACTTGTAGGTTCTCTTCTTCTTCGTACAGGCTCTCCTGCGATCGCTTCGCAACACTCATGCGGTTCACTCTTGCATCTTCTTTTCAGTTCCTCCCCCTCTCTCGTCTATCTTCCGTCTTCTTTCCTCATCTCCAGAGCGGTGAGGTACGAGACCTAAGTGTCAAGACCACCCGTGGCGTCCCTCTCGCCGTTTCTTCCGCGACTCCCTGGCATGTCGGTCCTCGTATAGTATTACGCGCGCCCCTTGGTTAGTCCCGTCCCAGGCTTCTGCTCCGGGCTTCGACCATGCTAATTGTGTTCCCGATTGCGAGGGAGGCGGTGAGGCCAATACACCCTCACGATGGGGAATTCCTTTTTTTTGCCTCATCTGCAGCAGCCCGGTTTTTTCAGCGTCTCTATCATCGTGCAGCTCGAGCAGGAGACACGGTCGGAGCTGGTTCCGAAAGCTTATTTTTCATGTACAGTTTTTTTTACCACTCAGCTTTTTTGCCAACTTTTCTCCCCCCCCTTGTCGTTTTCCACTGCTCAATATGAACCCTGTTCTTCACAACACCGAGGACATGCTGCTGCGGTTGGCTTTCGGACGCTCCGTATGCGCTATTTGCGCGTCTTGAATCCTTGCAGCCCGCATCACCCTCGTCCCTTTTTGATTAAGAAAGACTGGTAGGCTTATCTCTTTTTTCTATCCGCAGATGCCACTCCTCGCTTTTCCGCTCTGGCTTTCTTAGACGTTGGGTGGACTCTGCCGCCTGACAACCTGAGATCGGGCCTTTGTTGAGATTCAAATTGACGGTGTTACCGTCTAATTGCAAACACACAAACCTCAGTTTGTTATTCGTGCGCCAGTTTTTGTTTCCCTTTCCTCCTGTGCTCCGAAAAAATCCTCCTTCCGACTAACTTTTTTGTGTGAGTTTCGATTGTTCCTATCTCCGGCCGAACCCGCGGTACTTTTCCCCTTTCTTTACATGCATTTGCCGAACTGTTTTTTTGGTTCAGTAGGACTGTCCCCGAGAGACAGAAGAGGTCGGCCAGCCCCCCCCATTTGCCCCCCTTTTTCCCCTCGTTGGCTCTTGCAGGCTGCCAACAACAGCACGTGGCTAAATCTCGACAGCAGCGTGGCTTGCGGCTCTTCTCGGGATTACTTTTTCCCTACCCCCCGGACCAATGGAAGTCGCGAGGTTGCGCTGCTGTTTTTTATTCAAGACGTGAGCCCGCTTTTTTTCTTCATCTCCGTTTTGCAAGTCCCTGCGGCCACCGCCAGTCAATACCCTTTCTAGAGTTGATAGGGTGTTGGTATCTGTATGATTTTTTTTCCCTTGCCACGGCAATTGCAATAGATGCGTTTTCCAAGAGTTCGACTCACTTAGTCTTTTCCCCTTTCCCTCTTTGACCCCGCGAAGTAAGAGTGAGCGAAGTATCTCGTCTTTTAGAGTAAGCTTTCACAACCGATGTCTTAACCGATCCCCAGCGGGGGGGCAATCCCCCCCTTCGAGGGCTATTCACCCTTAGTTTTTCTTGCCGAACGCCCGCCTCCCCGTGGAAAACTGATGACCCTGCCCGAAGACGGGACTTCAGCCGACGGGCGCTTTTTTATAGCATCGGCTCTTTTTGAGTCGCATCCCCTGGTTTTCTCGTCTCCGAGGGTCGGAGACGCCGACTTCCATTGTTCTTTTCCCAGTGCTTTGACATCTGGCATCGTGCACCTCCTTTAGCTGAGATCAATCTCGCGTCCCGCCTCCCGCTTTTTCGAGCAGAAGGGAGACATTTCATCTTTACGACGGCATCGTTCGACTGATACCGTCTTCTACTTATCTCATCCCCCAAGAGACTCTTCGCCTACGGTCCGCCGACGTACGTCCCCATTTTTTTCAATCCCTAACTTTTACCTCCCCCCTTAGGTATTCGGAGACCCCCCTCTTTTTTTTTGCGGGGTGCAGAGTTTCCGGGTGAACCGAATGTTTTTTCACGCATAAGGTTCTAGACACCTTTTGCCTTTTCTATAACTGCGGCTCCACCAAGACCACGGCTAGCAGGTCGCTGTCCAAAGTTGCCGCCCTTTTCCCCTTAGAAGTTCTTGAGCTGGAACGTGAGGTGCCTCCCTTATGTCCTTTTTGTTGTTGAGAACCAAAAAGTTTCCGTCTTAGTGGGCTTCGGCATAGCTGTCGTTTTCAATCCTCTACCCGTATTTCGCCTTAAAGATGATGTCTTCCCTTGTTAGACCCCGAACAGAGGCCAACTGAACCCGACGCCGTTCCGGCCCCCTAAATTGCCCCCCCATTCAGCATGAGTTCGGCATCACGACCTTTCGAGACCGATCCGGCTCGCACCAACTACCCTCGGCAGTCAGCCCTCCCCCCGAAGGGACAGGTAATAATTGTCCAGGCAGCTGATTCTATAGCTGGGAGCTCGCCCAGTCCGCCAAACCTTCCCTTTCATTCCCCCTTAGTTCGCGTGGCTCCCTCCTCCCCATGCCTTTCTAATCTAATAATGACGTAATTTCCCCATTCGGATCGGTGCTTTGCGATCACATCGGTCCGGGGCTCCCCGCCCTGAGCCGCGTCCGCTATTCGGCTGATAAAACTATTCTTTCAGAAGGACCTCTGAACCGGTGCTATTCCGCGCCGGCTTCCTTTCGAGCTGCGCCCGTTCCCTCCGCCTCCTACCTAGTGCAAACATGGCTTTCGAGACGATGATTATTGGCCTTCATTCCCCAAGGTGGCTCGCCTTTCCCATTTTTTTTCGTCTTGGGAACCACCTGAATGGCTGAAGAAAAGGTATATAGCCAGAGTGTCTCGTGCTTGATCACCTTTGACCTCTCTGCTCATGTCGCTCCAACTCAGCCCGCCTCAGGTATACGATTTCAGTTAGCACCCGGGGAACTGTCGGCAGCACTCCCCTACCCTCTCCTCCCCTTCCCCCGACCCCCATTTTCCAGGTGAATCTCCCCTCCCCCCAGAAGGGGGCTCATACAGGTTTTTTGTTTTGCGGCGACCACCTTCGTGAAACCGCCGCATTTTTATCTCAAAAGCTTATCCTCATCGGACTCCCTTTCTTCTTCCTTGTCACCCCAGACCTGTCCTCCCCAGTTGCATTTTTCGCATAGATTAAAACGCACGTATCTCTCTTTCCTCCTCGTTGTGTTGCGAGTTTCCAGTACCCCCCCCACCCCAGGTCGATCTGCGACTCTCCGTGTTCATTTTCTGTTGTCCCCGTACTCTTTCCCTTCCACGATTGACAATTTTCTTCTAGTTATTTTGAGCAGTCAAGCGTCCCGGTTTGTTTTTTTTCTCGGCACCCCAAATCACGATCCTGGCTTCCGCATCCGTCGGGGGTATTTCTTGTTTGCAATTGTTTGCCACTTCTCTTTAGCTCTCCTACCTTGGCGATGGATGCCGAAATTCTAGAAATCGGTTTGGAGGGGCCGAACTTTATGATTTACCGGTCTTGTTGAAGCGATACGTCCTCTTGTCTCGAAGTTCCTATTTCCGGCGCCGACACCGCTCCGAGAGAGTTTCTGAGTTCCGAGGTTTATGATAAATGGGAAGTGCGCGGCACAATACTGAGACTTGAACACAGCTACTCCCCGTCTTTCGCGACCGCCGATGTGTTCCTGTAGTCGGCTCTTCTCCGGAATCGGCGCCTTGGACTCATCCCCCGGCGCTGTAAACGAGGCACCTCCGCGAATCGAGGGTACTCAATGCTCGGCCATTAGTGGAGAAAAGAGACGATGTGACGTGCAAGCCTATCCGGACTTTTTTCGGAGAATATTCCCCTCCGCTGCCCTTACTTCGAGCCCTCCTCGTGCTTCTACCCCTTTGACGGTCTGTGTTCCAGCCTCAGCGAATTTTTAGAGTGTGGCCACTCCCCGCTCTTCGAGGGTGACTTCACCCGTGGTGGTTTTTTTTGAGGCGAGACGCGACTACTTCAGCTGAAATGTTTTTTTTTTCTTCCGAAGGAGATTTTCAAGTGTGCAGACCGCTGGTTCAGGTGGGTCCCGGTGGGATGAAGGGACGCCTTATCTTAGGGTCGCACTTCCGTCTTCTCCCCCTCTCCTTCTGCCTCATCCCACGCCGAAGGCAACCAACGTTATTGGCGCATCGACGTATTCTAACATTCTCGAATCAGAGCGCCCATACGGCGGTCTTTTCCAGTCCCGGTAGCGCCTTTTTCCTGGTTGGGATGTCCCTTTCAGGTCCGACAAGGCATCCACGGCCGAACTGAGGCGTGCTACCATATTGCCCCCCCCCGGGCCGCGTCCCCCTCCGCCATGTTTCGTTCTTTCCCCGGCGCCGCTGAGCGGCACCATAGAGTTATTAAACTAGGCTCAGGACCCGTATTCTTTGAGCTTTGGTCTTATCCCGGAGGCCTGATTCGTCAGGTCGATGGGGCTTCTCTCTCCATTCTTCCTCTCGGTAATTCCTCGTCCAGAGGATCGATGATCTCAAGCTTTTTGCTGAGGTTCTGAAGACCGTGCGGTGGTTGTGTCGACCCTTTTCCCCCGTCCCTGCTTCTCCGCTTCTTCTAGTATCGAAACATTGCAGCTCCCTGCCTGATCGTCCCCCCAGCGCGCAATACGGGCTCCTGGCCCAGGGCAAATGGCGGTCTTCCCTTTCCTTTTTCCGGGCTGTTTCGTTAAACATAGGGGAGGGAGTAGCAAATCTTCCCCTGGGATCGACACGATGGGGCGCTCACGGTTCACTCCTGCTTTCCGTTCTCATCCTCGTTTCCCGCTCCGGCGCAGGCGCGGTGTGGGGTCTCTTGAAACGCGGGTCTTCTGCTGTCTTTCGTGCAACGCCCTGGCCCCCCTCCGTTTCCTCCCATTCCCCCTTGAAAGAGCTCAACACGGGGAGACTCTCTGAGGGTTCTTTACTGGTCTTGGCGGTGCCCGCCTCCCCGCCGCATGGCTCTGCTCGACGTCTTCCTAGGGCAGCGCGCTCCTTCTCCCAAGTTATTCGACTTCGTGACGGCGGAGGAGATATCGAGGTCCCCCTCGTGCTCGCCTGCGATGATCCCCGACCTTTTGGCCATTTCCTTCCGAGACCCCCCGGCGAGGGAACCAATTTTCGACCGAACTGCTGGGCTCGGTATCGCACCCAACACCCCAGGTGGTCGTCGCGCGGTTCTCTGGTCCGCTCTTCCCCCCTGCATTGCTGGAGAATTTTTCAAACAATACCATCCCCCTCCTCCGGTTGTTGAGAGTCTTTGATACGCAGCGGCAGCTTCCCCCCCTCGGTTCCAAGTTGTCCACGACGTACGACCCCCTCCCTCGGGGTGTTGTGGACAGTAGATTCCGAGCCGCAGAAGGTCCGCCCCCCCCGCTCTCCCTTTTTTGGTCGCTGCCAGTCTTCCACCCAGAAGTCGGACTTCCGCCCGTGGAAAAAGCTCTCAGCGTTGGAAGCTGGGATCTCCTTACGATCTCCCCCCGACGGGTTCCTCCATTATCCTTCGTCCGTTCTTCGAGGCAAAGGATAAGTCCGTCCTCAAGCGTTTCGCCTCCTCCGGCGTCTCTCTTTTCCCCCCTCCATCCAGCTTTTTTCTCATATATTTATGGGAAGGGTGGTGAGACCGTCTGTTTGAGCAGCTGCAGACCGGCCCTTGGCCATCGCGGCTGCCTCTTTCCCGTGACAGAAATTCTCGTTTCCCCTTCGACAAGCCGCCTACCCTAGCCGGCCCGGATCCGGAACGCTGCCCGAGAGTGCAAAACCTGCTCCCCTGAGTCCCGCGAAATCCACTCGAGTGCGGACTCACAGACTCTTTCTTGCTCCAAGCTAGACAATTTTTAGGACTTACAGGGCCGGAAATCAATTTCGATCCCGCGCCTCCCCTGTGAGTAATTAGGCGGCGCTTTCGTACTTTTCATTCGGATTTTCCTTTCCTGCTTCTCTACCTATCAGAGACGAAGAGCGCCATGTTCGGCCCACTCGCGCGACTAAGTCCGTCTGGCGTCTGAAGACTCCGGCAGTGTCTAAATCATGTGCCCGCGCTTCCCCGCGGTGACCGTCGATTGGCGATTCGTCATCGCTCCGCTAGACCTCGTTCGGCCTGAGACAAGAGCGGATATGTCCTGCACTTCGACCTAGACCCCCTTTTCCGCCTTCAAGTTGCCTCGGAGCTGACAACGCGAGGCGTTTAAGATAGACGTTCAAAAGGGTGAACGATGTGGCGCCTGTCGATCCCACGATGATGCCTCTCTCCCTTGGCTCATCCCAACCCGGCCACTTTTGGCGGAACCGTTGCGTTTCCTCAACTAGCCAGATTGGCTGGTGAAGTTTCTCTAAGTTCTTCTTTGCTTCGCAAAACTTCCGCTAATTTTTCCGTCGGCGTTGGGCTTCCAAGATGTCCAGGTTATATCGACCGATAGTAGAGAAGATAGATTCAAATTACAGCGACTCGCATGCCCTCTTCCCTTTGAACATCGTGGCCCCCCCATGGGTCCTTACGGCAATGTATTCGAGGCCGGATAGGGCATGACCAAGAAGACTTTCCTCTTCCTCAGAGACGGAAGGCCCACGGCCGCCTCGATTCTACTTTCGCAGGATGAGAATTGAACAAGCGCAGACACCGTTTTCGCGCATTCGCGGGATCGTATTGACCCGAGGCGCTCCCCCCCTCACCCTACCTCACCTTCTCTTTCTTGCAGTATACCGGGGCCCCGGATATGGCGATTCGGGTTGGCATACCCCTCGATATCCAAACACGAATCCCAGGTTTTTGAGAGCGCTCCCTTCGTCACGGTCCGGCTTGACGCCGGACCATACCGTCATGGCACCGTCCCCCCGTTTTCTCTCTAAGGAGTTCGGTTTCTACAGATTGAACGCGCATCCAGACTGAGCGGGATATAACCCTATTAGAGATCGCCCTCCCTCTTTCTGTCTTCCTCGTTAGGCTCAGCAATAGAGACGGAAAGGACCAGAGCCCGGCATCGACTCGATCTATTCGCCCTTCTTTTACGATTTCATCCTCCCACGATGTTCGCCCCTTTCGGCCCCGCAGCGCCCCTTATGCTCTCGTTCCGAGCCGTTCCAAAACCACTGCGACGTCTACCCGTAAACCGATTGTTTTTACAGTACGCGCGGTTGGTTTGCCGGACTCCACACTCCCCAGTATTACTGGCTCCCCCTTCCCCACGAGCCTCCTCTTTGTCTTCGGAGTCCTTTTTCCCCCCAAGCGAATTGTGAAAAGCATAGGAATGAAGGGTGGATTCTCATTCCTCCGC